>Ga0076097_101_pt1 | contig 121408 bp, 131 predicted proteins | sample RifGroC1_FD_68126 | JGI IMG/M metagenome (GOLD analysis project Ga0076097, IMG submission 68126) | Parcubacteria bacterium GW2011_GWC1_45_14
GCGCTTATCCAAAAGCCTGTCCCACCGCAAATTATGGGCAGTTTTCCACGACTCAGGATTTCTTCTATTTTCCGGTAAGCATATTTTTTGAAATCAGTGACGTTGAAATCTTCGTTCGGATCAGTTATGTCTATGGCGTAATGCGGGACACCTTCGGAGACAAGAGCTCCATTTCCAGCATCCCATGATCCATCAACCTTTCCTGTCCCGATGTCCATCCCTCTGAAGACTTGCCGGCTGTCAGCGGAGATTATTTCTCCGTTGAATTTTTTCGCAAGCCCAATAGCCGCAGCCGATTTTCCGGAGGCGGTGGGACCCAGTATCACTATTATTTTATTTTTCCCTACCTCTTCGGCAGGCAAGCTTCCAGGCTCCATATGTTAGCTTTGGTTATTTCCGCTTTCACTATTTTTCCTACCAGATTTTTCCTATCGGATAGCAACTTCACGTTTTTGAGCGTCCTCGTTTTTCCGAAATAAAATTTTATCCCGTGATCAGGCGAGCCTGATTTTACGGGGCCATCTTTTTCTTTTTCTATGAGAACCTCGATTTTTCTGCCGACATATTTTTTATTGTTGGCGAGCGCCGTCTTTTTGAGGATTTCGTTGAGGGATTTCTCGCGCCACTCCTTTTCCTTGATCGAAACGTTGTCTTTCATGTTCCAGGCGGCCGTTCCTGGGCGCGGGGAATATTGTCCGAAAAAAACCATATCGAATTTGGATTTTTCCATGACCATAGCGGAATTTCCGAATTGTTTTTTTGTTTCCCCAGGGAAACCGACGATGATATCGGTCGTGATGGAATAGGGAGCATCCGGTTTGTATTTCTTGAAAGAAGTTTTTATTTTCCTGATTAGTCCTAGGTAATGCTTTTGTGTATATTTCCTGTTCATTCTTCGGAGCACGCCGTCGTCTCCGGCTTGGATAGGAAGATGGATATTTTCGCAAACCTTCTTCAGTTTCGTGATAGTTTCGATCGCCACACTGTCCATATCCTTGGGATGAGAGGAAACAAAATGGATCCAGAATTTTCCAGGAATTCTGTCTACTTTCTTGAGAAGTTTGGCAAAGGATATTTTTTTATCCGCCTCATCGGCAGATGAATTCTTACTGCTGCTGCAGTAAGAATTCACATTTTGCCCAAGAAGGGTGATGCTCTTGTATCCCTTTGCGACTAAGTTTTTTATTTCAGAAACTATCTCTTCTGCCGGCCTGGAAACCTCGCGTCCGCGCGCATAGGGAACTACGCAATATGAACAGAAATTGTCGCACCCGGTCATTATGGGCACGTATGCGGAAAAAGTGTTTTTGTATTTAGGATTTATTGATAAATAACCTATATGCTCTTTATTGTGGAGGGTATTTTGCATCTCGTATTTTGTATCTTGTATTTTCGAATCCATACTAAATACTTGATACAGGATACTTGATACTTTTTCACGGAAATCTTTGATTTCCGTGAAAAGATCGACGTCCTTCATTCTGCGGTGGATATCTTTCCTGTTAGCCAGGCATCCCGTGACTACTATTTTTATTTTCGGATTGTCTTTTTTGAGATTTCTGACTAGCCCGAAAACCCGGTCTTCCGCCATCTGGCGGACTCCGCAGGTATTCAGGATTACCAAGTCGGAGTCTTCTATTTTTTCAGCAAGATCAAAACCGCTGCTTTCCAAAAAAGAAGATACGCGTTCGCTGTCGGAAACGTTCATCTGGCATCCGAAAGTTTTTATGAAATAGGTCATAGTTATATTTTTTATAGGGCAGTTCATAATAACAGGAAAACAGGATCGATGCAATGATTAGCGGCATTTGAGATACATTAAAAACTCCTTTTTTCCTTTTCCTCCCAGAATAGGAGAGTCCGTGATTCCTATGATTTCAAACCCTAAATCTTTGGAGAGATTTTTTATTTTTTCGATGACTTCTTCGTGGAGATTTTCTTTGTTCACTATACCTTTTTTGATATGCTTTTTTCCTACTTCGAATTGCGGTTTGATGAGCGTGACGATTTCCCCTTTGGTTGAAATCAGTTCAGCGGCTTTCGGTAGGATATGCGAGAGGGAAATGAATGAGACGTCGATGCAGATGAAATCCAAAAGCTCGGAAAAATTTTCCTTGGATAGGTTTTTGATATGGGTGTTTTCCATATTCACGACCCTCTCGTCGCTCCTCAGTTTTTCCGCCAATTGTCCGCTACCCACGTCGACGGAGTAAACTTTCTCAGCCTTGTTTTCCAGTAGAACCTGGGCGAATCCTCCGGTACATGCTCCAAAGTCGGCGCATATTTTATTTTTGACGTCGATGTTCCAATGCTCCAATGCATGTTCCAGTTTCAAGCCGGCGCGCGAAACCCAGGGAATGTCCTGTTTAATTATTTCAATTTTTGAATTCTCATCCACTTGCTGGGTGGGTTTTGTCGCGATTTTGCCATTCACCCTGTTAAATTGCTCCGCACCGCCTTCAGCGGATTTAACAGGGTAAATCAAAACACCCCCGTCTTTAATGAGGTTTTTGGCGCGCTCCCTTGATTGCGCCAAGCCATTTTTTACCAGTAATGCATCCAGTCTCATATTATTCGAAAAGAGAGCCGCCCGGGAAGCGGCTCTCTGGAAAGAAGTTATTTCTTAGAGGGATTTGTTGGAAATTTCCTTTGTCATTTTTTCCACGAAATCTTCAAGTGAAAGAGTTTCTTGTATTTTTTCTCCGCGCTTTCTGATGGTGACGGTTTTGGATTCCTGTTCTTTTTCTCCGATAACTATCATGTAAGGAGTCTTCTGTTTTTCCGCTTGGGAAATCCGCTTGCCAAGCGATTCCGATTCAAGACTCATTTCCACGCGGACATCTTTTTCCAAAAGTTTTCCTTCAACCTTTTTTGCATATCCTTCGAATTTCTCGCTAACAGGTATGATCGCGACCTGGACAGGGGAGAGCCAGAGCGGGAAGGCGCCAGCAAAATGTTCAATCAGAAGCATCAGGAATCTTTCATATGATCCAAGGATGGCACGGTGGACCATGACGGGATTGATTTCTTTTCCGGTATTGTCCGTGTATACGAGATCGAACCTTTTCGGCGTGGCGAAATCCAGCTGTACGGTCGGTATCTGGATTTCCCTTCCCATGGAATCTTTGAACATGAAATCGAGCTTGGGTCCGTAGAGAGCGGCTTCACCTTCGCGTTTTTGCGCATCAAGTCCCATCTCATCGGAAATTTCCTGAAGCATCTGTTCGCACTTGTCCCAATCCTGGGGGTCACCGATATATTTTTCAGGATGGGCATAGTCTCGCACTGAGAGGGATACCCAATGGTTTCCCCACATTCCGAGCGAGCTATAGAAATCTTTGATTATCTCAACCATGTTTTTCATTTCCTGTTTCACTTGGTCGACGGTACAGAACGAATGTCCGTCTTCGACGGTAATCGCGATCACGCGATTGAGTCCTCCGATTTCACCAGGCTTCTCATCGCGGTACTGTTTTTCCGATTCCATATATCTTATTGGAAGATCGCGATATGATCTTGGTCGGGAAGCGAAAATCTGGGTTTGGTGTGGGCACTGCACCGGCTTCATTACGTAATTCTGTTTGTAGTGCGATTTGACCTGGAAAAGTTCGTCGCCGAATTTCTGGGCATGTCCGGATTTCTCATAAAGGTCTATTTTGGCCAGATGGGGAGTGGAAACTTTTTGGAATCCGTAACCCCTGCAAACCTTTTCGATGTGTTTTTGTAGTTCCTCTTTTATGGTAGTTCCTCTCGGAGTGAAGAGCGGTAATCCCGGTCCGACGAGATCGGAGAAGGCGAAGAGGTCCAATTCCTTGCCAAGTTTTCGGTGGTCCCTTTTGGCGGCTTCTTCCAACTGCTGGAGGTATTCTTTGAGTTTCTTTTTATTTTCAAAAACTACTCCATAAATCCTTTGGAGCTGGATATTGTTCTCATCTCCTTTCCAATAGGCTCCGGAAATCCTGGTGAGCTTGAGCGCCTGCGGGTCTATTTTTCCGGTCGAGTCGATGTGTGGTCCTGAGCAGAGGTCGATGAAATCACCGGATTTATAAATCGAGACATTCTCGTTGCCTTGCGTGATAAGGTCGTTGATGATTTCAACCTTGTAACTTTGTCCGATCCCTTCGAATTTTTCCTTAGCTTCCTGCGCCGAAAGTTCGGCCCGTTCGAATTCGTGGTTTTCCTTGATGATCCTTTGCATCTTTTCTTCGAGCAGGGGAAGATCTTCAGGGATGAGGGTTCGGGGGAGTTCGAAGTCATAATAGAATCCGTTTTCGATCGCCGGTCCCATGGCGAATTTGGCTTCGGGAAACATCTCAAGAACGGCAGCTGCTAATACGTGCGCCGAAGAATGCCTTAAGATTTCCAATTTGTCTTGCTCCATAAATTTTTAACGGCAATTTCAAATGCCAAATTGTAAATTTCAAATCAATGTCTTAATTGCAAAATGTTTTAAGATTTGTCATTTGAGAATTTAAAATTCATTTGGAATTTGAAATTTTTAATTTGTAATTCTTATAAATAAAAAACACCCTGAAATATGAGAATAGGAAAAATTAATTTTCCAATATCGAGGCTTCCGGTTTCGTTCGGAGGCGGTTCCACTCGATTTCCCATAATTTCTTGGGCACTTTATGCGCCTATTCGTAGGCCGCTTGAACGGAAGCTCCGCGGATGGTTGGGCCGCATCTGCGCTTCATTCGATTGTGGTTTTATTATATGGAAATATGACCCATTTGTCAATAAGTATAGCTAAGCAAGTTCCACGCTGCCATGCAGGACGATGGATTTCAACTCCTCGATGATTTCGTCCGTGTGTTCTATGGAGAACGGAGTCTGAAGCTTGGTTTCATTGTGATGGAGAACGACCTTGGTGTCACCGCTTTTGCAGTCCTTGAAAAATTTCCCTAGCCGATGGATGATTTCCGGCGTGGCGTTGTGGGGAAGTTTTATAAGAAGGCTTCCTGTGGGAGCTGTATGGTTTTGAGATGGCTGATCCGTCGAGGGTGCTGGCGGAGGAGTCTGGTCGTCATCGTTCTTGTTTTCCTGGTGATACGTTTTTTGTGTCAGCCTGATGCGCATGAATTCGTCGACTTCGTGGCGGTTAAGCTCGTTCGCTTCGTCGGCAATGAGTTTGAAGGACCCGTCCTTGTCCGAGAGGCGTCCTTCGGCGATTATCATCCTTTCTTCCTCCCAGGCGCTTTGGGTCTTTTCCAATACCCTTGGAAAAACCAAAAGCTCAATCCTGCCCTTGGTGTCCTCGAGCGTGACGAAAAGCATGGTTTCATGGCGCTTGGTCAGAATTTTCTGGACTTTCTGGATGACGCCCCCGACCTTGATTCTTTGTCCGACCATTTCCTTGGAGAGGCTGGCAATCGGAGTAGCGGCTTCGTCTAGGAAATCTTGGAATTCGGCGACCGGGTGGTCTGTCACATAGAGTCCCAGGAGTTCTTTTTCCCATTTCAATCTTTCTTTTTTCGTGGAAGGTTCGCATTCCGTCATTTGTATAGTCGGCGACTCCAGGATTTCCGCGCCGAAAAGACTCACCTGGTTTGAATCTTTATTTTTCTGGATATTTTTGGAAAAGCTTATGATATTCTCGATGTTCTCGATAATCTGTTTCCTTTCTCCAAGATCGTCGAGCGCGCCGACTTTCGCCAGGGCTTCAATGGATTTTTTGTTGAGGTCTTTGGTTTGCACGCGTTCGACAAGGTCGGCCAGCGATTTGAATTTGCCGTTCGCTTTCCTTTCTTTGACGATCTCTTCTGCGACGACATGGCCGACGTTTTTGATGGCGTTAAGTCCGAAGCGGATCCTGTTTTTGCCATCGTCTCCTAAAATCACCGCGAAGTTTTCAAAACTTTCATTGACGTCCGGAGGGAGGACTTCGATTCCCATGTCGCGCGTTTCGTCCACTTCGATAGCGATGCGGTCGATGTTGTCCTGGTCGGAAGTGAGGAGCGCAGCCATGAAAGCTTCGGGGTAGTGCGCTTTTAGATATGCCGTCTGATAACCGATGAGGGCGTAGCAGGCCGCATGCGAACGGTTGAAACCGTAGCCGGCGAACGGTTCGATGAATGAGAATACTTTTTCGCCGATTTCCTTGCTGACTCCGTTTTTGACGCAACCTTCCACGAATTTTATTTTCTGTTCCTGAATGAGGTCGAGGATTTTCTTTCCCATGGCTTTTCGAAGCACGTCCGCTTCTCCCATGGAAAAACCGGCCAAGGCCCTGGCGATCTGCATGACCTGTTCCTGGTAGACCGCTACTCCATAGGTGTTTTTGAGGATCGGTTCAAGCTTGGGGTGGACATAGCTGACCTTCCTGGTGCCATGCTTTCCGGAAATGAAGTCCGGAATCCAATCCATCGGTCCGGGACGATAAAGAGCCACCATGGCGATGATGTCTTCGATGACGGTGGGCTTGAGAAGCTTGAGATATCTTTTCATCCCCGAGCTTTCGAATTGGAACACGCCGGTCGTTTTGCCGTCCTGGAAAAGCTTGTAAGCAAGCTCATCGTCGACCGGAAGTTCGTCGATGTTTATTTCGACTCCTTTGGTTTTTTTGATGATGCGGATGGCGTTTTGGATGATGGTGAGGTTTTTGAGTCCCAAAAAGTCCATCTTGAGAAGGCCGATCTTTTCCACGTAACTAGTTTTAGTGGAAGATGAATATTGGGTCACCGTCCCTTCGCGCGCCCCGGTGATGTTCTGGATGGGAGTGTATTCTGTTACCGGTTCTTTCGTAATCACAACTCCGCAGGCATGCATACCGGCGTGGCGCGAAACTCCTTCGAGTCGCATGGCGTTGTTGATGAGTTTTTTTGCATCCTCTCCGGATTCATAATGCGTTTTGAATTCAGGTACTTCCTCCAGGGCTTTTTTAATGGAGGTGAACATTGGGATCATCTTGGAGGTCTTGTCGCAAAAATCATAGGGAAGTCCAAGTGCTCTTCCTGTGTCGCGGATGGCGGCTCGCGCAGCCATCGTTCCAAAAGTTATGATTTGCGCCACATGGTCGTCGCCATATTTCTTCCTTACGTATGCAAGGACGTCGTCGCGTCTGTCGTCGGCGAAATCCATATCGACGTCGGGCATGGACACTCTTTCCGGATTAAGGAATCTTTCGAAAAGAAGGTCGTATTGTATGGGATCCACGTTGGTGATTCCTACTAGGTAGGATACGAAACTTCCGGCCGCGCTTCCTCTGCCTGGACCCACGACGATTCCGTTTTCTTTAGCCCAATTGACGAAATCCTGGACGATCAAAAAGTATGAGGAGTAGCCGCATTTTTCAATAACGGAAAGTTCATAGTCCATCCTTTCTTCGTGCACATTGGTGTGCTGTCCTTTGTATCTTTTCTCAAGTCCTTCCTTGGTGAGATGGCGTAAGTATGTGACATCGGTGAAACCTTCCGGAACTTCAAAATGCGGGAGCTGGGTTTCGCCGAGCTTGAGGTGGAAATCGCAGAGCTCCACGACTTTCTGCGTGTTCTCCAGAACCTCGGGGTGGTCCGGGAAACTGGATAGGACTTCCTCAGGGGATCGGAGTGAAAGATCGAAGTCCATAAGATTCATTCTGTCTGTTTCCTGTACCTTTCTGTTGGTTTGCACGCAAAGAAGGATGTCTTGAGCGGTCGCATCTTCTTTTTTGACGTAATGCACGTCGCAGGTCGCCACGACCGGAATGTTGAGTTCTTTGGAGAGTTTGAATATCCCGTCGTTGGCTATCTTTTGGTTTGGGAAGTTGGGATGACTCTGTACTTCCAAAAAGAAGGACCCTTCGTCGAAAATGTCCATGTATTCCAAAGCGAGCTCCTTGGCCTTGTCGTAGTTTCCCATCACTATTTGGGCAGGGATCTCTCCTTCCGCGCAGGCCGAAAGGCCCACGAGTCCTTCGCCATATTGGCGCAGAATCTTCCTGTCGATTCTGGGTTTGTAATAAAACCCTTCCAAATGCGCGATGGAAACCAATTTCATCAGGTTTTTGTAACCCTTTTCATTTTTCACCAGCAGGATGAGGTGGTATCTTTTCCTGTCTTCGGCGGTCGGATTCTTCGAATGCAGATCGTTCGGCGTCACATACATCTCGCAACCCAAAATCGGCTTGATTCCTTTTTCCTTGGCCGTGATGAAAAGGTCGATTGCTCCGTAAAGCACGCCGTGGTCTGTCAGCGCTATCGAATCCATCCCGAGTTCTTTGGCGCGGTCCATGAGGTCGGGAATTTTCCCGAGGCCGTCTAACAGCGAGTAATGACTATGTACGTGTAAGTGGGTATATTTGGGAGTATTCATTGAGTTTGATAAATCGTTTTAGGTTTTTGGAAACATAAGTCATTGGCAGTAGGTCCGGTTCTTGGTCGTAGGCCTTAGGTTGGAAATCGGTTAAATGGAAAAAAGAAATGGGTTCGGGAAAATAGAAATTTGAAATCGGAAAATCCTTTTTCTATTCTCCTTTTTCTTGAACCATCTTCCATTTTCTAATAAACTTTTTTCAAAATCCAATGACTAACGACTTTTCCCACGGCTAATGACCAATGTTGCTTATGACAAACAAAAAACCTCTATCGAAAATAGGGCCTGTTAACAATAAAATATAAAAATATTTTCCATATAATTTCTAATCTCCATAGCCCGGATTGCTCCCTGGGTTTTGCAAGATGTTTTTACTACAAGATCAGTATAGCATATCGCCTGGGAAAAGAAAAAGAACCTGTCCGAATCGACAGGTTCTCGAGGTTAACACAAGCGACGCCTTTTTATTGGGAGGTGTCAGTGTTATCACAAGGCCGAGAAAATGGGCGGTCAGTATAACCTTCTTGCTATCGCAAAGGCAGAACCTGACGAATCTTTTCAGTGCGGTGTAAGAGGGGATGGTGATAAAACACGCCGGGGCTATCATCAAGATGATGATGATTGCGCAATCGGTAATCAGTAACGATCTGCGAATAGCTTTCAACTGGGCCTCCCTTATGATAGGATGTCATTGGTATGAAAGGAACTATTAGACACGGGAGTTAATATACTGAAAAAATATGGCTTTGTCAAAATCGACATTCGAATTGGAAAAGATCCTGGCGGAGAAAGGATATGAAATAATAATCGGAACCGATGAGGTCGGACGCGGTCCGCTTTGCGGTCCTGTTGTGGCGTGCGCGGTGGCTTTTCGCGGTAGCGGTTTTCCGGAGTTCGACTCCGAATCGGAGTCGAACTCCGGTACTCGAAAGATGTGGGATTTGGTCAGGGATTCGAAAAAACTTTCCGAAAAGCAGAGGGAAGAAGTGTTCGAATTCATCCATGAGCATTTCCATGTCGGCATTGGACTATGCGATCATCAGACGGTCGACCGCATCAACATTTTGGAAGCAAGTTTTCTTTCCATGAAAAAAGCCATCCAGGATTTGCGACGGAAAATGGAAATGGAAAATCCTAAAACCCAAAACCTAGAACCTAAAACCTGCATTCTGGTAGATGGGAACAAGAAAATCCCGAATCTTTCCATGGAGCAGATGGCGGTTATCGGAGGGGACAAGATTGTGAAATCCATTTCTGCGGCTTCCATCGTGGCCAAGGTGACTAGGGACAGGATGATGGAGGAATTCCATCAGAAGTATCCCCAATACGGCTTCGATAAGCACAAAGGTTATGGCACTAAGGTTCATATGGACGCCCTTTTGGAGCACGGTGCGTGCGAAATTCATCGCAAAAGCTTCGGCCCGGTCTCGAGGCTTGCCAATTTGAAGAAATGATGATATCGTGCTAATGTTATACCAGCGGATAGCCTGCTTTTAGGTAGGCTGGGATAATGGAAATTTATCATTCATTTGTCGGTTCTAACATTTATAAAGGGCGCAATAGGAACATAGCTTTACGACCTTCATAAACTTTACGAACTTAATATTACAAAAACATGTCAGTACCAAAGCAAAGACACACCAAAACCAGGCGCGACAGGAAAAGGAAGCGTTTCGAACTCAAACCGGTCGGAACGCAGGTTTGTCCTAAATGCGGAAAACCGATGTTGCCTCACAGGGCTTGCGGATCTTGCGGATATTACAAGGGAAAAGAAGTCGTTAACACCGTCAAAAAAGCGACGAAGAAAGCTGCTAAAAAATAAAAATAAAACGCATAACGCGTAGCGTGAAGCGCATGACGTAAGAAGTTTACGTTCCACGTTTACACGTTCCACGCTTTACGATAAACATGGCGAACCGGCACCTTCAAAGATCGATAGCGATGCAATCCCTTTTCGAGTGGGATTTCAAGGGAAAAAAAGATGAGATGATCGGAGAGATCATCGATCGCAACGTGCACGAATTCGCGCCGGGAGTCAGCGAAGCTTCTTTCGTGGAGAAATTGTCCAGGGGAACGGTCAGTCATCGCAGCGAAATAGACCCTATAATCGAGAAATGCGCTCCAGAATGGCCGCTTGAGCAGGTGACAGTGGTTGACAGGAACATTTTGCGTTTGGGTATCTTCGAGTTGATGTACGGAAATTACGACGAGGTTCCTCCGAAAGTGGCCATCAATGAGGCGATCGAGCTTGCCAAGACCTTCGGCGGTGAAAGCAGCGCCAGGTTTGTCAACGGCGTCCTTGGAACCATCTATCGCGAATTGGGCGAGCCGATGAAGGACGACGTTTCAAAGAACCACAAGAAGGAAGAAAAAGAGAAGGATACGGAAACTGAAATAGTTTCCGAAGCGAAGTAAATACTTAAAGTCCTAATTTCAAATTTCAGATTTCAAATCAAATCCTGATATTCAAACCTTCTGGTTTTGATAGCTGGCATTTATTTGACGATTGGCATTTGGATTTTGGAATTGAAATTCCATGATTGAATCTTTGTCCAAGAGAATCGGTGTCGAATTCGCCGAGATCTCGCTTTTGCAACAGGCCGTTACGCACAGATCATATCTTAATGAAAATAGGGATTATAAACTCGACCATAACGAACGGCTCGAATTTTTGGGTGACGCCGTTTTGGAGCTTATCGTGACGGAACATCTTTACAATAATTATGACAACCCGGAAGGCGAGCTCACCGCTTGGAGGTCGGCATTGGTGAACGGTGAAATGCTGGCGGTCATCGCCAAGGGCCTGGGAGTGGAGGATTTCCTTATGATGAGCAAGGGGGAGAGCAAAGACACCGGCAGGGCGCGTCAATATCTTTTGGCCAACGCCATGGAAGCTATCATAGGGGCTATTTATATAGACCAGGGGTATGAGAGCGCGAAGAGATTCGTTTTGGATAACGTCGTGGTCAAACTTAAGGAGATTTTGGAAAACAAGCTTTATCTCGATGCTAAAAGTTATTTCCAGGAAAAAGCGCAGGAGAATGAAAAAGTGACGCCTTCATATAGGGTCATCAAGGAATGGGGGCCTGACCATGATAGGCATTTTGTCATAGGTGTTTATTTGGGAGAGAAGTTGGTGGCCGAAGGGGAAGGTACTTCCAAGCAAGAGGCGCAGCGGGAAGCCGCCAAGAAAGGATTGGAGGTCAAAGGCTGGCTATAGCGTATTTCGGTATCTTTGGAAGTCGGCGGATTTTTTCCGTCGACTTTTTTAATTTCCAGCCGCCTTTTCAGTTTGCAAATCGCATCAAAAAGGGGTAAAATTAAACCATAAACTGTTTGAATCATCAATTTATTTCAAGTATTCCATAAGCTGTTATTTAAGAAATAGCTCAAAAAAATAAAAAACAAAAATTCACCCTGTGAAATCCCCGACGAGTCGGGGTCCGCCTCCAGCGGAATTTCACAGGGTAAAAAACAAACAAGATGTACGATATTTTGATAAAAAACGGCACGATCGTGGATGGCACAGGCAATCCGATGTATAAGGGGGATGTGGGCATAAAGGATGGATTGATCAAGGAGATAGGAGATTTGCATAACGAAAACGCGGAAAAAATCATCAATGCCTTGGGGAAATTGGTTGTCCCGGGGTTCGTTGATGTGAACAATCATTCCGATACTTATTGGCGAATTTTTATTGATCCGAATCTGGAAAGCTTGCTTCATCAGGGAATCACGACGATAGTAGGCGGGAATTGCGGATCATCCCTGGCTCCCCTGGTCAACAAGGATATTATCAAATCCATCCAAAAATGGGTCGATATCAAAGGGGTCAATCTTAACTGGCTTTCGGTTGGGGAATTTCTTGATGAGATAGAAAGACGGAAATTGCCGGTTAATTTCGCTACGCTCGTGGGGCATGGAACATTACGCCGGGGAATCATCCAGGATGAGGTCCGCGATCTCACTTCGTCCGAAATAGACATGATGGAGAAAATGCTCAAGGATGCGATGAAGGACGGGGCTATCGGCTTCTCCACGGGTCTTGTTTATACGCACGCAAAACGCGCTTCGCAAGACGAGATAATGCGCTTGGCCGAGGTGGTCAAAAAATACGAAGGAGTGTATACCACGCACGTCCGCGGTGAATCCGGAGAACTTATCGACGCTGTCGAGGAGGCGGTCAATATCGCCCAAAAGACTGGGGTGAAGCTCCAGGTTTCGCATCTTAAGGCCATGGGAGAGAGGCATTGGCATTTGATGGAAGAGGCTGTCAATCTGATCGAGACTGCTAGGATGAGCGGATTGGATATCAATTTCGACGTCTATCCGTATACCGCGACCGGGTCTGTTTTGTATATTCTGCTTCCGGACTGGGTTGCTGAAGGAGGAAAAAAACTCATGCTGCAAAGACTCAAGGATCCGGATATCAGGGCTAGGGCGATCAAGGAGATGAAGGAAGACGCCTTTGATTATTCTAAAATCGTGATTTCTATTTCCCCGTTAGACAAGACGCTGCGAAAAAAGAGTATCGCTGAAATAGCTAAAAGCCAAGGGAAAGGCATTGAGGAGGCTATAATCGACACCCTGATCGCCAGCGAGGGAAGAGTGGTTACCATGATGGAGGTCCTTAGTGAGAAAAATGTCAAAAACGCTATCCAAAATCCTTTTTCGATCATATCTTCTAATGGTAGCGGATATTCCATCGATCACCAGCAAACCGGAGAACTCGTGCATCCTAGGAACTTCGGTTCTTTTCCGCGCGTGCTTGCTAAATATGTGAGGGCAAAGAGTCTTTTGAGTTGGGAGGAAGCTATCCGCAAGATGAGCGGGCTTCCGGCGGAAAAATTCGGCATAAGGAAAAGGGGAATTATCAAGGTGGATAATTTCGCGGATATCGTGGTTTTCGATAAAAACAATGTCGAGGATCTGTCCACGACCGACAACCCGTACCAATATTCGAAAGGTATTGACTGGGTGGTCATAAATGGTAAGGTGGTAATTGACGAAACGAGGCTTACTGAAGCCAGGCCGGGTGCGGTCCTGCGGAGGGAGTCAAGGTCAATCTTTGAATTTTAATAGCAACTCTAATTTACGAATAAACACCCTAATGACCCTAATGGGTTTTTCATTCGAGTCATTCGAGTGACCGCTGACACCATTAAGGATGGAAGCGGATTCGAGTCATTAGAGTCGCTTTATCAATATGAATCCATCTTTTTTCAAAAATAAGAAAATAACCGTTTTCGGACTCGGCCTTCACGGCGGAGGAGTTGGCACGGTTAAGTTCTTGGTCGCCAACGGAGCCAAGGTTATCGTAACCGACATCAAAACGAGGGAGCAATTGGCATCCTCTTTGGATAAACTTAAGGGGTTGAAGAACGTCGAATATATCTTAGGGCAGCACCGACCGGAAAATTTCACCAAAGTGGATATGGTCATCAAAACGCCTCCAGTCCCCTGGACGGACAAGAACGTGAAGCTTGCCCTGGACGCGGGCGTGCCTGTCGAGGGCGATTCGAGTCTTTTTTTTAAGCTCTGTAAAAATCCGATCATCGGAGTGACGGGATCGAAAGGCAAGACGACCACGGCGGTTTTTATTTATGAAATCCTTAAGTCTGCCGGAAAGCATGCGGTCAAAGTCGGAATCGGACAGACTTCGGTTCTGGATAAATTGGCTTTGCTCAAGAAGGATTCCGTCGTGGTTTTCGAGCTTTCCAGTTGGAGGCTTTCCGCGTTGGGTAGATATAACCTCAGCCCCCAGATCGCAGTTTTTAAAAATATGCTTCGCGACCATCTCAATTATTACAAGACGATGGAAGCCTACATGAAGGACAAGAAAAATATTTTCCTTTTCCAGAAGCCCAAGGATTGGTTGGTTATCAATGAGGATGATGAGCTGGTGAGGGAGGCGGCCAAGGAGGCCAAATCTCAGATATTCAGATTTTCCTATAATCCCGTTGAAAAAAACAAAGCCGTATTTATCGACAACGACGCCATCTTCCTTAATAACGGTATAGACGTGAAGAAGTTGATTTCGCTTTCCGAGATAAAGATTCCGGGAAGGCATAATCTTTCCAATATCATGGCGGCGATCTCCGCTTGCTATGCGTTCGGCATCGCTGCGGCGGAAATAAAAAAGGCGGTCCCTGACCTTAAGGGTGTTCCGCACAGATTGGAGTTTGTGCGAGAGTTCTCCGGGGTGAGGTTTTATAATGATACGGCGGCGACTATCCCGGATGCTACCATTTCAGCGCTTAACTCCTTTGAGGCCCCGATCACCTTGATTGCCGGTGGCACCGACAAGGGATTGGATTTTGCCGAGCTTGGAAAGGAAATTGTTCAGAAAGCGAAAAACGTCATCCTGCTCAAGGGCAATGCGACCGACGATCTTCTGATAAGGATTAGGAAGAATTTTCCCGAAGGACAAGAAAAAGAAATAGAAATCGTGGACTCGATGGAAGAAGCTGTTGGGAAAGCTGTCGAGGTGGCTACGGCGGGGGATGTCGTCTTGCTTTCCCCGGGCGCGGCCAGTTTCGGGCTGTTTCTTAATGAATTCGACCGAGGGGAGAAATTCCGCGAAGCGGTGAATAGGTTGAAGTAGGATTTATTTGGCCGTGCCGCGTGATCATGAGTGAACGTTCTTCTGCGTACCCACGTAAAATAATTTCTGTTGAAATTATCACGTGGCTCGCGAAAATCATTCACAAATGAACTCATGATTTTACGCGGTTGCTTTTTGGGAAAAAGTGTGCTATAATGGATATACGAAGGTAAATGAAGGGTGTTTCTCCGTAAGGGGAGCCCTTTTTTGCTTTTATATGGCCCTCCTTCGCACGAGGCTTCGGGCGGGTAAAAAGAAAAATGAATATTTCAATAGAAAACGGTTCTTTTTACCCTGTTAAATAATCCTGCTTGGGCGGGATTGCCGCTTAACGGCATTTAACAGGGTGAACAAAAATAAATACAAAAATTCACCCCTGTTAAATTGCGCTTGTAGCGCACCGGCCTTGCCGGATTTAACGGGGCAAGAAAATTCCGCCAAAAAGCGGAAAAACCATCATAAAGGCTAGATTCCTCGCCTTTGTCCCTTCGAGGGACTCAACATGAAAAAGAATCCTGATTTAAAAGGATTCTTTTTGTTTTTTCTGCGCGTTTTTCCGTGGCTGAGCGCGGTGGGATTTGTCTTGAAAAAAACATAGGAGTGCGGTACACTGGGCGTATGCCCGGATGGGTGGTTTTTGAGGTTACAATAGGAATTGTTGAGAGTTTTTGAAGGTAGTATAGGATAACAATAACTTCGTTATAAATAATTCCTTCGGGGGGAAACCTGAGACGGAATTTTGAAAAATATATGGATTATTTCGTCATCAATGGGGGCAAAAAACTTGCCGGTGAAATCGAAGTGCGCGGAAGCAAAAATGCGGCCGCCCCGATAATCGCGGCGACGCTCCTGACCAAGGAGCCTTGCGTGCTTTCCAATGTCCCGCTTATTGAGGATATCTTCAAGCTTCTTGAAATCATCAAGAGCATGGGAGCGGAGGTGGAATGGGTCGGGGAAAGGAAAGTGAAGATCACCGCCAAGGATTTGGACGTGGAGAAGATAGATTACGAACTGGTCAAGAAAATCAGATTGTCCGTGCTCCTGCTGGGATCGCTTTCGGCGCGTTTTGACAAATTCGAGCTGGCTAATCCTGGCGGATGCAAGATCGGCAAAAGGCCATTGGGAACACATTTCCATGCGCTGGAGGAATTGGGAGTCAAAGTTACTCAGGATGAGAAGTTTTATCTGGTGGATGCGAGCAAAAGGAAGGATGCGCAGATAATCTTGAGGGAGTTTTCCGTGACTGCGACCGAGATTGCTATGATGCTCGCTGCCGGAATGCCGGGAAAGACGATAATCAAGATCGCTGCAGCCGAACCGCACGTGGAGGATTTGGGGAAATTCCTGATCAGGATGGGCGCGAAGATAAAAGGCCTTGGGACGCACACTTTGGAAATCGAAGGAACCAGGAAACTTGACGGTGCAAAACACGAAATAATTCCGGATGCCAATGAGGCGGCGACGTTCCTGATCATGGGAGTCGCGACCAAGAGTCCGATTATCGTCAAGAACGCGCGCGAAGAACATTTGGATTTGGTGTTGGAGAAACTGCGCGAGATGGGAGCGGAATTTTTGGTTAGGAAAAATGAGATCCAAGTAATTCCGGCAAAAAAAATCAAGGCTCTTTCTAAAATCGATGCTAGGATTTATCCCGGAATTCCGACCGACGATCAAGCGCTGTTCGGCGTTTTGGCGACGCAGGCTGAAGGTGAGACTTTGGTATTCGATACGCTTTTCGAAGGAAGGTTTAATTATGTGACGGAGATTGAAAAGATGGGAGCGACCGTGAAAGTTCTCAACCCGCACCAGGCCGTCTTTACGGGACCGACGCCGCTTCGAGGGGAAACGATCACGAGCTATGACCTGCGTGCCGGAGCCTCGCTGATTTTGGCCGCGCTTTTGGCGAAAGGACAATCCGTGATCAAGGAGATTTACCAAGTCGATCGCGGTTATGAAAAAATAGAGGAGAGGTTGCAAAAATTGGGAGCGGACATCCAAAGGGTGCCGGAAGGGGAATAGAAAAAAATTTCTAATTTCCATTTTTTAATTTTTAATCAAATCTAAATTTTAAATTTTCAATGGGATGAAAGTGTGGAAAAAGAAAAAATTGACCGGTAAATATGGCAAGATCCAGGAGACAGTTGAAAAGGAACTTTCCTGCAGCGCGCACAATATTGACCACACTATGCGTGTTTATAATATGGCTCTCAATATTGCCAAACAAGAGAGAGATGTTGATTTGGACGTATTAAAAATGGCGGCGCTTCTTCATGATATTGCGAGAGTGAAGGAGGATGATGATAAAACTGGAAATGTTTGCCATGCCGAGGAGTCATCTAAGATGGCGGAACCGATTTTGAAAAATTTGGGATATTCAGCAAATAAGATCGGAGATATAAAGCACTGTATCTTGTCTCACAGACACAGGACGAATAATAAGCCGGAGAGCATCGAAGCGAAAATACTTTTTGACGCCGATAAGCTGGATTCATTGGGGGCTATTTTCATGATAAGGGCCGGAGCGTGGATGGCTCGCCATAATTGTCCGATTTTTCCCCAAATGGGTTTGAAAAAATACATAAAAATCAACCTGATTGGAGAAAAAGAAGATGGGAGGATAAAGGATCCAAGCAAGCATAGCTTGTATTACGAATTTGAAATAAAGAATAGGAAATTACCACAATTGATGTTTACGAAGACCGGTAAGAAGATCGCGCGGCAGAGGCTGAGATTCGATGAAATATTCCTAGATAGATTAGCAAAGGAAGTGGAGGGAATTTTATAAAATTTGGTCATTGGAAATTGTTTAGGAATTAGAAATTAGTAATTAGAAATTTTTTATCATATGTTCATCAGAAAAATGGGAATTGATTTGGGGACGGCGAACACCTTGGTGTTCGTTCCGGGAAGGGGGATTATCATAAACGAGCCGTCGGTGGTGGCGGTTTCATTAATCGATAATACCGTTTTGGCCGTGGGCAACGAGGCTAAGGAGATGCTCGGAAGGACGCCGGACACGATCGTGGCGTCGCGTCCGATGAAAGACGGCGTTATCGCGGATTACCGCGTGACGGAGGCGATGCTCCGTTATTTCATCAACAAGGTCAGCGGGAAAGTGCGATTCTTCAAACCCGAAATTATGATTTCGATTCCGGCCGGAGTGACGTCGACGGAAAGAAGGGCGGTGGTGGACGCGGCGGTGAAGGCGGGAGCCAAGTCGGCCTATGTCGTGAAGGAGCCGCTCCTGGCGGCTATCGGCGCGGGAATCCCGATCCATAACGCGCAGGGGAACATGATCGTGAATATCGGAGGGGGAACTTCGGAAATCGCGGTTATTTCTTTGGGTGGGATCGTCGTGGCTAACAGCGCCCGCGTCGGAGGAAACAAATTCGACCAGGCCATTTCTGATTATATCAAGAGAAAGTACGGGTTGGCCGTTGGGGAAAGGACTGCGGAGGAAATCAAAATTGAGATCGGCAGCGCCATCGCCCAGGTCAAGGAGGAATACATGGACGTCAGGGGCAGGGATCTTATGGGTGGGTTGCCAAAGACGGTGAAGATTTCCTCCAATGAAGTGACGGAGGCTCTGCAAGACGAGCTCCGCGAAGTCATAAACGCGATCAAGAAAGTTTTCCAGGATACGCCCCCTGAGCTTGCTGCGGACATCATGGACAAGGGGATGGTACTTTCCGGAGGAGGAGCTCTTCTGCGCAACCTTGATCAGCTCATCACTAAGACGATCGGCGTTCCTTGTTACGTGGCTGACGATCCTCTTTTCTGTGTGATTAAGGGAACCGGAATCTCGTTGGACAACCTGGAACTTTATAAGAGGACCATAATGCTTTCGAAATAAAATATGAAAATCGGTATCGACGGCTCAAGGGCCTTCATAAAAAGACGGACGGGAATAGAGGAGTATTCTTATCAGGTCATTAAGAACTTGCGTCCGTGGCTCAATGAAGACGAGGTGTTTTTATATGTGCGCCATAATCAAGCGGTCGATTTCGATCTGCCGGAAAACTGGAAAATTAAAAAACTTTGGTTTCCGAGATTTTGGACCCAGATACGACTTTCCTTGGAAATTCTTTTGGGGTCGGTCGATAAGCTTTTCGTTCCGGCGCACACTGTGCCCTTTGTGCATCCTAAAAAAACGGTCGTGGTCATCCATGGCCTGGAGTATGAATTTTGCCCCAAAGCGTATTCTTTTTTGGAAAGGATATATATGCGGTTCGTGATCAAAAATTCCTGCAAGTGGGCGAGCAAGGTTGTTTGCGTTTCGGAAAACACCAAGAGGGATGTGATGAAACTTTATGGCACAGAGGAAGATAAAATAGAAGTCGTCTATGAGGGATATTCCGGAAAAGACGGTGCGTCGGAGAGCGCCGGCATCCTCGGGCATGCCTCGAAGGAGAAATGCGATATCGGGGCGCCCTACATCCTTTTTGTCGGAAGGATAGAGGAAAGGAAAAACGTGAAGGGAATCATAGAGGCTTTCGAGATAGTGAAGGAGAAATACGGAGTGGAGCATAAACTGGTTCTTGCAGGTAAACCCGGTTACGGATACGGGGATATACGGAAAAGGATTGAGATTTCCAAATTCAGAAATGATGTCGTGGAGATGGGATATGTGAGCGATGAGGAGAAATGGGAAATCCTCAGGTGCGCCGACGTGTTCGTTTTCCCGACTTTTTATGAAGGATTCGGACTGCCTATTTTGGAAGCGCAGAACGCCTTTGTCCCGGTTGTTACCTCCAAGGTTTCTTCTATTCCGGAAGTGGCCGGTGACGCTGCCCTGTATGCTGATCCGAATGACCACCACACAATCGCCGAAAACATATACGTCCTCATTAGTAACAGGGAGGCCAAGGAGGACATGGTGAGAAGAGGGGTTGAAAACGTGAAAAGGTTCAGTTGGGCGGATTGCGCCAAGAAACTGGCGCTTATGATCAAGGAATAATATCGTCATCGACGGCTGAGAGTAGTGATTAGGAAGTAAAAAAAATATGGAAAATTTGAAAAAAATAAAAGTCGCCATTGTCCATGATTTCCTGGTGCAAAGGGGCGGGGCGGAAAGGGTTCTGGAATCGATATCTGAAATGTTTCCCGATGCCCCGATTTATACGCTTCTTTATGACAAGGAAAAGATGAGGGGAATGCTGGAGGAGAGGGATATCAGGCCTTCATATCTTCAAAAGCTTCCGAAGTTTCTCAGAAAAAGGTATCAATGGTTACTGCCTTTTTTAGTGGTGATTCCGGAAACGCTCGATCTTCGCGATTTTGATTTAATCATCTCCTCTTCCGGGGCGTGGTCCAAAGGTATTGTGACGAAACTGGACACTGTCCATGTGGCCTATATCCATTCCCCGATGCGTTTCGTTTGGGATTATAACGAGAGGTATCTGAAAGAAAAGAAAGTCCGTAATTCTATGTTGAAGCGTTTGATGTTTAGTTATCTGCGCATCTGGGATCGTTTGGCAGCCGAACGTCCTGATTTTTTGATCGCCAATTCGAAATTCACCCAGAGCCAGATCGCGAAATATTACAGAAGGGAAAGCGCCGTCATATATCCGCCCGTGGAGATATCCGCGTCTGCCAGTAAGAAATCATCGGAAAAAATAAAGGATTACTTCCTTGTCGTCTCGAGGCTTTCGGGATACAAGAAAACAGACGTCATAGTAGAAGCTTTTAATAAACTGGGGCTGCCCTTGGTTGTCATCGGTGAAGGTGAGCAGGAAAAGCATTTGAGAAATATCGCGGGGGAAAACGTGAAGATACTTTCCTGGAAGGCTGACGAGGAGTTGGCGGAATATTATAGAGGAGCGCGGGCGTTCGTTTTTGCTTCCCAAGAGGACTTCGGAATGGCCCCGGTTGAGGCGATGTGCTTCGGTGTTCCGGTTGTCGCCTATCGGAGCGGTGGGGCGCTGGAGACCGTGGTGGAAGGCGTAAGCGGGGAATTTTTCGATGCCCAGACCCCTGAGGTACTCGCTGACGGAGTCAGACGTTTTTTGGAAAAAGAAAATTCCCACGACAGGGATGAGATAAAAAGATCTGCCGAGAAGTTTTCAAAAGAAAGATTCAAAGAGGAATTTGGAACATATATTGGACGTATTTTAAATTGATTTAATCGGATGTCCATCAAGCGATGAATTTTGTAGGAAATAAAAAAGCGGTAAGCTTCATAGAAAAGACACTCGAAAGGGGGGCGACCAGCCAGGCCTATCTTTTTTCCGGACCGGAAAGCGTGGGAAAATTTTTTTTGGCCCAAGCTTTCGCTAAAAGCTTGATAAACGAAGGAAGTTTGCGTTTTGAAGATAGCGGAGCCGGCGGGCTTGTCGTGGACTTGGTTGTCATCAAACCGGAGATAGAGGAGCGGAAGGGTGTTATCAAGGAGAGAGATATCACGATCGAAAGGGTCAGGGAGGCGCGCAAGGATCTCGCCCTTTTTCCTCATAGCGGGAAAAGGAAGGTTCTGATCGTGGACAACGCCCATAAGATGAACATCACTTCGCAAAACGCTTTCCTTAAGATTTTGGAAGAGCCGAATTCCACCTCGGTCATAATATTGGTAACGCATGAGGATTCCAAGATTCTTCCAACCATCAAATCCCGCTGTCAGAAGGTGAATTTCGGATTGGTCGGGAGGGAAATGGAAATGGAGATGGGAAGCTTGGTCGGCGAGGATTTTGCTGGAAAATATGGGGCGCTTGCCATGGGAAGACCCGGGTTGCTTTTCGAGATGGCGCGGGAAAAGGAAAGACTGGAATATCATGTCGGATCCTATGAGCAATTCAGGAAGGTTTTCTCCATGGATCTCAACCAGAGACTTTCATTCGCGGAAAAGATGTCCAAAGACGTGAATGCGGCGATCGGCACCCTCAACGTTTGGAATTGGATTTTAAGGAAAGAAGGTCTCGAGGACGGCGGTCGGGAATTGGGGGAGACATATCTGAAAATCTCCGCTATCGAAGACTCCATGGCGACATTGAAAAGCACCAACGCTAATCCAAGATTGGTTCTCGAGAACCTATTGATAAGTATTTAGAAACCTGACGATGTTCCGATCTTCCAGAAAAAACAAAAATAAAAAAGAGCTCGAATATAAGAAGATGCGTTCCGTTTCCAAGAAGGAAGAGGGATTCAGGCTGCTGCGCTCGGCGTATAGGATACTTTTTTATTTCCTATTGGCGATGTTCGTGGCCGTCTCTTTCTATGTCGTTATCTTTTCGCCGTTCCTTGCGGTCGAGAAGGTGAAAATCGAAGGAACGAGGAAGCTTGGCTCAGTCGAAGTTTTGGCGGCTGCAAGCGCGGTTTATGACGGCAGATATCTGGGAATTTTCCCCAAGGATAATTTCCTGCTTTTTCCAAAAAGAGCCGTGATTAAAAAGTTGGAGGATGATTTCAAAAGGATACGGACAGTGGAGGTGAAGAAGACATTTCCAAGCGGCGCGCTTATTCGTGTTGAGGAAAGGGAATCCCTTCTTCTTTGGTGCGACACATCCGGGGAGTGTTTTATTATCGACGAGAACGGTTTTGCCTATCACAAAGTCGGATTGGATTCCAGAGAGGTCTTGGAGAATAACTTGATGAGAGTGCTTGGCCAGGACGACAGGAAGGTTTCCGAAGGGGAGAAAGTTTTGGACGCGGAAAAGGTTTCTTTTCTTATGGATGCCAAAGATGTCATGGAGAAATCCGCCGATATGAGGATAGTCGGTGAAGCTCGGGCTAAGTCCAGGATCGCGGAAGAGGTTACGCTCAGGAGCCTGGAAGGTTGGGATATTTTGGTCAGCACTTCTTTCCCCCTAGAAAGGGCGGGAAACTTTCTCAAGCTTTTTTTGGATAAGGAAATCAGCAGTGAAGACAGGGGCAAATTGGAATATGTGGACCTTCGGGTGGAGAACAGGATTTACTATAAATTAAAAAAAGAGGAAGAACAAAAGGAGAGTGAGAATAAAGAGGGAGAGAATGGCGGAGAAAGGCAGGACGCTGAAAATAAAAATGAATGATCATAGGGCAGGCAACAAAAAAACAGCCACATGGGTGGGCTGTTTTTTTGTTACAAGTTTTTATTTGATATCCGTGACGTGGTAGATAAGAATGGAGGTTCCTACCTGGGCGACGGGGCTGTATTTTTTTAGCCAGCTGTAATTTTCTTCGACGCTTTTCCTTTCGTCGTGGAGACTTTCTTGGATAAAAAGTACTGAAATGGCGTACCAGCCATTTTCGACAGGCCTTCTGGCGTCCCACCAGGAAATCACCTTGTCTTCTCCCAGGTAGTGATTGACGTCGCCTCCGCCGAAATAGTTCACCCTGATTTTGTCTATCCGGGGATTTTCTTCAAGGTATGTCTTCAGTCGCTTAATGTCTTGCCCCCAGTCCGCGTTGGAATCGGTGACGTATTGGTAGCCACTGCTTGGTCCGCCGGCGACTTGATTGAAATAGGAAATATAATACGGGTAGGATGCCACAGCTTCGATAATCAGCCAGAAGACCATTGTCACGATCATCACGTTGATGAAATTTTTCTTGTGATGGTCTTTTCTCCTGTAGGAGAAAATCTTTTTGGAGAGCAGAATATAGGCGAACGGGAATATAGGGAATAGATGACGGAAGCCGATATTGAGATTTCCAGTGATGCTGACGAAGGAATAAATGATTATGAATGAGAGCAGGGCAGTTTCCGTTATCCTGCTATGCAGAAACTCTCTCAGTAAGGTGATATTTTCCCTGGCTGATCTTTTGAATGAGTGGGTTAGCGAGAAGAAAGATTCCTTAGCAACGACGGCTAAAGTAAAGAAAAGCAAAACGAGTATCGGCAGGGGCTCTTTCATGAGAAATACCAACGGGAAGTAGGATGCTTTGGCATCATTGGAAACTTCTCCCATGAAATAAGTTACGTTTCCGCCGGCGACCCGCTGGAAGACGCGGGCTACTCCGAAGAGATATTCCCCCAGGGGCTGCAGGATCTCATGCTCATTGATTGCGAAGAGGGCTTTTCTGGTATAGATAGTTTTGATATTGGAATCATTGGCTTTGAAATAGTGATTTATGCCGTCGTTCATGACTTCCACTGGCATGCCGGACGTGTTGAAAGCGTAAAGGGCCCAGACCGCGGCGATGGAGACGGCGAAAACCAAAAATCCCTTAAATACGTATTCGAAGAATTCGCCGATTTTTTTCCTTTCAGGCTTGGTTTTTTTGATAAGGGGATAGCCGACAACTAGCAGGAAAAAAACGGGGAAGGCGATCACTGAGGAGAATTTTGCCAATTGCAAAAGTCCCAAGAAGAGTCCGGCCAGAAAAACGTTTTTCCAGGAAGGTTGCTTGATGAACTTGAGGAAATAGTAAAAGGAGAAAGTGATGAAAGCCGCGATTCCCAAATCCGTCGTCACGAGATGGTTGTGTCCCAGGACATTGGGATTGAAGGCGTAAAGAGCCAAGGCTAAGAGGGCGGCCGGAATAGAGGCGATTTCCTTCGTCCATCGGAAGATGAAAAGTCCGAGAGCCAGGGCAAGCAGGATAAACGGCACACGGGACCAGAAGATTACCCGGTCTGGATCGTTGCCTGAACCGTAGAGGAATTTCCTGCCGGCATTCCATTGGTTGTCCGCCACGTTATCGGTCGTCCAGGAGCTGTGGGTCGTGTCGAAATTGAGATCCAGGAACTGCAAGGGTAGACCTGCTAAATCTTTGAGTAGCGGAGGATGCTCCGGATTGAGGCGCATGTCATGCTCCGAAAGATATGAATATGACGCCGGGATATGCGCGACTTCGTCATATGTCGCTCCGTCGTTTTTCGCATTGAGCAGGGAAACTGCCAGGACGAAGGACATCATTGTCAAAACTAATTTTTTAGAGTGTCTCTTGAGGAAGTAGTCGATTTTTTGCAGCATGGATTTTGTCTTTTAAATTTATTATCAAACGAAGTGAGTGAAATGGAAATTAATTTCCATTTCCGAACGAGTGCAGATACCAAAAGGTTCAATACCTCGCAGCTCTGCTGCGTGATCCCAAAGAGTCCAGGGCTCTGCCCTGGGGTATGATACCTTTTATTTTTTGATTTCCCAAAATTTGTCACCCGGAAATTCCTCATGTTCAATAACCTTGTATTGGGGTGAAATTGAGCGGACTTTCGTTATGATATCATCTTCTTTGTCATACATGACAACGACGAAATCGCCTTTTGGATCAAGCGAAAGGAAATCTTCCTTGTAGAGATAGGAGATATTAGGCATTTGGGGATTGAGGTATTTTATCGGAATCCTTTCCATATTGCCGGAAATTACGTATTTTTGAGTTTCGACTGGGATGGTCTGGAGATGATAGGCGATGTCCTTGAGATTCGCATTGAAGGATGAATGCTGCTTCGGGTTATTTTGGAAAAAAACGAAATATTTGAGGGTGTTGAAGAGTCCGATGAAAATTAGCGCGCCGACTAAAATAGAAAAGATTGTTATTTTCATCGAAGAATAGGTGTGCTTGGAAAGTTTTCCCAAAAGCCAAAGGAAAGGGATGGTTGCCAAGATCATCACGACCGGCAAGGTGCCGATAGCGCGCAGGGCATGAGGGAGTCCTTCAGCAGTCAGGAATTCGGGAGCGAGCATGGCGAAAAACCAAGCAAGAAGGAAAAAGTATAGGTAGAGTTTTTCATCATGTACGTCATGTTTGAATCTGAGCCAGAGCAGGTGCAGAGCCTTGGAGATGACATAGATTATTCCGGTAAGGAAAGCGATTCCCATGACGGGGTCCAAGATCGGATAGGGAGGGTAGTTGTGACGCCAATTTTGGTCTCCCCAGAAGTTATATTTGACCAGGCTCAGGCCGAAACTTCGCAGTCCCGTCTGGATGAGGCTCCCTTCGTTCATTTCCGGGGAGAAGATGGAAACGGAAGCGGAGCGCGACTCGAGATATTCCGGGTGGTTATAAAACTCATACACCATCGGCGAGAGCGAGATGAAGACGGCGACGGAAAAAATCAGGATTTGTTTCCAGAAACTTCGCAGGAAATGTTTCTGGGTAATGAGCATGAAGACGAAAAGGGCGGCGATGATCGCCGGAGCGATGCGGAAGGCGATGTAGGTGTGAAAGCCTAGGCCGAAAATGAGTCCGGAGATTATGAAGTCGGAATATTTCTTGGTGCGGAATCCTTTGAGCAGGAAATAGGAAGAGAAGGTCATTATTAGGGGGACCATGATGGCGCGGAAACCGATGCGGGAGAAGTTTATCGCCCAATAGGAAAAGGTCGTCAGATAGGCGCTGATAAGCCCTGCCCGCTGGCTGCGGAAGATTTCTTTGGAAAGCAGATATACGCCGAGAACCGTGAGTGTGCCGAAGATTATCGACGCGAGTTTGAGCGCCATGACGGTGCTGCCGAAGAATTTGATGCTCAGCGCTTGGATGTTTATGAAAAGGCCTTCGCGCCCGTTGTTATCGATGTAGAAAAGTTGGTAATTTCCGGAGCTGTTGGCGTCCTGCGCGTTGATGCCATTGACCGCTTCATCCGGATATATTCCGGAAGGCAGATCTTCGATGCCGGTGAAACGGAGGAAGAACGCGCAGACGACGATGGCGAAGAGCAGGACGTAGTTAAGAATTTTTTTTTGTTTCGGTTTCATTTTGTTTTATGTTATGTAAACATGCTTTTTATTTGGTTTCATTGTAGCATTTTTTTCGTTTTCCCAACAGAAGCTTCGGTGTGAAAAAATCACGTAGGAATTCGGATTATTTTGTGGTATAATTTTGAAGAAGAATGCGTCTGAAATTTTTTCGATTAGAAATAAAAATGGCCCAGGAAAACAAAGACATAACAATAATGAACGTGGAAACCGAAAAGATGAGGGCGCTTAACGCTTTTATTGAAGACGTGTTGAATCGGAAAATAAGATTGTTGAAGAGCGGCCAAGTTGACGGTGCGACCGTCACGTTCGAGGATTTCAAAATCAAAGGCTCCGATATCCCTCAGAACAAGCTACCGAACAACAGCGAGGACACGATTGAGCTGGAAAAACGTATCCAGAAATCTAATAGGATATTGCGCAAGGCTTATGAGAGCATTTTGGAAGCCGGAATAAGCCAAGCAATGGAAAGGGAAATAGAGGAAATTTTCGAGTCCATTTTTATGGATGGGGCGCTTTTTGGAAAGTTGTACAAAGCTGACCAGGAGCTTATTAGAAAGGCGAATGAAGAGGGGATAACGGGAGATTTGGAAGATCTTTTCATAAAATCCGTCGCCAAGGAAGGGATCGGGAAAATGGGAAGGGAGGAATTGAAAAAACTCATCAAGGATTTTTGCACGGACAGGGGAAATCTTGAAAAGATAGTTACCAAAGATGAAGATAAAGACAAGATGATCGATGCGATAGTAAATCTTACTGGTCTTTTTGGTAGTTCCAGGGGAGAAACCGGGGAGAATAAACAGGAGCCGACAAAAAACGAAATATTGGAGAAATATCTCAGCTACCAGGATACTGATTTGCTGGATGAAAGAAAAAAATCCATGCTTGAGTCGACGATGAAAGGGGTGAGCGCGCAAAAATATGCCGAGGCATTATTGGAGATTTCTCGGAATGGGGATATGGCGGAGGTAGAAAGATTGGTAAAAGGCATGAAAGCAGAGTGTCTGAATGCGTTAATTGCTTTAAAAATTGAAAAAACAAAGTACGCCGACAGTGATAGTTGGGCGATGTGGGATATAGCCAAACAGTATCACTTTTACACCCACCCGAGCGAAAATGACCCAAGATACTTATTGGCGAATCCATTGGAGTCCGAGGAAAAAATTGAGGAAATCATAGACAGGCACATAGGATGGGAGCTGTATGCTTATTTCAGTAAAAATGGGGTTGATGTGGTGAATATCGTAGGCGATGGCGAAAAAAAGAAAAAGATCCTGGATATTCTGACAGGAGAAAAGAATGCTTCAGGGGGGATAAGTTCGTTTAATTTAGCCGTGCTTGGAAAGTTATTAAAATCTGAAATTCCAGGATTTAAGCATGAAAAGATGCTGAGTGTTGACGGTGGAAATCCGGATGGAAAAAAAGACAAGGATGCTTCCGACGGCAAGGAGGAGAAAAAAACAAAGGAGGAGGTTCCATTGGATAAAAATTCCCTGTTGGAAAAAGGCAAGACCGCATCTGCGGAACTGGACAAGCTCTGGAAGAAGCTCCCTGATTATCCCAGGATGGAGCCGGAGTTCGAATCCGTTTTCCGAATACTTGATATGGAAGGTGAAAATTACTTCGATTATCTTTGCAAAAAAGACGAACAATCCTCCGATTGGAAAACTCTGGATGAAGAGGGAAAGAATAAAAAGATCAATAACAGGGTCGAGCACGTCGAAACCATAAGGGGTATGGTCAAGAAAAAGTTGCTGGAGCTCGGCATAGAATTGGAGGACCCTAAGAAAAAAGAGAAGGGGGCTGATAAAAATGAGGGATCGGCCGAGGAGCGGAAAGATGATGGCAAGAAAGCTGAAGATATGAGCGAAGAGGTTACTGAGAGGGTGAAGATCTTAAAGAAGGAAGTGGAAATCGCCAGAAAGGAGTATTTGGAAACGGACTATAGGAAAAAGAACTCCCTGAGAAGAATCTATGCGTTTTTGGGAGCTAGTTTCAAGAACAAAGAAGAAAAGACCCTGGAAAAAGATCTGGATATCGCATGGCATAGGGCCCATTATGATAACAAGCTTTTCGATCTGCAAAAGGTGATGCTTGACGATGCGAAAGAGAGAGGCGTGTCCGACAAGGAACTTGCTGAGATAGGCATATATTTCAGAATGGAGCAGAAGATAAACATGGCTGAGGTCCATGATCAGGTGAAATCCGAGCAACAAGACAAGAAGTTGTCGGGATTCATTGAGAAGAAAGCGCTTGAATTAACCGATTTTTACAAGACTATGCCGCTGGGCAAGAAGCTCTTGATTGCCGGAGTGTTTTTGGGTGGCAGTGTCGTGACCGCTGGAGTCGGTGGAGCTGCTGCTGGGGCTTTTATTACAACAGCTACCGGAAGAAAAATGCTGATGGGCATGTTCGCCGGAGTGGGAGTCACTCTCGGACTTGAAGCGAGGGGAAAAAAGAGCGAGAAAGCCGCAATCGAGAAAGAGAAGGCGGGGTTTTTGGAATCCATTAAAAACATGAATGAGGAAGAAAAATATAACTTCATTGCGGGCAATATAAAGAACATATCGATCAAAGACGGGGAATTAGCTATCAATAAGATCAAAAATCAAGATATCCGCCAGAAGATTGCCGGTGTGTCCGCGGGATTTGCAGCCACCGTCCTTCCCGGCATTGTCAGTTCTTATGCCGGGGAAGCGTATGCCGGGATACTTGAAAAAATCTCCCCAGAAAGCGTTCCGGCTCCGCCAGTTATGTCCGAGGTGGTCCTTGAGGTCAAAAAAGGCAGCAGTTTCGAGGGAACCATCATAAAGCATCTTTCGGATCCCAATTCTGAGATATACAAACATCATCCCGAGCTTAAAAATGTCGATCCCGGAGTCATCGCCCATAGATTAGCTTTGGATTTCGCGCACGATCATGGGACCGGGCTTCCGGATTTGGTAAATCCTGATGACAGGATAAGCATAAAATTCGATCCGGCCGCTTTGAAGATAAATGGAACGCTTGAGGATTCCGTCAGGATAGATATTGAGAGCCATTTGGAGCCCGGAAAGACCTCTGAGATTACTAAGGCGGTTCCTGCTGAAATTCCGAAAGTCGTTCCGGCTACGGAGGTGCCGGCTTCCCCGGAGACCCCTATTTCGGAAGAAAAAAATATTATTAGTAAGAATAATTCTCGCTTGGAGAGCGTTATGCAGGAGCCGCAAGGAGCGAATACTGAAACTCCCGCCGCGGAAAATCCGGTAGAGCAACAACCTGATGAAAATTTAGGGACTTCTTCAGGGGAGCGGCAGGTTTCCACGGAAAGGGAAGCGACGCAGGAAAACAATGCCCCGGCTTTGGCAGTGGAAAAAAACTTCACAGAGAACAATTCCTTTGGAACGAAGAATGGAAAAATAGGCTTCAGCTATGACAAAGACGGAAAGATAACCGCGATCCTGCAGGAGGTTTTAATTTCCGGACTGGAGGGCAATGAAAACCTGACTCCTGATTTCAGGAAAATTGTAATGGAAACCGGTAAATTGAAAAATACGTCCATGGCTATGAATATAGCAAATATGGGAAGCAGGGAGGTTTCCAATTATATGGAGGCATTCGAAGAACTCAAAAAAGGCGGGCACGACAAAGAGGCCAGGGCCGTGCTGGATAGGATTTATGGCATAGTTCTGGGAACGGAAAAGCATCTTGGCGTTAAGATTTTCGACAGATCAAAATTGCCTTTAATGGAAAAATAAACACTAAAGTATCATAAAAAATATGGACGAGTCAAAAAATACGGCGTCCGAATCCCTGGATCAGCTCGTGAGGGAATTGGGAATCGACACTTTGCCCGAAGACAAGCGCAATGATTTACTGATCAAGATGACCGAGGTGCTGCTGAAGCGCATTTTTCTCGAGACGATGGAAAAGCTCGGGGAGCAGGGAAGGGATGAATATGAGGAAATCATGCAAAAAAACCCCCAACCGGAGGAACTGGAGGCTTTTTTTGCCGAAAAGATAAAAGATTACGAAGACATGGTCCAGGGAATTGTGGCTGATTTCAAAAAGGAAATGCTTACTATTAAATAGATGGCAAGGAAGCGACAATTTGTATATAATGGTCATATAACAAATAACGGATTTTAGAAATATTATGGAACCGATAAAATCGAACTTGGAGCCGCTCGAGGAGAAGGATATCAACTTGGAACGGAAGCTCAAAAAAGAGGATGTGGGCGGATTGGGATTCGAAAGGGATGAAGATGTTTTCAGAGTTGAAAAAGAGGTTGCTAGTGAAAAGAGCGGCGCGGAGAAGGACGCCGCTTATTCCCAGATAATGTCCAAGTTGGGGGATGATACGCCCGGTAGCGGCATTTCCAATGATGATGTTTCCGGTGATGCCAAGGATGTCTCCCAAAGAACGGATGCTGAATCGCAGATAAGCCATCTCGTTGACATAGCAATGGTCAAGGGCGTCGTCCACGCCGTGAAGGTGGCTCAGCATATCGAGGATAATTACGTCCTGGATACGTTCCATGACAAGCTTATGGCGGAGGATTTGCATGATGCGCTTGTCCATAAAGGATTACTGAAGAATATTTAGACCGGGTTTAAAAAACAAAAATAAAAACAACATATGCCAACTTTCGATCTTAATCTGGTGCTGATGCCTCTTACCGTGGCTTTGGCCACCCTCTCTTTTTTGACGGGAGGATATTTGGTTTTGCGGAGTTTTTTTAATTTTCGCGCCCAAATCAACAGGTCCGTCAACATGGATCTCGAGATAATAAAGATCGCCAAGGTGTTTAAAAACAAGCAAGAACAGGAAGACCCGGAATCTTGGAAGGATGAGATAGGGGCCATGGAACAGCTTTTGGGAACGCTTTCCAATATGAAGGACAAGAGCTCTTTTTTTGGCAGATTTCTCTATGGCGAGCCCCATGTAACCTTGGAATTGGCTCAACCCGCCAACAGCGAGGAGATCCTTTTCTATATGGCTATCCCTAAGAAATTCAGGGAAAGCATAGAGAAACAAGTACACAGTTATTTCCCGGAGGCTTCGATAGAGAAAGTTTCGGATTACACTATTTTTTCCCCGGGAAGCTTCACTGCCGCCGCCGTTTTGGGACTGAAAAACACTCACGCCTTGCCGGTTACGACATATGAAGATATGAACGTCGATCCTTTGAATGAGATTTCCAATGCTTTGAGTAAGTTGCATGATTTCGAGGAGGGAGCGGTCATTCAGTTGGTTCTTCGTCCAGCTGGGACTGCCTGGCGCAAGTTGGGTAGGGATATAGCTCATCGGATGCAACAAGGAAAGAGACTTAAGGACGCCCATGAGGAGTCATTTATTCTTAATGCTGGAAAAGAAACTATAAAGATATTGCAAAACAGGCCTACTGATTCCGGCTATGGAAACGAAGGGTCGGTCCAACTCACTCCAGAGGAACAGGAGTTAATTAAGGACATTGAGAGAAAAGCGAATAAAGTGGGATTCAATGTTAATATACGCATCTTGTCTTCCGCTAAGACCCAGCAGCGGGCTGATGACATCCTTTCCCATCTGGAAAACTCCTTCTCTCAATTTGAAAACGCGGAAGCTAACCATTTTGTTATAAAAACAAGAACCAAAAGCAAAAAAGTTGCATTCGATTATATATTTCGGAATTTTGATGAGGACAATTCGATGATCCTCAGTACGGAGGAAATAGCCAGTATCTTCCATTTCCCGATTTCCACCACTGAAACACCGAAGATAAAGTGGCTCAAGGCTGGGGCTGCTCCGCCTCCCCTTAATATACCCAAGGAAGGTTTGCTTTTGGGATACAATGATTATCGTGGGGTGAAAACAGATATAAGGATGACCGACAGCGATCGAAGGAGACATTTATATACCATAGGTCAGACCGGCGCAGGTAAATCAAATTTCCTGCAGGAGCTGGCCAAACAGGATGCGAGAAACGGGAAGGGTTTCTGCTTTATTGATCCGCACGGTGACGCCATTGAGGACATCCTCACGGCAATCCCCAAGGAGAGGGCGGAGGATGTTATCGTGTTCGATCCTTCGGATATGGAGAGGCCGTTCGGCCTTAATATGTTGGAATATGATCCGGCCAATCCGCAGCAGAAAACTTTCGTGATCAATGAGATGATCGGCATCTTTGACCAATTGTATGATTTGAAATCGACAGGAGGGCCGATGTTTGAGCAATATGTCAGGAATGCCATGCTCCTTATCATGGAGGATCCAGATTCGGGTTCCACTTTGATGGAAATTTCTAAGGTTTTGGCTGACGAAGACTTCAGGCGGATGAAGCTTTCCAAGTGCGCCAATCCGGTTGTGAGGGATTTCTGGGTAAAGGAGGCGGAGAAAGCCGGAGGGGAAGCGGCACTGGCCAACATGGTCCCTTATATTACCTCCAAACTTACCACTTTTATTTCGAACGACATGATGCGTCCGATAATAGCGCAGCAGAAAAGCACGCTCAATTTCCGCGAAATCATGGATGATGGCAAAATACTGCTCGTGAAGCTTTCCAAAGGAAAGATCGGGGAAATAAACGCGCACTTGCTGGGCATGGTCATCGTGGGAAAGATCCTAATGAACGCGCTGGCCAGGGTTGATATGGCGGAAGACGAGCGAAAGGATTTCTATCTTTATCTGGATGAATTCCAGAATGTCACCACGGAATCAATCTCCCAGATCCTTTCCGAAGCGAGGAAATACCGCCTGTGCCTCGTAATCGCGCACCAATTCATAGGACAACTTAGCGAGGACATATCCAAGGCGGTTTTTGGTAACGTGGGCTCGATGTGCGCATTCCGCGTGGGCCCGGAAGACGGGGAATTTTTGGAGAAACAGTTCGAGCCCATATTCAAAGCCAATGATCTGGTCAATGTCGACAATTACAATTGTTTCACCCGCATGCTTATAAACAACGAGCTTTCTAAGCCCTTTAGCATGAAGACGTTCCCTCCGACAGCCGGGGATCAGAAGGTTGCAAATTATCTCAAGGAGCTTTCCAGGTTGAAATACGGAAGGGATGCCAAAATCGTGAATAGGGAAATAATCGAAAGGACCAAGCTCGCTGAAAAGATGAGAGACGCGTAGCAGGCTTATCGGTTTACCTTCTTTTGATTCTCATTAGCTTGCTTTCCCTGCTTCTTTTTCGAAATAGAAAAAACTACCCTTGCAGAAAGGGTAGTTTTTTTATGGGTGGCAGTCAGGTATTTCTGATCCCTATAAGTCCATGGCATCTATTTCTCCAGGCAATATCAGGTAAGCCTTTCTCCTTTCTTCATCCACGGAGAATCCTTCGGCGTTCGCGATGGCTTCGTGGTGGTATTGCTTGATTAGTTTGCCTTCCTTGTCGAATTGGATGAGTCTGGAGTTGGGTATATCCAAGACATATATGCCGTTCATGGTTATATCAGTGACGATATTCTCAAAGTTTATCGGGGTATGGGAATTTTCCAGTGAAAAGCCCGTATCCTTTCCTCTGAAAAGTTGCTTGATGCCATTTCCGGTGGCTAAATATACGTTGTCGTCAATAGTCATGTCCTTAATTGAGGATAGGTCGATTTCCTCCTTAAGCCAATCCGTTTTTTCTCCGAATCCGCCTTCCGCTCTCGGATAACGATATATTTGGTCGTTTTTCGAGTCTAGCAGGTATACGTAGGTCAGGTAGGTGGATGCGAAATCGATCTGAGAATTTTCAGGGAGTGTTATCGTATTATCTTTCAGCTCCAAGGACACGGGGCTGAAGGAGATGACCTTGTCCTTATCAGTCAGAACAAGAATAAGGTTTAGGTCGCTCATGTAAGTGGCAAGTTTTCCTGGGCCATATTCTTGTGGCCAGGAGAAATCCCGAGCTTCGCTTCCATTTAGTACCGTTATTTTCCTCTCATCTACCGCATAAAGGGATCCTTCCAACGGAAAGGCGTCGATAACGCCGGAAATTTCACGTATTTTTTCTATTTGCTCAACGAAGGAGATGTTTTTTTCTTGCGAATATTTTTCATTGTCGGATATTTGCGTCATCGGAAGGGTTTCTATGGAAGTCGCTGGCTCTTTTTCAAAATTTATTTTAGAGAGCGCAAGTGGGACCGTCACGATGAGCAGCAGCGTCGAAAAAATAAAAAGCTTCTGTTTGAGGGTCATTGATGGCAAGAGTTTTTTTATTTTGGAGAAGCTCGGGAGAAGCTCGGAGAAACTGAAAGCATTCCTGTTGTCTTCTTGGCGGGATATTTCCGCCTTGGCCAGGTTTATTTTTTCAAACAAACTCGACTCCGAAGCAATTTCTTCCGGGTTTTCCTTCGGAGCTGATTTTCTTTTGGGAGTAATTTCAGTCCGGGAAATTTTTTGTTCGGCTTGGAAAGAGTCCTCGCTTTCTCGGTATATTTCTTCCAAGGCCTCTTTTTTCTCCCTTCTTGATCGGTCAAATTCTTGCTTCTTTTTATCTACCGCCTCCTTTAACACGTCGAATTTTCCAGCATAATCGTATTCCGATATCCTGGATGAAATCCGTTTGGTTTTTTTCCAAAGAGATGATGACTGCTTGGCAAAAAATTCTTTCGCTCCATATGACAGGTCATATAACATCTCCTTGGCCATTTGCGTCCGTTCATGCATGGGACTGCTCGTCTCCTCATTTCCTTCATCCCCTTGGATATAGATGTGGCCGGTCTTCTTGTCCGTGTATTCTTTTTCGGCTTCCGCCAGATACTCCTCTATGGAAATATCTTCCGATTCTTCCATTGGAGAGGATGAAGACTTTCGGTTTTTTTTCGCGAAAGCCTTCTCGCTGAAAACGTTCAGATCTCTGGATGCATGAGTTGCTGGTTTTTCTCTTTTGGGGATGATCTTCCGGGGTTCGTCTATGTCTACCACTATGGTTCCGGCCAAATCCAATTCGTTGGTCAGCGCGGTCCTGAGGAATTGGGCGAATTTGTCCTTGTCGAACCGCTCGATGTTTTTTTCCAGATCTGCAACCGAAAGTATGTTGAAAAGATCGTCGGAAGTGATTATGAGTTTGTCGCTTTTTTCCAGTTTCCCGCTGGAAACGTTGATGAAGGTCTTCAGAGGGTGCGGCTCGGGCAATTCAGGAGCCAAGCCTTCGGTTATATCGGTAAGTGAGATGTTTCTGGAAAGCAATATCTTGGCATTTCCGGTCACGGTGAAGTGGATGTTGTTTTTTTCCAAAACACAGATAGCGGAATCAAGTTTCCCGAGCCAGTTTATATTCCCATGTTTGACCAACTCAGAGAGCGCTAAATTGACCTTGTGTAAAGCGGAATCGAAGCTTTCTTGGACCGGACGCTTGGGATTGAGATAATATTCTTTTTTGAGGACGGAGTTGAGGAAGTTGACCACGTAGGCTGAGTCCTCGCTGTACTCCCTTATTTCGAAAAATCCGACCAGTAGGCCCAGGGGCTGCTGGGTTATGTTTTCAGGATGGTACTGAAAAATTTCAATATAAGGCTTAAGATTGGCGTTATTGACGACTAAAATGGGGGAAATTTCCTTTTCCATATTCATTGTATTCTTACTGCCAAGGAATCCTGGCAATAGAATGTGTTTTTGTCATTGTTTTTTCGAGGATATGTCTCTTGTATTATAACATATTTTCCATCGGGAATTCATCCTTTCGCTCTCTTGTCATTATATAATAATAATCATCCGAAGCCAAACGGAAAAATGATGCTTATTTGGAGCGAAATATTTACTTTTTGCGCAAGGGGCTTTATAATGGCAACATGATGTGTTGAAAAAGGAGAAAAGTCTAATATTTATTAAATGAAAACGCTATGTCTGAAATTCTAGAGACGCTATTCGGTTCCAAGGCCAAAACCAGGATATTGAGATTTTTTTTACTTAATCCCGATGTGGAATATTCGATTCTTGATATAGCGCAAAAAAACATGTTGACAGGGCCCCAGGTAAGGAAGGAGCTGAACGCTTTGAAAAAAATCAAATTTGTCACTGAAAAAAGCCGCAAAAACCAAAGACACTTCATCCTGAACAAGAATTTTCATTTCTATCCCGAGCTCAAGGGATTGATCGCCAAGTCCAATATCTATCCTCAGTGCAGGAGCCTGGGCAAAATAAAAGCGGTAGGGGATGTGAAACTTGCTCTGATAAGCGGAATCTTCCTTAACCATCAAAAGAGCAAGGTTGACATGATCTTGGTCATCAACAATGTCAGCAGGGGGAAGTTGAAGAATGTGATGAATAATCTCGAAGCGGAAGTGGGCAAGGAAGTCAGCTTCGTGCTGATGAACAGCGAAGAGTTCAAATACCGGCTCGACATGCTAGACAGGTTCTTGATGGAGTTCTTGGAGGGTCCTTATGATGAGATAGTGAACAAGATTCCCGGGCTCAAGCGGATCGTGATGGGTCTTAAGAAATACTGATTGTCGAGCGAGTGATGACAACAAATCAGTGAGTGCCCATTTATTTTTTCAATTAATTTTCAAATATAGGATATGACTTTGACTTTTTTGATATCGATTTCGATACTTTTGCTGGCGGTAGTCCTATGGTTCGTTTTCGATTTGAAAAAGAGGGTCGTTTTGAGTACGGAAAATCGTGAGGAGCGCGACAGAATGGTGGCTATGCAGGAATCACTCCGGCATATCGTCGATGAAAACCGCGAGCTTCGCAAGGAGATAGATTCGAAGCTCTCCCAAACCCATCGCGCCGGTCAGGATCAGATGACCCAGACGATACGCACAGTACAAGGGATTACCGAGCAATCCGCAAAACTTATCAGTAACGTCACGGAAAAACTGACGAAACTGGATGAAACCAACAGGCAAGTGGTTAATTTCTCCGCCCAACTCCAAAACCTTCAGGATATCTTGAAAAATCCCAAACAGCGAGGCGTTCTGGGCGAATATTTCCTGGAAGAAACACTCAAGAACGTGCTTGGTCCGAAATCGTACCAGATGCAATATAAGATGGGAAAGAGCGAACGGACCGAACAGGATCTGATAGTGGACGCGGTCGTTTTCGTCAAGGACAAGATAGTGCCCATAGATTCCAAGTTCTCCCTGGAGAATTATGAGAGGATTTTGAATTCCGCCGACAGTGCGGAGCGCGAAAAGTTCGAGAAATTGTTCAAGCAAGATTTGAAAAATCGCATCGACGAAACTTCGAAATACATCCGTCCTGAGATGGGGACTATGGATTTCGCTTTCATGTTTATACCGTCGGAGGCGATTTATTATGATTTATTGGTGAATAAGGTGGGTACTGGCCAGGTGAATACGCGGGATCTGATCGAATATGCCTTCCAGGAGAAAAAGGTCATCATCGTTTCCCCAACCTCTTTCTTGGCTTATCTGCAGACGGTTCTGCAGGGGCTCAGGGCCTTTCAAATAGAGGAGAGCGCCAAGGAGATCCGGACCAACGTCGGCAAGCTCCAGCAGCATATCGCGAAGTACGACGAATATTTCAAGAAAATAGGGAACAGTCTGGGAACCACGGTGAACCATTATAATGCCGCCCACAAGGAATTTGAAAAAGTCGACAAGGATGTCGCAAGGATAACGGAAACCGACAAGGTGATCGAACCGCTCGCACTGGAAAGGCCGTATGAGAATATGTGACCGATGTCTCGGATGTTTTAAATGTGCCCCGGATATTTTATTAGGCTGAAAATGAAAATAAAATCATTCATAACGCAGGAATTTTTCAGAAATGCTATCGTCCATTGGGTGTCGATAGCTTCTTTTCTAATCAACGGCGTCTGTTGGGGCGCGCTCGTGTTTTTCATCAGACCTGTTGATTTTCCCATCATATTGCATTATAATGTCTACTTCGGGGTGGATATTATAGGTGCCTGGTGGCAGGCGTATTTCCTACCCTTGATAGCATTAGCCGTGATGGCTGTTAATATGGTTTTGGCTTATTATTTTTATAAGCACGGGGAAAGGATGATTTCATATATATTGCTGCTGGCCGCGTTTTTAGTCCAAATTAGCGGCGCAATAGCTATAGGAGGTATAATAAGGATAAATTACTAAAAATGTTCAAATTTCCAGATCCAAAAACTAAAGACCCCAAACAATGGAAGATCCAGCGAAGATTGGAAGTGATTCCTGGAATCTTAACCTGGCTGACTATCCTGGGGATGTTTTTCCTCTCATTCGTTGTTCCGGTATGGGTAGCCGTATTTATCATAGCCTTTGACGTCTATTGGATTTATCGGACGATTTTCATTACTACTTATTCCGTAGTGGCTTATAGGAAATTCCAGGAAGGAAAAAGCACTGATTGGTGGGAGAGGTGTCAGAACATCGTCGATCCGACTAAATACGCCAGGGACATTTCCGCCAGGATTTTGCAGATGGAGGGACAGCTCAAGGAAGGATTGCGTTTCGGAGAAAAAAGGAAGGTCAGGAAGGAGATAAGGAGGCAAAAAAAATTCCTTCAGACCGTCAGGGAGATAGAGAAAAACAAGGACCAAATTTGGGACTGGAGAAAGATCGTGCATGTCGTGATGCTTCCGACGGCCAACGAGCCGGCCGAGGTCATCGAACCGGCCATCCAAGCCATCGCCGACAGCAATTTCCCGAACCAACAAATCATCATTCTGTTGGCTACCGAGGAAAGGGAGAATGAGAAGCAAAGGACGGAAAAGGTGGAGTTTCTCAAAAACAGGTTCAAGGGCGTTTTTAGGGATTTTCTGGTGACGACCCACGAGGTCGCGGCGGGAGAACTAAAGTGCAAAGCTTCAAACGCCACTTATGCGGCCAAGAAATTGCAGGCATATTTGGACGAAAGGAGTATAGACTATAAAAAAGTCGTCTTTTCTAATTTCGATTGCGACAGTGTTTGTCATCCGCAATATTTCGCCGCGCTTACCTATGAATATATAACCGATCCCAAAAGACTCCAGCGCTCATACCAGCCCCTTCCCATGTATCACAATAACCTCTGGGACACGAACGCGTTCGTGCGCGTCATCGTGACCAGTTCCTCTTTCTGGCACATGTATCAAAGCACCAGAATAGAAATGGTGACTTTTTCGTCGCATAGCGAACCATTCGACACTTTGGTCAAAGTGGATTTTTGGCCGGTGAACGTGATAAGCGAAGACTCCATAATCTATTGGAAATGCTACTCCTATTACCATGGGGATTATATGGTAAAACCGATTTACCTGCCGATTTCCCTAGATGCCGTGTTGGCTCACACTTACTGGCAGACGATCAAGAACCAATATAAGCAGAAAAGGCGCTGGGCATATGGAATCGAGAATTTCCCAATGATCATGAGGGCCATCTGGCCTGATAAAAAAATCAAGCTTTCGAAAAAGCTGGGAATCGCTTCTGAGATGCTCGAAGGGCATCATTCCTGGGCGACATCATCTTTCATTCTGGCTATTCTCGGTTGGCTTCCTCTTATTTTCGGGGGAGCGGCCTTCAATCAAAGCGTGATCGCCCACAATCTTCCATTCGTCACGAGGTATCTTATGATGTTGGCCATGGGAGGACTCATCGTTTCGATGTTCCTCAGTTTCTTCCTCCTTCCGCCGCGTCCAGCCAAATATTCCAAAAAGAGATATATCTATATGTTCTTGCAATGGTTCTTGGTTCCGGTCATAGCCCCAACACTGGGAGCTATGCCCGCGATCGATTCTCAAACCAGGATATTGTTCAAGAAATACTTCGGGGAATTCTGGGTTACTGACAAGATCAGGAAGTAGCGGCCGGCTTGAATCATCCCGCACTTAGGCGAAAATCCGATATTAATATTCGCGGATAAATCCAATGGATCATTCTCTATATCTTTTGCCTTTTCTCTCTTCTTTTTCGATAGCCTTGGCATTGTTACTTTTTTTGCTTTTTGCGAAAGGATTCGTTCCGGAAAAAAGAAAGGCAGCTAGGCATATCCACGGGAAGGGAGTTTCCAGGCTCGGGGGTATCGCTATTATTCTGTCGTTCGGAGCTTCTTTGCTTTTGGACCCCAATCTTTTCATCTCCCGTCCGCTACAGGGGGTGTTGATAGCGCTTGTCTTCGTTTTCATAGTCGGCTTATGGGATGATGCCAGGGAACTGGATTGGAGGGCTCAGATTTTTTTTCAAATAGCTATCGTCGTCTTCATTTTTATCATGGGGGTGAGGGTGGAATATGTCTCCAATCCCCTTGGCGGAGTTTTTGAGTTGAATCCTGAGAAATTCTTTCTACCTAGCCTTTTGCTGATAGTGGCTTGGGTTATCATCCTTATGAATTCCATGAATTGGGTGGACGGGGTGGATGGTCTCAGTGGGGGAATAACGCTTATCGGAGCAATCACTATTTTTTTGCTCAGTCTGAAGCCGGAAGTGAATCAGCCCCCGGTGGCCATCATAGCGGCGTCTTTGGTCGGAGCAGTGTTGGCCTTTCTTATTCTCAATTTCCACCCATCAAAAATTCTCGCAGGCACGAGCGGTTCCATGTTCATGGGCTTCATTCTGGCTATCTTGGCCGTTTTTGCGGGAACGAAAATAGCCACGGCCCTCTTGGTTATGGCTATACCTATTGCGGATGCTTGCTGGGTGATTTTTGAAAGAATCAGAAGCGGCCAGTCGGTGTTCGAGGCGGACAGAAGACATCTCCATCACAAGCTTTTGGAGCTGGGCTGGAGCCAGCGGAAAATCTGCCTGTTTTTTTATATCATTACCGCTCTTATAGCCGCGGTAGCGCTCAACACCAGGACGATCGGCAAAGCAGTGACGATTCTGCTGGTTGCAGTCATAATGCTTGCCATGCTTTATTATATAAATAGGAGAACCAATTCCGTTACAAATAAGGTTATTTGAGACATGCAAAGAATTAAAAAATACATGGTCGTTTGGGCGGTTTCAGCGGTGCTCATGGTGGTCCTGGTCTTTTTCGCATACCCTGGTTCTTATTCTGTTCATGGCAATGCCGTGAAAAACGCTTCTTTGGATGGGGAAAATTTGCGCGTGGAAATCGTGGATACGGCGGAAAAGATGCGGCAGGGACTAGGGGGAAGAAAGGGGATTTGTGAGAGATGCGGCATGCTGTTCGTTTTTTCCGAAAGTGGCAAGCATTCTTTTTGGATGAAGGGCATGGAATTCCCATTGGACATCCTTTGGTTGAGAGACGGAAAAGTGGTGGCGATAGAGGGCGGTGTTTCCCGTGATTCGAGAGAAATTTTTTCCCCCGATGTCGTTTCTGACCAGGTCCTGGAACTTAACGCTGGCATGGCCGACGGACTTGGCATAGGGATCGGCAGCGAACTGGCGCTTTGATCCAATAAACAGCCAACATAAAACCCCGCATTTGCGGGGTTTTATGTTATCTATAAAGATTTGAATTTCTTGTCTTAAAGAACGATGTCGTCAGATTTCCCGACACTGGCAATCCCTATGACAGGGAGGTTACTAGCGCTGAGTATTTCTGCAAATTCTGGAGCTGCTTCTCGTTCAGGTTTTTGGACTGTCCGATAGCATTCTGGATCAGTTCCTTGGAGAATTCTATCGTCGTTCCCGGGTGTACTCTTTCCTGGAATCCGACATTCTTCCTGAGGTAATCTTCGATGTAGATCTTGTGTTCCTTGGTCAATGCTGAGTCCGGATTCTTTTCGAGGTAATTGGCGAGAGCTCTACGTGCCAAATGGGTCACGCCGTCTCCCTTCACTGCTGTTTCTACGAATGAAGATTCCGTTTCTTTGCTCACAGGAGCCTGTACTTCTTCGGCAGCTTTTGGGGTTTCCGTTCCGGCAACCTGTTGTCCGGCCTGTTCTCCTTCAATCTCGACGGTTCCTTGTTCCTGCGTCTCGGTCTGCTGTTGGGAACCTTCTTCGACTACCGCAAGCTTTTCTGATCTTTTGGAGTAAGAATAGATTCCTCCGGCTATAGCTACCACGATAATGACGCTCACGATGATACGCAGATTATCCTGAAACCATCTTTTTGCTGCATCAGCCTTGGTTTCCTGTGACTGGGGTGTTGTTTCTTCCATATTTTCACCTTCCTTCCTAGTTTAATCATTAATGGCCGAATGCTTTCGTTGAAGCGCCCTTAAAGCTCCGAAGAGCTTCTCGACCCACTCTTTCCTTCATTGTATAAGAGGCATATTTGCGCGTCAACTAGACAATGTGGGCATTTATTGTCGTAATAAAGCGGCAAAGAACACCTTATCATTCGCTGATTGCCTACCCTAATAGTCAGATATTTTCCCGAGGAAGCAGGGAGGAGGTGATCGGGAATCGAGAAGAAACCGGAGGCAAATTTTCGAAAAAGGGCGTAGCTGATCATAAGAGAAATAGCGGATATTTTTTTTCAATATTTTTTTAAAAAAAATAAAGTGAAAAAATGCCTTGCTAAAATTTTTTTTGAAAAATTCTGACAAGGATAATGTTCGATCCCACGAATGATCCCTGGAGGAGTGGCGGATTGGTTGGGCGGATACACTGCGTGACTTTTTCACCTTACCTGATATTATCCAGTAAAAATCGATGTTAAAAACATTTTGAAAAAATAAAAATCATTTAAAAATTTTTTTCACCTCCCGTAACTTTTTACGCGGTGAAACGGGTGGGTGTGGATAACTTTTTTGCATTGCTTTTTTAAAAAAATAACTTATACTTAAGACATGAGAAAATTATTTTTGAAAAATATTTTTAAAAATAATTTGTAGTAAGTTCTGTGAAAACAAAATTTAAAAATTAAAATAAAATTTTTTATACCGGTGCATCAAATGATGTTGTCGGGAAAAAAATAAAAGCTGTCGAAGATGCGGTGTGCGGATGTTGGTCTTGCGTCTTTCTCAAAGATAAAAACAAAAATTCACCCAGTTAAATAATTTTGCTTTTGGCAAAATTTCCGCAAAGCGGAATTTAACGGGGCAAGAAAGATTATCTGAAAAAAAGACGCGGGGCTAACAGCTTCGTATACTACAGGATTTCTGACAGTATTTTAGAAGGAGGTGACTATCATGGCAAAGAAAAAAGTAGCTAAAAAAGCAGTAAAAAAGGCTGTAAAAAAAGTTGCAAAGAAGAAAGTTGCTAAAAAAGCTCCTAAAAAAGCTGTAAAAAAAGTAGCAAAGAAGAAGACTGCAAAAAGAAAAAAATAGTATTTTGAATCTCACTAAGCTTAAATGCTTTTAGTGCGCACAAGCAAAAAACCACCAAATGGTGGTTTTTTGCGTTATCGCTGCCATGTTTTAACGCCTTGAAATCAATACGTCAAAGTGACTTTCGCCACCCTCCATTTTCCGGCCAGATCTTTTTTAAATTCCGTTTTCGCCTCGGGAAAGATTTCTTTTATGAGATCTTGAAGAGATGTTTTTTGCTCCGGACTTATTTCCATGTAGCATGTGACGTGTGCCATTCGGCATGCAAGCGATTCCTTTATCTGGCTAAGAAGTTCCTCGTAGTGGCCCAGGCCTTGCTTGGGACTATACAGCGCCGATTTCGGTTCGAAATCCTTCACATCCTTGGGCGCGCTTTCGTAAATATCTTTTGAGAGATAGGGGAGGTTTGCCAGAATCACTATTTTAGAATTTCTAATTTCTAATTTCAAATTTCGAATGAGCGGCTCGAGCAGGCTTCCATGCAGAAAGTCTACATCGTCAGCTACCTTATGGAGCTTGGCGTTTTTCTGGGCAACTTCCAATGCATCTTCACTCATGTCGATCCCAAATAATGAGACGTGCTTATTGTTTTTCAATTCATGCGCAAGTGAGATTATGATGTTTCCTGATCCTGTTCCGATGTCGGCGACCGCGATGCCGTCGCTTTGGCTGCGCAGCCCATCTTCGTCATGTTTCGTCGAGGCAAGCATGTTGCGTAGCAGTTTCAGTGAATCCTCGACGAGTATTTCCGTTTCCGGGCGGGGAATCAGGGTGTGCTTGTTGACGGAGAAATCCAATCCGTAAAATTCCTTGTGCTCCGTGATGTAAGCGAGCGGCTCACCCTTGATTCTTCTTCCTATATTTTTTTCAATTACGGATGACTGGTGACTAGTAACTGTCGCCTCCGGATGCGTTAAAATAAATTCCCTCGGCTTGGCAAGGGAATTTGCGATGATAATCTCGGTATCGAACGCGTCCAGCTTATTTTTGTATTTTTGGATGATATTTTTGATCGTCATTATCATTGCTTATCCGAAGAAAGGAGTTTCTTGATATTTTCTTCTTGGAGTTCGTTTAGGATATCCTCCAGGTTTCCATCAAGCACTCCCTCGATGTTGCTCCAGGATTGCTTGATGCGGTGGTCGGTAATCCGGTCTTGCGGGAAATTGTATGTCCTGATTTTTTCGCTGCGGTCGCCTGTTCCGATCTGGCTTTTTCTTTCATCGCCGAGTTCCTTGGCCTTCCTTTCCTCTTCGGCCTGGACAAGTCTCGATCGCAGGACCTTCATGGCCTTGTCCTTGTTCTTGTGTTGGGATTTCTCATCCTGGCAGGAGACTATGAGGCCGGTCGGGATATGCGTGATGCGGATAGCTGATTTGGTGGTGTTGACCGATTGTCCACCGGGACCGGAGGAGCAGAAGGTATCTATGCGCAGATCATTCGGGTTGATTTTGAATTCAACTTCTTCGATTTGAGGAAGCACCGCTACTGTCGCGGTGGACGTGTGGATCCTGCCCATCTTTTCGGTTTCCGGAATCCTCTGCACGCGATGCACTCCGGATTCATGCTTGAGACTCCTATATACCGGGACGTCGCCGGTCGAATTTATTTCAAAAACTATTTCTTTGAACCCTCCGAGGTCGCTCTGGTGCGAATCCATGACGGAAACCTTCCAGCCCCTCTTTTCTGCGTACTTTGAATACATCCTGAAAAGGTCTCCGGCGAAAAGGGAGGATTCATCTCCTCCGGCTCCCGCGCGGATTTCCATGATCACGTCTTTGCTGTCATTGGGGTCTTTCGGGAGCAGCATGAACTCGAGCTCCTTTTCCAACCCTTCCTTCTTTTTAGCCAGTTCGATGCTCTCCTCCATGGCCATCTGTTTCATTTCCTCGTCAGTTTCCATGTTCATAATCTCGGCGTTTCCCTTCATGTCTGATTCGATCTTTTCCAATTCCTCAATTGTCCTGATGGTTTCGGAAAGTTCGGATTGCCTTCTTCCCAGAGTAGCCATCTTTTTGGGATCGGAAACTATCTCAGGGGAATTGAGTTGGTCGGAGATGTCCTGGTATTCTTTTTTGATTGCGTCTATTTTGTTCTTCATATGGATACTGTGTCGATAATGCGAATTTATGGGGAATATGATATGATTAAACCATAAAATACGCGTAAATACAGTTTATCTTTCAAAAGGGGGAAAGTCAATGAAGGAGGATGAGGGAGTGTTATCCAGGCTTTTCGCGATAGGCTGGAGAGGCGAAAAAGGTCAGCTGAAAATCGAAATTTAATAATCAATGAAAAAGCTTATGTTCAAAGATAAAATAGCTTTACTGATAAGGAGGATTATCGGTGGATATTCCAATCACATAGGGAAGTTGGAAAACGAGCAGAATAAGCTCATCGACGAATTCGTCCTGAAATTGGAAGAAAAAAAGAAAGAAAATTTAAGGAGAGAAATTGATAAATAAACACATATGTTCAAATTGGATGAAAATTTTCAAACAAAAAAAGATCCTTCAGTCGGGAGCAACAAGCTTGAAAGAGGGTTCGCGGAAAAAACTTTGGAAAAAGATGTCCTGGGTATGGAGGACAAGGCGCTCGAATTGAAAAAAAGAGGGGATGCGAGATTGGAAGAAGCGCTCGAATTATGCGGATTGGAAACTGAACAAATAGCGAGAATAAAGAAGGAATTGAAAATCGATGAGAAAATGAGAGATATAAACATACGGGCAAACAATTCCCTGGCCCGCGCTTTTCATTTCGTGAAAAAGACGATCACTGTCGGCCTGGCATTTCTGGCCTTTTCGGGAGATGCGATGACCGGCCAAGCGCAAACCGATGGGTATGAAAAAATATTAGAGGAAGTGACGATGAGAATGAAAGAGATCGCTTCGGATAGCGCCAAGGAAATCAGGCGTACGCTGCAAGAGCATATCGCAAGCAAGGAGTATTTGGACAAGCTGGCGCTTGAGTTTGATGGGGACCTTGGGATGGCGGAAGATGCTCAAAAAAGAAGATTGGAATATTTGACCTCGACAAGCTCCGAATTTATGAGTTATGACGATATCCAGATTGAAATGACCAGAAGAGAAGGCTCCTTTGAGATCCCAAGGTGGCTTGCGGAATTGAGTTTCATAAAAAAAGATTTCAAGACCGTTGCTTTTTACAGTACTTCTGAACATAGCGCGTTTCTTCCATTGGGTGAAAACAGGGAAGCGGTCGAGCATGAGCTTCTGCATGCCAGCACGAAAGGCCGAAAGGATATATCCGGGACTGCTAAAAAAATGCTTCGCGATTCCTATGATCCGTTGCATGACGAAGAAAGTGACAGGTATCATATCAACCCGACGGAAAGATTGGTCAGGAAACAGATGCTGGATCTGGAAATGGAAGAACTCGGCATCAAGGGGTATGGGGAAAAATTCACACATGACCATTATGAAACCCTAATCGACCTATATAACAAAGGGGAATTATCCCAAGGCGCCCGCGAATTCATTGAGACGACCAAGGCGGAATATTTCGAAGAGATTTTCAACGGGATAGCCGGTTTCAGTTTTGATTCTCCCGAGGTGGAAAATATTTCCTAAAAAGGAAATATTCATTTGTTTGCAATAAAAAACCCGGCCGATGTGGCCGGGTTTTTCGAAGTCGGAATAACTTATTTCTTTTTCTCTTCTTTTTTGACGGCAGGCTTCTTCGCGACCTTCGCTTTTTTGGAAGCTTCCTTTTTGGCTTCGGATTTTTCCGCGAGCTTCTTGAAGCGGTCTACGCGTCCGGTCGTGTCCAAAGTCTTTTTCTTTCCGGTATAGAAAGGATGGCACTGTGAGCAGATTTCTATATTCATCTCTTTCTGCGTAGCTCCGGTAGTCAAAACCGCTCCGCAAGAGCAGGTTATTTTCGCTTCGTCATAAAACTTCGGGTGGATATTCTTCTTCATGGATGTTCTCTGTGAATTGCGAATCCATACGATATATACGGATCCGAATAGATGATAATATTGTTACTAGGGCAATTTAGCACGTCTTATCAGAATTGACAAGGGCCAAAGGTCTGCTATACTGAAGCTCGTACTCACTATTTGAATAAAAAACATATTTTTTCCCGGTCTCTTCCTGCCCCGAAATATCGGGGTTGAGGCTCATATAAAGGAAAAAATAGGTGATTACTCCCGCTCCAAGAAGGCGGATGTTAATAAATTAAGGAAAATCCCAACTGAATAAATTCGCTTTTTTTGAAAAAGCGGGGTTTGGCGGGATGAAAACGATGAAAAAAGAAGAAAAAGCCCCGGTGGCTGCGACTGCGGTTGCGAAAAAGGAAGAAGGAGCTGAGAATTATTTCTCGACTCTCGATTTTTCCGCGTTGGAAGTGAGTATGGAAGAAATGCTCAAGGCGGGTGTCCATTTCGGTCACCAGAAATCAAGAAGGAATCCGAAGATGAATGAATACATCTTCACGACGAAAAAGAGCATAAATATCATCGACCTCTCGAAGACCCAGCAGAAGGTTTCCGAGGCGCTTGAATTCATCAAGGAGCTTAGGAAAGAGGGAAAGCACATTCTATTCGTGGGAACGAGACCCCAGGTGAAGAACTTGGTGGTTTCAGCCGCCAAGTCTGTCGAAATGCCATATGTCGTTGAGAGATGGCTCGGTGGAACATTTACGAACTTCAAGAACATCAGATCAAGGACGAGATACCTCGTTGATTCCCAGGCTATGATGGAGAAAGGGGAATTTCAGAAATACACCAAATTCGAAAGAATGAAGAAGGTGGAAGAGCTTGAAAAAATGGAAGAAAGGATGGGTGGAATAAAGCACATGAGCGAGCTTCCAGGAGCTATTTTCGTAACCAGCGTTAAGGAGGATAGGATCGCCATCAATGAAGCGCAGAAAATCGGCATCCCTGTGATCGGAATCTCCGATACGAATACGGATCCGACCCTTGTCGATTATCCTATTCCAGCGAACGATGACGCTCTTTCATCCGTCAAGTTGATTCTGAGCTACGTCTGCAAGGCCCTGTCGACAAGCAAGAAACAGGCATAAATAAATTTGAAATTTGAATTGAAAAATTAAGAATTTAAAATTGCATACGAATATGTTGGAAACAATAAAGAGAATAAGGGAAAGGACCGGAGCCGGAGTCGTGAATATTAAAAAAGCTCTCGACGAGGCCCAAGGAAATGAAGACAAGGCCATTGAAATCCTCAGAAAACAAGGAGAGGGAAAGGCTCTTAAAAAGGCTGACCGCGAAGCCAAGGAAGGCGTAGTGGTTTCCTATATCCACTCAAACAACAGGGTCGGAGCATTGCTCAAGCTTCTTTGCGAAACCGATTTCGTCGCCAGGAACACCGAGTTTCAGGAATTGGCCAAGGATATCGCCATGCACATCACCGCGATGAATCCTCAATTCGTGAAACCGGAGGAGGTCCCATCGGAAGCTGTTGAGAAGGAGAAGGAAATTTGGAAAGCCCAGCTGGCCACGGAAGGCAAGCCTGAGAATATGATGGAGAAGATCATGGAAGGTAAAGAGAAGAAATTCCGCGAGGAAATCTCCCTTTTGACCCAGTCGTTCGTCAAAGACCCTTCGGTAAGTATCGGAGAATTGATCAATGAGAAAATCGGGAAAATCGGAGAGAATATCCAGATAGGAGAATTTGTCCGTTTTGAGTTATAATACGAAGGAAGGAGGTCTGACTCTTTTTGAATAAGATTCGCTTATGATGAAATATCTGGTGAAAGTGTATAGCTGGGAGAATCCCCATTTATGTTATGGTGAAGACGGATTTGAACGAGGAGACAGGGTTGTTTTGAAAAAAGAAGAGTTCCAAAATGAGATAGGCACGGTTGAAACCGTCGCCGTCGACACCAAAGAGAAACCGGAATGTGCCATTGCCAGAAAAGCTACCGAAAAAGATGTCGAAGTTTTCGAGAAGAATGAGGAGAAGAAAAAAGAGATTCTGGGAACATGCAAAGAGGAGGTGAAAAGATTGGGATTGGGGATGAAACTCGTCGATGCCAGGATAAGCCTGGACTCAAGCAATGTCGTCATCGCGTTCACTGCCGAAGAGAGGGTGGATTTCCGTGAACTGGTCAAGAACCTTTCCAAGATATTCCGAAGGAGCGTGAGGATGCACCAGATCGGATCTCGTGACGAGGCCAGGAATCTTGGTGGCTGCGGGGTGTGCGGAAGGGGATTGTGTTGCAAGAGGTTTTCAGGAAGTCTGCCCAGCATTTCGATCGATATGGCGAGGGTCCAGCAGATCGCGCACCGCGGGAGCGAAAGGATTTCCGGAATTTGCGGAAGATTGATGTGTTGTCTCTCATATGAAGCCAAGCAGTATCAGGAACTCATGGTGGGAATGCCGGAATTGCACTCTAGCGTGAAGACGCCGGAAGGAAAAGGAACGGTCATTGAATTAAATCCTCTGACGCAGGAAGTAAAGACAAGATTGATTGACGGTAAATACGCCACTTTCAAGAAAAAAGACATAAGCTAGTTAAAAAAACATCAATACATGCTGTACTATATTGTTCCACCGATAATAATAGTTCTAAGTCTCGCTTTTTTGATATCCTTCCTTTTTCGGAAGTTTTCAGCGGCTGGACGCGCGAATCTCGATTTGTTGGAGGACATGAATGGTGCCGAAGCGGCTAGAGCGGGAGGAAGCAGGGTGGGATCTTTTTTTTCACAGTTTTGGTTCCGGATCCTGGAAAGGATGACCCAACATCTGAAACTTCTTTCCTTGAAGATGCATAATGCTAGTAACAATTGGTTCCACTCTGTAAGAAACAAGCGCGAAAGGGTTCATATGGCAGAGGTGGAAAGGTCTAATGAGGGCGGCGTGGCTGAGCTAAGGCAAGAAAGGAAAGATTTTGCCCCAGCTGAAAACATCAAAACCGAGACGGCCAGTGGATCGAACGAAGAGATAGTTATCAGGAGGAAACCCAGGTTGGAAAATTTTTCCATCAAGCAAAGGATTGTGCGCAAGAGGTTTATGCCCGTGAAAAAAGAGGAACCGGCGAAGCCTGCGCCTATGGAAAAAAACAGACTGGAGGACGCGCTCATCAAGAGGATCGCGGTGAACCCCAAAGACATTGAGGCCTACGAGAGACTGGGGGATTATTATTCTGATATAAAGAATTTCAAGGACGCCGTCGAATGTTACAAGCAGGTTACTAAATTGAGTCCGCGCAACCTTAAAGCGAAGGTTAAACTCAGGAGCCTGGAAAGAATTTTGAAAAGGTGATAGAATGAATTTTGTTCGGCTTTGGCCGGATAAGCGCCACCCTAGCTCAATGGTAGAGCTACTGTTTTGTAAACAGTGGGTTATCGGTTCAAATCCGGTGGGTGGCTCAGGAGTAGTATTTAGTATTTAGTATTTAGTATTTAGTATTTTTATACCGAATACAAAATACTGTATACAAGATACAGTATTTTGGGTAGTTGGCGGAGTGGTCAATCGCAGCTGACTGTAAATCAGCCGACTTCGGTCTTCGGGGGTTCGAATCCCTCACTGCCCACCGCGTAAAATCATGAGCTTTGCGAGTGATTTAAGCGCCCCGTGATAATTTGCGAAAGCGAATTATTTTACGGGGATATACCATTAAAAATAAGCTCATGATCACGCGGCACGGCCGTGAGGGATTCTACTATGTATATGTCATAGAAAATGACCATGATTTGAGTTGGTATATTGGATTTACGATTAATTTTGGAAAAAGATTGCAGGAGCACAACTCCGGTAAATCACCGTATACTTCCAGGAAACAGGGAAAACGGAGGGTTATATATGCGGAGTGTTATCTTTCCAAAAAAGATGCGTTGTCAAGGGAGGAATTCTTGAAATCCGGTTCTGGTAGAAGATTTTTAAAGAACCAATTAAAGAACTACTTGCACGCGACGCCGTTGTAGCTCAGTCGGTAGAGCGTATCCATGGTAAAATTTTGCCCACCGCATGGGAAACCAAGCGGTGAATCCCGAATAACGGTTAAAGGCCTCGCATAAGGTTCAGACCGTGGCGTCAGCAAGGCGCCCGAACGACTGACAAGGGGAGCTGCGTCCGAAAGGATATGCTCAATATACAGTCTAATCCTCTACGATATATGTTTGTTGGAAAAATAGAGGTGTTAAATGAAGGATAAGGTCCGCGGTTCGATCCCGCGCAACGGCTCAGGGAAAAAGTAATCAGTAATCAGTAATCAGTAATCAGTAAGCGTTAAACAATAACGAATAACCGATAATTGATAATAAATTTATTTTTATGGGACACATCAAGGACACGATGGCGAAGATGCGATGCTCCGAATGCAAGGAGATCAACTATTATTCTTCACGCAACAAGAAGAAAGTGAAGGAGAAACTTGAGATGAACAAGTATTGCAAGAGATGCCAGAAGCATACGCTTCACAAGGAAATGAAATAACCTGTCAGTCGCGACTGACGGGTTAAACCCGTTGCTCGCGAGCGACGGGTTAGCTCCTTCTGACTTATGCATTACGTCTATCTTCTTAAATTGGAAAACACCAAAAAGAATTTTTATATTGGTTGTACTTCTGATTTGAAGAGGCGTTTACGTGAGCATCAGTCTGGGAATACTCAAACGACAAAAGGAAAAAATCCCAAACTTATCTATTATGAAGCATTTTCCGATAAGGATTTGGCTCAAAAAAGAGAAGAGGGATTGAAAACAAGCGGATCCGTTTATAATGCGCTGATAAGAAGGTTGGGATTAAGATAAGATTGCGGGCATCGTATAGTGGTAATACGGCGGTCTCACCAGTCAGTCGCGACTGACGGGTGTCTCCAAAACCTCCATTTTTAAAAATTGTGATTATATAAGTCTGCGGGCATCGTATAGTGGTAATACGGCGGTCTCCAAAACCGTTAACGTGGGTTCGATTCCTACTGCCCGTGCAATAAAATAAAACAGGTACTTATTCAAATAAGCACCTGTTTTATTTTATTTGTATTGATGCGTAGGAATCGAAGGGTATTTCAAAAAGGCAAACTGCTTTGCGTTTTTGAAAACCCAGGCTTTGAAGGAGGAAATGAGGCATGTGCTTGCAAAGCACGCCGAATGACGGGTGAAAAGGATTCCTACTGCCCGTGCAAATTAATGAAAAAACGCTTATTTAGGGCGTTTTTTTGTATCTTCTACTTCTATAATATTTTTTAATATTGACAATTTTTTTAAAACCTTGTATATTTTCATGAAAGTTTTGTTCCTTAAACAATTTCGAGAGGAGAAGCGCCATGCCTAAAAATAGCTTTTATTTTCAGTGGCATATCACTGATTTTTGCGGCAATCGTTGCACACATTGTTATTTGAATGATTTCAATAAAACCAAGGTCTCCTTACGAACAGCGCGAAAGATCATGGATGACATGCAAGATTGTTGTAGTGAGCTTGATGCTGAAACAATCTTATCCATAACTGGAGGTGATCCACTTACTCATCCAAACATTTGGGAAATTCTTGAGCAGGCGAGAAAATTTGTTCGCAAGTTGGCTGTTTTGGGAAATCCCGAGTTACTTAATGAAAAAAGTATAGGGAAGCTACAGAGTATAGGAATTGATTGGTATCAAGTTTCCCTGGATGGCTTACAGCAAACCCATGACAAAATTCGTAGTCCGGGAAGTTTTCAAAGAACCGTTGGTGGCATTAGGAGATTGGTAGATGCGGGCATTACGGTTGTTGTGAATTCGACCATTTCGGATTTGAATCTTAATGAAATGTCGGATGTCATGAGGTTGTGCTATAACTTGGGTGTTGGAAAATGGTCGTTTGCTCGTTATGTTCCAAATAGTGGAACGTGCGGACTAACAGCCAGGGAATATAACAATTTCCTGAAAGAAGTGTATCGTGAATCAATTGATCTAGCGGGAGAAAAATCAACCTTCATTTCAGGGGATTCCCTGATGAATTCTGCTATTGATAGACCTCAAGATTGTGATAGTATTGTAGGAGGATGTGCGCTCGGTGGCTCCGCAATGTGCATATTGCCTGATAATACTGTTATGTCTTGTCGTAGACACAAGGAAAGTTCCTTGGGCAAATGGATGAAAAAGGGCGATTTATTGGAACTTTTTCTTTTTCATCCAAAAATGCAAGAGTATCGGAAAACAGAGTTGATTGAAGGATGTGGAAAATGTGCATTTAGGTTTCAGTGTCGCGGATGTCGTGCATTAGCACTTGCTCAAAGCGGAAACACATTTGGGAAAGATCCCCAATGTGTCATTACTGACAGCTAATAGCTGGGAAAGGAGAATGAGTGATGCCTAAGCGGAAAAAAGCGAATGTGGCAGCTGCCAAAAAAGAATTGCAGCGGCAAGGGTTCATTTCCAAGGCTTCGGCCGAAACTTGCGCCATCTGCACCGGCATGGATGGGGACTAGGAAGCATTCTGGTCTCAAGACGGGAGAGGAGGCAAATGCTTCTTCTCCCGTTTTTTATTAATACTTCAGTATCAATATGAATAAAAAATATTTAAAAGTTGAAAGTTTTTATAATTCTAACTCCCAAGGTTATGCGGAAAATTCGGCAGTTATTTTGCGTGAACAGGTAGGATATTTTCTTTCTAGTATTCCTGATAATGGTCGTATTCTAGATGCCGGTTGTGGTCCTGGTCATGATACGGAATTTTTTTCAAGAAAAGGATTTGACACTACAGGTATAGACTTCTCTGTCGAGATGATTGAATTTTGTCGAAAACATAGAAAGGGTGGCGTTTTTAGAAAGATGAATATGTTAGATATGGGCAGGAATTTTCCCAGAAATTATTTTGATGGAATCTGGATGTCGTCATCAATTACGCATCTGGAAGACAGGGATATTATTAAAGTATTAAAACAAGCAAAGAACATTCTCTTGGAAAATGGAACGTTGGCAATTATTATAAAAAGAAAGTTCAATAATAAATTGCAGCCAAGAGAAATATTATTCAGGCAATTTTATAAAAAAGAAATCATAAGTCTATTAAAATTGTCGGGTTTTTCAAAAATTAAATTAACAGATTTTGAAGCTTTGAATAAGAAATGGCTTTTTGTTCTTGCGAATAAAGCTTAATTCTTTTTATAATTTTCTTAATAGGCTGTTTGCGCGCTGCAATCTGACATCGATTCTGTCCCAATTTTCCAAAATATTGTTCCTAGTCGTATCCATAGCCCGTGCAAACAGTAAAAATGCCTTTATATGGGCATTTTTGCGTTTTAGTCTTGACATAAACAAAAAATAGGAGTATAATATATGGTCATGGAAATGACGATTTATAGTTTACTTAACCACGCACCTTAAAAAAAGGAGGAAGTGAATGAAAGTGGAACTGCAAGAACAGGTCAGGAAGCTGGAGAAGGATATCCGCCTGAAATCCGCTGAAGCCGCAAGAATTTCGGAGGAAAACGAAATTATCCGTGCGGAGGACGGACGTTTGCGTGAAACCATGAATTTTCGGGAACGCAATCTTGGCGGCTGGTTTGGCGGCGACAGGAATAAGGTGGCGAGGGTTCGCGAGCTTGAAATGAAATCCGCAGAACTTGATTCGCAGGCAAGCAATTTGGGGCAAGAGGCAGAAAAGTGCGAGAATGACCTGAAAGTCTTCATCGATGCCTATCTTCGGAATTGCGACGCGAGTTATCAGTCACTCGTCCAGCCTTACGATAGGGCTGTCGAGATGAAAAAAGCCATCGCTGTTTTTCTGGAAAAAATCGACATCGCGCTTTCTGAAATCGGCGACGCGCAAGGAATGGAAACGATCGATCTCTTAAGTAGCAACAAGGGGATAGCGGCTCTCTCTTACATGGAGAATTCCGAAGCAAGTGATGCGATCGACGAGGTCCGTGCGGCTGTGAAAATTTTCCAAGAGGCCGTTATCGCTTATAAGGATTCTTCTGGAGGTTTCCAGTCTTCCAAGATTGAAACGGAGATAGGCGACGGTATCGATCTCGTATTCGATTTCGCCTTGGAAGGTTTCGACTTCATGAGTATCTTCACCCTTTCCGCGTTAGGCGATGCGGAAGACGAATTGAGCGATGTTCGTGAAAAAGTGAACAAGTTTGATGAAATCTTCTCCGATTATTTCGCAAAGATGGAGGAAGCCGTTACTTCCTATATCCGCAATGTCAGAGTTTCCTGCGCTTGATCGCTCAGGAAAAACATGCGACCCGTCACTTATCCAAGTGGCGGGTCGTTTTTAATTTCATTCGCTTCGGTTTTGGTATTTTTCAAAAATATAGGGAATCGGGATTTTTCGTGATAAAATAATGGGGTAATAATCAGTCTGGTAAATTATATATGAAAAGGAATTTTTTTATCACCCTTTTTTCTTCCATGGTTCTTTTGACGGCCAATATTTCTTTTGCTGCTGATTGTGAATGGCCAAGCAGGCCTACCGATTATCAGACAACGGTTGAAAATTTTAGGAAGGCGGAAAGCCGTTGCGATCCGGACGATGCGAAGTTTAATTTGGAAGAATGCAGAAAATGTTGCGATAGGATAGACACCATAAAACACAGTGAGCCATGGGGCGGTGCGCATCCTGGTGAATGCAAGATATTGAAAGATCCGCCTACGACCAAGACAGTCAAAGTCGCCCCCATTGCTTCTCCGATTATCACGCCTGCAGTTAAAAGCGAAGCCGTAAAAGCAGTCGATGATAATGCCCAAATAGAACAGCAAAAACAAAAAGAAGAGCTTGAACGCCAGCAGGAAGAGATTATTCGAAAAAAAGAACAGATCAGGGATGAATTGGAAAAAGATGAGCTTGAAAAAGAAAATTTATTCAAAAACCAAAAAAATCTTGTCGCTTCCATTGAGAACAAAAAAGCCGCAATAGTCTTTTTGCTTGGTCCTGATTATAAAAACATAGGTCAGCTTAGAAGCGAGTTGGTAAAAAATTCCGCACTTTCAAAAAAGCTTCAGGAAAAGTTGAATGACGAAATGGACGAGGAGAGTAGGATTATGATCCAAGAGGAAATCCAGCAAATATCAAGTCAGCAAGAAACTATAAATAATGTTATTGAAAAAAGTGAAAATGTTTTCAGTTTATTCGGATGGGCCTTTAAATTCCTTGGAAAATAGTGCCAATGTTCTTACAATGAAATTATAACGGACATGCATCATCATGATATGATGCATGTCCGTTTTTTTATTTTTTATGTCGTTTGTGGTAAAATAAAATCACTTGAAAAAACTTCATATAAAAACAAAAATTCACCCTGTTGAATCCCCGATGCTTCGGGGTCGGCTGGGCCGAATTCAACAGGGTAAATGAAAAAAATACTTTCAATCGGTTGCGGAGGAGCTGGAATGTTCAGTGCCATCGTCGCGACGCAACTGAGAAAGGGGGAATTTGAGGCGATAGTGCTTTCGGATGAGAAGGATATCTATTGCCGTTGCACGACGCCGTATATCGTGACGGGAGAAGCCCAGCTATGCGACGCTATCCAGCCGGAGAGCATGATCGAGAGTTATGGTCCGAAAATCGTGCATGAAAAAGCTATCAGTATAAATACTAAAAAGAAACACGTCCTTACGAAAGAAGGGCACATTTTCGATTATGACTACCTGGTCATCGCTACCGGAGCATCTCCCTTTGTTCCCCAAATCAAGGGAATAGATTCCGAAAAGGTCTATACAGTCAGAAACAGTTCCGATATGGAATGCATCCAAGGGTGCCTGGGAAAATCCAAGAGCGCGGTCGTGGTCGGCGCGGGAGTCATCGGGATCGAGATGGCGGGAGCGCTAAGAGCCAGAGGTCTGGACGTGAGTTTGGTGGAATACGCGTCCTCGCTTTCTTCCGGCATCGCCGACAAGGAATTTTCCAAAAAAATAATCTCCCACCTGGAAGAGAATGGAATAAGGACGATGTTCAGAAGCAAAGTCGTGGAGATCAATGACGCATCAAGAAAAAGAAAAGAAATAGTTATTAAAAAAGGAAGGAATCAGGAGAAACTGGTCGCCGATTTCGTGGTAGTGGCGGCGGGAATACGCCCCAATTTGGATGTCATCGAAGGAACGAAGATCAAAGCCAATCAATTCGGGATATTGGTTGATGGGAAAATGCAGACGAACGCGAAGGACGTCTATGCTTGCGGAGATTGCGCTGTGCCTATTTCGGCGGTGACTGGAAAAAACGAGCCGAGCTCGCTGGCTTCAAGCGCTATCCAACAGTCCAAGATCGTCGGCTACCAGATGGCCAGTTTTCCAATCAAATATGCCGGCTCGACCGGGGCGTTCGCTTTCCAGACGCTCGGAAAAGAATATGCGGCTGCGGGACTGACCGAGGAGGAAGCGCGCAAGAAATTCAGGTGGGTGGTCGTTGGACGCGCCGCGACTACGGATGTGTATAAGGATTTGGAACGTAACAAGCCCTTGGACGTGAAACTGATCTTTGCCGGACCCAAGATGAGGTTGGTCGGTTATGAAGGTTTCGGCAACGGAGTGATCGCCTCGGCGGAAGTGGCCAGTTTCGCGATCGGACTCCGTCTGAATATCTTGAAAGTCCTGAAATTCAACTACATCGCTCATCCGAGCCTGACTCCTTGGCCGTTCATGAATCCGATTATCATGGCGACCGAGGACGCGGTGGGGAGTATTATGAAAAAAATCAAGGTTTTTTTCGGGAAAAAATAGTAGTGTCTTTTAAAGCAGCTCATTAGAACACCCTTTCGGGTGTTTTTGTTGGTAAAATAAGAGAAATATACAAATTTTACCAGTGTATTAAAATTGTAGGTTTAAATCGCATTTTAATCCCATCTATGTTTGGAATAATAAGAACATTGGTAAATATAGTTTTCGGAGTGATTGAATTTCTGTTATTGCTCCGTTTCGTGTTCAAGTTTTTCGTTGCGAACCCTGGTACCCCTTTCGTGTCTTGGATTTATGGTGCGACGGCCTCACTGGTAAGACCATTCGCAGGAATCCTTCCGGACTTTAAACTGGGAGGATTCGTGGTCGATTTTGCGACATTGGCAGCGCTGATCGTTTACGCCTTCATAGGTTATCTGATTTTACAATTATTTTCCCATATTGGCCCCGGATATTATCGGGATCCGTGAATATAGCCTAGATTTTTTTAAGGTAATTTCTTTAATAACAAACATATGTTGTGGACAATAGCCGTAATCTTATTCGTGCTCTGGCTCTTGGGATTTATAACGGCAAGCTCTTTCGGTGGATGGATCCATGTGCTGCTGGTCATAGCGCTCGTGGTAATCGTGATACAACTTCTTCAGGGCAGGAAAATTTTGTAGCATCATCCTTGCTGATGATAACAAGAAAACACCTCTTTCGGGGTGTTTTTTTGCTTGCCCATAAATGGAAACCTGAATCGAAGGAAATAGTTTTGCCATTGTAATATAAATATTAATCATTTCGGCAAAAATATGCCGCATAAAAATATAGAGGAATGTAAAAAAGACGCGAAATCCGGCAAATGGAAAAAAAGGGAATGAAGTGCCCGCGCTTTTTTATTTTTCTAACAATTAAATTTCAAACATATGGAATTTCTAATAGCATGGCTAGTATCCGCGGTCGTCATATTGTTGCTATCCTATCTCTTGCCCGGAATTACCGTCGCAAGCTTCGTCAGCGCTTTGCTGGTGGCTTTGGTATGGGGGCTGCTCAATGCCTTCATCAAACCAGTCCTTCTGTTTTTGACATTGCCGATCAATATACTGACGCTCGGACTCTTCACTTTCGTCATCAACGCTCTTCTGGTGATGCTGGTCGCCGCCATCGTTCCCGGTTTCAAGGTGGAGAATTTCTGGTGGGCCCTTCTCTTCAGTATCCTGCTGTCGCTCGTCATATCTTTGGTCTCTAGTTATTGAACAGGGGATGTCTTTGATTGGCGCACCATCTGACGGTGCGCCTTTCGTTTTTGCGTTGTATAACTGCCTTATAGGATTAATCTTCAAGCAATAGGAATGAAAAAACAAAAATAGGAAGTATGAAAGAAAAATCCAGGCAAGGAAATTATTTTCGGCAACAAAAAACACACCCTTCCGCCGGTTGGCGGAGGGTGTGTTTTTTAAAATCGGGATTTATCCGATGAAGGTCAGGGCGACTCCGGTCTTTCCGGCGCGTCCGGTCCTGCCGATACGGTGGATGTAATCTTCGAAGGTCGCAGGGACATCGAAGTTGATCACATGTGAGACGTTCGGGATATCGAGTCCTCTTGAGGCGACGTCGGTCGCGACCAAAATCTGGACGATATTTTCCTTGAAAAGTTTCAAGGCTTTCTGTCTTTTAGCGTGGGACTTGTCTCCGTGGATGGATTCAGCTTTGAATCCTTTGTGATGCAAGGCCTTGGAAAGCTTTTCCGCTCCGTGTTTGGTCCTGGAAAACACCAGGACTTTTTGAAAGTGGGTCTGCGCCAAAAGGTTATGCAGCACCTCGATCTTGTCCTCTCCGCGGGCGATGCGGATAACGTCCTGGTCGACTTGTGCGGAAGTATCCCTCTTTCTGATGGAAATCTTTTCGGGATTGTTCAAGAACTCGCCGGTAAGCCTTTCGATTTCAGGCGCAAGCGTGGCTGAGAAAAGTAAAGTCTGTCTTTTCGGGGAAACCAGTGAGAGCAGATAACGGACATCCGGAATGAATCCCATGTCGAGCATCTGGTCCGCTTCATCCAAAACGACGTTGGCGAATCGGTCAAGCATCAATCTTTTCCTTTGAATGAGATCTTTCAGTCTTCCTGGAGTTCCGATCACGACGTTGTGCCTTGAGCGGAGCTTGTCGATCTGCGGTCGGATGTTAGCTCCACCGACGACGACTACCGAGTTGATGTGAAGTCCCCTGGAGAACGCCACGAACTCCTCCTGGATCTGGATGGCCAGTTCCCTGGTAGGGACAACGACCAGGAGTTTCTCATGCGGGTTACTTAGCATCTTATTGATCATAGGCACCAAAAACGCTCCGGTCTTTCCGGTTCCCGTGTTGGCCAAGCCGATCACGTCCCTTCCCTCCATGATAAGTGGAATGGTTTTTTCCTGGATCTCCGTCGGGGTTTCGAACCCTCTCTGGGCGATTATCGTTTTGAGGCGCTGGTCAATCGGGAAATCAGGGAAAAGAGTCTTGGCGATATATTTGTCCTCGGCGACCGGTCCGGCCGACTTGTTGATGAATTTGTTGATGTCGATCGCTTTACCTGCGAATCTGCCGCCTCTTCCGCCTCCTCTGTTGAAGCTGTTACCTTTTCCTCCCTGGTAACCTGCTCCCGGACCTCTTCTTTTGGCGCCTCTTGGCCCTGTGCTTGATCTGGGCCCGTTCGGTTTAAAGTTTCTGCTCTGCATTGTGTTTTTGGCCTGAAAAGTCAGGGCACATAACAAGTAAGGGGACCGATAACGGTTCCTTGTTTATATTTGCCAGGCTCTAGGCCGATGATTGTTGTTGTAGCTCCCCGCCTCTTCGGCGGGGCTCAAAAAGTAATCCCGCTTTCGCTTGGATAAGTCCTCTCGCTGCTAAACAATGAAAATTAAAATCTATGTTTAGATACACGAGATAGTTCAAGGTATTAACATAGATGCTTATAGTAGCACGCTTGACTTTTCTTGTCAATGGGAGTATAATATACAAAGAGGATGAAGAGGGGATTGGCAGTCCTTTTGCGCCTAGGATAAGGCATAATCTTCGGAAAATTCAAGAGCGGCCTCGATGGAAAAATCGGGGAAAGCGGGTGGAACCGCGGGCATGAAAGCTCGTCCCGGATATATCAAGAGTAATTTTGATGTGTCGGGGATGGGCTTTTTTTATTTGCTTATCTCCCTACAAAAATACAAATCGATTACAAATTTACAAATGTGCGAAGATAAAAATATAGATAAAGTTATATACAAGGAATTGAGCTATGAGGTGATGGGGGCGGTGTTCGAGGTATACAACGAGCTAGGCTATGGTTTCAAGGAGAGATTCTATGAAGACGCTATCGCAAAAGAATTTGACAGGAAGAATATAAACCACAAGAGGCAGGTTCCCTATAAATTAAAATATAAGGATGAGGTGATAGGGCTATACAGATTTGATTTTTTGGTGGAAGACAAGATTATAATAGAATTGAAAAGAGGCGATTTTTACTCTAAGCAGAATTATACGCAAGCCCTCCAATACTTGAAAGCTACTGGATTGAAATTGGCGATTTTAGTGAATATAACCCAACAAGGAGTTAAATATAAAAGGATACTGAATATAAAATAGATATTTTGTATATTTGTAAATTTGTAATTAATTCGTAATTCGTTAACATTAAAAAATATGGCGGAGAAAAAGGAAAACATGATGGAAAAAATCGTTTCGCTTTGCAAAAGGAGGGGTTTTGCGTTCCCTTCATCCGAAATCTACGGAGGGTTCGCGGCTATCTATGATTACGGGCATTACGGAACGCTTCTCAAAAACAATATCCGCGACGCCTGGTGGAGGCATATGGTGCAATACAGGGATGACGTCGTCGGTTTGGACAGCGCGATCTTCATGCATCCCACGACCTGGAAAGCTTCCGGGCACATAGACAGCTTCGATGATCCGCAGATCGATTGCAAGAAATGCAAAGCCAGGATGAGGGCGGACCATGTCTTGGAGCTTTTCGGCATCAGCGCCGACAAGGCCCCCTTGGATTTCATCAATGTCGAATTGGGGAAATTGCGCGAACTTGGAAAATTGAAATGCCAGACTTGCGGTTCGGATGAATTGACTGAGGCGAAAAGATTTTCCTTGATGGTCAAATCGAATCTGGGATCCCCGACGGATGCCCTCAGTGAGGAGAATGTGGTGTATTTGCGTCCGGAAACTTGCGGAGGGATATACTTGGAATACAAAAACACTTTGGATTCGACCCGCGTGAAACTCCCTTTCGGAATAGCCCAAGTGGGAAAAGCGTTCAGGAATGAAATCGTGGCGAGGCAGTTCGTTTTCAGGACGAGGGAATTCGAGCAGATGGAGATGCAATACTTCCTGCACCCGAAGGATATGAAGGAGAAATATGATATGTGGAAGCAGGTCAGATGGGATTGGTACAAGGAATATGGCATGGGCGAGGATGATGTCAGGTGGTACGAGCATGAGAAATTGGCGCACTACGCTTCGGAAGCCTATGACGTCGAATATAATTTCAAATCCTTGGGAGGCTTCAAGGAAGTGGAAGGAATCCATGCTAGGGGCGATTGGGATCTTTCCCAGCACAGCAAGTTCTCCGGAACCGACCTGAGTTATTTCGATGAAAAGACTGGAGAGAAATTCATTCCCCATATTATGGAGACATCAGTGGGTCTCAACCGTCTGTTTTTGATGTTTATCGACAAGGCTTACACTGAAGAGGAAATCAGCGGTGAGATAAGGACCGTCCTTAAGTTCGACAAGAGGTTGGCTCCGATTAAGGTCGCCATCTTCCCTTTGATGAAAAACAGGCCCGAACTGGTCGGAAAAGCCAGGGAAATCTATGACAATCTCAAACTCAGTTTCATGTGCGAATTCGACGACAACGGAAATGTCGGAAAAAGATACCGCCGACAGGACGAGATCGGAACCCCGTATTGCGTAACCGTGGATTTCGATTCTCTGGAAAAAGGCGACGTGACGGTGCGCGACCGCGACACGATGGAGCAGGAAAGGGTGAAAATAGAAGAATTGGAAAATTATTTCACGGAGAAGTTTAATGTTCACCCTGTTAAATAATTTTGCTTAGGCAAAATTCCTGCGCTGCAGGATTCAACGGGGCAAGAATCAAAACGATAAAACAAAAAGCAGGATCCGACAAGGGTCCTGTTTTTTTGTCGGAAATCGTGGTATAATAAATCAAATCAAAGACTTGAAACAAAAATAAAATGAACACTTTCGGTTACGTGGCGCTTTTCAATGCTCTTGTCCTTTTCGGACTGGGATTGATTGTATTTTTCGGAGCGAAAAAAAATAGGATACATAGGATTTTGGCGACAATCATGTTTCTTATCGCCCTTTGGAGTCTGGGATTTTTCTTCTGGCAATTTTCTTCATCCGAAGCGGAAGCGATCGTTTGGATAAATCAGATGATGTTTTGGCCAATGTTCGTGCCGATTCTGTTTTTCCGTTTCATTCTTGAGTTTCTGGGGATTTTTGAAAAACATAAAATTTCTTGGATAATTGCCATATCAATCGCTACTATCTTGGGAATGGGTATAATCGGGGGGTATCTGACAGAGGGAGCGGCTGGAAATAATTCTTTTATCGATTATGCTCCACTTGCCGGTGTTCTGTTTGTGCCCTATATCGCTTTCTTTGCCGTTTACTTGGCTTACGGGAGCGCCTTCTTGGTCATTAATCATAAAAGTGCCACGCCCATAAGGCGCCAGCAGATAAAGTATATTCTCTGGGGATCGTTGGGGGCATATGCTATGACCACGACGAACTATTTCATGTGGTTCGGCTTGGATATTCCGCCATTTGGAAATTTTGCGTTGGCAGCATCCCTGCTCTTGGTGGTGTATGCGATCATTACCAAGCACCTTTTCGACATCAGGATAGTTTTTCGCAAATCGACAGTTTTTGTCGCCGCCCTCTTTTTCCTGGTGATATTCCTTCTTGTTGCTAAATATCTGTCCATGACACATTTGCCTTCTTTCGGGATTTTGGCCGATGTTACGGTGTTATTGGTGGCGGTACTTGTTTTTCCAAGGCTAAAAAAACTGTTCTATAAGTTTTCCAATAAATATTTCTCGACCTCCTTTTATGACAAGGCTAAATTAATTGGGGAGCTTACCGTTAAACTCAGTTCGACTTTGGACACCAGGATGGTTTATGGCCATATCGCCGACGCGCTCATTGGGGCTATGCATTCCAAGGCGATCGGCATCCTATTTTACAATGAAAACAATAACACCTACTACGTGCAATATAACAAGGGATTTGAACTGGACCACTGGATTTTTCCGGGAAATGAAGAATTGCACAGGAATTACACGCGAAGAAGTATCCCGATCATAGTCGAAGAGATCAAGAAAATAGAGGGCATGGATAGGAAGATGATAGTCAAGATGTTCGAGCATTACGGCGTAGAAATAGTCGTGCCGATGAATATCAAGGACAAGAACTTGGGAGTCATCGTTCTGGGCGGAAAGGAATCGAACGATATATATAATGACGAAGATTTGAAGGTTCTTGGGACCATTGCCGCGCAGACCGCTTTGGCTATCGATAATGCCTTGAAATATGAGGAAGCCCGTGACTTCAACAAGAAGTTGAAAGTAGAAGTGGCCCATGCGACTGAGGATCTTCGCAAGGCGAACGAGGAACTGAAAAGTTTAGACAAGGCGAAATCCGAATTCATCATGATCGCTTCCCATCAGCTCCGTACCCCGCTCTCCATCATCAAGGGCTTCGTAGATATGATCTTGGAAGGGGAGTATGGCAAATATAATAAGAGGATCGGGGAAGTGCTTTCAAAGATAGAAAATGCGAATCAGAGGCTTTCCGATTTGGCCGAAGGTCTTCTTGATGTTTCTAAGATGGAGGCTGGCGGGATGAGCTTCGATTTTTCCGACAGCAGCCTTGAGGAGGTCTTGATGGAGGTCAATGATAATTTTTCCAACATGGCCAAAGAAAGGAACCTTGCTCTGGATTTCTTTTTTCCCGAGGAAAAACTTCCGTTAGTGAAAATGGACAGGGCCAAATTACGGGAAGCTTTTTCCAGCGCAATCGATAACGCCATTAGGTATACCAGGGAGGGATCGGTTTCCGTCCGGCTTTCAAAGGAAGGCGAATATGCTAGGATATCCGTTTCCGATACGGGAATAGGCATCAAAAAAGAAGATCTCACAAAACTTTTCGCGAAATTTTCCAGGGGCCAGGGCGTGAGCAGAATCCACACTGAGGGAGTGGGATTGGGGCTCTATGTTGCTAGGCAGATCGTCGAGATGCACGGAGGAACCATTAGCGCCCAGTCGGAAGGGGAGGGCAAGGGTTCGATCTTTACGATCGAGCTTCCGCTCAAGGCTTAGAAATTTTTCAAATCCTCAGCAAGGCTTTCTGAATAGCGAGGCAAAAGTAGTATACGGCAAGGATGGCCACGGCCAAGAAGACTCCCCGCATTCCAATGAGCACGTTGTTGAAAAAGGAAAAAGCAAAAAACACCTCGATGGGAGGCATCACCGCGGGGTGGATTTTGATATTGCCCGTGATCATGATGTTTGTTTTAAGGTCCCTGGTAGGAATTAATACCTTTCCATTTTTCTTTTTATTGCTCCGAAAAACCCCGAGCACTCAGTCATTGACTTTGTTTCACAAACGTGGTATGGTTTTATGTTGCCAATCAGGGCAGCTATTTCCCCATTTCAAAAGGAGGGATGAGCATGAAAAAGTTCTTTATATTCGTGTTTGTGATGATGGTGTCGGTTTCAGCGTCTTGGGGCTGGGAAGAGGCCGAGCTCGATGTGGATGAAGCTCTCCAGCTTCTCATCCCCGATTCTTTCCGTTTCGAGCAATATCCGGAGTCCTGTTTCAAGGTCGAAGTCTTGGTCCATGGAGAGGAGGGAACCGAAAGCAATCCGACCCAGATAAAGAAAAAGACCCGTTGGAAAGAAGCGAAAAGTTTCTCGCGGGACATGTATTACGAGGGCGTGTACAGGTTTTCCCCTGAAGGAGTCTGCCGGATGCGTATTCGTCTCACAAGTCCCTCTGTCGGCGGATTCATTGGAAGTGATTTCACTCTTGATGACGTCACTTTTCTGATGAGGGGTGGTCACCGCGCCCAGGAGCTGTTGCCGGCCGGGTCTAGCACGAAGCCCTATCTTCGGATGTATAGCGCTTCCGAGAATATCAATTTGCTTGATTTCGCCAAGCGACAACCGAAAATGGTCGGAATCTTCATGCCGGACTTCTCGGGACATATCTCCGAGTATATCCCCAGGGAAAAAATAGGGGAGGAAACGATCGGCATCGGGTATCCTTATGTCGTCGTCTTTCCGCCGTGGTAAAGTCGCCACGGCAAAAAATAGCAGCTCCTTCGGGCATCGATCCGGAGGAGCTGTTTTTTTATTCAAAAAACTAGCTTTGGGTGGATTTTTTTTATAAAAATGCCTCATTTCAGCCCACATCTCCGTTTAGGCTTGATTTATTCTGCAAAATGTGCTAGAATAACATAAGGTTAAAAAATTGGTTAATCCTTATAAAAAGAGGAAAAATATCCGGTTTATAATCTGGCATAAAAACAAAAACGTTCATTCACAAGGAGGAAGTTATGGAATTCACAGATTTTCAAAAAATTATCTTGAATGCGGCGACTATCATTGCATGGATCACGGGAATAGGCATAAGTGTTGTTGCCGCAATCAAGGGCAGGAAGATGCAGGAGGAAATGGGGGTTTCAGCGAAGGTGTATCTGTTTTTGGTCGGTATCACTGAAATTTTCTATATAATTGGTGCCCTAATGATTTTGTCTGCCATGGGCATTAATGTCAGCCAGCATCTGGCAAATCTGGAATTTGGCAAGGTCTTTCAGATTGTGAAAAGTCTGGATATGACCACAATTAAGATCATAGGAATACTGGGATGGGTGGGATTTGTTATCAATAGGTCGATCTCATTTCTTAGTCCGGGATATCTTATAATCTATGGAGGAAAGAGGTTGCATCCTTTCTTCTGGTGGTCTTCCAGGGTGGAAGTCAGTCTGGAGATTGTAATGACTTTCTTAATATTCACATCCCTAAAATGGGGGTAGAAAAAAAGGGGAGACTCAGTTGAGTCTCCCCTTTAAATTTTTCCTTTTTTTTAAAAAGGAGGGTTTATAGCAGTTTAAACTGTTGGATTTTTGGTAATAATTGTAATTTTTGTATTAGGTATTTCGGGTATAAAGAAAAGGGAATCTGCATCGCAGACTCCCTTTTTAACCTCCTAGAGGTTTGGTTGTTGTTATAGTTCTTTATTTTTCCAGAACATGAGAACGCCGTAATTTAAACTCTCAGGATCCTCTATGTAATCCGGAACGATTTTAAGGGCTTCAAATCCCTCCCTTTGATAAAGGCGTATTTCCGGATCCATTGTCTTGCCATCTCTTTTTTTACCGAAAACATGGTCTTCCACGGTTCTTGTATTGGAGTGCTTGTGAAAAGATGGTATTCTCGAGCCCAGGAACACACCCCTTTTTTCCTGAAGAACAACGGTTTCGTAAATGGTTGTTTCAATGATACTTCCTGCTACGCCCTTGGCTTGAAACTTGGGCAATACCGAAAGATCTAGACCAAAAAGAGAGTCTCCGTCGGGGTTGTGCGTTTGGAACATCCTGTTTGCGCTCAACTGTTTCCAATTCTTGCACTGCAGAGCATCGTCGTAGTCGATGTAGATTGTGCTAACTGTTCCAATCACGTTGCCATCCAGGATTGCGCAATATTGTAGTTGCGGGCAAATGGAAAATTGCGATTGAACGGCCTCTTCGTTCCAGATGACATCTTGCGAAACGAGCGAGCCCCATACCTCCTGATTTACACTCACAAATGCTTTTATGAGCTTGCTTGGGTCATAGCCACTTTTAAGTAGTGCTTTTGCGCTCAATACCTGCAGTCTTTTTTTCATTTGTCATGCTCCTTTGTTTGGGGGTTATTCCAGGAAAAAGAGTTTTTCCGGATATTTTTTTGTAAAAGATCACTTTATATCCTAGCATATAATCTATAAAATGTCAATAGCATGTACTTGAAGGGTACGTAGGTAACACTTGCACTGAATTATGAAAATTAATGGGTGTAGCGTAGCACAGGGTCTCATGGGGACGCCTGCAATTGTATTCGATCAACCATTCGGTAACTGATCGGTTGAACTTCTCAATATCTGAGGTAAAGTTACCGAAATTTATGAACTCGCTTTGGATGGTCTGGTTGAAACGTTCAATAACCGGATTGTCTTTTGGTGTTCTAGCTCTGCTCCAGTAATGTGGAAGTTTCAGATTCTCACAAGCTTGATCAAAATATTTATGGAATTCGGATCCATTGTCAGTTTGGATGTTCTGGATATTTCCGTCAATCAGATAAAGCAAGCGATTGAGAAAGTCGGAGGCATTTTGGGAATTGGAACTTTTGTACATTCTGGCGAAAGCCACCTTGGAAAAGAAATCGATGCCTGTGAAAATATATCTTTTTAGGTTACCCCTCCTAATTTCAACCGTATCCAGGCAAAGCAGGAATCCGCTTTGGGGTTGCTTTTTAAGCCTGGTAATTCGTGCTTTTTTCTTTGCTTTTAAGCGCTTTTTGGTGATCTTGGCGGTTCTTAGTTTGTTAGGATACAATTTATGCTTTTGAATGACGTCCTGGATTTTCCAGCTCGAGAGCCAATATCCGTATTCGTCGAAGTAAAGTTTTTCAATCTTGAATTTTGAGTAGCAAAGGTTTCTGGTTCTTAATTTCACGACCCTGTCTTCTTCCAGCCGGGTAATTTCTTTTTGCCTGGTATTGAGTGGCGCCCTGCTTCTGTCTTCCGGGGTGAAAAGGTTGTGGGGATCAAAAACATTGTGCCATTTGTAGAAGGTTTTCCTGGAGATTCCGAAGTGCCTACAGGTCTTAGATACATCCTTACACTCTCGGTAGTAATCCATCCACTTGAGGCGATTACGGGCACTTTTTGAAAGCGTAGCATTATTTTTTTAAAAAATGGCTTATTATTTACAGAGATATTTTGCACTCAATGTTTTTTTGGGTATAATGCTATAAAGCAGTAAAAAATACATCATGATAAATCAAAATACGGTACTATTATTCCTGATTTCATTTATTGGTTTATCCCTAGGGGGCTTTGTGCTGTCAAAGGGACCAACAAAAAGACTTAATTTGAGTTTTAGTTTTCTGTCACTCTCTGCAATTGTGTGGATGAATTTTATTTATTTTGAAGATGTCGTATCAGATCCGGCAATAATGAACTTTCTTCTAAAAGCAGATTTTGCTTCGGGTGCCTTTCTTGGTTTTTCCTCGCTTTTATTTTGTATGGACGTTGCAAATCTCAAATGGAGTGAAAAATTTTTCGTTAGAATGCCTTTGTATATAATTCCTTTTATTTTAACAATGCTGGTTTTTTTCTCAAATTTCATACTGGCAGGATATGAAATATTGCAGGGAGGCGTTATCAACCCATTATTTGGGTCTGGTGAAATAGTTTATAATACATTAGTTGCATCAGCTCCTTTTATTGGTATATCTTTGATTTTTTGGAAATATAAAAAAGCATCCAAGGAAGAAAGGTCTAAATTCATATATCTTTTAATTGGTCTTTTTTTAAGCCTAGGAACAGCAGTTATTTCAAATATATTATTGGCAAATTATATCCAGAACAGTCCTAATTATGGTCTATATTCAAGATTTGGAGCCTTTAGTATAATTTTTCTTGTATTGTTTACTGGGTATTCAATAATAAAGCACGGACTGCTTAATGTTAAGGTTATTGCAACTGAGTTGCTGTCATTTGCCATTCTTGTTATAAGTTTTGTTCAGATATTTACTGCTACAAATTTGGTACATACTATTTTTCAATCCATAGTATTTTTAGTATTGTTAATCATAGTAGTTCTGTTAGTCAGAAGTGTTGAAAATGAAGTTAATAGAAAGGAAGAGCTTCAAGTCATGGCGGACAAGCTCGCCCAGGCGAACGACCAGTTGCGCAAATTGGACAATGCCAAGACGGAATTCATCTCGATCGCTTCGCACCAACTCAGAACGCCGCTCACTTCCGTAAAGGGCTTCATCTCACTCATCATCGAAGGGTCATATGGGGAGATCAATGATGGCGTGAGGGACGCGCTGACCAAGGTGTACGCCTCTTCCGAGAGGCTGATCCAGCTGGTCGAGGACCTTTTGAACGTCTCCAGGATCGAGTCTGGCAGGATGCAGTTCACTTTCGAGAAGGCTGAAGTTGACGGGATGATGAAAGAGCTCTATGACAACTTCATGTTGGTCGCCAAGAACAAGGATCTTTATTTGGATTTGAAATTGCCTGAAAATGGACTTCCTGAAATCACGATGGATCCGGGTAAGATTCGCGAAGTGATTTCCAATTTCACGGACAATGCCTTGAAATACACGGAGAAGGGCGGGGTGACGATGAAGGCGGAGGAGACGAAGGATAGGACGGTCAAGATCACGATTTCCGATACAGGAATCGGCGTGCCTGCCGACGAGATGCAATACCTCTTCAAGAAATTCTCCCGCGGAAAGGACACTGGCAGACTCCATGCTAGCGGAACGGGACTTGGACTCTATGTCGGCAAAAATATCGTCGACGCCCACCACGGAAGAGTTTGGGTGGAATCGGATGGAGAAGGCAAGGGATCAAGGTTCATTATCGAACTTCCGATAGAGCAACCGGCAAATTAGCCAGAAGTGTTACTTGAATTGATTAGATGTAGTGAGAATGAAATATCAACACAAAAAACAACCAAAGGCCTGGTTGTTTTTTGTATTCTCGAATAATTGTATGTGATTTGATATTCAATCGTTTGTTTGTATTTTATTTTTTAAAAAATTAATCGTTTTTAGGAGTCCTTCTTCTAGTTTTATTTTTGGCTCCCAATTTAACTCTTTCCGCGCAAGTGATATGTCGGGCTGTCTTTGTTTGGGATCGTCTTGCGGAAGCTTATTATATATAAGCTTGCTTTTGCTTTCCGGTATTAATCTTAATATTTTCTCCGCTAATTCCTTTATTGTTATTTCTTCGGGGCATCCTAAATTTATAGGACCAGTAATGCTATTATCAGTTTCCATCATTTTTATTAAGCCATCTATAAGATCATTTACATACTGAAAGCTTCTGGTCTGCAAGCCATCACCATGAATAGTTATGTCCTTATTTGATAGGGCTTGTATTATGAAATTGGAAATAACTCTACCGTCATTAGGATGCATTCCAGGTCCGTATGTATTAAAAATCCTGACAACTTTTATGTTAAGATGGTGTTGTCTGTGATAATCAAAAAAAAGTGTTTCAGCGCATCTCTTTCCTTCATCATAACATGACCTTATTCCCACTGGATTAACATTTCCCCAGTAATTTTCGTGTTGGGGGTGAATTTCCGGATCTCCATAAACCTCAGAAGTCGATGCTTGAAGTATTTTTGCTTTGGTCCTCTTGGCAAGCCCAAGTATATTTATGGCACCATGAACCGAAGTCTTTATTGTTTGAACTGGATCAGATTGGTAATGTATAGGGGATGCGGGACAGGCTAAATTGTATATTTGATCAATTTCGACATAAAGTGGAAATGTTATATCATGTCGGATAAATTCGAATCTTTTGTTATCAAGAAGATCGATTATGTTGCCTTTATTACCAGAAAATAGGTTATCTGCGCATAAGACCTTATGTCCATTTTCAAGAAGCTTTCTGCAAAGATGAGAGCCAATGAATCCAGCTCCTCCAGTAACAAGTATTTTCATATTTTCTTGTTGATTGATAAATTTCGATATCCTATAGTTTATATCAATTTTATTGACAAATAGCAACCAAAAAAAATACAAAAACATTAATATATAAAAGGTGGTGTTTTTGTCACCAGAACTAATACGCCTCCCTGATATTGACATAAGGCCATAAAAATGATTCTATATGTAGAATGTGTAAATAACATTCATAGGAAGAGGGTTCTTTGAAAATATATCAGAATTAGTACCATTGGCTGATCTCGATGAGGATTCCAAGCGATTAATGCGAAAAAGGAGGTATTATCATGAAAAAAAAGGGAACTCGCTCCATTTTACGTAAAGAATTTTTTGGAGGAACATTGTTTGATGTGATTAGTGGGAAAAGGGTATATATTAGCAATGAGGAATACGCAGAGATTAAGAAAGTAGGCGAATTATCAATTGCTCTTCAGGGAGAGTTAAGGTTCTCAGGACATGTTGAACTGGTTGAGCCAGAATATCTTTTCCCGAACGGTTTTAGTTCCCCAGATACCGTCTTTTTCGAACTTACTAAATCATGTAATCTTCGTTGCTCGCATTGTCTAAATGATTCTGGAGTAGTATCAAGCAATGAAACTAGTACGAGTCAGAAAATTGCTTCACTGCGGAGCGCTGCGAGGGCAGGTGTTCAAGAGGTGAGATTTACAGGTGGGGAACCTTTGATGCATATTGATATTTGCACACTTATTGAAACAGCGTCAGTATTGAATATGAGATCCTCTATGGGGACTAATGCTACTTTAGTAACTGCGGCCATGGCAAAGGATTTGGTTAGGAGTGGCTTATGCTCATCAATAGTAAGTATTGAAGGAGATGAAAAAACTCACGATTTGATTAGAGGAAATGGAAGTTATAAAAGAGCATTGGCGGGATTGATAAACCTAATGGATCAAGGCATTGATGTTCGTATAAATATGGTATTGATGAAATCAAACATCTCAAGCATCGTTTCTGTTTTAGAATTGTCGAGCAAGCTTAATATTCCTATTTTTTTGCGTAGATTTGTTCCTTCTGGTAGAGGCATGGAAAATCAAGGGGAGGTGCTTACTGCCAATGATTATGAGAAATTGCGAATGGATCTTGAAAAATATTTACTGGAGCCAAGAGGACTAGTTCAGGGGCATTATTTGGCAGAAAAGAAAGCTGAGATCAGAGCAAGTCTGCCGTTTACGAGGTATAGTTGCAGCGCGGGACAGCGTGGAATTATCATAACCCCAAATGGGCATGTGCATACTTGCGGTTTCCTCGCAATGCTCGGAGAGAAGGTCTTAGGAAAAACTCCAGAAGAAGAAATTTCTATTATCTGGAAAAGATTAACGGAATCAAATCATATGGAATTTTTGAGGAAAAAACTTGATTTGCACAATGCTGGGAATGAGCAGATTGTTACTAATTGTCTTGCTATTCCAAAAATCTACCGATAAAGCCTATTATTCGCGGGAGGTCATCATGCTTATAGGACTTGCAGGGCTGCATGGTGCAGGCAAAACAAATCTGGCGCATCTTTTGCAGAAAAGAAAAGGATGGAATTATCTGAACAAGAGAGATGTCTTGATTGAACTATATAAAGAAACAGGAGATATATTCTTTGAAAAAAAATTCATGGATTGGTACAGGGGCTTGTATGTCTCATTAGGCTCATTTGAAGTTATGTCATTAATAATGGCGAAATCTTTTTATGTTGACACCTGTATTACGGTAGTTGATGCCATTCATGGTCTGGAAGAGTGGAAAGCGGTAAAGAAAATATGTCCGAGAGCTATATTAGTTGGTGTATTTTCTCCAAAAGAGGTTCGTCGCAGAAGAAATGATCCAGGAGATGATGTCCTGGATAAAAAAAGAATATCCTATTGGCATGAAAGATTACATGAAGGGTATGAGCAGTGTCTTCTTGCGGAGGTTGAGTGGGCTTTCTCTGGAGTTGTTTCAATCGATATTCAAGGAATGGAATGCGATGAATTGGAAGCTTATATAATGAAAAGAGTTTATGAATAAAACGGTGCTAATATTTATAATTATCCTTTTTTCTTTATTCGCATTCAATTGACAACCGAAGTCCTTCTGATAAAATTCAGAAGGACTTTTTTGTTTAAAAATACTTGATTAAATTTATGCTGATAAGAAAAGCGGGGGCTATAATATTAAGTAGTGACAGCTCAGACAAAGTGGGGCTTATTTATAGAACCAAGCAAAAAGACTGGTCTTTTCCAAAGGGTCATATTGAGAGTGAAGAAAGTAGTTTTGAGGCAATGATAAGGGAAGTTGTCGAAGAATCTGGATTGAAAGTAAAACTTTTACAAGAACTTCCAGATATGAATTATGTGGATTCGCAAGGGAATGAAGTTTTAATATCTATGTATTTAGTGAAATCCATGGACGATAATAATACTTTCGGAAAATCCGGAGATGATGTCGTTGAATGGGTGAAAATTGAGGAGGTTTCCGAGATCCTGACGTATGAAAATTTGAAAAAATACTACAGGGAAATATTACCTATCATTTTTTCGTATAAATCTGTTCAGGAATAAGTGATAAGCTTATGTCGTCTTTAGTTTTATTAAGGTGCTTTACAAATTCAAAACGAGCCTTCTCTGAGCCAAAAAATGCTGAAGCCGGATTAATATCAATAAACCAGTATCGAAGTGTTTTTTTACATAAGATTAGATCGAAAGAAAAAACATTCAACTTCAGTGCCTGTTCCAGAATCGAAAGATCTTTTTTAATGGATTGAATCGCGGACATGGGCGGGGCATAATTCTGGGGATTGTTTATTAAGAATCCATTAATATAATAAAACTTTATCAAGACCCTATTGGGAGCATTCATGCTTTCTTCTAAGTAAAAGTCTATCTCGTCATTTTTTAATGTGTTTATAAAATTAAAAAATGATTGTTTATTATAAAATTCTTGAGTGAATGTTGCCTGTTGCTGACTTTTGGCATAAGCGGGAAATTTTAAAAAAGTCGCAGCAAGGATTAATGAATTAATAGAATTAGCCGAGATGCTTTCTGGTACCGATAGCCCACTCCTTTTGATGCGTTGCTGTATGCAGAATTTTGATTTTTCACCGGATAGGAATGTTTTGTTTATTATATGACAAGGGAAATTTTCCAAAAAGGATATATATCTTCCGGAATGCAAGGAATTGGTCAGAAAATAAATCACTTTACCATGCCAGTTGAAACTGACGAAGTTATCATTCAGCAATATATCTTCAATGAATAGTATAGTGCAGAATTCTTCTTTGGAATTACACATAGATTGAATAAGTGCTGCCCCATCAAGATATGGTTCTTTTTTCGATAATATTAATATTATTGTGTTCATTGAAATATAAAGTTAATTAGAGGATATTATGCTATAATTACATTAATGTCAACCTATGCCTGTCGATGAGATGTCGTATCTGTTCAAGAAATTCTCCCGCGGAAAAGACACCGGCAGGCTCCACGCCAGCGGAACCGGAACCGGACTCGGACTTTATGTCGGCAAAAACATCGTCGACGCCCACCACGGAAAAGTCTGGGTGGAATCCGACGGGGAAGGCAAAGGCTCGAGGTTTATCATCGAACTTCCGATAGAGCAACCGGCAGGGTAAACAATTTTGAAATTTAGAATTTAAATTTTGATTGAATTTAGAATTTAAAAAAATATGGAAATCGAATTAAGAGCGAAAGTCTCAAACCCGCAATTATTGGAAGAAAAATTGAAAGGATTGTCTGGTATTGTTGAGAAAAAAAGTAATGAACGTCAGGTTGATACTTACTTGAAACAAGAAAATGACGAAGAAAGGAAAATGATAGTTCGTATTCGTAAGAATTACGAAAAGAATAGTGCTATATTGACTTTCAAGGGTAAGTCTAAAAATGAACATGATATAGCTTGGCAGGATTACGATACTCCTATTGAGGATCCTGAGAGGTTGGAGAGCGTACTCGTTAACAACGGATATGTGTATGTTTGCTTGATTGATAAGGTTAGGCAAAGTTTTGGATATGGAGATTTCGAAATCAATATTGATAATATCCGTGATTTAGGATTATTTGTTGAAATTGAAAAACAAGGCGAGGAGGATAGCGTTGAAGTGGTGAAAAAAGAAATCATAGAATTATTAAGCACTCTTGGTATAAGTGAGTCTGATATTATTACTCAGGGATATGTGCAATTGGTTTTGAATAAGGAAAAATAATTTCATCATTAAGGAATTGGAATTTGATTCAAAATTCAAAATTCTAAATTCAAAATTAAATTCATGAAGGTTCAAGACATCATGACCAAGGATGTGATCACGGTTCCTGTTGACGGGCCGATCGATCTCGTAGCGCGCATTCTTATTGAAAACAGGATCCATGGGATTCCGGTCGTTGATGACAGCGGGAAGCTCGTTGGTATCGTCACTGAGACGGATTTTTTCACCAAGGATTCCGCGAAGTTTAATCTGCTCTCGTACATCGAATTTATCAGGAAAAACAAGCCTGCTGGCCAGATGACCAAGGAAGAAAAAGACCACATCATAAGTTTAATCAATTCGACCGTCGCCGACATCATGTCGGACAAATGCGTGACAGTGGATCAGGAGGATGAGATTGAGAAACTCTTGGGGGTTTTTCGGGAAACCAGGCTCAGTTCCATTCCGGTAGTGGACGGTGAAGGGGTTTTGAGAGGAATTATAACCCGTTCGGACGTGATCAAGACGATCCGGATTTAGGGGTTCATTGGGATTTTTATTTTAATGTTAAAAATTCGATAAATTAACTTTTCTTCGCATGAAGAAAAGTTACAAAAGAAATGCCGCACGTGCTCGCGCTGGCCGGATTCTGGCGCTTAATCGCTAAAATTTACACTCCGCTGCGCTGCGTTTCAAAATTTCTTCACGCTCACGCGCTTGAATCCGGAAACGCGCTTCGCAATGTGCGGAGATGGGATACGAAATACAAAAAACGCCACAAGGGTGTTTTTTTGTTGATTTTAAGTAGGAATTAGTATAATATGCAGATATCCTAATAAGCTAATGAAGCTACAAGCTACAAGCTATTCATATGAAACAATCCCGACTTACTACCAAGACTAGGAAAGAGGCGCCGAAGGACGAGGTCAGCCTCAACGCCCAGCTTCTGATGCGCGCAGGATTCGTGGATAAACTCACAGCGGGAGTGTATTCTTTCTTGCCTTTGGGATTTAGGGTGCTCAAAAAAATCGAAAACATCATCCGCGAAGAGATGGTCGCCGTGGGCGGACAGGAGATTTTGATGCCGACGCTTCACCCCAAAGCGAATTGGGAGCAGACCGGAAGATGGGACACTATGGACGACCTCTATAAAGTCGAGGACGCGAGCGGAAGGCAGTTCGGACTTGGGCCGACCCATGAGGAAGTCGTGGTTCCCTTGATGCAGAAATTCGCCAACTCATATAAGGATTTCCCTTTCGCGGTTTTCCAGATCCAAAACAAATTTCGTATGGAGCTTCGTGCCAAATCGGGGCTGATGCGTGGGAGGGAATTTTTTATGAAGGATCTTTATTCTTTCCATTTGGACGAGAAGGACATGGATGAATATTACGAAAAAGTGAAAGCTGCCTACGTCAGGATTTTCCAACGGGCGGGCATCGGGGAAAAAACCCATCTGACTTTCGCGTCCGGGGGATCCTTTTCAAAATACTCCCATGAATTCCAGACAGTCAGCGGTGCTGGCGAGGATCTGATTTATATTTGCCAGAAATGTTCGACCGCGATCAACAAGGAAATCAAGGAGGAAACGCCGGTTTGCCCCGAATGCGGAGGAGCCGATTTTTCCGAGGAGAAAGCGATCGAAACCGGAAACATCTTCAAGCTCAAAACGAAGTTCTCCGCCCCTTTCGGTTTGGAAATCTCCGATGAAAAGGGAGAGAAGAAAACTGTCATCATGGGATGCTATGGGATCGGACTTAACCGTATGATGGGAACGGTCGTGGAGCTTTTCTCCGATGAGAAGGGGATCGTTTGGCCGCAGTCCATCGCTCCTTTCGCCGTCCATTTGATTTCTCTGAATCAGGATGAGGAAGCGCAGAGGATTTATGAACAGCTCCAAAGAGAAGGGATCGAAGTGCTATTCGACGACCGCGACGCGAGGGCCGGGGAGAAATTCGCCGATTCCGACCTTATCGGAATTCCATGGCGCGTGGTGGTGAGCGGCAAGACGATTTCCGCCGGCGGAGTGGAAGTGAAAAAGAGAAGCGAGGAAAAAGCGGAAGTGATGAGTGTGGAGGAATTGCTCAGGAAGATGAAAATTGGAAAATAGATAAGTTAAAAAACTCTTCGTGGAAAGCGGAGAGTTTTTGTTTTATGCTATTTCATTTTTGCTTGGAATGGGTTATATTGGTTGAAATAGTTTTAACACGAGTAATAAAAATTTCAATATTATGCAAATAACACTTTCACAATATGCAGGGTTCTGTGAGGGGGTCGGAAGGGCGTATGACATGGTCGAGAAGATCGCCAATGATCCCAAAGTGAAAAGGCCGATTGCGGTGCTGGGTTCCCTGGTGCACAACAACGACGTGGTGAAAAGGATCGAGAAATTGGGAGTGCTTAAAGTCGAGATAGAAGGAACTTTGGAAGAAACCCTGGATAAGGTCAAGGGGAAGGTGAAAACCTTGGTGATCACGGCGCACGGTATGGGACCGAGGATTTATGATTTGGCCAGGGAAAAAGGATTTGATTTGGTGGACACGACCTGTCCGCGGGTTCTCAAGGTGCAAAGATTGGCCAAACTTTTTTTCGACAAGATGAGCCAGATCGTGATCATTGGGGAAAAGGACCATAAGGAAGTGAAAGGAATCAACGAGTGGGCCCAGCGAAAAGCGATTTTTGTGGAAAACGAACAGGAGCTCAATGATATAAAATTGGATGCGAAAAAGAATATAGTGGTGCTTTCGCAAACGACGCAGGACCAGGAATTCGTGGAGCACGCTTCCAATGTCATCAAGGAGAAATATCCGAAGGTGGAAGTTTTCGATTCCATTTGCCTCACGACCCATCATCGCCAGACGGAGGTCAAGCAGTTGGCCAGGGAAAACGACGTCATGGTCGTGATCGGAGCCCCTGAAAGCGCCAATTCCAACCGTCTCCATGAGATTTCCGAAAGGGTGAATGGAAAAACCCATTTCATCGAAAGGGCGGACCAGCTTGAAAAAAAATGGTTTTCATCCTGCCGAAAAGTCGGGATAAGCGCCGGCGCCTCCACCCCTTCTTGGGTTATTGATGAGGTTGTCGCAGAAATAAAAGGTTTTGGAGAGGAGTTAAATGTTCTGCATACTTCTTCTGGATGCGAATCCTCTTTGTAAACAACCAAAAATCAAGATACAAGAAACAAATAAAATACAATAACCAAATTTCAATATTCAATCTGTTTGCAATTTCGCAAATTGCGATTTGGGATTTGCTTGGTCATTGTATCTTGGTTATTGTTTCTCATGGCTGACAAGGGCAGTCATATTTGCCTTTTTGCCTGTTTTAAAGTATATTTTACCTATAGGTAAAAATAATTTTACGCGTTTTTATGGCGAAGATACTCCTTGTCGAAGACGATCCGATGATAGCTGAAATATATCAGAACAAGTTCGGTTCGGTCGGTTTCGAGGTGGTGACCGCAAAAACAGGAAAAGAAGTATTGAAATACGTCAGCCAGGATAAATTCGACCTGGTTCTTTTGGATATGGTGCTTCCCGAGATGAGCGGAATGGATGTGCTCAAGGAAATCAAGGGAAGCGGAAACTATGACAAGAGCGTGAAAATAATCATATTCAGCAATTTAAGTGAGCTGGAGACGCAACAGGAAGCTTTGAAAAACGGAGCGGACGGATTCATTAGTAAAAACCAATATAGTCCTTCGGAGTTGGTGGGGGAGATCCAAAGGCTGCTGAATCAATTCGCGGAGCAGGAGAAAAACAGAAATAGGCAAGAGGGGAATTTGGGTGACAATGATAAAAAAGGAAAAATCTTGCTAATAGAGGATGAGGAGATATTCCTGGAAATGTTTGGGAAGAAGCTGGAGGATGACGGATACGAGGTGACGAGAGCGAATAATGGCGCTTGGGGAGCGAAGGAAGCGCTGGAAGGGGATTATGACGTTATCATCACGGATCTGATTATGCCGGCGATGAGCGGAGAGGAAATAATCGCCAAATTGAAATCCGATGAAAAAACCAAGAATATTCCTATCATCGCAATCTCAGCATCGGTGACGGACGAGAAGGAAACGGAAATCAGGAATATGGGCGTGGAAGAATTTTTCTCCAAGACGCGCATTGTCCCGAGCGACCTTTCCAGGAGGGTCGGGGAGCTTTTGAAGAAGTAATTCTAATCTGCGAATAGATTCTAATCAACAAATTGCTAATATTTACAAAAAAGTATGAAACGCATTTTTATTGAAGAGACGGTCAAGTATGTGGGGGAAGTCGTGAAGTTGGCAGGTTGGGTGCACAACCGCCGAGACCACGGGAAGATCATTTTTATCGATCTTCGCGATAAGACCGGAATCATCCAGACCGTGGTCATTCCTGACCACGTGGATGTTTATGAAGAAGCCAAAAAAATCCGCAATGAATTTGTGATCGAAATCGAGGGTCTCGTGAAGGAAAGACCGCAGAGCGCCAGGAACGAGAAATCGGTTACCGGCGGGGTGGAAATGGAAATCGAAAAACTCTCCATTCTTAACGAGTGCAAAGCTTTACCTTTTGAGATAAACAAGGACACTAGGGATGTGAGTGAGGAACTGAGGCTCAAACACAGATATCTGGATCTTAGAACCGAGAGGATGAAAAACAATGTCTTCCAGCGTGGAAAAATAACCAAGTTTTTCAGGGACCATTTGGAAAAAGAAGGATTTTTGGAGGTAGAGACTCCGGTGCTTGGAAAGTCCACTGCGGAAGGAGCGCGCGACTATATCGTGCCGTCCAGGATCTACAAAGGAAAATTCTATGCCTTGCCCCAGTCCCCACAGCAATACAAACAACTTTTGATGACCGCTGGAATAGAAAGATATTTCCAGGTCGCCAAATGTTTCCGCGATGAAGACACCCGAGGGGATCGCCAGCCGGAATTTACCCAATTGGACTTGGAAATGAGCTTTGTGGAGCAGGAGGATGTCATGAATACTATCGAAACCATGCTCATCAAGACGGTGACGGAGCTTTATCCTGAAAAGAAAATCCAGGCTATTCCTTTCCCTCGCATAACGTACAAGGATGCGATGGAAAAATATGGAAGCGACAGGCCGGATAGTAGGACCGACAAAAACGATCCGAACCTTCTGGCATTCTGCTGGGTCGTCGATTTCCCGTTTTTTGAAAAAGATGAAAATTCCACGACCGGTTGGACATTCACCCATAATCCGTTTTCTTCCCCGAAACCTGAGCATATGCAGATGCTGATGGATAAGAAGGATGTGGCTGAAATTTTGACGACACAATATGACGTCGTGCTTAACGGTTACGAGGTTGGAGGTGGAAGCATTCGAAATCACAGACCCGAAGCGCTCAAGAAAGTTTTGGATATCATGGGAATTCCCGAGGAAAGGGTTCAGAGGGAATATGGCCACATGTTGGAAGCTTTCGAAATGGGAACCCCTCCGCACGGAGGAATAGCTCTTGGATTCGACAGATTAGTCATGCTTCTTCAGAACGAACCGAACATCCGCGAGGTCATTCCTTTCGCCAAGAATGGTGAAGCTGAGGATATGCTGATGGGCGCGCCGAGTGCGGTTGAGGAAAGACAGCTTTCCGAAGTCGGGATAAGGGTTCCCAAACTTGCCGTTAAAACTAAAAAGCCAGCCAAGAAAAAAATTATCTAGGGTAATGGGGGTTATAAGGGGTAAAACAAAAAGAAAACTTCATGCCAATCGAGCAAAAACATCATGAGAGGATAGATAAAAAGAAGATAAAACTCATCACCTTCCTCGCCTTTCTAATGGGGATAGGGGGATCTTCTTTGTATTACGTGATTTCCAGCTACCTCGAAGAGTCCGTAGGGGAAAACAATGTGGGCTTGGTTTATTCCGTGACCTATCTGGCGCTTTTCTTTTTGCTCCTCAATTTCCATAAACTGATAAACAAGTTCGGCAAGGCCAGGATATTTTTCGTGTTGCAGTTCGTCAAGATCATAATCCTGACGATGCTGGGACTCCTGCCGATTTCAAGCCTGGACGCCATCCTTATCGTTGGATATCTTATGCTCTCCTACATTACTTGGGTGGAGATGGATATCATTTTGGAAAGCTTCTCAATGGACAAGATATCCGGGCGGATTAGGGGCATCTATCTGGCGGTCCACTCCCTGGGGTATATGGTCGGACCGATCATATCTACCCAGCTTCTGGGGAATTTCGGATTCCCGAGCGTTTTCCTTTTCGGCATGCTGCTCAACTCCGTTTTCCTGGTGATGACCCTCTTGCATTTCAGGATGATGAAAACGGAGATGCGCGAAGTCCCCGGCATTTGGAAGCTCTTGGGAAAAATCATGAGGGACAGGAATATGGCTGGCATTTATCTGGTGTCTTTCGTGCTGGAACTCTTCTATGCCTTCATGGTCATTTATATGCCGATATATCTCTTGGGTCTGGGTTTCAGCTGGGCGCAGATAGGTCTTATGCTATCTTTGATACACATCCCGTTCATCGTTTTGCAATATCCCGCGGGAATGTTGGCGGACAAGAAATTCGGCGAGAAGGAAATGATCATAGGCGCCCTTTTGCTGCTGGGGATCTCCACCTCGCTCATCTATTTTATCCAAAGCACGGATTTTTTCGTTTGGCTTGCGGTACTTATATTTACTAGGGTAGGAGCTTCCCTGGTCGACATACTCCGGGATTCATATTTTTACAAGAAGGTGGACGCGGGGGATATAGACCTCATCGATTTTTTCAGGACGGCCAGTCCGGTCGCGTTCATCCTGGGGCCTATGATGGCTTCGCTTCTGCTGCTTTTCTTTCCGATGAACGTCGTCTTCGTTTTTGTCGGAGTGATAATTCTCTTGGGCGTGCTGCCGGCCATGGGTTTGGCGGACAATCTTTCCGAGGAGGAAATCATGGTCAAGAACGGGGCGAAGACCGCCGTGAGCCGTTGGAATTTTTGGAAAGCTCTGGAGAGAAGGTTCGTCATCAGCAAGGTAATTAAGACCGGAAGATTTTAGGAAATCCAATATGACATACAATATCAGAATAGAACAATTCGAAGGGCCGCTGGATCTTTTGCTCCAGCTGATAGAGCAGGAGAAGCTGGACATTACCAGGGTCAGTCTTTCTCATGTGGCGGACCAATATTTGGAATATATCGGGAACCGCGAGAATATTTCCCTGGAGAACCTCTCGCAGTTTCTGTCCGTGGCTTCCAAGTTGATCCTTATCAAGTCCAAAGCGCTTCTGCCGCTTCTTCGTTTTTCCGAGGAGGAAGAGGAGGAAATAAAAGACCTCGAGCACCAGTTAGCTGAATATAAGAAATTCAAAGATATCTCCTTGAAAGTGGGGGAATTGGTGGATGCAGGCAGGATTTGTTTTTCCCGGGACAGTTATGTTGGCTTCGAATCGGTTTTTTGTCCGCCGGAAAATATCGCGGCCGAGGATTTGAAAAAGGCTTTTGAAAAGGTTTTGGGCGGCATCCCTATTTTGGAAAAATTGGAAGAGGATGTCGTGAAGGAGATCCTGACTTTGGAAGACAAGATACTCCATCTCCAGGCGACATTGAGAAAAAAAGTGGAATCCACCTTTTCTGAAATGGTCGCCAGCTCTAAAGACAGGATCGAAGTGGTGGTTTCCTTTCTGGCTTTATTGGAACTGGTCAAACAGAAGGTGATCAATGTGGAGCAGGACGGAATTTTCCAGGAAATAAGGATGAAGCACGCGAAAGTTGAGCATGAATAAAAATTTAAATTTTTTTGAAAATTATGGATAAGAACAAACTGAAATCTATCATTGAGAGCCTGCTTTTCGTAAGCGGTGAGCCTATAAAATTTTCCAAGCTTTCCAAGATCATCGGAGCAGGGGAGGATGATGTGAAGTCGGCAACCGATGAACTTTCCCGTTCCTATTCTGAAAACGGAGGGGGCTTGATGATCCTTTCCAAGGGCGACGAAGTGCAGATAGTCTCCAATAAAGAGAATATGGAGTTCGTCGAACAGTTGGTGAAAAACGAATTGGAGGGTCCTCTTTCGTCAGCTGCGCTGGAAGTCCTTTCCATAATCGCTTATCGCGGACCGATTTCCAAGCCGGAAATCGAAGCGATCAGAGGGATTAACTGTTCCTACACCCTTCGCAATCTGACGATCAGGGGGCTTATTGAGCGCGAAAATAACCCAAAGGATTCACGCGGATATGTCTATGTTGTTTCATTCGATTTCCTCAAGAAATTGGGGGTCGAGAAGATGGAAAATCTGCCGGAATATGCTACACTGTCTGTAGATGAAAGAATGAATTCGATTGTCGAAAAACAATAAGATAAATTATGAGCACTATAGTCTTGGCATTGATGACCGTCATATTTCCCCTGAACTCCTTTTTGGTTTTTCCGGGAAATTGGGCTTTGGGAAAAGAGAAGGAGGTTGAAGTCGCTCCAATCGAACAAGTCAAAGGTGTCGAGACGGAAAAGCAAGAAAGGATTTCTTTGGAAAATGTCCTTCCTGTCGCCCAATATCAACCGGTCAGAAAGGAAGATGCGGGGGATCTTGTTCTTCCGGAGGCGCACGCTTCGCTTATTCTTGACGCTGAAAGCGGCACGATCCTTCATTATGATAACGGCAAGCAGAGGAGGCAGATCGCTTCGCTCACCAAAATGATGACCGCGGTGATGGTCATGGAGAAGGTGGAGGATTTGGATGAGGAGGCAACCATCGATGCTGATACTATCAGAACTATTGGCACGGTCGTTGGATGCCCGAACACCGGAATTTGTATCAGTCAGCGACTGGTGGCTGGGGAAAAGATAACCGTAAGGAGTCTCCTTAAGGCTATGCTTATGAACAGCGCTAACGATTCAGCCAGGGCCTTAGCTAAGCATGTGGGAGGCACTGAAAAGGAATTCGTGTCCATGATGAACCGCAAAGCCAAGGAAATGGGTCTTAAGGACACTAATTTTTGCACAGCTTCCGGTCTTGAGCCTGACGGAAGGGAACATGAGTGTTACTCCACGGCCTATGACATAGCGAGGATAGCGGCGTACGCGTTGAAATTCCCGGAAATCTGGGAGACTTTCAAGCTGCCGGGAAACCTGGAGGTCAGCTCCGCCGACGGTAAATATGTTCACACGATCCTGAATACCAACCGCCTCATCGGGGAGATGCCCGGAATCTTGGGAGGAAAAACAGGATTCACTCCTTTGGCTGGACACTCATTGCTGATGGCCGTTCAGGATGAAACGAAAAAACACACAATCATCTCTGTTCTTTTGGATGATCCATATAGGTGGGAGGATATAAAAATGATGGCAAGTTGGGCCTTCAGTTCGCACGCCTGGAAATAAGAATTCATTAAAACAAAAGAGCATTAAAACATAAAAACAAAAAATTTCCGCTCTTGTTCGTGGGAAGTCGCCCATTGTTTTCATGTTTCGATGCTTTCGTGTTATTTTGCCTTTATGTCATTCGCTCAAATACAAACCGTTCCGGAAATCATAAATCTGATCAAGGTTCTCTCTACTGGGGTGCTGGCTTTTGCATTAGCCTTCGCGCTTACTCCGCTTTGGACCCATGTGCTCTATAAATATAAAATCGGCATCAAAATAAAAAAGACCGATGTCACGGGAAAAGAGCTTACTTATGTCAGCAAGCTCCATGCCGGCAAATCCGGAACCCCGACAATGGGAGGGCTAATCGTCTGGGCTTCGGTGCTGCTTTTGGTCGTCGCCTCGCACTATCTTTTCCCCCTTTTGGCGAATCTTTTCGATATTTCCTTTTTGGCCAGATTGGATTTTTTCAGCCGTCCGCAGGTGTGGCTTCCGCTTTTCGCCTTGGTCACCGCCGGAGTCCTCGGACTTTTCGATGATTTTATGAGCGTCAAAGGCTGGGGATCGAACAAGGGCGGGGGGATGCGCTTCGCCAAACGGCTTTGGTGGCTCCTTATTATCGCGGGAGTGGGCGCTTGGTGGTTTTATGACAAACTCGGGTGGGACAGGATTCATATCCCAGCCTTGGGAGATTATTCGATCGGGCTTTGGTATATCCCGCTTTTCATTTTCGTGATAGTTTCGGCCGCGGTGTCATCGAACGAGACCGACGGACTGGATGGCCTCAATGCAGGAGTTTTGACGATGGCCTTTTCTTCTTTCGCCTTGATAGCTTTTTTTCAAAACAAGATTGATCTGGCGGCATTTTGCGCCGCCCTCTCGGGAGCGCTTTTGGCTTTCCTTTGGTTTAATATTTATCCGGCTAGGTTTTTCATGGGAGACACGGGGGCTATGAGTCTGGGAACTACATTGGGCGTGGTGGCGCTTTTGACCAACTCCGTGGCCATTCTTTATATAATCGTTTTTGTTTATGTTTTGGAGTCAGGAAGCGTGGTGATCCAGCTAATCTCCAAGAAATTTTTCGGCAAAAAAGTTTTTCTGGCTGCTCCGCTCCATCATCATTTCGAAGCCAAAGGCTGGCCGGAGCCCAAGGTTGTGATGCGCGCGTGGGTCTTTACTGCGGTGACTGCGGCGATGGGGGTCATTATCGGTGTATTGGGAATGGGGAAGATAAAGTTTTAAAGCACCCGTAGATTTAATAAAGCTTAAAAATAAAAGCATGAAAAAAATACAAGATGAGAATTTGGAAAACAAGAGAGTTTTGGTCAGAGCTGACTTCAATGTGGGAATCGTTGACGGAGCGGTCCAGGAAAAATTCAAACTCAAGGCCTGCAAGGAAACAGTAGATTATGTTCTTTCCCAGGAAGGAACCAGAGTCGCCATTTGTTCGCACTTGGGAAGGCCGGAAGGAGAAAGGAATGATAGCTTCTCTCTTTCGCAGCTCAGTGGGGATTTGGAAAGTATCCTGGAGCGAAAAGTGGTATTCGCTTTCGATTGCATAGGCGAGGACGTCGCAACGGCTTTGGAGAATTTGGGAGAAGGGGAAGTTTTGCTCTTGGAGAACGTCAGGTTTCATGAGGGGGAGGAAAAAAATGACGAGGATTTTTCGGAAAAACTCGCCGCTAATTTTGATATGTTCGTGAACGAGGCTTTCAGTGTATGCCATCGCGACCAGTCTTCGGTCACCGGCGTGACGAAGTTCTTGCCGAGCTTCGCCGGTTTTTGGCTCCAGAAGGAAATAGAAAATCTTAATAAGATTTTGGAAAATCCGAAACGTCCGGCGACCGCGATAATCGGAGGAGCTAAGATTGAAACCAAGTTGCCTCTCATCAAGAAATTTGAAGAGGTTTACGATCATATTTTGGTCGGAGGAAAGATTGCAAATGAAGCGTTGGATCAGAAATTGGAGTTTTCAAACAAAGTCATTCTTCCTTGGGATTTCGAGGGAGACAGGTTGGATATCGGGGAGGAAACGGCGAAAAAATTCAAAGAAATAGTCCTTGCGTCCGGTACTGTCGTTTGGAACGGTCCCCTGGGCAAATTCGAGGAGGCTCCATACGATCGCTCTACCAGAGAGATTTTAGGAGTTGTGGCCGAGAGCGGAGCATATAGCCTTATCGGTGGTGGGGAATCCGTCCAGGTTCTCGAGGAGAACGGCTTGATGGATAAGATTTCTTTCGTTTCCACTGGAGGCGGGGCGATGCTGGAATATCTCAGTGGCAATAAAATGCCAGGTATAGAATCTTTAAGTTAAGGAGATTAAAAATTTATAATAAAAAATCCATGTTTTCCAATGAAAATAAGCAGGGCTTCAAGGTTTTGAACGGTAAAGACAGGCTTTTTGATCAGCGAGGATTCGATTTGAAAAGTAGGTTATTTCTGTTTTTTTCCATTTTCCTGATGCTCTCAGCCTTTATTGTTATATTCTTGGATAATGTCGGATTTTTTATTTATGCGAGCCAGATAGGCGGAGAAAAACTGATTTCTTGGTTCCTTTTTGCGATCGGGGGAATCATTAATTTTTTCTGCGTCCCAATTCTGTATTGGTCAAGTTTTCATAAATTCAAGAAAGGGGATGAATTTTGGGATAGTGAGTCCTTCTGGATCTTGCCACTTTTTTTCTTCGGTTGTTTTTTTCAGTACTTAAGCAATCTCCCGTATATCATGGTCATACTTCCGTCTTCGCTCATTTTGATTTTCTCCGTGCATATTTGGGTCATGTCCCTTTCAAGGGAGCTCATAGTCATGGATGAGCAATTTGAAAACAGCGCGGAGTATTTCAGGAGCTTCACCTATCTTACCGCATATTATCTCGTGCTGGCCGTCGTTATCGTGTTTTTCGATCTTTTTGATAAATTTGAAAATTGGATCGGGTAACGCATTGCCATATAAAACGGGCAAATTTCTTATCGGGTCTTTTTTGTGGTAAAATTAAACCATGAAAACGTTGAAATATAAAAATATAAAATAAATCCGCATGTCTAAGATAAAAAATCGAATTGGAGAGCGGAGCCATCGGTACGGCGGGAGTCCCTTCGGGAGCGTCGACTGGAAAATTCGAGGCATTGGAACTTCGTGACGGCGATGAAAAAAGATATGGAGGACTGGGAGTGCTTAAAGCCGTGGCCAATGTGGATGGTCCGATCAGATCAGCTTTGATCGGCAAGGATGCGAAAAAGCAAACGGAAATAGACGAATTGATGTTGGAGCTGGACGGTACGGAAAATAAATCCAAATTGGGAGCTAATGCTATCTTGGGAGTTTCTTTAGCTGTCTGCAAAGCGGCAGCGGCGCATGAAAAAAAACCGCTCTACGAATATATTTCAGAGATTTCAGGCCTTGGAGGGAAAAAATTGAAGACGCCGATCCCCATGTTCAATGTGCTCAATGGCGGACAGCATGCGGATTCTGGCCTTAGCGTGCAGGAATTCAAAATTGTTCCGGACGGTATTAAAAAGTTTTCGGAGCAGCTTAGGGCGGGAAGCGAAGTTTTCCATAAGTTGAAAAAGATTTTGGCGGCTGGGGGATACAGCACGAGCGTCGGAGACGAAGGTGGATTCTCGCCGAAATTGGAAAGCAACACCAAAGCTCTTGAGTTTATCAACAGGGCCATTTCGGAAAGCGGCTATGCGCTGGGAAACGAAGTTAATCTCGGTCTGGACGTGGCGGCCAATTCCTTTTTTGAGGAAAATGAAAATCATTATGTTTTGAAGCCGGAAGGCGTGACATTGGAAAGGGACAGGTTGATAAATCTCTATAAGGAATGGATTGAGAAATATTACATCATTTCCGTGGAGGATGGTTTGCATGAGGAGGATTGGGATGGTTGGGCTCAGATGCAGGAGAAAATAGCCAAGAAGTCTTTCTTAAACGGACTCATTGGATCCGGAACTAAAGAAACTATGCTGATCGGCGACGACCTTCTGGTTACGAATGTCAAAAGACTTCAGAAGGCTATCGAGCATAAATCTTGTAACAGCGTGCTTATCAAGGTCAATCAGATCGGCAGCCTTTCGGAGACCTTCGACTGCATCAGGTTGGCAAAGAAAAACAAGATGCGAACGGTCATCTCCCACCGAAGTGGGGAAACGACGGATGAGTTCATTTCGGATTTGGCCGTCGGAACAGGTGCTGATTACATGAAATCAGGGTCTCTTTCCAGGGGGGAAAGAATCTGTAAATACAACCGCTTGGCAAAAATAGAGCAGGAACTTAACAAATAAAAACTCAATAGTAAAAATGTTTAGGGATCTTTTTTCAAAATCAAAACGTAAGTCCAGGAAAAAAGGAGGAACAAGCGGGCAGGTTATCTGCATCGGTTCTTCTTCGAAGGATGTGTTTTTTCCTACGGATAAAGGTTTGGTTTTTGAAACTCCGGAGGATGTCACCGCGCAGAAAAAAATAGCTTTTGAATTGGGGGCTAAGTACCAGGTGGACGAACGTTTTGAAACGGTCGGAGGATGCGCCGCGAATGTCGCTTGCGGATTGTCGCGCCTCGGAATCAATGCCCATTGTTGCACGAAGATCGGAGACGACTCCATCGGGGAATGGATCCGGGAGGAGTTGGAAAAAAAAGGAGTGGGATTGGAATCCTTGCAGAAGGAAAAAAATTGCAAGAGCGACCTCTCCTTTATCCTGGTTGATGCCAAAACCGGAGAGCGCACAGTTTTTTCCGATCGCAGTGCCAATGATAAATTGGAAATAATTCCAAAAAAGCTCCGCAAGGCGGATTGGCTTTTCATAAGCTCTCTTAACGGGGCATGGCAGGAAAATCTGAATAAAATATTGTCCTTTTCGGAGAGCAAGAAAAAACGAGTCGCTTTCAACCCTGGACAAAAAAACATCGCGACTGATCCGGAAGCGGTCATTGGGGCGATTTCCCGCTCGGAACTTTTGATGCTGAACAAGGATGAAGCATTGGAAATCGTAACGCATGTCTCATTGGGTGCAAACAGGAAACAGCTGAACGATGAGGCATTCCTTTTGAATTCTTTGAAAAACTTGGGACCGCGCATTATTTTGATAACCGACGGCATACGCGGAGCATGGGCTTTGAATGACAACGGCATTTTGCACGCTGCGGCTATGGTGGTCGAGGCTGTCGATACCACCGGCTCAGGGGACGCGTTCACTAGCGGATTTTTCGCAGGAGTCTTGAAGGGAAAGAATCTGCGCGAAGCCTTAGGTTGGGGAATAATGAACAGCAGCAGCTCGGTGAAGGAATATGGGGGGCAGAAGGGCTTGTTGGTGGAGCGGGAAGTTGCCAATCTCGCGAAAAAAGTAAAAATCGAAACGATAAATTGATATCTTATGTCTTTTTTTTCCAAGATTTCCCTGGGAGGGAAATCTGAAAACTTAATAGCGCTGGACATCGGGACCGAATTCGCAAAGGCCCTTGTTTTTCGGACCCATATCGAAGGAGAAAATGTCATCGGTGAGGTTTTGGGAGTCGGAAAGGAAAGGCAAAGGCACGGGAACATGCAAAGTGGCGCGGTTTCGGATATTTCCGGAGTGATAGAGACTTGCAGGAGGGCTATTTCTGAAGCGCAAGAAAAAGCGGGTATTAAAAAAATCAAAAAGACTATTATCGGGATAGCTGGGGAACTGGTGAAGGGAACGACGACGACGGTCCATTATGAAAGGGCGAGGTCTGAGAGCAGGATAGATCTGTCGGAACTGAAAAACATCATCCAGCGCGTGCAATTTAAAGCTTTCGAAAGAATCAAGCAGCAGATAGCCTGGGACACGGGACAGGATGACATTGACATTAAGCTTATCAATGCGGCGATAGTCGATGTACGTATCGACGGGTACCAGGTGAAAAACCCGATCGGCTTTCAAGGCAAAGACGTCTCTATCAGCATCTTCAATGCATATGCCCCGATGATCCATCTTGGAGCGGTGCATTCTATCGCTGACGAACTCGGACTGGAGCTTCTTTCAATAGCAGCAGAGCCATATGCGGTCGCCAGAAGCGTCGATTATGACGACGTCTTGGATTTCAACGCGATTTTCATCGATATCGGCGGAGGAACAAGCGACATCGCTGTTGTCAGGAACGGCGGATTGGAAGGAACCAAGATGTTCGCTTTCGGAGGAAGAGCTTTTACGAAAAAATTGGCCCAGGAGCTAGGCGTTCCTTTTGAAGAGGCGGAGAATCTTAAGATAAGCTATGCTGAAGGCAAGTTGGGCGCGGATGTTACGGAAAAAATAGACAAGATTCTGGCTAATGATTGCCAAGTTTGGCTCGGAGGGGTCGAATTGTCCCTGGCTGAATTCGCGGAATCCGACGTTCTTCCCTCGAAGATATTGCTCTGCGGAGGAGGTTCTGCATTGCCTGGAATTAAAAAAGCGCTTTCTTCGCAGGAGTGGGTGAAAAGTCTTCCTTTCGCCAAAGCCCCTTCGGTAAGTTTTCTCCAACCCAAGGATGTGGCTAGGATCATCGATAGGACGGAGGAGTTGAAAAACCCCCAGGATGTGACCCCGATGGGATTGGCCAATTTGGCGTTGGATATCGCCGGTGAGGAAAAGGTGATAGCTGGGATTTTGCGAAGGATAGTGCAAAACATCGATTAACGGCTTTTCAAAAAATTTCAATACCATTCAATTTTTAAAAGACAAGACTATGCACCAGACTTTTTATATCGATGTCGACGAGGAAATATCTTCGGTTATCGACAAGTTGCGTAAATCGCTGGCCGTCGAGAATTATTTCGTCGTCACCAAGCGCGCCTTGGTCGTGCAGAGCATTGTCAATTTAAAGCTTCTCAAAAGGGAGGCTGAGAAGATCAAGAAGGGCATAGTGATAGTGACCGCCGACGAGCAGACTATGAAGATGGCCGAAAGGGCTGGAATAAAGGCACAGGCATCGATGGAGGGTCTGGATTTTGTCGAGGATGAAAGCACTGAAAGCGATGTGGTAGAGATTCCGGTAGAGCCAGATTTCGCTAAACAGAAAAAGAAAAGATTGGTCGGAGTGGGTTCGTCGGATTATTATGGCGGATCGGCTGGGCAGGTTATTGTCGTAAATGAAGAGCAGGAAGAAGAGGAATTGGCCGAATCGTCGGACAGCTCAATCGCTGAACCTGAAACTCCAAGAAAGCCGGTTAGAAGGATGGATGATTTCAAGAAAAATACGGACTCCCTGGAGCGTTCTTCTTCTGACGGAATCAGGAAGCCGCAAGTAAAAGTTCCTCCACGTGCAGTAAAAAGGACGGAAGGTATAAACTACGATCTCAAAGAATCTTTCGAGGCATTCCTTGATCCGGAAAAAGAAAAAAAGTTTGATAGGATATTCCACAATCAACCGCAAAAAATAGTTCCTCAGGAAAAAAGAATGGAGCCAGCGAACGAAGGCGGCGGCGGAAAAAATTTCATATTCGCTTTCGTTTTGATGGCCCTGCTTTTCTTCGCAGGCGCGGCTGCTTACCTTTTTGTTCCGAGTGCGGACGTGGTCGTGTATCTGGACACTGAAAACAAGAATGTCAGTTCAAGTATAACTGCTGACGCAGGCCAACAGGCGGTGGATGTTGAAAACTTGAAGATTCCGGCGCGTCTTATCGAAAAAGAGAGCGAGATAACACTGTCCAGTGAGGCGACCGGGGTCAGTGAGTCGGCAGGGCAAAAGGCCAAGGGAACGTTGGTTGTCTATAATGAATATAGCGCCTCACCTCAGCCGCTCATTGCTACGACCAGGTTCGAAACCGAAGACGGCAAGATTTTCCGCTTAGTCAGGGATATTTCCGTTCCCGGCATGAGTAATGTCGGAGGCAAAACAAGTCCTGGGGCCATCGAAGTCGAAGTTGTTGCTGATATGTCCGGAGAATCATACAATATCGAACCCTCATCATTTACGGTTCCGGGTCTCAAAGGAACGGATAAATACAATAAGGTCTACGCTAAATCTTCCAAAGCCATGGCCGGGGGAGGCGTCCTTGGGGACGCCGCTAAAATCGTGAGCCAATCCGATATGGATGAAGCCAAGAGGAAAACGGAAGAGTCTATTAAGGAAAAAATTGGAGAACTGATAAAAGGAGAGCTCGGGGAGGGCGAAGTGATCGTTTCCCAGGCATCGAAAATTGATATTACGGATTCCATTCCCTATGCCCAGGTCGGGGATTTGAAAAGCTCCTTTGATTATCAAGTAAGAGCCAAACTGACAGCATTTGTCGTCCAAGAAAAAGATATAAAGGAGATTTCGTCGAAGTCTTATCGTGAGAGCAGTAAGAAGCCGTACGAATATGCGATTGATAATGTGTCCTTTGAGTTTGAAAGCGCCGAGTCAGATTTCGAAAACAAGAAAGTCTTGCTGAAGGTGGGTTCCCAGGTTTCGGCAAGGCCAGTTTTTGATAGTGAAGGATTCAAAAAGAAGCTTGCGGCGAAAGATGAAAACCAAATCAGGGAGGTCATGAAAGGCTTTCCTCAGATAAAGAATCTGGAAATCAGCGTTAGGCCGGATTTCCTCTCAACCACGCCAAGATTTGACAGTAGGATAAGCCTGGAAGTCAAGGATTTTCAGGGGAGGTGATTCGGAGAAACGGGGTGTTGACAGAAAAAACAATACCTGTTAACATATGTTTACGCTATCTGAAAACTTAATATGAGGTCCAGAACTAGAGGAAAATAACTTCAACCAAGGCACGAATAAGGAAAGTTTTTCTGGAAATAATAAACCTCTGTTTTTATGTTGTCGTTTAAAAGAAATTATGGCAGATAAAGAGCTGATAAAATTAGAAGGAGTTATCATTGAGACGTTGCCTAGCACCACCTTTAAGGTGAAACTGGATAACGGTCATGAAGTGCTTGCTCATATATCCGGAAGGATGCGGGTGAATTATATCCGCCTTTTACCCGGAGACAGAGTCATCCTTGAAATGAGTCCTTATGATCTCACGAAAGGCAGGATAACCAAAAGAATGTAAAAACAACTAACTACTAACCACAAACTACTAACGACAAACAATTATCCGGGATCGGTGTAGTAAGATGTAAGTCGTAAGTTGTCAGATAAAAACATGAAAGTCAGAGCATCAGTAAAAAAAATATGTGCCAAATGCAAGGTTGTTAAGCGTAGAGGAAAAGTCTATGTGATTTGTTCTACTCCGAAACATAAGCAAAGGCAGGGCTAAGACGGTTTTAAATTTTAAATTTGAATTTTAAATTTCAAGGTAATATATATATGATTAGAATCGCAGGTATAAACCTTCCAGACGAAAAGAAAATAAAGGTCGCTTTGACTTATGTTTATGGCATAGGTCCTTCTACGAGCGTAAAAATCCTGGAGAAAGTCGGAGTTGACAAAGAATTAAGAACCAAGGACGTAAACGCCGAAGACGCCAACAAGCTCAGGGATGAAATCGAGAAACTTTACAAGGTTGAGGGAGAGCTCAAGCATGAGGTGAAGATGAACGTGAAGAGACTCAAAGAAATCGGATGCCACAGGGGAACCCGCCATCAGAAAGGACTTCCTGTCAGAGGACAAAGGACCAAGACTAACAGCAGGACCGTTCGCGGAAATACCAGAAAGACGATGGGAAGCGGAAGAAAGACTGCTGAGAAAACCTAGGACTTAGAAGTTGGACAGAAATCAAAAATCAAAATCGGAGTCTCGCTCCTTTCCCTGTCATCGGGAATATACTGCGGAGCAACGCGACAATTTTGCATTTTGAGATTTAATTTTGAATTATTAAAGATATTATGGCTGAAGAAGTTACAAAAATTGAAGATGTGAATATCGCCGAAGCAGGTGAGTCGGTTGCGAAGGAGACGGCACCTGAAGCTTCTGCCACTGAATTGAAGAAAAAGAAGAAAAAGGCGAAACAGCAGATTTCCAAGGGTCAGGCCCATGTGAAATGCACCTATAATAACACTATGGTGACTATTTCCGACCTCAATGGAGCTATTTTGGGATGGTCAAGTTCCGGTCTTTTGGGATTCAAGGGTGCCAAAAAAGCCACTCCATATGCAGCTACTCAGGTTGTGGGAGACGTTGCTGAGAAAGTCAAGAAATACGGCATCCAGGAATTGGAAGTGTATGTAAAGGGAGTTGGAAGCGGACGCGAAGCCTCCATCAGGGCTTTGGCCAACAGGGGATATGACGTGCAAATGATCAAGGACGTCACACCTATCCCTCACAACGGATGCAGGGCCAAGAAACCAAGAAGAGTATAGTATTAAGCAATAATTTAAAATTTTAAATTTTAAAATTTGAAATTCACATAGGATATGGCACGAGATTTGGATTCAAAATGTAAAAAATGCAGAAGAGCCGGAGAGAAGCTCTTTCTTAAGGGTGACCGATGCAATAGCGCCAAATGCGCCGTTGTCAGAAGGCCTTATGCTCCAGGACAGCATGGAAAAAATATCTCCAGGGGACTTTCCGAGTTCGGAAAGCAGCTTGCTATGAAGCAGAGGATCAAAAGGATGTATGGTGTCCTCGAGAAACAGTTTAGGCGACATTTTGACGAAGCGAAAGGAAAGAAAGGTGTTACCGGAGACATGCTTATGGCGAGATTGGAACTCCGTTTGGACAGCGTTGTGAGGAAAATGGGATTCTCCCAGGCTCCTGCGCAGGCCAGGCAGTTGGTTACCCATGGACATTTCACGGTTAATGGAAAGAAAGTCGATATTCCGTCATTTGAAGTGAAAATCGGAGATGTCATAGGTATCAATGAAACTAAAAAGGACGGAGCGTTTTTCGCCAGCCAGCTCCCGATCGTGAAGAATAAAAAAGATTTTCCTTCCTGGATGCAGTTCGACACTGCCAAATTCGAGGGAAAGGTCATTTCTTTGCCTACCAGGGATGAAATCGACGTACATGTCGATCCTCAGATGATCGTTGAATATTACTCTCGTTAGTATCTATATTTTTTTAAATCCCAATCATTAATCAGAGTCTGTGGTTTGTGACCAAAAACACGAGCTACAAATTCAGTAAGAGGATATGCAGATAGTTTCCCTTCCTCAGAAACCAAAATATACGCCGATCGATGAATTTTCCGGAAAATTTGAAATCTCCGGATGTTATCCTGGTTATGGCGCGACTCTTGGAAATGCACTCAGGCGCGTTCTTCTTTCTTCCTTGGAAGGTGCGGCTATCAACGCCGTCAAGATAAAAGGAGTTTCCCATGAATTCTCGACCATCGACGGGGTCAAAGAGGACGTCGTTCAGATAATTTTGAACCTGAAGAAAATCAGATTCAAGATGCATTCAGATGAACCTGTGAAAGTAAGCCTGAAATTCAAGGGAGAGGGAGTTATCACTGCGGCTGACATAAAATGCCCTTCAAGCGTGGAAATCGTAAGTAAGGAGCAGGTTATCGCCACTATTACTGACAAGAAAACCGAATTCGAAATGGAACTCGAGGTTTCCAAGGGTCTTGGATATGTGCCGATCGAGCAGCAAGAGAGAGGAGAGAAAGAGATCGGAGTTATCGTTATCGATGCCGTTTACACCCCGATAAGGAGAGTGAACTACGAAGTCGAGAACGCCCGCGTCGGAAAAAGAACCGACTACAACAAGATAACGCTGGAAATAGTGACTGATGGAAGCATAACTCCGGAGGAAGCTTTCTCGAAAGCCGTCAGCATCCTAGTCGAACAGTTCTCAGCATTGATAGGTATCGAGGTTGAGAAGGAAGAGGTCAAGGAGGAAGTCAAGGTTGCCGAGATAGTGGAGGAAGTCGCGGTCGAGGAAGAGGCTGTCGATCCGCTCAAGATAAAGATCGAAGAGTTGAAATCCCTTTCCACAAGGACATTGAACGTCCTGCAGGCCGGAAACATCAAGAAGGTCAAGGACATCGTCAAATATAACGAGGAAGGAATCCTGGATCTTGAAGGGATGGGAGAAAAAGGATTGAAGGAAATCAAGAAGGCTGTCGGGGAATTCGGTCTGACCCTTAAGCAGAAATAATCAGCAAGTTCAAACAAGAAAAGTATGAAACATAGAGTAAAAGGAAGAAAATTCAGCAGGCTCAAGGGCCAAAGGACAGCATTCCTCAAGACGCTTGTCGGAAGCTTGATAGTGAAAGAGAAAATCACTACCACCGAGGCAAGGGCTAAGGAGATCAAGGGTATTGTCGACAGGATGGTAGGCAAGGCTCTTAAGATCAAAAAGGATGAATCCAAGAAAGTCTCGGTCATCAGGGATCTTCGAAAGCACATGCCTCTCGTGGCCGTGAAGAAGCTTTCAAGCGATTTCACTGGCAAATTCGAGGGTAGGGCAAGCGGATTCGTGAGGGTTATCAAGCTCGAGAGAAGAAAAGGGGATAGCGCCAAAATGGCGGTTATAGAATTTGTGTAGTCTCTACGAATTACGAATTTGTACGAATTTACGAATATACAAATTGGAATTATTAGCAATTCGCGGATTCGCATTTATTTGCGGATTAGCATAATATAGTGAAACAATATGGAAAGAAAAATTCATTTATTTGACGCCAAGGGAAAGGTTCTCGGAAGGCTCGCGACTGAAGTGGCGCGGGTTTTGAGTGGGAAGAACAAGGTTGATTACACTCCACATGTCGACGGAGGTGATATTGTCGTGGTCATAAACACCGAAAAGATCGTGGTGACCGGAAACAAGATGGAAGACAAGATTTACCACAGATTCAGCGGTTATCCTGGTGGAATAACCTCGATCGCCCTTAAGGATTTGTTGGAGAAGGATGCTACCAAAGTCATGATGAACGCGGTCAACGGAATGCTCCCGAAGAACAAGCTTCGCGACAGGATGATGACAAGGCTCCACCCGATCGTCGGCAGCGAGCATCAATACAAGATAGACGTAACGCACTAAAGGAATTAAAAAATCAAAAATCAAAATGCAAAATTATGGAGTCGCTCCGCGACGACATCGCAAGGATTATAAGTGAAGCGAATACCGCAATTTTAAATTTTGACTTTTAAATTTTGAATTATTTATCATATGGCAGTTAAAAAAGAAGCGAAAAAAGCCCCGGCCAAGAAAGCCCCAGCCAAGAAAGCTGCGGCCAAGAAGGCCGCTCCGAAAAAAGCCGAAGCGAAAGTTGAGGTTAAGGCGGAGGTAAAAGAAGTGAAAGCGAAAGTTGAGAAGAAAATCTCAGCCAAATACTTTTACGGTGTCGGAAGAAGGAAGACCTCGGTCGCCCAAGTCAGGCTTTATGAGAATGACAAGGCTACTGACGCTGACTTGGTCATCAATGACAAGGAAATGAAAGATTATTTCCCGACTTTGGCCCAGCAGAACGTGATGACCGCTCCTCTTAAAGGGATCGGAATGCACGGAAAATTCACCATGACGGCTCTCGTCAAAGGAGGAGGGATGACCGGACAGGTGGAGGCTGTACAATTGGGAATATCTAGGGCTTTGGTCGCATTCGACGAATCCCTTAAGAAATCCCTTCGGGATAACGGATTCCTTACTCGCGACGCGAGAAAGGTGGAAAGAAAGAAACCTGGACTCAAAAAAGCAAGACGCGCCCCACAATGGGCAAAAAGATAAAAACGCTTCGGCGTTTTTTCTTTTTGGCTATTGTGGATTGGAAAGGGGTCGGGAAAACGAAAGTTTTCCTGGGGTGGAAGTATTGAAACCGCAAGGTTTCAAGGAGCAAAGCGACCCCTCATTGGGCAAAAAGATAAAAACGCTTCGGCGTTTTTATCTTTTTTATGTCATTAATTGAAGGGTTATTTGCAACTATTTCCGGCCTGTTTTGTAGTATATTTATCAGCAATCTTCAAATAGAAACAGTTCATTTAACAAAGCCCCATATTTTTGCTTCAGGGGTGGAAAGGAGTAAGCCATGTCGACAGCACAGATATTCAACTGCATATTGGGAGAATGGATCAGGGAAATAACCCAACTGATCAATGAAGTGAAAGCAGGACGCGTTGAAGCCCAAACCAAGGTCGTGGAGTGGATGAAGTTCTTCATGATTCTCTCCCGGGAAATCAAGAATCATCCATTCGACAAGAAGACGGCGGGAAATATGCAGGATATTGTCGATGAATTGAAAGGCGACAACTTCTTTTTTCTCGAGGGCAGGGAACATTTCATCGAGAGGATAGGTGACGTTGTCCATCTGTTGGAAGTCGGCGATTGGGTTTGGGCGAGATGTGACGGCCACCTTCAGGAACTTCTCGGCAGGGTGGAGGACGTCGATCACGAGCATCTCCAAGCACTGGTCCTATTCATGGAGGAGGATTTCCCGGGGAACAGGGGATTACAGAGCCCCAATGCTTGCGTTTTATTCCCTGATATTCTCAGGATCGAGAATGATTCCGGGGTGATAGGCACAAAGTCTTGGGTGATGGAGCAATACAAGCAAGTCGTCTAAAAAATTCCTTCTTTCGGATGCAATAATGAATTCCCTCCCGCAGATTTCTCGGAAGGGGATTTTTCTGTTTGGAAATTTCCCGGGTAAGGAAAAAGCCCCCGGAATTCCGAAGGGCTTCAATTGATGCTTCATTGGAGAGTCTTTATAGTCAGTTTTTCGTGGACGCTTTTGCAATACGAGCATGTTTCCATATGCACCGCGATCGCGATGGTTTCCTTGTTGGAGAGTTTCCCGTGAGTAAAGAGTGATATTTTTTCCAGTCCGGGGCAGTCGCAAATTTCATTGCCACAGCCGCATTTACTTTCGCATTCCCGCATTGATTTCCTCCGTTGCTTTTTATGTGAGGAATTTTTCTTTGTTATTATCATTGAAACGATCCGGGTGAATAGTAATGAAAACAGCAAGGTTAGGATGAAAAAAGGGATGATACGGACCAGTTCCAGGGGTTTCTCCATGAGAATATGGTAAATTATTGTCACGACAAGAGAGTAGAACAATGTCCAAACTGCCTGATGGAGAAAGATCGTCAACCAGTCATATTTTTGTTCCTCGGTGTAAATTAAACTGATTTTGATAAGCACCCTTAGGTAATATGCAGTTACGGTAATGAGAAGTATCAAATAGATGGTCATTGGACCCTCCCTGGTGATATTTTTTAAAGTGCTATTAATGATATGGTTATCTATCGTATTTTATGGCATATTGCAATAAAATACGAAAAAAGTCAAGCCATAAAAATAAAAGGAGAAAGCTCGACAGGTTTCAATAGGGATGCTAGAATTCGCTCACGATAAGCCGTAGCCCTTTTAATAACCGATGATAGCAGAAGGAGGTCGAGATGGACTTTAGGCGCCAGTGTAAAATTTTAGGGGAAAATATGGTTATGATAACCATAGTCCCGAATGCTAGCAGTGGGCATCCTGATTTGGCCCAAAACCTCAAAAAGAAGATTTTGGAGGAAACAGGATTTGCCGAAAATCAGGTCAAGCGTTATTTCTCAGCCGTTTTTCCGGACGGTCCATTGGAAGGCCATTGTTACGTGGAACTGCAAATAGAGTATGACCTGAGCGAAGAAGAACTTCTCCGGCGCCTTAAAGAAAGACGTTACGAGGAAATAAAGCTTTGAAAGTGATTTTGTTTTCAAAAAGGCGGATACAGCTGTATTCGCCTTTTTTCATTTTTTCGCCAAAGAAAAAAAGTCCCCAGGAATCTTCCTGAGGACTTTCGTTTTTCCCGAAAGATTTTTCGGTTCAGCAGCTTTGGCCAGCGTTGGCGTTGGCGAGTATCTCTTTGACGAGTTGAATATTCACAGGATTCCCTTCGAAGACCCCTATGGCCATCACAGCTTCAGGGAGGGGATTGTTGATTTCAATAAGAAAAGTGAAAGCAATTATTTGGTATTCTTTAAAAGATGCCAATAACGGATTAGCCGCGAGTAGAAGCAGTTTTTTGTTTTGTTTGTGAAAGCGCGATACAATACGGATATGAAAAAGATAACTTTCGAAAGCATGTACTATCTTTATATCCTTGAATGTTCCGATGGGAGTTTGTATACGGGAATCGCTGTCGATGTGGAAAAAAGGCTCGCGGAGCACAACGACTCAAGAAGGGGCGCGAAGTATACGAAAGCCAGAAGGCCGGTGAAATTGGTGTTTTCAAAAAAATTCAAAAACAGGTCCGCCGCTTCCAAGGAGGAGGCTCGGATCAAGAATTTGTCCCGGAAAGAGAAATTGGAACTTATAAAAGCTTGAGTCATGGATTCTTTCGAAATAAAAATGCGCGGGAAAGTCTGGCTTTATGAGGGTGGAAAATCCGCATGGCATTTCATCTTGCTTCCTAAGGGAAAATCAAGGGACATGAGGGAATTTTTTTCCGGTATGGAAAGGGGATTCGGTTCGCTTCCGGTCGAAGTCACGATCCGGAAGACCACCTGGCGGACTTCCATTTTTCCGGACAGCAAAGAGGGCGCATATCTCCTCCCCCTTAAATATGAAGTTCGCAATAAGGAGAGCATCAAGGCCGGGGACATGGTCACGTTCATCCTGAAAGTCCTCGTTTAGGAAAATTTTTAAAAAAACAAAAACATATGGAAAAAAAACTGCTTATTGTCATGGCGATATTCGTATCGATAAACCTCATCGCTTTTCTCATTATGTTTTTGGACAAGTTGAAATCGAGAAAAAAAGGAGTAGAGAGAATTTCCGAGGGTCTCTTGTTTTTCATGGCGGCGGCTTTTGGGAGCGTCGGGGTGTATACCGGCATGTTCGCTTTCAGGCATAAAACCCAGAAATGGTATTTTCTTCTTGGTATACCCTTGCTTATGCTCCAAAACGGAGCCATTTTGTATCTAGCGTATTTGTTTTTGATTTGAAATATATTTTTCCTTTTGACAGAAAGTAAGAGATCATTGAAAAGTTTGTATTACATTGCATGAGAGTTTCTAAGAAGAGATTATTTTCAATTACATGGATTATTTATCCGAAAACTTCAAAAGATTTTTGCTTTCGACGACTGCGATGCTGTTGGGATCGGTGCTGTTTTTCGGAGGAGTCGCGCCGGTCCTGGCCAACGATGTCGTTTTCGGACTGAGTGACGGCAGCGAGCCCGAGATAGGCCTACTCAAAGACAAATCTTCGATTAAAGGTAAGAAGGGAAAATATATAGACATTAGTTTGTCAAAACAGACCCTTACTCTTTACAAAGACGGAAAGCCGGCGGGATCTTATGTTATTTCTTCCGGCAAAAAATCGATGGCCACGCCGAAAGGAAATTTCAAAATTTATAATAAAGCCAAAAGGGCCTGGTCTGACGAGTATGGGCTGTATATGCCATATTGGATGGCATTCACGCCTTCAGGTTCTCACGGCATACACGAGCTTCCTGAATGGCCCAGTGGTTACAAGGAGGGTGCCGGTCACTTGGGTATTCCGGTTTCGCATGGCTGCGTGAGGCTCGGAGTAGGTGCGGCCAAAAAGGTTTATGATTGGGCTCCGATAGGTACGCCTGTGATAATCCATTAAGGAGCAGCAGACGAGGGATTCCGCTAAGAGATCCTTTTTTGCGGTTCGTTCTGGCGACCGTGTGGTATAATGGCCATATCGACGGAACTTTTTCCTGCGATTAACAAGTTAACTCTCATAAGAATAAAGACATGGATTTCAGCAATAAATTACGGAACCACTTGGTTGTAGAGCTTTTGTCATTAGTATTGATTTATATTTTCTGGCTTTCTGGTATAGGACTTAACCGTTCCGTGGCCGCGGTTTCATTCGTGCTGCTTTTTCTGGTACTTATCATAGGGCCCATCATGAAACTCTGGCGTCCGGTTGTGGAGCACCTCCCATGGGAGATGCCTTGGAGCTGGAGGGGCGAACTGGGAATTTGGTTTTTTCTGCTCTCACTTGCACATGTGGGATTGGTTATGTATGACAGGGAGGGATTAGGAACATTGCGCTTGGCGGATTATTTGGGACTGGTCGCACTTTTCTGGGCTTTGGTTTTGACGGCTACTTCTTTTGAAAAGGTCATCAAATTCATCGGGGTCAAGTCGTGGAAATGGCTGCACTCTTTTGCTTATGTGATTTTCTACTTGGTCGGTTTTCACACCATAAACCACGCCTTCTTGAGGACCGGGAGGCCTGACAGTTGGATCCATTGGTCATATCTGGTCATGATAACTGTCGTTATCGTTCTGCAAATTTCCGCTTTTGCCAGAGAAGTCGTCCTTTATCGTAAAAGTCTCAAGAGCGAATAAGTATGTATAAAGTGAGCCGCGAACAATTTGAGAAAATCGTCGATGAAGGCATCAGCGAAATCCCTGGAAAATTTTTAGCAAAATTGGACAACGTGGTCATTGTCGTGGAAAATGATCCGACAAAGGAGCAGGAAAAAGAGTTGGAAATTCGCAAGGGATGGACGCTGTTCGGACTTTATGAAGGAATCCCGCAGGCTGAGCGCGGAGACCATTATTACGGCGTTCTGCCGGACAAGATTACTATTTTTAAAAATCCCATAGAAGAGGAAGCTGGATCGGAAGGTGAGATAAAAAAGATCGTCAGTGAAACGGTCTGGCATGAGATAGCGCATCATTTCGGCTTGGACGAAGAAGAGGTGGAGCGTGCCGAAAAGGCGAAAAAAGGCCGCGTATCATGATCAAATGAAATCCTGAGCTGAGTTTATTTGTAGTACGGGCAGAACTTTTCCAACTCCAAAGGAGGTTTTCCGTGGACGGTTATGAGGAGATGAAAAATCTTTGGGAGAATGATCCCGAAGAATTCGAAAGAAGGCGCTTGGAGCTGATTGAGCTGTTGATTGCCAAGGCTCCCGCTGAAAAGCAGATAGGCTTGCGTCGGCTCCAGTGGGAGATAGACGGGATATGCATCCGTTCAAAAAATCCTCTCCAGCGGCTGCAGAATTTCCAAGATTTCTTCATGAAAAGGGTTTACGGTGAGAGCGGAGCTCTTTTGAAAATTTCCCGTTGCTGCAGGGAAGTGATCGACTTGATGAAGGGGGATGTCATTGCAAAAAAGAAAGCCTCCTTGAAAGTCGTGAAATAGGCCGGGCAATGCTCGGCTTTTTCTTTCGCGCAAGATAGAGGGGAATATTTTTTTTAAAAAAATATATATCACGCGGATATGAAACATTTGGAGATTAAAATTTTCGGCAAAGTGCAGGGTGTTTTTTTTCGTAGCTCGGCAAGGCAGAAGGCGGGAGAGCTCGGACTTTCCGGCTTCGCGGAAAACCTTGCGGACGGAAGCGTGGAAATCGAAGCGGAAGGCGAGGAGGAAAGGCTCAAGGAATTTTTGAAATGGTGCCACAGTGGTCCAGAGAGAGCCGAGGTGGAGAAAGTGGCTTTCCATTTTTCGGACGAGCTTAAGGGATTCGGTGGGTTTGAGGCGCGGAGATAAAACAAAAAAAACCGCAGATGACGCGGTTTTTTTGTTCAGCTTAATCGTGGCTAAAATCCAAGAAGACCGGTTTCTTCAGGGAAGTTTATGGATTGCAATGTGGAAGCCGCTCCCTCGACAGTGTCGGTGAAATAAATCCGGTCTTCGGAGAAATTACTCACGACCTTCGATCCGCTTTGGGAAAGAGAGACGATGTCGAAAATATTATTATTATCGCGTTGGTCCAATTCGGATATTTTTATCTGGCTGTTTACTGAAAAAATCACATGCTCATAATCGTCGCTCCATTGGATGTTATCTAGCGGTTGGGAGTAACGGGTTACGGAGAGGACTTCGTTTTCGCTTCTGTATGGTTGTGTTTCCCAATCCCTGGTGAAATAGGCATATATCTCCCGATTGTTCCAAAAAAGCAGCTTCTTGCCGTCATTGGAGAACTGCACGCCCTTGGCGTCATCCAGGAGTTTTCCGAAGTATTCGTCTTTCTCTCCTTTGTTGAATATGAAGAGGCGGTCGCTTCCATTTTTCATCGCGATCTTTTCCTTGTCATAGACGATGATGCGGTATGAATCGTCTTCCATTTCAGAAGGAGCGGATGTTGTGATTTGAAGGGGGCGCATAGTTCCGTCAAGATTGGTTTGAAACACGATGCCGTTAGGAAGTTGGAAATAATAGACGAATTTACCCGAAATATCATAGCTGGAAATCTGTTTGGCTATGACCTTTTTTTCCTCGGGTTTTTTTGTATCCAGTCGATAGAGATCCCTTTTGGACATATAGTATACGACGTCCTTGTCTTCACTGTCCCAGCGCACGGAGGATACCTTGGATGTCTCGGCCAGCTCTTGGAGATCAAGCGCGCTTTGGTTTTCCAGTTCTATAATAAAATAGGTTTTGTCCGAACCCTTTTTTAAGGGGATGATTATCTTTTCCGATTGAGGAGACCATTCGATATTTTCTTGCTCATCGTCGGTGAATTCATATTCCGTAGTAGAGAAAACTGTTCGAATGGTGTTTTTTTCGGTATCCAATATGTCCATAGACAGTTGTCCATTCTCCCTGCGCACGGTCGCTATCAGGTTCTTGGTGGGCGCTATGAAAAAGTCGTTGGCGCTTTTCGCTTCATAGGCGGTGCGATCATAATTTTTCCTGGTCAAAAGGACGTTCCAAAATTCGGTCGAGATCCCGCTGCGGATAGTGACTTTTTTGGACCAGGTATTGTAATCGGGGGCTGTCACTCTGACCACATATTCATCCGGCCTGATGCGATTGACATGAAAGGAGTTATTTATCCTGCTAAGTTTTTTAGTGACGCTCGTGTTGTCGATTTCCACATCTATATCCTGCGGATTAGATTTTATGGTCAAAGATCCGGCATAGACGAAAACCCCCCTTTCCGCACTGAACGTGTAGCCGAACGAATACAGGATCAGGAAAGATGAGGTCGCGAAAAACATAGCGACCAATGTCCAGAAAAAAAGCGTTTTGAATTTTCTATTGTTGATGTCTATCATGGTTGATCGGATTTAAGTGCTTAAATAAAACAAAAATGCGCATCAGGAAATCGCATCTCATGGCTTGTTATATTGTCTTGGTATGTGCCATATCATTTCCTCACAAGAGTAACCCAAAAATACGGTTTTGTCCAGCCAGGGACTGTTGCAACGCTCCGAGTTGTTGTATAATTCATTTGTTATAAATAACGTCATCTTTATGGGAGATCTTTTGGCGAAATTCACGCAATCAGGGATAGTTGCTGAATTGTCCGCAATAGGAGCGGTGCTTTTGGTGATCAGTGTCATGTTTTGGTTGGTGATCGGAAGATTCAGGCTTCATAATGCGCTCATAAATATCTATATATCCTTTGCCATATTGCAGGTCGCATACGAGGAGATTCTGGCCTTTGGGAAATTCATGCCGATTTCGGTGTTTTTGATTTTGGTCGTTTTTTTGACTCTTGTAGACAGTAATCTGTTTGAGATCCATCTTTCGGGATCAGGGCTGGCCATTTGGCAGGTGATTGTGCTGAGTTTTTTGGAGGCGGGTCTCTTGGTGAGCATCGTCTCTTCGTTGGTTCCGGAGAAGCAGATCCTGAAGTATATTTCCATAGATTCTTTCGAATATTTCGTATCTCCGCTGGCCAGTATCCTTTGGATGGTGGCCCCTTTGGCATTTTTGATTCTTATAGGCAGAAGGGGGAAATAGGGCGGGGTTGACCCTGTTAAATCCCCGACAAGTCGGGGTCCGCAGGAAGCGGAATTTAACAGGGTTGACGGATATTTTATTTCCGGTATAATTCGATTTGTTGTTCGTATTCTTATTTTATGGTTTGCGGATAAGCAGGTTATCCGGGCGCATAGCTCAGTTGGTAGAGCAACGGCCTTTTAAGCCGATGGTCGGGGGTTCGAATCCCTCTGCGCCCACAAAGAGAAAATCCCATCAGGGATTTTTTTGCTTTGTGGGCAGAGGGATTCCTCCCTACCTGGGGATTTTTAGCGGTTTATGCTATAATTATCGGAGAAATTAAAGCTTAAAAAAATCAACATGAACAAAACATTTCTCCTGGCAGTTTTTTTGTCCGCAACTTTTTTTCTTTCAGGATGTTCCCTCGACACCAGTATTACCCAGTCTACGGGGGCAAACTTGATGCCTAAGGCGACTTTCATAAAAACCTCGGACAGCGGGGAGATTTGGGAGCCGAAGATGAAAGTAGATGAAAAGAAAAGCATCTCTTCCATAAACGTGCTTGCGGTCGCTGTCGATCCGTTTGATCCCAACATAGTTTATCTTGGATCGGAAAAAAACGGGATTTTCGTTTCCCGTGATGGCGCGGAAACCTGGAGTCAGATAAAATTTCCGGAAAAGGTTTATGGGTTGGCGTTGGACCACTCTGCGAGAAATGTCATTTACGCATCTGGAGTTTTCAAGGGAAGGGGTAAGATATTCAAGAGGACAAGCGAGGGAAGCGAATGGAAAGAAATTTATACCGAACCGGCCGATGGGACTGTGATTTCGTCTTTGGCTATGGATAAGTTCAATGCCAATGTCTTGTATGCTGGGACGAATGAAGGCGTCATCTTCAAGACGACGGATGGAGGGAATACCTGGAACAATATCCACAAAGCGGAAGCGCCCGTGACCTCCATCGCGTTTGATAGTGCCAATTCCAATGTCGTGTATTTCGGGGTTTTCCAACGGTCCCTGCTTAAAACTTCCAATGGCGGGGTCTCAGTGGAAAACATTACAAGTAAGATTTCCGGTTTGGATGGCAATCAGAGTGTTTTTTCCGTGACAACCGATCCTCGCTCAGCGGGAACCTTGTATGCAGGTCTTGGAAATGGGATCGCCAAGAGCGTCAACGGGGGAGAGAACTGGGTCAACTTGAACACCTTGGGGAGTTCCAGGAATTTCCCGGTAAGGGTTTTGGCCGTGAATCCTCAGAATTCAAGTGAGCTTATTTATGTAGCAGGAAAGGCGATATATAAATCCACGGACGGCGGAGTGCAATGGTCCACTTTCCAGCTGGATACCGCCAAGGATGTTGGCGGTATAGTTTACAATAGGAACAATCCTTCTATAATATATGCAGGATTGAGAAATTTTTAAATCAGGGCGGTAAGCGGTAATAAGTAATTTTTTAGAAAAATATGTATAACGAAGTCATTTCAGAAAAAAGAAAGGATTTGGACAAGGCTATAGAGCATTTGCAATTCGAGCTTGGAAAGTTGCGTACCGGCAGAGCGACGCCTTCGTTAGTTGAAGACGTCATGGTGGATTATTATGGCACTAGGACACCGCTTAAGCAGATCGCGTCCATTAACACGCCGGAACCTAGGCAGATCACCATCCAGCCGTGGGATAGGGGAGCGATAGGTCCCATTGAGGGTGCGATCAGGGAATCGGACTTGGGCTTAAATCCCATAAATGATGGGATCTTGATTAGGTTGAGTATTCCGGCACTTACTGAGGAAAGAAGGAAGGAATTGGTGAAAGTGTTGAACAATAAGGCCGAAGAAGGCAGGATCGCTTTGCGTAATGTCAGAGAGGACGCACTGAAAGAGGTTCAGAATATGGAGAAGGAGGGGTTGATTTCCGAAGACGATAAGTTTCGGGCAAAAGAAAAACTGCAAGGCGTGATTGATGAATACAATAAGAAGGTCGAGGAAATAAGAGAGAAGAAAGAGAAAGATATAATGACAGTTTGATGTCGTGAAGCGCGAAACGTGGAACACGGAACGTAAAATGCAAACAGGCGCGCGGACAGTTGTAATTTATATTTAATTGTGCGCTATGCGTTTCACGCTATGCGTTACGCTATAAAACATAATGGCAATTTTGATTTTTATTCTGATACTCGGGGTTCTGGTTCTTATTCATGAGCTGGGGCATTTCGTCGTGGCCAAAAGGAACGGGATAACTGCGCATGAGTTCGGTTTCGGTTTCCCGCCCAGGGTTTTCGGTGTGTATAAGAGCGACAAGGGAAAATGGAAATTCGTACGCGGAAGCAAGGATGTTGAAACCAAAAACACGATTTATTCCTTGAACTGGTTTCCGATCGGAGGGTTCGTCAAGATCAAGGGAGAGGATGGGTCAGGGCAGAATGAAAAAGACAGTTTTGCGAACAAATCAGCCTGGACCAGGATCAAGGTTCTTTTGGCTGGAGTGATCATGAACTTCGTTTTGGCTTGGGTGTTTTTCTCTGCCGGTTTCATGATTGGCACGTATCAGGAAGTTGTTGACGGGAACACCCAAGATTCGAAGATTTTGATAAATATGGTCGCGGAAGGTTCTCCCGCTGAGCAGATGGGAATCCGATTGGGAGATGAGCTCGTCTCGGGAGGCAACGGGGGCGAAGTCGTTTTTGGGAACGTGAAGGATGTCCAGGATTTCATCAATAACCATAAAGGCGAGGAGATAGCCCTTACGGTGCTGCGTGGCGAGGAGAATTTGGAGCTTCGGGGCACCCCAAGGACGGAAACCGTCGAGAGTCAAGGTTCTTTGGGAATAGGGCTTGCTGAAGTGCGGAAGGTCAGATACGGCTTTTTCCAATCCCTCTATTACGGTCTCTTGGAAATGAAAAACGTGTTTATTTTGATGCTCATAACCATCAAGGAGCTTTTCGTCGGAAAAACCGGAGGAGTGGACGTTACCGGCATAATCGGAATCGCAGTTTACACGGGGCAAATCATTCCTCTGGGGATAGTGCAGATTCTTCGATTTGCCGCGATTTTGAGTATAAATTTGGGAATAATCAACGCGCTTCCTTTTCCGGCTCTGGACGGAGGGCGGGTGCTGTTTATTTTGATTGAGAAGATCAAAGGTTCCCCAGTGAGCGAGAAAGTGGAACAGGCTTTCCATACGGTGGGATTTATGCTATTAATAATCTTGATGGTGGTGGTCACGTTTAAGGACTTCATCAGATTCGATATAGTGGACAAGATCAAAGGGGTGTTTTAATTGCGACCCTTGACACAGTAGTTTTTTCTGGTATGATTGGTTTTATCAAATGCATGTTTTCATGGCTCTGCCAATTTCGGCGGCAGCCTTTTTAAATCGATTAAAAAGAAAAAAATGGTTAGATTAATGACGAAGGAAGGATTGAAAAAGCTTCAGGATGAGCTGGATGAAAGGAAGACCGCGCTCAGACAGGAAATAGCCCAAGCTATCAAAGAGGCCAAGGAGCAGGGTGATCTCAGTGAGAACGCCGAATATGCCGAAGCCAAGAGGCAGCAAAACGAAAACGAATCCAGGATAGCTGAATTGGAAATGACGCTCAAGGAATCGCAAGTCGTTGAAAAGGCCAAAACCAACGGGCATGTGCAGATAGGATCAGTCGTTGGCGTCGAATTCAATGGGCGCAATATGGATTTCCATATCGTGGGCTCCAATGAGGCTGACCCGGCTAACTTCAAGATTTCCAATGAGTCTCCTTTGGGAAGGGCCTTCATGAACAAGAAGAAGGGCGAGGAAGTGGAGGTTTCCATTCCAAGCGGAGTGGTGAAATATAAGATCGTGGACATCAAGTAATATCGCACCTAGTGGTTAAGCCCCGTTTAGCGGGGCTTTTTGTTTGCCAAAAGGCCTTTTTCGGGCTATCATTCAGGCATATTAAACATCTAAAAATTTCGAATTTTGAATTTCGAATTTTGAATAAAATCTGAATATTTCAATGTTTAAAAATTGAAACATTGGGAATTCATTAAAAATTCAAAATTCAAAATTAAAAATTCCGGCGCAGCCATGATCAGAGACGATATCAGGCAGGTGAAATTGGAAAAATTGGAGAAGGTTCGGGAATTCGGCATGGATCCATATCCGGAAAAAAATGAAAGGACCAATACGAACGCGGAAGCGTTGGAGAAATTCGACGAGCTTTCCGGAAAAGAAATCACATTGGTCGGAAGGGTCAGGTCGATGCGTCCTATGGGAGGAAGCGCTTTTGCGAGCATTGAAGATGAAACCGGAAAGATCCAACTTTTCCTCAACAAGGGGAATATGAAGGAAGAACTTTTCAAGCTTTTCGTGAAAACCATCGAGCTTGGGGATTTCGTGCAGGTCAGCGGGGAGCTTTTCAAAACGAAGACCGAAGAGAAATCCATCAAGGTGACGGATTGGAAAGTTCTTTCTAAGAATATCCGCCCAGTACCGACCGAACATTTCGGCATCAAGGACGAGGAAGAACTCCTTCGAAAAAGATATTTGGATCTCATGACAAATCCGGAGACGCGCGAACTTTTCAAAAAGAAAAATATTTTCTGGCAGACCGTGAGGAATTTCCTTTTAAACGAAGGATTCTTGGAAGTGCAGACTCCTGTCTTGGAACATACGCCAGGCGGAGCAGACGCTGAGCCTTTCATAACGCACCACAACGCCCTGGATCAGGATTTTTTCATGCGCATCTCGCTCGAGCTTCCTTTGAAGAGACTTTTGGTCGGAGGATATGAGAAGGTTTTCGAAATCGGACGCGTGTTCCGCAACGAGGGAATTGACCGCCAGCATTTGCAGGAATTCGATCACATGGAATTCTATTGGGCTTATGGGGATTTGGAGAAGGGAATGGAAATGTCAGAGAAGATGTACCGTGAAATAGCTCTCAACGTTTTGGGTAAATATACTCACCAATACGAAGAAAACGTGATCGATTGGAGCAAACCTTTTCCGCATGTGGATTATTTTGAGGCGTTCCAGAAAGAAACCGGAATAGACCTCTCGGGCGAGGTCAGTGTTGAGCAACTTTGGAAAAAAGCTGACGAGCTGAAAATCAAATATGACAAGACATACGGCAAAGGAAAGATGATAGACACGATTTATAAAAAAACCGTCAGGCAAAAACTCATCCAGCCGTGCTTTTTGGTAGGGCATCCGATCGAGGTTTCTCCGCTTGCCAAGAAAGATCCGAATAATCCGAACAGAGTGCTCCGTTTCCAGGTCGTGGCTGGAACGGCCGAGCTTTGCAACGCGTTCGCCGAGCTCAACGACCCGATCGACCAGAGACAGCGTTTTGAAGACCAGATGAAGCTGCGTGAGGCCGGGGACACCGAGGCTCAGATGATCGATGAGGATTTCGTGGAAGCTCTCGAATATGGGATGCCGCCGGCTTTCGGATTCGGACTCAGCGAAAGACTCTTCTCGTTCTTCATGAACAAATCAATCAGGGAGTGCGTCATCTTCCCGCCGATGAAATCTAAGGAATAACTTTCGATATATGCAGGGAGACATTTCGGAAATCGAGGAGTATGTCAGGAAGATCTTTGTGGAATCTCCGCACGTCGAGGATCCTGACAGGAAAAAACTTTTGCAAAACTTTTGGGAGAACCACACTAAAGAGGTCGTCGATCTTTCTTTGGAATTGGCGAAAAAATACGGAGCCGACAGGGAAATCGTGCACCTGGGCGCGCTTTTCCATGATTTTTCCCTGGCCTATGATAGCGAACCGCACGACGAAGTGAGTGCGGACAAAGCGTTCGAATTCTTGATAGTCAATTGGTTCAATCGGGATGTCGCTGAGAAAGTAAGGGATATAATCCTCAAACACAGGTGCAAGAAATTCATTCCGGAAACATTGGAAGAGAAAATTGTTTCTACTGCCGACGCGATCGCTCATTTCATCCCGGCTTTTTACAAAGGCGCGGCCGAAGTCGCCAGGGAGGATTACGCCGAGATGATCAGGGGCAAGATAGACAAGCTCGAGGACGAATATGAAAGGAAAGTTTTTTTCGAGGACGAGAAGAAAATCCTGAAGAAATACATGAAGGAATTCAAGGAGAAGTATTATTACAAAATTAGCAATAAGACCGATGCATAAATCAGCCGGAGCGATAATAAAAAACGACAAGGGAAAAATACTGATGCTAGAAAGGACGAAATTTCCTTTTGGTTGGGCGTGTCCCGCGGGGCATGTGGATGAAGGAGAGAAACCGGAAGATGCTATGGTCAGAGAAGTGTGGGAAGAGACCGGATTGTCCGTCAAAGAATACGAATTGCTTTTCCATGAATTTGTCGAGTGGAATGAATGCAGCAGGGGAGTAAGGGGACACGACTGGTCTCTTTTTGAGGCGATTGAATGGGAAGGAGAAGCTGTTTCAAATTCTGAATCGAAAAATATGAAATGGGTTGGTGTTGATGAGATTAAAGGGTTGGAATTGGAACCGGTTTGGAAATATTGGTTTGAAAAATTAAAAATAATTTAATTCATTATGAAAATCGTTATCTGTGCCAGTATGGCGTTCGCCCAAAAGATATTTGAAGCTGAAAAAGAGCTTGCTCGGAACGGGCACGAAGCTTTTGTGCATGAGAAAGTGAAGATGCACGCCGAAAAAGCACTTTCTTCCGCCGAAAACACCCAGGAAAAAATCAATGACGATATAATCAAGGTTTATTTTGAAAAAATAAAAAATAGCGATGCCATCTTGGTTTTGAATTATGACAAAAACGGAATTGAAAATTATATCGGAGGGAACGTGTTTTTGGAAATCGGATTTGCGCATGTATTGGGTAAGAAAATTTTTCTTCTCAATGGGATCCCCGAAGTTTCCTATAAGGATGAAATCGTCGCCATGCAGCCAGTTGTCTTGGGCGGGGATTTAAGAGAAATCAAATGAAGATCCTCATAGGCACGACAAATAAGGACAAGTTTACTGAGTATGAGAAAGCTTTTGAAATCCACGGAAAGGACATCGAAATCGTTTCCGTGAACGACTTGAATATCACGGGTGAAGTTGAGGAGGACGGGAAAAGTCTCCTGGAGAACGCCAGAAAAAAAGCGAAATATTTCGGTGAAAAATCCGGAATGTTTACGGTTTCCGAGGACTTCGGTCTTTTCGTGGACGCCTTGGGAGGGGAGCCCGGGATTCATGCTAAGCGCTGGCACGGTGGAACGGAAGCCGATAGGCGCAGGAAGCTCCTTGAAAGGCTCAGTGGGGTTTCCGGCGGCTCCAGGAAGGCCGAGTATAGAGGCGTGATGGTCGGCTATGATCCCGGGCGTAAAGCATTTTGGGAATATGAGGGGGCGATCAGAGGCCGCATAAGGGAGGATGGGGATTTTCCAGAAGGTTTCGGTTATGATCCTATATTTATTTCCGATTTTTATGGCAAATCTTTTTCCGACACGTCCAAGGAAGAAAAACTCGCCATCAGCCACCGCGGACTCGGCGTCAGGGGGTTGGTAGGTTTTTTGAAAAGCCATATTGACTGAGGAACTTTTTTTAGCTATTATTTTTTTGCCGGGTACTTCAAAAACTACCACCATGCGTCCGTGCGGACTAATAACCGTGAATCACATCCCGGGCGGGCGACCAAATTTTCCAGGCTCTCCATGAAAGGAGAGCCTGTTTTTTATTGCGCAGAAATCACAAAATAGAATTGTATTAAGCGATAGGGAACATTATTTTTTATTTTATGAATAACAGGGAAATATCCAAGATATTATATGAAATGGCGGCGCTTTCGAGAATGGAGGACGAGGAATTCAAGGCTCGCGCCTATGAAAGGGTTTCGCAATCGATCGACGGTCTCGGGAGGGAGCTGGAGGATGTTTATGGAAAAAAGGGAGTGGGAGGTCTTTTGGAAATTCCCGGAATAGGGAAAAACATCGCAGGGCACATCACGAGCCTTATCGAGAAAGGGACGTTCCAGGAATATAAAATTCTCAAAAAAAAGATCCCGGTGGATGTCCTTGGTCTATTGCAAGTGGAAGGCGTAGGGCCCAAGAACGTCAAAGCTCTTTGGGAAAATCTTAAGATAAAAAATTTGGACGACCTAGAGATAGCGGCCAAGAGGAAAAGGATACGCGAGCTTGAAAATTTCGGTGAAAAAACCGAGGAGAAAATTTTAGCGGGAATAGAGTTCGTCAGGAAATCCGGGGGTAGGAAGGTTTTGGGGTTGATCCTTCCGGAAATCAGGAAAATGGAAGAGGAAATAAAAAAATTTCCCGACGTCGAGAGAGTGGTGATAGCGGGTTCGGTCAGAAGAAGGAGGGAAACGATCGGCGACGTGGATATTCTGGTCGTCGGGAAAAATCCTAAAAAAATTATGGATCAATTCATACAGCTTTCCGAAGTAGACCATATCATCGCCAAAGGAGAAAAAAAGACCTCCGTCGCGCTCAAAATAGGAATCAATTCCGATTTGCGCGTTTTTTCCGAAGATGAGTTCGGGGCGGCTTTGAATTATTTTACCGGCTCGCAGGCGCATAATATCCGCCTTAGGCAAATAGCCAAGGAAAAGGGACTCAAGCTCAGCGAGTACGGGCTCTTCAAGGGTAAGAAAAAAATCGCGGGAAAGACCGAAGAGGGGATTTATGAAAAACTAGGTCTTTCGTATATCGAGCCGGAGCTGCGCGAGGACGCCGGCGAGATCGAAGCGGCCCAGGAAGGAAAGCTGCCTAGGCTCATCGGGTATGGGGACTTGAAGGGTGACCTGCAGATCCAAACCGATTGGACGGATGGCCATCATTCGATTTGGGAGATGGCTACCTATGCGATGGAGGAAGGTTTGGAATATATCGTGATCACTGACCACACTAAGGATTTGGCGGTGGCAGGGGGTTCGGACGAGAAAAGACTTCTCGAGCAAATGGGGGAAATCGACAAACTGAACTCTAGATTGAAAAAAGAAAAAAAGAAATTCAGGATCCTCAGGGGTGCGGAAACGAACATTCTCAAAGACGGTTCGATCGATATCGACGACAAAACCTTGGCCAAATTGGACGTGGTGGGTGCGGCAATCCACAAGAATTTCGAGCTTTCCCGAAAAGAGCAGACGGAGCGGGTAATCAAAACCATGAAAAATCCCCATGTGGATATAATTTTTCACCTCACGACGCGCGTTATCGGCAAAAGGCGAGGGGTTGAGCTGGATATGGAAAGGATTTTCGAGGTAGCCAAGCAGACTGGAACCGTTCTGGAGATAGATGCTTTTCCCGACCGGCTGGATATAGCCGCGCAATATGTCAGGATCTGCGCGGAGAGGGGAATCAAGATGAGCATAGATTCCGATGCTCATGCCAAAGCGCATATCGATTATCTGGAGCACGGCATAGCCGAGGCCCGTCGCGGTTGGGCGCAAAAAAAGGACATCATCAATGCCCATTCTTTGGAAAAAATGCTCTCTATGCTGAAGGGAAAAAAATCAACAGGGAAGTTTTAGATTTCTTTCCGTTTCCGTCAGGAATTCCTGGATGGTATGGAGTTCTATTTTCCTGTCTCGCAGGTGCCCATATTCCGGATCATCTTCGCTGTGATTGAGAACTATGTCCAGATATTTGGAATCTATTTTCTGCATATCATCTTTTATCCATAGGTAAGTCACAAAGCAGTTCACAAGTCCTCGTTTCGCGTCGTCTACCATGAAAGCCAGGGTTTTGAGAACCGGCCGCTGTGATAGATAGGGCCTGTTGCTTCTGAGCGCTTCCTGGATATCCGCAAGATGGATTATGTCGGAGGCCAGGTTCTTGTCGTTGACCGAACAAGAGCAGATATTTTTCTTGATATTGAGATTGGCGACCTGATAGTTGTGATGCAGTCCGGCTATTTTGGCTTCGACCGGATAACCCATGAAATCCAGAATCTTTTCCGATTCCTTCTCATGTTTTTGCATGATGTCGATGAGGGACATGTTGGCGGAGAATTTCTTGCTTTCCAATAGCTTGATCTGCTTTTTTGAAAAAAGGGTTTTGATAGGGACGAAGCGTGCCCCGCGTATGCGGTTGCGTATCATATGCTCCATGAGAGTCCCTGGGTCATCCAGGAGCTCGTGGGGTATGCTTATGGAGTATTTTTTCATCAGTGAGAACGCTTTCCTTTTCGAAAGTTGGATGAAGGCCTGAGCCCAATTCTCATCAGTGTAATTGCTGTTCAGAAGGAATTTGGGTATGACTACTTTGCCGATGTCATGGAACAGGCAGGCGCGCCAGAACTGCTCCGGCAAGATCCCCTCCCTTGTCAGCATATCCAAAAAAGTCGATCCGGATTCCAACGGTCTCTCTACTTTTTTCTTTGCCGTCACATAGGTCTCGATGGAGTGTAGGAGTGTTTTGCTATCGAAAAGTCTCATGATCGTCAGTATCTCAAGATCTTTGGGGGACAGGGGATATAATCTCAGGATGTCCTCTTTGAATAATTTTTGCGTAATCGCGACCTCCCTGTCCAGCAGCCCGAGGTCTTTCAATGTGACGTAAGCTCTCTCGAAACTGCCGCGCCTGCAGATTTCGCGGGCATGGACATTGCTGTGGTTGCCGTTTTGATTTTTAGTATCCAAGTCCCCATCCTCTCCGTTATTCTGGGAAGATGAATCGGTCAAGTTTTGTTTTTTTGAAATGCCGCTTTCTTTTTCGGGAGTCATGGCAACTATTGTATTATAGGATTGGAAATTTTCAGTCATCATTATTTTACTCTATTTCATGAAATTATTACAGTTGATCCGGACATAAAATTTTGGCAAAAACATGAAGTAAGTACAACCCGGGGATGTTTTTATTACACAAAGAAAAAAGCCGCGCATTCCCGAGTGTGTTCGGGATGCGCGGCCTTGGACCCTTTGGTTATTTGGGTCTGATCGGGGGAGAGAGGAGTTTCGAAGGAGCTTCGTTTTTGGGATTATGTTTTCCCTCGACGTATATCTCCCTCAGTTCCTGCATGAATTCTGGCCCTCCTTTTTTTTTGAATAAATCCTTGATACGTGGGTAGCTCATGAGAAACTCCTCCTGCCCTTTGGGTTGAGTTGATATGTGAAAATGAACTAATGGATCACTATATCTTACATTATAGCAGATTTTGGATAAAAAGTCAATAGCGCCGAAGAGTGCAAGTCAAAAGCCCATCAAGTCCTTCAGGTTTATCAAGAAAAAACAAAAACGTTCAAATTATAGAACTTTAAGAACTTTATGAACTTGATAAACTTTATAAACCCGCTCATTCTTGCCTAGTGCCTTATTTAAGGGTAAAATAGCCGCATAGACATAAATCATCTTTTAAAGGAAAAACAATGTTGGATATCAAATTCATCAGGGAAAACGTCGAGGCTGTGAAGAAAAATTGTGTGGACCGCGGGGTCAAATGCGACGTGGACAGATTGGTCGCTTTGGACAAGGAAAGGATTAAGCTTTTGCAGGAAGTTGAGGAGCTCAAGTCAATGAAGAATTCACTCAATGACCTGATCAAGTCCGCCGCCGATCAGAATGAAAGGAAAGAGATCATCGATAAAGGCAAGGAGGTCAAGACCAAATTGGAAATCAAGGAGCCGGAACTCAAGAGCGTCAAAGAGGAATTCGAAAAACTTCTTCTGGCCGTGCCGAATATGACGCATCCTGACAGCCCGATCGGAAGGACGGATGAGGATAATGTGGAGATCGAAGTTTATGGCGAGATTCCGAAGTTTTCCTTTAGCGCGAAAAACCATGAGGAGATCATGAAGAAGTTGGATTTGGCGGATTTCGAAAGGGCGGCGAAAGTTTCCGGATCGAAATTCTATTATCTCAAAAACGAAGGCGCGCTTTTGGAATTGGCGCTCGTCAATTTCGCGATGGAGAAACTTTTCCAGAAAGGATTCGTGCCGGTCATCACTCCGGACCTCGCCCGAAACAGTGTGATCGAGGGAATCGGTTTTTCTCCGCGCGGCGAGGAGTCGCAGATATACAACGTCGAGAACACGGATTTGTCCTTGGTGGGAACGGCGGAAATAACGATGGGGGGATACCATATGGATGAAGTTTTGCCCGAAGAAGAATTGCCGAAAAAATATGTCGCGCTCTCGCATTGTTTTCGCACGGAAGCCGGGGCATATGGAAAACACTCCAGCGGACTCTACCGCGTGCACCAGTTCACGAAAGTGGAAATGTTCGCCTACGCTAAACCGGAGGAATCCGAGAAACTTCACGAAGAACTAAAAAACATCGAAATTGAAATTTTCCGGGATTTGGGAATCCCTTTCCGCGTGGTGGATATCTGCACGGGAGACCTAGGCGGACCGGCGTATCGAAAATATGACCTCGAAGCTTACATGGTTTCCAAGGGAGGTTGGGGGGAAGTGACCTCGACTTCGAACACGACTGATTACCAGGCCAGAAGACTCAATGTCAAGGTGCAACGGGCCGACGGAACGCGCGAATTCGCGCATCTTCTCAACGGCACAGCTATCGCGGTTTCCCGCGCGCTCATCGCAGTGATCGAGAATTACCAACAGGAAGACGGCTCAGTTCTGATTCCCGAGGTTCTTCGAAAATGGATGCCGGGAGGACTCGAAATTATTTCTTCGAAGAAATAATTTCTCAAGTTGAAAGCCCATAAAGTTTTAAAGTCCATAAAGTGAAAAATATGAAAAAAGAAGTTTTATTAATAGTCAGTGTTGTTCTGGTAATTTTTGGAATGCTGTTTTATTGGTTTGCATATAGGCCGACTGAAATTAAAAAAGAATGTTCGCAAAAAATAATCAATGCGGTCAGTAATTCTGAAAATAAAGATGTGCAAGTAAATTTCGAAAAACTTTATGATTTATGCGTTAAATCTAAAGGCTTATAGAAATGATTAAATTTATAAAACAACTCAAATCTGGACATCTTGAAAACGAAGATGAGTTCCTGGAAATAGAAATGTATCTTAATAATGAGAAGACAATTTTAAGTATCCATGGACAAGTTTGCGCCATGACTAATCTTGATTTTGACAACGATATTGATAATAGGGGAAAAATATTTTTTGATAAATATTCAGATAAAATAGAGAAATTCATATTGGATATAAGAAAAATGAAAAATATAAAAGGTAAAAATTTTTTAATCAATTCCGATAATATTCAGGTTGATGGGGTAAAAGTCGCTCTATTTGAAGAGTGTATAAATTTTTTCAAATAAAAAATTATGAATAAGTTTAGTGGGTTTTTAAAATTCGTAATTCTATTGGTGGTATTAATAATTGTTTCATTGTATTTATACAAGCAATTTAATATAAAGTATTTTTACTATAATGAGAAAGAGTGCTTGGAAAATAAAGAAAAAGAATCTAGGGGAAGATTGGGGTGTAATAAACCTTCGCTTATAAAGAGTTGTGCGCCCTTTTGTTTTAAATAAGAATTCGTAGAACAAATGAAAACTTTCATTCAAAACAGAAAAAAGCAGAAGATTGCGGTGATCGTCGAGGAAAATGAAAATCCGAGGGGGTTGGTTTTCGTGATGCATGGGCTTAGCGGATGCAAGGACCAGTCGCACATAAAGGCGTTCGCTTCCGCATTCAGCGAGAAGGGTTTTGCTGTCATACGGTTCGACACTACGAACACTCTCGGTGAGAGTGACGGAGATCTGATCGATGCGACCCTGACTAATTATTATGAGGATTTGGAGGATGTCATCAGATGGTCGGAATCCCAAAGTTGGCACCAGGAACCGTTCGTGCTTGTGGGTCATAGCCTGGGCGCCATTTCCTCGATCTTGTTCGCTGAAAAATATCCGGAAAAAGTCAAAGCTATCGCGCCGATTTCCACGGTCGTTTCAGGAGAATTGACCGAAGATACCCCGGATTTCAAAGCGATTGCGGATGAGTGGGAGAAAAAAGGAATCAGGGAATGGGAAAGCAGCAGTCAGCCCGGAGTGGTCAAGCGCTTAAAATGGTCCCACGTTGAAGATAGGAGAAAATACGATTCTCTTTTGCAGGTGCAGAAGCTGACGATGCCCGTTTTGATGATCGTCGGAGATTTGGATAACGTGACGCCGTTGGAACACCAACAATTGTTTTTCGATAAGCTTCCTGGTAAGAAGGAAATCCATGTCATCAAGGGCGCGGAACATACTTTCAAGGAAAAAGAGCATCTGGAGGAGATAAGGGAAATTTTTAAAAAATGGATCGAGGGGAACTTATAAATTCAATATATGCAGGAAATCAAACTTGGAAAATATAGGCATTTTAAGGGGATGATTGTCGAGGTGATCGGGGTCGCGCTGCATAGCGAGACGATGGAGGAAATGGTCGTCTATCGCCACGATGATCCGGTCAAAGGAAAAGACGCTGGCACGCTTTGGGTGCGACCGTTGGGAATGTTCTTGGAAACTGTCGAGAAGGATGGACAGAAAATTCCGAGGTTTGAATATGTGGAGGTTGATCAGGCCGTTTTCTATCCAATAGCTTGGAAACACTGAACTAAAGAAATCGGGGTTTTGAAATCTATACCCATGTGCAATCTTTCGGTGTTGTAATATTCCAGAT
>Ga0076097_103_pt1 | contig 70455 bp, 70 predicted proteins | sample RifGroC1_FD_68126 | JGI IMG/M metagenome (GOLD analysis project Ga0076097, IMG submission 68126) | Parcubacteria bacterium GW2011_GWC1_45_14
CCTCCTGAAGTTTTCTGGTCAGGACGCATTCGTTTGCATACGACGCATCATCCTCGAAAATCTTCGTAGTTTGATCCAGCAGTTGCGCCGTATGAACCAACGCCTTTCTGATGGCTACGGACATTTCATTGAAAGTTTCAGCAGTAATCCTCTTTTCCAGCTGAGAAAAAATCACCTCGATTTCATCATTCAACCTGATTTGTTCTCCGTTGAGCAAATCATTGACCATCTCCAGGTCAAACGATTTTTCCGCAAGGATATTCTCCGCGAGACACTGCATGTCCCCGCCTTTCCGCTGTCTCTCCTCCTGGGCATGAACCCAACCGCAAAAAATCATGATGAAAATAATCACCAAAAGCATTTCCCTCCTTGCCATCACACCACGTCGCATACACGTCCTCCTGGGATTGGAAAAGGTTGTTTTCTGTTGCGCTATTCTGGACTAAAAAAGCAATCTCAAAGATTACTTGCTCGGTCCAAAAAGGCTTTCGATTATTAAAGTACCAATGACCTATTATAGCATTTTTGAAGGCAGAAGTCAACTATTCCAAGGCGTTTATACAGCCGTCCCGGTTTTTTAAAAAAAGCGTCCCGGTTTCACCAGGACGCACATGGTTTCCATTGCCGTTACCAAATTTCCAAAAGAACTCTCCGTTTGTACCTTCCGATGGAATCGAATATGCCGATTATCTCGTTGCAATTGACGGCCGAATCATACACGATCATCGGGGCTAATTCCCCCATCCCTATGAGATATTCCTCCTTCAGATTGGCTTTGTTCGCGTCTATGAGTCGTTCGGCTTTTTTCAACATCGATTGCAAATTCTTTTCCACTCCGCCCGCATATTCGTCACTGGCTCTTTCCCTGACAAGAAAAACGAACTCAGCCACGGTCCCCCAGAGCCTGACGCTTTCCAGTTCAAGCAATTCGTTCATTTCAAGGACCTTGACGTTGGTCAGCATGGCTCCGTCGCTTATCTCAGCGAAACAACACCTCGGCATGAACATGAAAAAGAAGACTGAAAAAAATAAGAAGGACTTTTTCATACGAAGACTCCTTTCTTGGATTGTTAACGTGCTTTTTTCCGTATCAGGTCATTTCAACTGCAGTTTTCTGAGCTGTCCGATTTCGTCGCGGATCAGCGCCGCCTTCTCAAATTCCAAAGCGCGGGCCGCTTCCTTCATTTCCCTTTCCTTTTGTTTAATATAAGCCCCGATATCCTCCAATGATTCCAGCTTGGAAAAATCCGGCGCAACTACCGGGTTGAGCTCATGGTCGATTATCGACTTGATATTTTTCTTGATCGTCTGCGGGGTTATCCTGTGCTTCCGGTTGTATTCGGCCTGGATTTTCCTCCTGCGGTTAGTCTCGTCGATCGCCTTTTTCATCGAACCGGTGATTTCATCGGCATAAAGAATCACGCGCCCGCTCACGTTCCTGGCGGCGCGGCCGATCGTCTGAATGAGCGAAGTTTCGCTCCGCAAAAACCCTTCCTTGTCCGCGTCCAAAATCGCCACCAAGGAAACCTCGGGAAGATCCAATCCCTCGCGAAGAAGATTCACCCCGACCAATACGTCGAAGTCTCCCCTTCGAAGGCCCTCGAGAATCCTAACCCTGTCGAGAGTGTCCACATTGGAATGGAGGTATTCGGCTTTGACACCGTGCTCTTTCAAGAACTCCGAAAGATCCTCGGCCTGTTTTTTGGTGAGCGTCGTGATCAAGACCCTTTCTTTTTTCTCGACGATTTTTTCTATTTCAGAAAGCACATCCTTAACTTGTCCCTTGGCGGATTTCAAGGTTATTTCCGGATCCAAAAGACCGGTCGGCCTGATTATCTGCTGGGCGACATGGGAGGAGTGCTCTTTCTCATATTTAGCCGGAGTGGCGGAAGTGAAAATGAGTTGATTTATTTTTTCCTCGAATTCCGCGAATTTGAGCGGCCTATTATCATAGGCGCTCGGCAGACGGAATCCGTTTTCAATGAGCGCGGTCTTGCGCGAACGGTCACCGTTATACATCGCCCCGATCTGCGGGATCGTCACATGCGACTCGTCGACGATGATCAGATAATCCTCAGGGAAATAATCCATCAGGGTATACGGCGCCTCGCCGGCTTCCCTTTGGGTCAGATACCTCGAATAATTCTCGATACCGTTGCAATAACCGATCTCCCTCATCATCTCAAGGTCATGCTTAGTTCGAAGCTCGATCCTTTCCGCTTCCAAGAGCTTGCCGCTACCCCTGAAAAATTCCACCCGCTCCCTGGCTTCCTTTTCGATCTCCTCCAGGGCTTCCTGCATGATGGGTTCGGGCACGACGAAATGCTTAGCTGGAAAAATCAAAGTCTTTTCCAAAGTCCCCAGCTTCTCACCGGTCAGAAAATCATATTCCTGAATCCTGTTTACCCCGTGAAATTTCTGCGAAACAGAACCTCGCTTAGGCGAGGATTTCACCGGGGTCTCCACCTCTCCTAGTTCAATCCTGGTCACGACTTCCCTTCCGGGCGTCATCACTTCGATCGTGTCCCCCGTGACCCGGAATTTTCCCCTGGCCAAGACATCGCTTCTTTGATATTGCATCTCAATCATACCTTGCATGATTTTTTCACGGCTGTTCTCCTTACCGACTTCCACCTCGATAGTCCCTTCCTTGTAATATTCCGGCGAACCCAAACCGTAGATGCAGGACACCGAAGCCACGATGATCACATCGCGCCTCGAAAGCAGCGAACTCGTCGCCGCGTGCCGAAGCCTGTCGATCTCCTCATTGATCTCGACCTCCTTTTCAATATAAGTTCCCGAAGAAGCGATGTAAGCTTCCGGCTGGTAGTAATCATAATAGGAAACGAAATATTCGGCGGAATTTTTCGGAAAAAACATCCGGAATTCCTGCACTAACTGCGCAGCCAGAGTCTTATTCGGCGCAAAAGCGTCTGGAACTGACTGCCTTGTTCCAGGCCCGAAACCAACTCCTCGATCGCCTTGGGCTGGTCCCCCTTGGGTTTATATTTTTTGTCCAAAACGAATTGCATATCATTTTTACCTTAAAAACGCGTAAACTTTTGATTTCTTATACTACAATCTTACCCCGAAATTGTCCATAATAAAAACGTTTTTCCTTTGCCCTTAACTCTTGCCAAAATAAGAAACCCGTGCTAGAATACTTCCACAACTAAGAAAGTCCGAATCTGACCCGCCTTCGCTAAAGCTCCGGCGGACAAGCCCGTAAGGGTTTGCCCAAGAAGCTTTGAGCAAAGGAGAGGTCCGAAAATTTCCGCCAAGGGAACTGGATTTTCTTATTTGGCGGTTTTTTTGTTTCTTATCAAAATCTATGATTTTGCCAAAAGAAACAAACCCCGCACAAATTCATCTCAAAGCGCAATGGCCGAAAGATGCGTAAGCCGCAAGGCGGAGATGAAAAACGGGTGATAATCAACCCCTGACAAAATAAAATTTGTTGCGGGGTTATGACAATAAGCTAATAAACCATAATTAATTTAATCGATAAAAATATGCAGTACGAACTGTTCTACCTCGTCGGACAAAACAACGAGGAAAAGTTGGACGCGATCAAAAAGGAAGTCGAGCAAACACTCACTGATGAAGGAGCTGTTTTCGGGGAAATGGAAGTCATCACCCGCAGGAAACTTTCCTACGAAGTGAAGCACCAGATCAAAGGGATCTATATCGCCAGGAGATTTGAAATGCCTGAGGTTGATTATTGGGCAGAAGGTTTGGAAAGTGAAAAGGTCGGAAGAATCGACGTCATCACCAAGAAGCTTAACCTCAACCAAAACGTCCTTCGCTTCATGATCGTGAAAGCCGAAGAACTTCCTGAGCTCAAACAGAAAGAAGAAATCCCAGCCAAAAGGGAACCTGAACGAAGGGACCGAAGGGATTCAAGGGATAGATCTGAAAGGCCGACGCGCCACGATAGACCAGCCCCTGCCAAGAAAGAAGAAAAGAAACCGGAAGAAAGCATCGACAAAAAACTTGAAGAAATCTTGAATATATAATTTGCGAATTTTCGCTAATTTCTTCACTAACAGTCTCCGCTATTCGCGATCCTTAAAAAAAATCGCGTAAATCGGAAACGAACATCAAAATGAACGTAAACAAAGTCATCTTGGTCGGACGCCTCACGAAAGATCCGGAGCTCCGCACCACTCCTTCCGGACAGACCGTGACCTCAATAAGTCTGGCTACCAACAATTTCTGGACCGACAAGAGCGGACAAAAACAGGAGAAGACCGAGTTCCACAACATCGTCCTCTGGGGAAAGACCGCCGAAGTGGCCGGACAATACCTGATCAAAGGACAGGAAGCTTACTTCGAAGGAAGGCTGCAGACCAGGGCCTACACAGGAAAGGACGGCGTCGAAAGAAGGACGACCGAAATCGTAGCCGAAACGATGCAGTTCGGAAGCAAGCCCGGAGCAGGCGGAGGAAGTAATTCTGGTTACGCCCGTCCGGCCGCTGCGGCAGCTGTCGCCAAACCGCAAACCCCTTCCGAAAAAATCCCGACCATCAACCTGGACGAGGAGCAAGGAGAAATCAGACTCGAAGACGTACCGTTCTAATAATAACTGATTAACACAGATTTATATCGGATTCACGCTGATCACCGATCAATACGGATTCCACGGATTAAATCCGTGATCCGTGCAAATCAGTCCATCATCCGTGAATATCCGCAATTGAAATATGGAAAAGAAATCTTGTTTTTTCTGCGAAGAAAAAATGGAAAAAATAGACTACAAGGAAGCTTATATGCTCAGGAGATTCATGAATTCCCAGGGTAAGATCTATCCTCCGAAAAGACACGGTACCTGCACAAGGCATCAGAGAGCTCTCGTCAGCGCGATCAAAAGAGCCCGCGTCATGGCTCTGGTACCATACGTAGTCAAATAACACGCGATACGAACGATACGAATCGCATACGAACGATACGAAACAGAAACACAAGTTCGTAGCGTTCGTATATGTTCGTAGGTTAGTATCGATTTATATATGCTGAATATAAACGAAATAAAAAACGGCAAGAACATCCTCTGGAACGAAGAGCCTTTCGTGGTGCTTTCTTCCCAGCATTCCAAGACCGGAAGAGCCGGAGCAGTGCTTCGAACCAAGCTCAAGAACCTCATCACCGGAGCGATGATCGACAAAACCTTCCAGGGTTCCGACAAAGTGGAAGAGGCCGATATCTCCAAGTCCAAAGCGCAATACCTCTACCAAGAGGGAGACGCATACAACTTCATGGATACCGCCACTTACGACCAATTTTCCCTTTCAAAAGACGTGATCGGTGATTTGGCTCTCTGGATGATCGAAGGGACGGAAGTGACGGTTTCAAACTTCAACTCCAACCCGGTCAACATTGAGCTTCCGGTCAAAGTCACTCTCACTGTCGTCGATGCCCCTCCGGGAATCAAAGGAGACACGGCTTCCAGCGGAGACAAACTTGTTACCCTGGAAACAGGAGCGAAGGTTACCACCCCGCTTTTCGTGGAAACGGGAGACAAGATAATCGTGAACACGGAAACAGGAACATACGTTTCAAGAGCGTAAGGGCAGTTTTTTAGGAAAATACGCTACACACAAAAACCGCGCGAAGCGGTTTTTTGTTGTTCTTAATTAGTACGGTGGATAAATTTGGAATTTTATACTAAGATGCATATTTCATTTGTCATCTTGAGCGAAGTGATTCCGCCCTTAGGCGGGGAACGTAGTCGAAAGATCTACGCGATAATACAGCTTGACGTGTTATAACGCAGATTTTTCGACTTCGCTACGCTCCGCTCAAGATGACAAAAATCGACACATTAATCAACAGGTGGCCGATTTTTTGACGCTTTCTTCCAATTTCTTCGCATTTCCGTGACTCAGCAATCCCAAATAAGACTGTATCGTCTCATTTTTTGGATTTTTCGTAATATTCTTCATCATTCTTCTCTTCGTGCTGGTCCGCAATATCCTGTGATGCGGGAAATGCACCCATCCCAGAAAATCAACTCCCGAAGCGTACGTCTTTATGAAGACCTTATCCGGATGAAGCGTGAGTTTCAATCTTGTTTCCAAGAAATCACTTATTTTCGGCAAAACATTTTCCAAGTATGCCATATCGTCATGCAGAATTACAAAATCATCCGCATATCGTATATAGTGGCGGATTTTTAATTGGCGTTTCGCAAATTGGTCGAACTCATTCATATAGATGTTCACCAGGAGTTGCGAAGTCAGATTGCCGAGCGGTAGCCCGATTCCTATTTTTCCGTTAAAACTTTCTATGACTTGCGAAAGGAGCCGTAAAACATCCCTATCTCCGATACGTTTCGATAAGATGACTCTTAAGATACTGTGATCTATGCTTGCGAAGAATTTCCTGATGTCGCATTTCAAAACCCAACACGTCTGGGTATTATTCCTTGAAACCTTGAGACTGAAACATTGAAAACGATCCATGGCCCTATGCGTGCCTTTATCTAACCTACAGGAATATGAGTCATGGATGAATTTCCTGTCAAAATGCGGATACAGGATCCGATGAATGGCGTGATGGAGCAGGCGGTCGCGCACGCTCGCTTTATGGATGTCGCGCGGTTTGGGATCGTTTATCTTGAAAGCTTTATAACCTCCGTGCCGGTATGTTTTATCCGCAAGTTCGCGGTGAAGCGCGAGGATGTTGTCCATGAAATGCACCTGGAATTCGGCGACGTCTTTCCGTTTCCTTTTTCCACGTAAAAATTCCCGCCAAGAAATTAGCAGGTTATCGAAAGAAATGATATTATCGTATATATGAAAAAGACTCCCTTTACTCTCTCTCTCTCTCTCTCTCTCTCTCGAAAAATGCCTCTGTTCTCCAGCGGATCAAAGAGGGATATTTGATTTGGATGGATGTTTCCGTTCATATTCCTAAAAGTGCGCGCTATACTATCGGCGCAAGGATTGAAAATAAATATCTTGATCTGCTTGAACTTGCCCGCGTCGCCTACTTCACTGGCAGAGAAGAAACCGAAAATAAAATCAAGAGAATATCGGACTGCATCTTCGTTTTGGACGCCTTGAAATTTTTGGTAACCGTAGCTTGGGAAGCCAAACTGCTTTCAAACAAACACTACGAAAACGTGGGACTGAAACTGGAAGAAATCGGCAGGATGCTTTGGGGTTGGATGGAGGGATTGAAAAACCCTGAAAAGAAAAACCGCGCCTTTGACGGAACGGAAAAGAAATGACTTTCGGAAACGGAAGACAAACTCATTGTCGGCATTCCACCTATTGTCAGACTTCGCCCAGTTGTCGTTCAGCCACGACTTGCCGTCATTGTTCCGGTTCACGTTGAACACGTGCGGATTACCGTCAGAGTCGATTCGTATGCAACGCCATCCATATCACTGCCCGCTCAAATTGGAGCTGTGCTGTATTTTATTCGGGATCTAAAATCCTCCAGCGTCGCATACCAAGTCTATTTTCTTTATTTTGAAAATATCGTTCCATATCACAAAAAGCCTTGGCCGTTTGCGCTTCGGGAACGTACTTGCAGAAAGGTTCCAAAAAGCCGTAACCGTTTGGCATGACCAATCTATTCTAAAGTATACCAAATTTTAAAGATTGGAAGAAATTCCAAAGGATCAAAAAGTCAAAAATTCAAAGTGACAGAATAAAATAATTCAAGGTTTCAAGATTCCAAAGAGTTTAACTTGCGGAAACGGAAGACAAACTCATCGCCGGCACTCCACCTATCGTCAGACTCCGCCCAGTCGTCGCTCAGCCACGACTCGCCGTCACAGTACCGGTACACGAAGAACACGTGCGGACTACCGTCAGAGTCGACAATCTGCTTCATAGCGATCCAAAAATAATCTCCAGGGGACTGCTGTCTGCCGAAAATATCCTCGTAATGGAGGCGCAGGTGAGGTCCTGTTTCCGGAGGGCACAGATCCAGCCCCAGTTCTTCGGCCCTTTTGTAAATTTGATCCGTTGTCGCTCCGGCGAGAAAACCTAAATCCTTAACCTTGAGTTTTACGAATTTGACCTGCTCCTTGTTTTCAAGTGTGAAAAATTCATCCCTTTTCAACATGGTTTCCACACCACTGGAAATATATATCTTATCATCCCCTTCCGCTTTCTTTCTGCTTTCCAGTTCTCTTATGATATTTTCCTTACTTTCCCCTCCCATCCAAGCATCGAATCCTGATATTTTTCCTTCGGGGAAAGAGGTGTGGATATGCTCGATTCCTTTTGAGAAAATTCCTTCAAAAAGCGGTCCGACATACGTCTTGGTGTTTTCATCGATGTCCTCTTTTTTCCAGGCAATTTCAGAGGGATCACGTTCGAACACGACAGGCGCGTCTTCTTGCGCGATCCTTTGTTTCCTTAACTGCTCAATGCGTGGATCCTTATCATAGCCGAAACCTTCGATCGCATGGTTTATTTCATATAAAAATAATAAATCCTCTTTGGAAAAATGTTCGCCAATTTCCTGTTTCTTCACAAGCTCCGTCACTTTTTTCATATCGGAAGCTTTCTTGTCATACGATTCCCCTCCGGGAAGCGAGTGGTACTTTTCCTGCGCGATATCCACCAGTTCCGGTTCGAGCTCCTGCCTGTGATTCACTCCGCGCACTTCCCCGACCTTGTCTCCGTCCATACGGATAGCCACGCGCGGCTCGGTATATCCGCCGTTCTCTCCTTTCAGATAATACACATAGAAATCACCGCCTTGGAGATGCGCTTGGGCGCTTCCGGTCGCCGTACACCATCCGGTTCCTTTATTTTTGAGATCGTTTTCCAGAATGTAATGATCGCTTCCTTGGTCATATTTCCTCCATTCCCCCTCGATCTTCTCACCGTTAAGTTCCATGGCTTTGCCGGCAGTTTCAACTAGCGCGAATGCGTACAGTTTCGAAAAATCTTTCGCATTGAGCAATTTTTCCAATGTATTTTTCTTTTCTGCAAGTTTCGTTTTTTCTTCATCCGATTGGCCTTCCCATGGCTCGAATTCTTTCTGGTCTATTCCCTCGTCGAGTTTTTTAAAAACCCAGCCCAACGCTTCGGAGTTGAGTTCCGGAAAAGGTGCGACTGTCGATTTCGCCCTCTTGGAAAATTCCAGAGTTTCCTTGCTCAATATTCCCATCTTCTCGATGCTCCGCATCACGAAATATCGGAACCACATCGGATGTTTCGAATCGTTCTGCTTCAGATAATCAAGCCACGCGGAAAGTGTCTTGCGCTGGATTTCGGCTTTTTCCATGACGAGCGGTTTGTATTTCTCGACAATCTCCTGCGTCGAACCGAACTTTTGGATATCCGCTCCACGGCCCTGTTCGATTGCGATACGCTTTTCCGATTCATAAAGACCTTCCGCGATCTTCTCAAGCGTTTCAGGATTTTCCACATTCAAAGTAAAGCGGCTTAGAATGCGTCTTTTGAGAAGTTCGTATCCATGGTCATTCTCAACGATCGCCTCGAGACGGTCCAAATACGTATCCACCCGTTCCTGCTTGTTTTCAGGTCCCGGTTCCCCTTCGCGGAGATTTTTAGCCACCGCGCGTTCCACCGGCTTGGAGCCGGCAAGGTCGGGATATTTTTGAGGGAGAAAGTGTTTTTCCATATGAGGCAATTATACCACAATTCACACAAGCTCTTCTGAATAAAAACAAAAAACCGCACGAGGCGGTATTTTTGTTTCCCTGATTCCTGATTCCTGATTCCTGATTCCTAAAGCCTAAATCCTAATTCCTGCTTATATCTTGGCTTTGGCCGCAATTTCCTTAAAGATCTTTTGCGCGATCTTCTCATTTTCCCGAAGGAAAGTCTTGGCGGCCTCCCTGCCGACTCCCAATTTCACTTCCTCGAAGGTATATGAATTTCCTGATTTTTTGACAACCTCGAACTTCACTCCGGAATCAATGATGTCTCCGGCCAGCGAAATCCCCTCGTTATACATGATGTCGAATTCCGCGACTTTGAAAGGCGGAGCGACTTTGTTTTTGACGACTTTCACCTTCACCCTGTTGCCGACCACATCTTCGCCTTTCTTGATCTGGGCGGATCTTCTGACCTCAAGCCTGACCGAAGAATAAAACTTGAGAGCCTGCCCTCCGGAAGTGGTCTCAGGATTACCGAACATCACTCCGATCTTCATCCTGATCTGATTGATGAAAATGACGATGACATTGGACCTGGCGACGATGGCGGTGAGTTTTCGCAGGGCCTGGGACATGAGCCTGGCCTGCCTTCCTACATGCTGGTCTCCCATCTCTCCCTCGATTTCAGCTCTGGGAACCAAGGCGGCGACGGAGTCGATAACGACCACGTCCACGGCGTTGGAGCGGACCAGCGTTTCCACGATGTCGAGCGCCTGTTCTCCCGTGTCCGGCTGGGAAACCAACAGGTCGTCGATTTTAACTCCGATCTTCTTGGCATATTCCGGATCAAGAGCGTGTTCGGCATCCACGAAAGCCGAAGTCCCTCCTTTTTTCTGGGCGTTCGCGATGATGTGAAGCGCCAAGGTGGTCTTTCCGGATGACTCAGGTCCGTATACCTCGATTATCCTGCCCCTCGGCACTCCGCCGATTCCCAACGCGATATCCAAGGAAACCGAACCGGTCGGGATCGACTCCACGTCGACCCTGCGGACATCCCCCAGCTTCATGATCATCCCCTCGCCGAACTTCTCCCGGATTTCACTCACCACGTTATCCACCTTCTTGTCATCTGCGACCGCCCCTACTTCCGGCTTCGTTGTTTTCTTTGCCATATTCTTATCAACTGCGCCAATCGACGGATTACTAAATCAGCAATCGGAGGATCGGTGCAATGTTTTAATAACTTTTTTAAATATTATAAAGCGCGTCCATCGGGGGTGAAAACAATGTCGCGCACTACACCTGATTCGCTGCTTAAAATTTCTTCTTCCTTTCCTTCCAATTTTATATGGGTATCGTTTCCCTTTCCGGATGTCACGCTTATCTTCTCCTTGGCTGTGAACTTCTGCACCGAATCCGGAAGCAGGACCCCGCTATACATCAAATTCCCATCAGCTTCGACTGAAATCCAAGTGGGATTGGATGAAACATAGAGCTCCATATCGAACTCCTCCTTGTTCCCAGCATCTTCCCCCTCGGAAGCGCCCGCTCCGGAAGATGGGGATTCCACGTTCTGATAATTGGCGTTGACTGAAACGGTCTGCCTGGATTCCTTATCAAACTTGTTCCTGGCTACCACGGTTATGGCGTTGAGCCCTTCCCGAAGTCCCACATCCTCACTGAATTCTCCCTTCTCGTTGACCAAAATAGGCTGGTCGTTTATGAAAAGCTGGGCGTTTTTTTCCGCCACCCCTGCTATCCTGACGGTTCTTCCGTCCACACTGGACCCGTCGGACGGGGTCATGACGACCAATCTTGGCATGGAAACGAAATTGTTGACCTGCCGGTATAAATACAGGAATCCCGAAAAAACGAACAGGACGCTCAATGTTATTATGATTATCTTGGGAGTCACCACGAAACTTGAAAACTTTATCGGCTTTATCTCCTTGTTGCCCGCATCTTCCCCTTTGATATTCTGCGCTATCTTCTGTTCCCTTTCGTATTGCTTGAGAAGCGACTGTCCGCTTATCCCCATGAAGATGGCATAGTTGCGGAGGAATCCTTTGACATAAACCTGTGCCGGAAGCTTGGAATAGTTCCCTTCCTCAAGATACTCCAGATATTTCACCTGCACGCGCGTGCTCTTGGAGATTTCACTCAAACTCAAACGGCGTTCCTCGCGAAGCTTTTTCATTTGCTCCCCAAGAGTCATCGAGTCTATCTTTTTCGTAGTGAATCGCACCATAGCTGAAAAATTTCTAATTCCTAATTACTAATTTCCGATCAAACCTCCTTGCCCGGCGCCGAAGTCTAAAAAATATTTCTAGGTCGACCAGGAATCCTTACATTTGCCATTTATCCCTTTCCACCTGATCGTCCATGGCGCTGGCATATTGTGGGCCGCTTTTCTCTCCGACCAGGATCTCCCTGGCTTTCGCCCCGTCTCCGGGACCGATCACTCCTCTTTCTTCCAGGATGTCGATCAGTCTGGCCGCCCTCGCATATCCTATCCTGAATTTCCTTTGCCTCGAATTTCATGGAACCGAAATCCAGCTTGTCCTCGCTTGGCAGATCCAATTCCTGCTGCTCTCCGGGCGCGCCCGCCACGATGTTCTCGCCGATCTCTTCCTCCCCTCTCTCGATTTTCTGGTTCTTCACGAAAGAAACCACTTTCTTCACTTCTTCCTCTGAGACATATACTCCCTGGATACGCTTCATGCCTGTCGCTGAAACCGAAAGGAAAAGCATGTCTCCGTTGCCCAAAAGCTTCTCTGCTCCGGCGCTGTCCAGCATGGTCCGCGAGTCCATCAAGGATGGGACTTTGAAAGCGCCCTGGCCATCTGCGCCAAACGGATTATCGCACCTTCTACTTCTTTCCCGTGCGTGGCCATAAGGTCGGCCAGCTCGTCAATCACGATGACGATATATGGAATCTTCTCAATTTCCTCTTCAATCGTCTCGTTCGTGTCGGGATCGACGATCGTCACGGTCTCGCCAGCTTCCGCTTTCTTGTTATATGAAACGATGTCCCTCGAACCGCTGAGCTGAAGTTTCTTATATCTTCTTTCCATCTCCCCGATCGCCCATTTGAGGGCGCTGAGAACCTTGCCGTTGTCCACGATCACGTCCGAAAGCAGATGAGGTATCCCGTTATAAAGCGAGAGTTCCACTCTCTTGGGATCCACCAAAATAAGCTTGAGGTCTTCCGGCGAATTCTGGTATATCATCGAAAGAAGGATGGAGTTCACGCAGACGCTTTTTCCGCTGTTTGTCGATCCCGCGATCATAAGATGGGGCATCTTCTTGAGGTCGGCATAGATGAAACTTCCGCTCACGTCTTTTCCAAGCGCCAACAAAAGATTCGAGTTCCTGCTTTCGAATTCCGGGGTTTCCAAGAGCTCCCTCATCCTGACCATCGCGATTGACTTGTTCGGCACTTCGATTCCGATCAAGGATTTTCCCGGAATCGGAGCCTCTATCCTGACCGAATGGGCGGCAAGCGCCAAAGCCAGATCCTGAGAATACGAGGTTATCCTGCTCAGTTTCACTCCCACCGCAGGACGGAAACTGTATTGCGTCACCGTCGGACCGGTCTTGATCTCGCCCGGCTCCACGTCTATTCCGAAATGCCTGAACGTATCCTGGATTATTTTAGAATTCTTGCCCACATCCCCGCCCAAGGCGGTCTCGGTCGAAGTTTCCAAAAGATCCAACGGCGGAAGCTCCCAATCCTCCGGACTGACCTTCTTTTTCTTCTTGAATATCTTTTCCATGATAGGCATCCTGACTTCGGCCTCCACGTCCTCATTTGGATCCTCGACGTACTGGGACTCCTCCGGAACATTCTCGGGTTCAACGTGGTGCTCAAGGATAGGGTTGGCGTCCTCTTCAACTTCATCCTCTTCTTCTTTGGAGATTTCCATCGCCTCCATTTTCCTACTGATGAACTTCCTAACGAAAGTCACCAAGGAGAAGTTGAAAGCAACGATGATTCCGGAAAGCAGCAGCGCCGACAAAATTACGGTTCCTCCGATCCTTCCCGTGAGCTTGATAAGCAGATAGGCAATGGCGTAACCGATATATCCTCCTCCCTGTCCGTCCTGGGCCAGTTCAAGCAGTTCATTATTATCGAAATAAATATGGAAGAAAGCCAGGACGCTGAAAAAAGCTATGGAAAGACCGATGATTTTGGAAATATAGAAAAGCGCTTCCTTGCGGAAAAGCAAAATGATGCCGGCTGCGATTAAAACGAATGGGGAAAGCCATTTTCCCCAACCGAACAAGGATCCGGCCGCCATGTCGAGATATTCTCCCAGCAGTCCGGCTTGCTCGAAAAAGCCGAGCACGAAAAGGATAGCCAAGGCGAAAAGAAAAATCGCCGTCGCCCCTCTTTTCGCGTCGCTATGCACGACCGCTTTTTTTTCCGCTATCTCTTTTTCAATATCCTCTTTTTTTCTTCTTCCCATTTGTTTTGATTTTTCCGCCAAAAATCGGCGGCAAATATAGAGCTTAATACCCTTATTCTATCACACAAGCGCCCTCTCCGCCATATTCCACGGAGCCCGCCTGGACCCAGATGAAGAGCAATTCCTGCGCTATATTTTCTATTTCCATATTTTTGTTTTTTAGGGCCCGTTTGGGCCATTGATCAGATACTGACGAACGCCACCGGTAGCACTTTCTTGAAAGTCCCCGCGATCATGATCGAATCCGTTTCCGAAATGTAGATCGGATGGTGCGTCTTGTTCGTGGATTCAGGGAAAAGCCCGATAACCCCGTCCCCTAACTTCTTAAAACGCTTGATGGTCGCCATGCCGTTGATGACCGCGACCACCGTTTTGCCGTCGAGATCGTCGAATCCTTCCGCTTTCTCGAAAATCACGTAATCACCGTCGTTTATTCCCGCTTTGTTCATGGAATCCCCCAGGGCTTTGACTGCGAAAAGCTTTTTCGGATCGGCCTTGAAAAAAAGATTCTTGGAAATCTGCAGGAAGTCGTCCGCCGCCCCTCCATCCGCATAGGCCAGAGCCTCCCCGCAGGAAGCCAGACCATAAAGCGGAAGGGAAATCACGCTGTTGAGATTGGAATAATTTTTGTTCTCGACGAGATAAATCCTTTTCTGCTCATCCCTCTTAATGAGGTCCTTTTTCTCCAGGGCCTCGACTACCTGCATGACCGACTTGAGGCTCTCCTCCACCCCCATGGAAGAAAGCTGTTTGTGCAGGCGGTAACCGGTCGGGTTCTCCTTCCGGCTCTCGATCGCCTCCCTGATCGACTCGAGAATGTTTTTCTGTTTTGAAGTGAGTTTCATGTATTTCTCTACGAATTACGAATTTTGTACGAATATACGAATGTACAAAAGCATAATCTTAAGCTTAAATATAATGCATCAAATCTATCGCTTTTTAGATTCAAATCCTATTTTATTTTTTCGGGATTTCATATCTGGATCTTCCTTTTTTAAAAACTCCCTCAATGTGTCGAAAATTATTTTGAATCTTTTATCATATCTCCTTTCCATCTCTTCGATCCTGGTCCTCAGTTCCTTGTTGCTGATTATCATTTCCCGAAGCTTCACGAATGTCCTGATAATCTGGATATTCACTTCGATAGCCCTGCGGCTATTCAAGACGCTTGATAACATCGCTACGCCTTGCTCCGTGAAAACATATGGCAAATATCGTCTGCCTCCATAACCTGAGGTGACAATTTGGAACCTCAAGTTTTCAAATTCCTTCTTATTGAGCTGAAACATGAAATCATCAGGGAAGCGAGCGATGTTTCGTTTAACCGCCTTGTTGAGATTTTTCGTTTCAACGTCATAAAGAACGGCTAAATCGCTGTCCAGCATCACTTTCTTGCCTCTTGTCAGAAAGATTTTACTCTCTATTGTTTCTTGCGGGACTGGGATTATGTCGGATTTTATATTTTTCATTTTTGTTTTTTCAAGCAGGCTGTCTTCGGGTAGTCGGAGTATCAATGAAAGCAGCCTGCGCTTTTCCTATTTCAAGAATTTTCCCGCTTCGGCCAGCGCCGTGGAGAATTCCCTGAGATTGTCGGAAAAAATCATCAGGCGGTTCCTGACGGACTCCCCGTCCTTCTTTTTCCAAGTCTCGGAAATGGTCAAGTAGTTGTTTCCGCTCTTAGCCTTCTTCACGTCAAAGAAATAGGTTTTTCCTCCAGCTTTGACGACCTGTGAATTCACGACTTCCTGCTGTGCGTTTTGTTCCATTTTATTTTTTTAATTGTTACATTTTCGGAGCACCCCCGCACTCCTTAGTGTTATTCTATCACTGCTATGTTATCACTGCAAGATACCACTTATCCACAGGTTGTCAGGAAAATAAAAAAACCGGCGACCAAACAGGTCACCGGCAAACAAATACGTCACATGCGCTTCATTTTTTCAAGTCCGTCCATCAGCAGGACATTGATGCGGGCTTCAATCTTGGATTTCTTTCGCAAGGAAAGCCTCAGACATTCCTCGACCGCCTTGACTTGCAGTTCCTCGAAAGGAATCGCGGCGATCGCCAAAGCGGCTTCCATCCGGAAAAAAGGTTTCCCGTTTTTCGAAGGGACGCTGAAAATCATCCTTCTGGCTTCCAGGCAGAGCGTTTCCAGCCCTTTGAACTTGCGGAACCATTCGTCTCCTTTGCCCACCTTCTTCAGCAGTTCCTTCTTGCCGAAGCCCTCTTTCTCCAGACATTTCTTCATCCATTTGAGGACATTGAGATAATGGGCGGACGGATCAGCCAAGAGTTCCTTCAGTTTCTCCAATGGATCCTTTTCTTTTTCCGGCAAATGAGGAGCGTCCGAAGAACCGACCAGCGGAGCATCGTAGTCGAATTCATCCTCGAGTACGTTACCATAGATCGTTCCGGCCTTGAATACCTGCCTGTTTTTCTCAAAAACGGCCTTGGCTTCTTTTCTGGCTATGAAACCCCAAACCTTCCGGTTGCTTTTGTTTTCCCTTTGCCTGATTCTTTCCCTGGTCCGTCCGTGCATCCGGCCGATGTTGTCGAGTGAGAAAGTCTCACCTCCGGTCCCATGCCACCAAATCAGCAGGTCGATCTCTTCATGCCTCAGGATTTCCAGCATCGCGTCTATGATCACGTCTTCCGTTTCCTTGACAAGGCACTTGTCACCCCGCTTGAGACCGAAGAAGATTTCCATCTCCTGCTTGGAAATCCCAACTTTGGTCTTGAGCACGTGCTCTGAAAGCTTCTGGAAAATCTCCCTGGCCTTTCCGTCGCACTTTTGATGCTCCGAAGGGCACTCCCATTCTTCCTTGCGCGCGGCCAAAAGGGCCATGTCGCAAAAAGTCAGGGTTTCTTTCATTGCCTCAAGAAAGAGCTCCGCCCATTCGATCGCCTCGACCAACCTGTCGGACTTCGATGATTTGCAATCCTCGACCGTATCGCCAAGGGTGTAAGCGTCGTCTTTGTTCCCATAGGGATGTTCCAATGATTCGACATGGCGGCGCATGAGCATCGATTTCTCGACCTGCTCCTCGCTTATTCCCAGATCCTGCGCGATCTCACTGATCGATGGCTGCCTTGCCAGCTTCGCCGTCAGCTTTTCCTCCACCGCGGCTATTTTGCTTATTTCGTCATGGACATGTACGGGATAGCGCATGGTCCTGGATTTGTCGGCGATAGCCCTGGTTATCGACTGGCGTATCCACCAGGTCGCATAGGTCGTCAGGCGGAAGCCTTTCTCAACTTCGAACCTTTTCACCGCCGTCATCAATCCGATATTGCCCTCGCTGATAAGGTCAGCCAAAGGAAGGCCCCTTCCCTGGTATTTCCTGGCGATCTTGACGACCAAACGCAAATTGGACTCAATCAGCTTGTCACGAGCCCAAGAATCACCGTTTTTGATCCGATAAGCCAGTTCGCGCTCTTCCTCGGCGGTCAACAAATTGGTTCTGTATATCTCTTTCAGATACGCGGCCACCGGGCCGCTGCTTGCCGCTTCGCCCGGCTCAAATTTGACGTCTTCGCCGTCTTCTTCCGGCTCCTCTTCTTCGATATTATTGGGTTCCTCTATCTCTTCCTCATCGAAATCGGAAAATTCATCCTCTTCAACTTCAGCCAAATTACCCCTCTCAAAATCCTCCACGTTTTCCTCCTCTATGAATTTGTAAAAGTGCCGTTATATATAAAAAAATCCCTATTCGAAATTGAACCTGGATTATACCAGGCTTTGATAAAAAAATCAAGCTTATTTCCCACCGGTCAAAGGGGGAATTTTAGCTGTTCGATCGTCTCCAAAATCTCGTCGAAGCTCGAAACGATCTTGAAAGGTTTTCCTTTTTCCAGCCTTTCCCTTTCATGGAAGCCGAAATCCACCGCGATCGTCCTGAGACCGACTTTGTTCCCTTCGAGTATGTCACCCAACGTGTCAGTCACAAAAACGCAATCCTCACGCTTCAGGCTATATTTTTCAAACAAATATTTAAATTTCTCGACTTTGGACCTGTGCGTTTCAGCTCCCAGCACTTCTTTGAAAACGTTCACGAAATTATTATTTTGAAAATAAGTGTTCAAGGCGGCTTCCTGATTCGAAGAAACGATGAACAGCGGATATTGCCCGGACAGCTTTTTCAAATTCTTCTTGATGTTCTCTTCCAGCTTCAAGAGCTTAAACGCTTCGTTTTGCAATTCGTAAAATTTTTTTATGGACACCTCTTCCTTTTCCGCATCATCCACCTTCCTTTCGAAAATATTACCATTGAAAAAATCCCTATATTTCTCCTTGGTTATCTTCCCTCCCGTGATCTCGACATTTATCCCATAAGCCAACTCGAACGTATCGTGGATCACGCCGTCGAAATCGAAAATAATAGCTTTCATACTCCTTATTTTTATATATTACTTCACGAAAAGCTTCCCGTCCTTTTCCGCCTTCTCCAACATTTCCATTTTTTCCTTCTGTCTTTTCTCCAATTCTTCCGCCTCCGCTTTCCGTTTGGCTAGCAATTCTCCCATGTCCTGCTCATTAAAACTCTTGAATGTGGCCGCTTCATTTTCCTTTTCAAAATCCCAATATTCCGCAAAGTCCTCCGCCACTTTCCGAAAAGATCCCTTGCCTAGAGATTTTTCAATCACTCGCGCCAAAGGCAGCAGCCTTCCGGAAAAATGCGCCCGCATGAACAATTCGGTAATTTTTTGCCGATCGGCATATTCGCCGGCTGAGTTTTCCAAAATTGAATCAACCAAAAAATCGAATTTTTTTCTTTCCTGAAATCTCTCACGGAAAACCACGTCGCCTTTTTTCAACATCTCCTCGACATATCCGCTGAGAAAACCAAGCTTATAATCCTCGCTTTCATCCCCGTTAAGATTTTCAATGAGGCTGTTGACGTCAGGAAACGAATGGGTATTGTCTAAAAACTCCTTTTGTTTCTCTGAGATGCCTCCGTCCGTTTCGAATAATTTGCGAAACCAGCCCTTGATAAAATCGGTTTTGGCGATTTCATCGGCGAACCGCGGATCTTTTCGCAAATATTCGTCGTAAAGCATGCTTACCGCCTGCGCTATAAGCGCTTCCTCGACATCCTTAAAATATGAAGTGGTGCCGTCCTTCGATTCCAGCGCCATCCCGGTCCTATATAAATCCATATCGTTCTTTTCCTTTGAGAAACGCAAAGAGGTGTAGCCGGCCAAATGGAACATTTCATGCGCCAAGGTTGTCGCAAAAAATACACGGGAAGGATGCGAGTCAATGATTATCCGTCTCCGGTATTGCGAGCAAGCGCCATCGTCGAATCTTCCTTTGGTGGCTTTATTGACTCCCCCGGGCTTGAACAAGATGACTTCCGGAGCCAATTTCTCCTCCGCCCCATACCGATGTGCGATTTCATTCACATAACCTTCTATACGCCCGATGTCTTCGCGTTGCTCTGCCGTGAGCTGCTGCTTAAATTCGGCAAATCCGCTCTCGTTCTTTTTTGAAAGCTCTTCGATTTCCTGATGCCAATTTTCTTTCAGCTCTTTTTTCCTCTCTTCATCCGCCCCGACTATGTTATTGAACGGAAATTCCATTTTGTTTTTCATATTTTAAAATATTCCCATTTAACGAACCTGAGAAATTAGCCGATTTCAATCCGCCTTCTTTTTCAGATCTCCGTCGCGTCTTCATCCCCGACTCTGATTTTCTTCACTTCTTTGAAATTCCCTCCTTCGAAAAACATCTTTTCCATTTTTTTATTCCTTTTATTTAAGATTTGATACTTTTTTACACAAGGATCAACACGGTTATCGCGGCTGCGAAAAACAGGGCGAGCCAACCGAGAGTGAATGCGAATACCCGCACGGCCTCCTCTTTCTTATTCTCCAGATAAAGCAGGACCGGCTTGCCGAAGACCAGCGCGGCTGAGATTGCGGCGGAAATCACGAACAGAAGCAGAAACGTCAATGGAGCCAGGAAATTGTCCGGTTTGTCTCCCAGAAATTTCTCCGCTCCGCGCATAAGGGTCGCGACCAACAGGATGTAGGCAGCCTCACTCGCCGCCAAGAAAAAAGCAGTTTTCAAAAACTTTTTGTCCATATGTTTTTTTAATTTAAAAAATTATTTAAATCTTTAAAATTATATTTTCATTTTCCTCATTATCTCACGGCCGTAGGATTATGAGGAATTTTTAAAATTCCCTATGGCCTTGGAGAAATGTCTTTTGAGGGAGTCCTCGTTGTCGATTTTTTCCGCCGTGATCACCCTCACATAAGCCTGGGCGGAATACAGACGCGTCAGTTCCAGGATGGCATCCTCGAAAGGGTGGGGCGAAACGAAGACGCTGTGTTGCAATTTGAAAAATTTCAATTCCCCGAGATGCGCGCGCAGTATGTTGCGGAAAACCCTGTCTTTTTCGGGAATGTCAAAAATCACGATTCGCCATTTCTTGTCCCATTTTTTCGGTTTTTTGAAATTTATCGAACCGCCCAACAAATCCAATCGTCTTGCCTGTTCCTCCCCCTTTTTGGTCAACACCAGCTTGAAAGAGCCGTCGGGAAGGATTTTTTCCTCGATAAGTTTTTCCGAGGATAGGCGCCGGAGGGAACGATCGAAATTATATCGGTTAGACTTGCTCCACTCCTTGCGGATTTTGCGGAGCGTGTCGAAATACTGGCGGGGAGAAGAAGACACTCCCAGAGCCACCCCTCCGAGAAGTGTTATCATGATTTTCTTCTGCACCGGTCCGAATTTATACATATCCCTATTTTATCACCAACCCACGGCCGTGAGAAGATGAGGATTTTTTTATTATCGACTGTTTTCCTCATAATTATACGGTCGTGGGATTATGAGGATATTATCATTAACTTACGGCCGTATAATTATGAGGAAAGTGGGGATGGCGACCGGTTTTTTAAATTCCTAATGATTGTTTTTAAATATCCTGACGGATTCCTGGTGGATATCGGAAATCTTTTCCGCCATGGCGGGATCTTTTTGGAATTTTTCGCATCTCAAGGTAACTTCCCTTCCCATTCTTGCCGGAATCCCGAAGAAATCCCAGAGCTTTTCATAATCATCCAGCGCCGGCGCTTCTTCCCTGTCATAAAACTTTCTCACAAATCCGTAATATCTTTCCATGTCGGAAATATCCTCTCCGTTTGGCAAATCGCCTGCTTTGAGATATTTGAGATATTTTCTTATTTGAAAACCTTCCAGATCGCGCATCTCCTGCAAGATCTTCACCGCGGTCAAACTGATCCAGAGGTCGTCATATTGGGAAATTTCTTTGCCAAGGGGGTTTATGAGTTTCGCAGCCAAGTCCTTTTGGATCTCGTCGCAAAAAAGATGGACCTGCCAACCCTTTTTGAAATCGTCGGCCGCGAATCCTTTTTCCAAAAATTCCTTGGCGTGCGTAAGGTTCCTTGCGGTCTTCGCGATATACCTGCTGTCGGGATAGATCGTACCGGAAAGATATTGCCGCATATCCTTGATGCCCAATTTATCCTTAACGGCTAACGCAAATTTTATGTGAGTTCCTTCTAGTGCCATTTTATTTATTTCCAAATGCTTATTATGATATTTTTCATACCGATCGTTTTCCTCATAATTATACGGTCGTGGGATTATGAGGAGGGGTTCAACGGCTCAGGTGGGGTGGGCCGTTGAGGGAAGGGTTTATTTGAGGGAATAATACGCGAATTTTCCCATGCCCTTGTCTATTAATTTATTAGCCATGCGCTAGAACTTCATCATCGACTCTTCCCCGATTTTTCGGAAAAATCCTTTGCCATAAGTCTTTTCTATCAACCGCGCGACCGGCAGAAGCCTTCCGGAAAAATACGCCTTCGCGAAAAAATCGAAAACCTCCTCGGCACTCTTGAATTTTTCAGGATTCTTTTCGTGGATATGTTCAAACATGGCCATGGCCTTTTCGTGCTCTTCTTCATAAGTTACCCTGGCAACAGGATCAGGATCTCCTCCTTCTCCTTCGCGCATCCAAAGCACCGGAGGAAAAGGCTCATGCGCGCCATATCTCTTCTTCAATATCCAAACTTCATCCCTAAACATCTCATGACTCTTCATGCGCGCATGGAAACGATTGGTCAATTCCGTAGTTACCGCCTCGTTTATATACCCGAAATACTGGTCCTTTTCATCCTTAGATGAGGAAATGGCCAACCCAGTGCGTTCAAATGATACATCTGCATAACCATCGCTCTTCCCACCTTCAAGCACGATCCTAGAAAAACCGAACAAGTGCATCAACTCATGGAAGGCAGTTTCCGCCAATTCGGTCTTGGACGTTTTTCTATCCACCATGACAGCGACAACCTGTTTGAATGTAACGCAAACCCCTACCGCTTTTTCAAGTCGGACTTCCTTAAAAAAACCCGCGTCGACCAGCTTGATAAAATCCACCGAGGCCTTCGATTCTTTTTCCGCATATTTCCCCAAAAGAGCGTTGGCTTCTTCGACGACCAGTTCCAATATTTTCCGCTGTTCCGGGGTCTTCTTCATCTCGTGCCTTTCAATCATTTTGCTGATCCGCCCAAAATCATCCCGCACCTCGCGCTTTTCCCAATCAGCCTTGATGTTTTGGTATTTCTTTTCGGAAAGATTATCCGGTTTCCTTACGAAAGTGTTTCCCTCCTGCCCATTGGGCATCTTCAAAAAATTTCCTTCCATATGACTAATTTTAATTTTAAACTACGTTCTTTTGCCCTTGGTTTCGATTACGAGTTTTTCTGCCTCAACCACCAAGCCTGCGACCGCAAGGATCAGGATAAGATTTAATGTGTTTATTAATTTATTTATTAATTTAATTAAATCCAGACGACACGATCTGACGGTCGTCTCAGGATGTGGGTTTTTTATTTTTATAATCAAACTGATTTCAATACCTTCCAAATTTCAACCATGGCTAGGGTGTCGAGGTGGCAATAGTCTTTGAGTGCCTGTATCTTAACATTTTTATCCTCCTCGGAGTATTCTCCTGACACGATACGGTTCCAAGTGTCCGAAGCGGTGCCTCCTTCTTGGATATACAAATTCTTATATGAAAGATGGGGCACAAGGGCCGGCAAGACATATTTTATCGAAGCGCTTCCCTTGAATGCCGGATGGTCATACATTGTCGTTTTTCCATAAAATGGAATCATCAGGTCAACGATGCGATCATTAACTTTTTGCATAAAATCATGATATTCCAGCAAGCGTTGCCCGATTTCCTCATTCCTGCTTTTTTCAAAGCTTTGATTCCAAACGACCACACTTCCCTTTTTTGGAAGATGCACTTCCAACGCTTTGGTAAAATGCTCATCAGGGCACCCAGATCCCGTATAAATAAAATCGAAATGTTCCAATTCGCTCTCATGCGAATCAATCACATGCAGAGAAAACTGGAAAGTAATTTGCTGGTATGGTTTGTATCCGTCATATCTCGGCACGGCAGAAGGGTATGTTTCATAATCAAGAAAAGACAATGGATATTTCCAATTTTGCAAAAATTCAACAATGCCTTTTTTATCGATATATTCCTTGCCTGATTGCGCTGTATCAACTTGTCTTCTTTGATTGTCAGACAACTTGAAATCTTCCGGAACATCTTTGATGCTGAAAATTCCACTATCAACCAATTCTGCTAGCTTTTTCTTGCTGGTGCCGATTCTTGAAATTTCATGAACCGAATATTCCGGAAGATCAGAATTTGAATACCACGAAGTCGTGCAATGTGAATTTTTACCTTTCAAAATACAGTCGCAGTGTCCCTTTGGTTCATTTTCATTGGACAGTAATTCATAGGCGCCTTCCATCTTGTTTTTCACATCCTCCAGTTTTTCATTCACCTTGTCGGTCAAATTTTCTATCAAAAAGAGCTTTTTTAAATCAAGCTCTCCTCGGCGCACATATTCTTTGTTTAGTCTGATCAAATTCAAAGTTCCCACTTCAACACCCAGATCATTCAAAACATTTTTCTGAAAAGCCATATCGATCAAATAGTCTTCGGCTTTCCTTCCGCCATTTTCTTCCGTGCTTGTCGAAGATTTTACTTCATACAAATCATAAACGTTTTTTTCAGGATTAAAAACAAATATATCAGCTACGGCATAATATCTTTCCGTGGCAAAAACCGGCTGATAAATCACAGGGGTCCTGTTTTCCATGAGCTTTTTTGTGTATTCAGCGTCATCACGGGATTCGACGAGCACACCACCAGGGAAAAGACCGCGCGCAAGCTCATCGATCTGATTGCCGGTGTCGATAATATTCTGCTCAAAAGAAGAAAGCGCTTTTTGCTTGTACACCTCGGGCCTGTGAATTTTAAGCCAAGCGTTTTTCGCACAATCGAGGCAGATCAGAAAATTTGTTTTTGATAATTTCATACAATATATTTCTTAACCTTCAGGGATTTGTTTCAGTTATTGATCATCACTAATTATATTTTTCTCTTACAAGACATTCTCACATTCTCAAGAATGTGAGAATGTCTTCAGGAATTTTTGGATGGCTTGGCCATAGGGGGAAAGCTCGTGGACGACCAGGCGACCCATATTCCTTTTTCTCACGAGCCCGGCTTGTTCCAGGCGCAAGATATGGGCGGAGATGGTCTTGAGGTTGCACTTCAATATCGCGGAAACGGAATCCACGCTGATTCCCTTCTTCTCCGCGATCAGGAAAAGGATTTCGATCCTTCTGTGGTTCGCCACACCCTTAAGGTGCCGTTCCATCTGCTTGGAGGATTTTTCCTGGCGGACTTTTTCCTTGGGATATTTTTTTCTTTTTATCGCAAGCATAAGTTTATACTCACATTTTACCCCCAAAACCCTCTCCGGACAACATTCTTTAGCCATTGACTTGTGGCTGTGGGATTATGAGGAGGATATAGAAAAGCTATTTCCAATCTTTAATTATGATTGTTTTGCCCTTGGTTTCGATGACAAGTTTCTGACGCTCGCGGATTTTTAGCGCGTCCACGATTTCAGCGGGGATGTTGATTGAGAGGCTGCGCTTCCCCTGCCTCGTCACCTTGCGCACGAATTTTTCTCCTTTTTTCATACTCTCTTGTCATTCCAGCCTTTAAGCCGGAATCTATATTAATTTTTTATTATAGTCATAATTCCACGGCCGTGGAATTATGACTATGTTGAAAATACAGGTGTTACGTAGCATGTTACGTAGCGCAAAAAGGTACCTGACCTTTTTCTTTTTAGTCATTGATATTCTTTATCAGCAGATCAATCCATGCATCCGTATAAATATAATCCTTATGCGGTTCATCATATTGGCAATATTCTACTTTACAACTTTTTGAATTTGGCCTAACATTGTATTTTTTCCACATCTTGGTGTGCCAACTCATTGTCTTTTTTTGCTTTGTTCTTTCTTTAATAATTTCCAACACACTTGTTGGCTTATGCTTTCCTTGGTTTGCAACTTGAATATTTTTTTCTTTTATCCCTACAATAAATTTCTCATATTTTTTCATTTCCTCACTATTGCTTTGATCAAACTTAACATACTCAACAGCAACATCAGATGAATTACGATGATTACCTAGCTTAGGAATAAAAAAAGCTTTGAAAGAAAATTTTTGAGAATCTGAAATGTCAGCAGAAAGAGAATTTCTAAAAGTTTTAATAAAATCAATAATTTTTTCATCTTGTTTTGATTTTGGCAAGGTTTTTCTTTGTTCTGTAAATTGCAATGGTATGAAGAGATTTTCTACAATGGAATGCTTATCTCCAAACTCTTGCACTAGAAGCTCCTCAAAATTCAATAGCAATGACTGACATTCACCAGAAATCATAGGGTCTATTATTGGCATAAACCTATGTTCAATTTTATTTCTTATCTCATAAAAAAAGGAAATATTTTTTAAAACTGGACTATTTTCATCCTTATAGAATTCTGTTGCGGAGTCTAATAATCCCCAAGCCTTATTTTCTCCATTAATTTTTTTAAATCTTTTTGGATTTTTTTCGTCTAGATAAAAATATTTAACCCTTTGTTTTTCAAAAATAGCATGGAACAATGATGTCCAAGCTATGCACATTAAAACCACAAATCCACCGGCACGAAATGAAGTCTTCGGCTTATTATAAATATCCACACCCAACAAAGCTGACTCCTTTGCTTTTTCTAATAAATTTGAAACTTTTCCGGGTAATCCTCTAGACATATATCAATATCCTATTTATATTCTTTTCATTTGACTAATAATAGCGTTTGCAAGGTCACGTTTATCAATCAAAAAGTTATCCCATTTATTTGCTTCATTTCTCTTTCTGCCCGCAACAAATCCAAACATTGCCTTTCCATTGTTGGAAATTTTATTTGCAAGTCGCACAAAGTCAGGACCTGGAACAAACCAAAGATAATCCCAGAGATCACCTTCCTCCGTGTCAAAATAACAAAAAATTGTGGCCGTTGAGTAGTGATCATTAACACCAGAAGCCTTTGCTGTTGCAGTGAAAATCTCATCGGGATTATTACCAAAACGACTTTTGATCTGGATATACATCGTTTTCAAACTTCCTTTCTCCTTAACAATCAAATCAATTCCCTCATCATCAGAAATTGGTTTATAACACGACAAGGTTGTATCGCCATATAAAATAACAAGCTCTGCAATTCGAGCCTCTGCGATATCTCCTTTTTGTTTCGTGGAAACATCTTTTGAAATGTTGTGAGTTTTATCTTCTTTTTGCGACTTTGATTTTACAGTTTCCCTGAATTCAGGATTCAATCCAAATGTCGAAGGTGCGGTCTTAATAAAACGAGATTTTTCTTTCTTTGAATTTGTATCAACAACAAGCTGAGCATTCATAGTGGCTTTTGGTGTTTTTCCTGCTGTTTTTAACCAACCCCTATCAAGAGCAACTTGTGTAATGTCGTTACTATGCAATGGCTTTCCAATTTCTTTTAATATTTGAAAAGCGATTTCTTTAAAAGAATTCATGCAATTTTATTATTAAAAAATATTTTTTCTAATGTTATACAAAGTTTTCAGCGAACCAATTATATTATCCCTATATTCTGAAATACCGAATGCATCAAAAACCACATCGTCAAATTCTTTCCTATCACTACTTCTTAACTCATCTAAAATTGGCAGAATTTCTCGATTTTTTAAGACAGCAAATTTTTTCTTTATATCGTCTTTTTGTTTGTCAGATAACAAATCAGAATTTAAAATTTGCAGACTATTTTTCATCCGAGTTGAACTCAAGTCAAGAGCCCCTAATCCTCTTCCAAATCCCAACGCTTCAATAAAGAAAATTCCTAAAACACTATTTAACAGTGCCTGCGATAAATCGATATCGATATCGATATTTTTAGCAGTAAATCTCGTCAAGCGCTGATTAACGAAAGATCTTTTTTCAAGTTTGGCAACGAAAATTCTCTTATCAAAATTCATACTCGTGACTAAATCTGCCATTGTTGAATTATTCATTTCATACCAGAAATATCCAGCCCTCTTTAAAGCATCCGGTAATAGCTTATCCCCACTAGTGTTAAATTCATGTTCGAATTTTCTGATCCAATTTAACGCTCCCGTGTGTCCAAGCTTTTGTAAATTTTCCAACGATTCAGAACAGCAAAATGATTCTGATTCAGCTTGCGTCACAAGCATATTTATATCTCTTGATGATTTTAAAACAGGCTGTAAATATTCCGCCTCAATGTTATGCCCAGACTCTGGATAAAACATCGCGTCCCATCCTCTTCTTTCTCCCCTGTTAATATCAAACAAATTACTAGCCAAAATAAGTTTATTTTCTATATCTTTAAGCCATGAAACATCGCTAAATAATGCACTCCAATTTAACGTAAAGTCAGACAATTCTTTGGTTTTATATTTTCGAATAATTACATGTTCACTTGAAAGGCCAGCCAACACATTTTCCAAAACTTCACCGACCTTTTGATTATCAGTTTCCTTCTGCAAATCAAAATCAATTGTTATGAAATTAGTAACTTCATCCTCATTGATTTCATTTAATAAATTTCTTCTATTTAAAATTAGAATGGTAGTTACAACATCAGCATTATTAAACCACCTTCCCTTACCTGAAATTAATATGGACTCGATGTGATAAAACTTATTCAGAGCAACCTTGAAAGCTGAACCCCATTCTGTACCGAGCCAAGAATTAGAAGTGATAATTCCCAGCCTGCCGCCTGTCTTTAATATTTTCCATAAATAAAAAGGTATATATGCATATAAATCACTTTTTGCTTTTAGACTTAAATTTTCACCTAAAAGATTTTCAAAAATTTCCCTTGTATTTTCTTTTATATTTGGATTCAAAATCTCTAAATCTTCTTGCTGAATGAATGGCAAATTAGAAGCAATGTAATTAACGCCCTCATACTTTTTAACGACGGGCTTACCTGTGTAGGGGTCTTTGAATTCAATGTCTTGTCCAATGAAAACATTAGTGCAGTCTTCCTTGAAAATTTGAATAATCTCTCCAATATTTACTGGCTCTGTTAATGCGATTGTCGCCATTTGAAGAGGAAAAGCAACCTTGTCACTAGAAAAAATAGTTTTTAATGAATCCTTAGAGCTTATCCCTGATTCTTTTTTAATATCGTACGCACATCTTGCGATGGTTCCAGTTCCACAGCATGGATCATGAAAGGTTAACTCCTTATTTAACATTACTAGACCGGTTAACAACCGAGCCAAAAACATTGGTGTTGCATATTGACCGGCAATTTTTCTTTTTGAAGAATAGATAATATCTTGCAAAAGCTCCTGAAGGAGTTCTTGACCCACGGATGACAATTCAACATTATTTAATAAGACATTCAATTGGATAATCTCCGACCACGATTCATCTGTTAAATAGTTTTCACCGAGCTGTGGCTGAAAAATATTCCAAAAATTACATTCGGCAGATATTTCTTGAAAAATTATTTCAGCTTCTTCAACGGAAGTTTCATCCTTAATCAATTCTATTTTTTTGGCTGGATCAAAGAATGCAATAAGAATATGTGCAAATAGAATCTTGTTAATCCAATTTATCAATATTATTTTAGATAGGATTTCCCATTGATTTTGTTGCGGATAGTCAAGCTTCGCAACTCGCCACCAAATGTTCGCTTCAGCTGAAAATCGCGCATCTTTCGTGGCCGCTTTTTTTAAATTCTCCGCAACGCCTGTATCATTTCTTAAAATAAAGTCTACTATCTCACTATCCTTAAAGGACTCTATGAATGTTTTTTTCTCGATAAAACCACTTTCAAAAAAAGCATTAAGATCCTTTAATATTTCTTGAAGTAACTTTTTCCATTCATCCTTAAATTCATCAACCTTATCTCTTGTTGTAATTGATTTCTTTAAACTATCCCAAAGTTTAGCTGGTTCAAATTCGTTGTCCTTTTTTACATACAAAACAGCAACTCCCACATTCCAAAGCAAGAAACTATTCAAGCCCAATATATTTGCCTTTAAAATTGCGTTCTTAATAAACTCTTCATCTGTAACCAACGTGTCAGGCATCTTTAACTCCCAACCCATTAAAATTTCACTATTACGTCCATACAAAAGAACATCAGGAAATAGTCTCTTTTTTCCAGTATTTATTGTTGTTTCTCCACCAGCCCTGTCAATTGTCTTATTTTTTGCTGAAGAATATGCATTAATCTCCGAAATGAGATCAATTGCCCAACTTCTTTCATTGTAAGAAGTTTTTGCCATACTGATTTACTTTAAACTTAATTTCTCTTTTGCTAATTCAACCCTGTCATTGCATATTTTTACATAGTCAATCTTTTTATCTTTAAATAAGTGCACGTCGGTATTTTTTTCAATTCCAACAAAATCCCTGCCTTCAACAACAGCGGAAACCAAAAAACTTCCGCTTCCGCATGTATTGTCCAGAATAATTTCGCCAGGATTGCTAAATGTTCTTATTAGATACTGACCAAGTTCTACTGGTTTTTGAGTAGGATGATATACTTTTCCTTCGCTTTCTGCGGTTTTGAAATAAACAACATCAATTGGGTATCTCTCTCCATCGCTCTTGACCTCAACAGGTTTAAAATCACCATAACTTCCAGTAAGTTGATTTTTCCTAACACCCTTATTATATGCCTCTCCTTTTCTCATTTGTGGATTATAAGTTGGCTGTGTTTTATAAAAAACACAGATATCCTCATGCTTTCTTAATGGCTGTTTTTTTGCATTCAAAAAATTTGTTGGTTTTGATTTTTCCCAAATTATTTTATATTTAAATAATTTCTCATTACTTAAAATTAGTTTTGCTGTAAATAATCCTTGAGCTGTTAATACTATTGCGCCGTTGTCTTTTATTATCCTCTCGTATTGCTCCCATAATTTATCCAAAGGAATAACACTATCCCATTTATTTTGCGTAGTTCCATAAGGAAGATCACACAAAATCATATCGATAGATTTGTCTGGGATTTTTTTCATCACATCCAAACAATCTCCCGAATGAACTTTATTTACAAAATCTTTTATTTCTTTCCTCAAAACTGGTTTTTTTATATTACTCATCGGAAAGTTATTTGCCTCAAAAGCCTGCTCCTCGAGACTTGTCTCATAGGCCGTCTTTTCAGTTTCAAGTAATTCAAACAGAGCTGCCTGCGCTCCCTCAGCAACATAATCAAGGCTTTTATTTTTACCCTTTAGATCTTCAGAAAAACTATAACTTCCCTCACTAGAAGTAATTATAAAATCAATCACATTTATACCGAGAAGTGATCCTGCCTCTGCAATTTTTTTTATGACTTCAATATCTTTCTCACTTGGCAAAGGATCCCCGGAAGGATGATTATGAACCAAAACTATACTTGCTGCCCTGAGTTCAAGTGCTGGTGCAAATATTTCTCTTGGATGAATAAGACTTTTGTCAAGCAAGCCTATGGTTATTGTTTCTTTTTTTATCAACACATTTCTAGCATTCAAATAGAGACACACGAGATATTCTTTCTTTTTATCTCTCAAACCATAAGTGAGGGAAAGGACACTATTTGAATTTTTAATAACAATTTCATTCCCCCTTCCTTCTTCATAATATCTTTTAACTAGCGCTATCGCAGATGAAATTTGCAAGGCTTTTGCTTTTCCAATTCCCTTAATTTGGAGCAAATCGTCAACGGACGAGCTTAAAAATTTTACACCAAATTTTCTTATAATTTGTTCCGACAATTCTTTCACATTCTTTCCCATGATTCCACTACCAAGAAGTATGGCAAGTAGTTCACTTTTCGTAAGTGCATCTGAGCCCTTTTTTAGAAATTTTTCCCTAGGACGATCAACTCTTGATATATCTTTTATTTTTGCCATTTTGTTTCAAAAATAAGCGCCTTGTTACGTATACTGGGGGATGTGAGGCAGGTGGCGGTTTACCGCTTATATGACCATTCTACTCCCCTTTCCCCCCATGGTCCAGCTTTTTAGGGGGTGCGAAATTCCCAATCAAAGCAGGGGTTCACATTATCAATTATAAATTATCAGTTATAAAATCCCCTTATTTAAGCCGAAATACTGTTATCAGTTACAGGTTATCGGTTATCAAAAATGCCCTGATTTAAGCAAAAATCAACGGCTCAGGTGGGGTGGGCCGTTGAAAAAAAGGGCTTAGGAAGGCTTCAAAACCTCCTGGGCGTCGTTTTTTCAGGCTTCGCACCTTTCCAAAAATTCCTTCTGGGCGGAGCGTTTTTTCAAGATGCCCATCTTGGCGACTTCGGCGGAGCTTTTTTGGGAAAGTTTTTGCAAAGCCTTGTCGAACTCGTGCACCTGCGGATTCACTTCCAAGGCGATATAGTTGATGCCCAAAAGCTTGATTCCCCCGAGGGTCCTGACGCGGGAAAGGGCGACATAGCCCATGCCGAACTCGAACGATTTGCTAAGGTCCATCTCCACCGCGTCCAGCGTCATGCCTTGGCTTTTGTGGACCGTGATCGCCCAAGCGAGGCGGAGCGGAACCTGGCTTATGGAAACCAAGGTTTTCTCGTTTTCCTCTATCGACCATTTCTCGGGAGTCGCGACGATCGTTTTTCCTGAAACCGTTTCGACGATCGGCATCCCGCTTCCGTTGAATCCCGCGACTTTGCCCAGTGTGCCGTTGACATAGCCCTGCTCGAAATTGTTCTTCACGAACATCACCACCGCGCCTTTTTTGAGAAAAAGGATTTCCGGAGCCAGACAACCTTTCTTGACGGAGCTGACCAAAAACTCGTTGCCGTTCGAGGTCATTTCGAAAACCCGCGCTTCCTCTTTGATCTTTTGCAATTCCGTTTTATTGATGGCGTCCACGTTGACGTTGTGGGTATAGAGCCTAGTCGGCGTGATTTTGCTGGCTATGGATTTGTTTTCCCGCGAAAGGATCGTAGCCATGGTTTTCGCGTCGCACGACCGGCTCCGGATGTCGGAAAGTATTTTGAGCATTTCCTTGTCTTCCTGGCGGTGCTGTTCTTCCAGATAGCAGATTTTCGGATCCATTTCCTTCCAGGAGTCGGATTCGATTACGAACTGCGCCTGCTGGCCGTATTTCGCGACCGGAGGAAGCTGGAAAAAGTCCCCGCAAAGGACCACTTGCAATCCGCCGAACGGCTTGAAGGGGTTTTTGAATTTCTTGCAGATGGCGTTGACGATGTCCAACTGGTAGGCGTGAAGCATAGAGATTTCGTCTATGATCAGCACGCTGGCGGCCGCGAAGCGGTTTTTGTGGTAATGCCTTTTTTTGAGTTTGGCGTATTCGGCCTCGTCGAAAACTTCGCTGATGCCCATGCCTGACCAGCTGTGGATCGTCTGCCCGTTCATGTGGGTCGCGGCGATCCCGGTGGAAGCGGTGACCGCGACTCCGATGTTATTCTTTTTGAGATATTCGATATATTGCTTGAGCACGTGGGTCTTTCCGCTCCCGGCCGGACCGGTCAAAAAAACGCTGTGCCCAAGTTTGAGGATATCCAACGCGGTTTTTTGTTTCATACTAGCCATGCTACCCCCTTTTAAACAGCTAGTCTAGCTTTTTAGGCTTTAGCTTTTTAGGGGGGTACGAAATCCCCAATCTAGGAAGGGATGCTGTTATCTGTTATGAGTTATCGGTTATCAAAATGCCCTGATTTAAGACGGAATGCCGTTATCGGTTACAGGTTATCTGTTATCGAAATGCCTTAATTTAAGCCGAAAACAACGGCTTAGGTGGCCGAAGCCTTTTAATCCTCCATTTTAAGCCAAAAAGAAAACCGGAATTAATCCCGGTTTTTCTGCTTGAAATCAATAAAAGGCTTATTTGCAAGAATTTGTCTGCAAGCTACCGAATTTGCGATCATATTCCTTTACGAGCTTGAGCTGATCCTTGTTGGCTCGCTTAGTAGCCTCCACGACAAGCTTCTTTTGCTCCCTCGAAGATAAATCAAAAAAACTAAGCTCCTTGCCTGCCTTATTGCGTGTAATTTTTTGAATTATTTTTTTCAACATAATATTTTGCTTAGTGATTTCTTATTATATGGCATATCCAAGTAATTGTCAATATTGTCTATGTTAAATTTTATTTTTTCAGTCTCATTTGAATAATTTTTTATTACCAGATTAATTTCAACATCTTTTCCAAATTCCTTTTTAATAGCGTTTACATTTTCCTTTGCCTTGAAAAATGCATCCACAAAAGCGTCTTTTGGAATATATCTGCCCTCGAGCTCCTCTCGCTTTCTCGTAAACTCCCACGCCCTGAGCGGATCCTGATATAAATAAAATACGCTTATGACCCTGCCTTTCCTTAAGGATCTTTTGATATTTTCACGTGCGATCTCGTATTTTGCAAATGTTCCATCCATTAAGGCGTTTTGTCTATATTTTAAGACATGGTCGTATATCTTTTCGACTCCAAGCGAAGAAGCGCCTTGGATAATATCTGAATTTTTTCCATTATATTGCGGGATAATTTTTTTGATTTCATCCGCATCTATTCTTACAATTTCAGTAGCATTTTTATATTTTGAAAATAGGATTATAAGTTCTTTTGAAAATTCGGTTTTACCCGCACCAGGAGAACCCGCCATGAAAATAGTAAACGGTTTCTCCACTGATGGAAAATTATCAAGACTGCAAAATTTATCCAATAAAGTACGTTTTTCTTTTTGGATAAAAATTCTAGCTTCCTGTGATATTTTCAGCTCATCTCCATTCATTTATCAATTTTATCAATTTTATTATAGAAAAGCAAAAACATCCTCACAAAAAAGTCTGTTTTTAAGAAAATTACCTTCCTGTTTCTCAGTCACTCACCTGACAAGAGTAAGAAATGATGCTAATCCGCGAATTCACCCTATTAAATCCCCGACGTGTCAGGGTGCTTGCCCTGTTGAATTTCAATGATTCAACAGGGTAAACAATTCAACAGGGTAAATGCCAATCCGCGAATTGCGAATATTATCAAAAGATTGAATATGGCTCAATTCTACTCCCCCTTCCCTTTAATCTCAATCCTATCCAATCCATGCTCATAAAGTTCGTCTCCGTACTTATCGATAAACTCATAACGTTTATAAAATCGCTCGTCCTTACCCATCTTCTTTATTTTATCCTCACCGTATTTCCGCAAAAAATCCCTCTCGCCCAAGCGATCGGCCAACTCTTCCCAGAAAACATCCTCGTCATATTCTTCTTTGAAATGATCGACAAGTTCTTCGAACTCAGCCGTCGGGAAATATTTCATATCTCCGACAGGTTCATCATCGACGTATTTTTCCAATCCCGCTTCCTGCGCATATGAAAAAATATAGCTTTCCAAAAAATTAAACTCCTTGAATTTGTCATCCGTCCGGATTGCATTCACCATCCAATTGCCCAAATATACCAATTTGAGCAAATTTCCATATTGCTTCTTGGTTAGCTGCACATTGATTTTATTGTTTTCAGTCATATTTTTTTGAAATCCATATCCCAGCCATATATGATTGTATGGAATTATATAAGATTATTTTTCATACTTGAATCCGGCTCCTATTTTCCAAACCCCTTTTTCCCTAAACGCCGGGATGTTTTGGCGGCGGGCGGCGTTGAAGATAGCCGGCGCCGATTTCTCGTGACCCTTGGCGTATTCCGAAAGGGTAATTATTTTTTCGCCTTTGAGATAGGCAATCCTTTTGTGCAGAGATTCCATAAGCGCTAACGCCAGGATTTTTTCCATCGTCTTGGTGTTCTTTTTGTCACGGTAATCTCCGAATGCCTTGTAGTATTCGGCTTTTTCCTTATCCCTAATTATGATCGGCACGAGCCCGAGTCTCATCAATTGGTAGCAGATGATCACGCGCCCGATGCGCCCGTTGCCGTCGCAAAACGGGTGGACGGTCTCGAAGTCAAGATGGAATTTCGCGATTTTTTCCAAAAAGTACGCATCCAGTTCTTTTGAATATTCCTGCAGAGTCGAGTCTATCATAAGCTCGACATGCTCGGGCGCAGGCGCTATATGCGTGCCGACCCTGACGTATTCATATTGCTTGCGGAATCTTCCGGCGATGCCGTCATTTATGCCCCCGATCAACATCTGGTGCATCAGTAAAATAAGCTCTTTGTCGATTTCTTTTTCTTGCGACTTCGTTCGGATATATTCCATGACACGTGCAAGATTCTTCGCTTCAAATATTTCGCGGACATTCAAATCGCGCGAGACCTCCATCTCCAGCAGGATTTTCTCCGTTTCCTTGAGCGTAAGGGTTGAATTTTCAATGGCATTCGAGTTATAAACGCTTTCCGGCACCTCCGCCTCATCAATCATAACCAAAAGCGCCTCCTTGCCCTTTCTGAGGGAGTCGAATTCATTTTTAAGCTCTTGTATGCGCTTTTTAATCGGATTTGTTATGGCCATATTTTTTAGTGAATATTACAATAACATCATATCATATTCACGTTTTTTTGTCAATATTTAGTGAATATTATCAATATATTGCATAAATTCACTACTTTTTATAGACCATTTCTGCCCTTAAGGCTTAAATGGGCCTCTTTTATGGAGATGGCATTAGTCAATTTTGTGAAGGTTTTTTATTTTCATTTTACTTTTTGCGAAGTTTGAGGGATTTGACGGTGATGATGGCAAGGCTTGTGATGAGAAAGGTTACGGGGAGAGCAAAAATAAACATCTCCTTGAGACTTGGGAAAAGCAAATCTCCGCTAGGAGAAGCTGTAAAAATCAAAATAATTGAAATCGGAACATAAATAACCGCAAATTTTTTCCATGCATAAAAAACTTGTTCGCGCAAAAACAGCAACAGGAAAGAAATAATAAAAATAGGAACAGAAAAAACAAAAAGTGGCACAAAAATAGGGTTGTAACGATCTATATATTTGTGCAAACACCCTATATCATCCTTTTCACAAAGACCTAAAATTTCTGGCGAACCGAGTGCGAGGCTTAGCAAGATTATAAACACAGAAAAAGCAATAGTCGAATAGATTTTCTTTTTGTAGCTCATTTTTTTATTTTTAAAAATTATAAACTTAATCAATTAATTGGATTCGCTCTATAATCACTATCAGCTTTTCCGCTTCCTCTTTCGGAATACGGAATTTTTCCGGAGCATTTTCCCTGCTGAACGTTTCTATTTGCTGTTTCACATTGGCAAGCATGGCATTGGTCGCTATGTTATGGCCTTTTTCCAGCTGCTTCCTGGCATTGCCTATCTTGTCGATGAGCCTGTCTTTGACCGTTTGATGGATGTCCAGAAAGCCGATCATCTTTTCGAGGATTTCCAATGATGTTTCCTTGCTTGCCTCCTCTCCAGGACGGATAATGAAATCTTTCTCCCCGTCTCCGTTAATGTCTATTTCCATCTCTCCGACGGAATCGGAAATCGCTATTTCGGCGATCATCCCTTCCATAACCGGGATGTTTTCAAAAGTCGTGTTTTTCGTTTCGCCTGTTCCGAAAACCTCGTCGATCTCAAAGGTGAATGTCCCCAGATCCTCTCCCTTGAGTATAACATCTTGAGCGATTCTCCCCTCCGCTCCGGCGTATTTCGTTTCGCCGAATTCCATATAATACGAGTTCGGCACTTCTTGTTCATATCGCCGGATGTCCGAATCCTGGTCATTGTTTTCGATGATGCCGATATGGTTTCCATTTTCATCTATTATGTCGATCTTAACCGGTGAATGCAGACGGTATCTTAAACGTTTATACTCTTTTTCTACTTTTGGCTTTTCTGTTGAAATATAAGTTACTTGTTCTTTTTTATTTTGAATAATATTTTTTATAAAGTCTTGCAATGGTGTAGCTTCCAGTATATCAGCATGGTTCCTACTTATTCTAAACTTAAGATCCAAAGGGTTATTGTAAAGTTTGAGATTCAAATAATACCTCTCCTCCCCCTCCATCGCCGCCGCGCTAGGGACGACCACCGTTTCGTCCCCGTCCTCGGTCAGGATCAACTTGCGGTCGAGGTTGCTGAGATTGTCCGGGCAAAAGAGAATGTCGCAATCGTCATAACTTATTCCGCGCACCGTATCCAAGCCCCAGCCGGCGATTTGGATCACTTCCATATGCTCCGGCGCTCGCCAAGAATCAAGATTATTATGGGTCTCAATGGAGCGGGAAAGGAAGGTGTTTTTCAGGACATTGGGCGAATCGGTGTCGTCCTCCTCCGGCTCCGTGCGCTCTCCGTTGTCCCCAAGCAAAAAGCTTTTGAACGAACCGAAACCGCTTATGCTCTCGCCGTAGATGGAACGGAAATCATAAATATCCCTGACATCATAATCAAATTCGATGACCGGACTTTGCACGATTTCGAAATATTTTTTCGACGGCAGAAGGTTGTAGGCGCTGGCCATGTTCTCTCCCAAGCCACGCGCAGTCTCCTTATCCAGAAGCAATCCCTTGAGAAGATTGATACCGTCCCCATGAAGAAGCCCCGCCATAGCTTTGGGCGTCCCGATTTGGGGCGTGCCGACCATGATCAGCCTGTCCACAAGACCAGCCTCTCCGGATTTTTCCAAACGGTCGATGACCACTTTCGCCAGCAAGCCCCCGTTGCTGTGCCCGACAAGTGAAACCTTTCCGCTCTTGGAAGACTTCGCCATTTCGCGGATCTGCTCAAGGACATTGGCCGTGCTCCCGTCCTCAAGCCTCGTCCCTTCGTCGACGATCTCTTCCAATGGCATGCGCCAATCATATGGGAAAGCGCGCCATTCCTTGATCGCCCCGCTCTCGACGAATTCGTCCATCGACAGCATGAATTTTTTGTACACGTTGTCGGCGAAACCGAACGCTTCGTCTATCGCGTCGCGGGTATAGATGCCGGGATCGACGCTCTCTCCGCTTTCCGGATCCATAAATAGCTGCCGGACATCCTGGTTGCGGTTAGGCTCCCAGAGCTGATCTTCAGTTCCTATTACGCCTTCACGGTATAGCCGGCTGGCCTGATGGCCGGGCAGGAAAAGGACGCTGGAATGGCAATTTTCCTGACAAGCCGATCCGACAGCGTCTTCGTGCTTAAATTCTTGTGCCCAAGGATAATAATCGATTATCTTGCCGGAACCGTACGGATTATCGCAAATCTTGTCATTATTCGAATCTACACACTTAGCTTCGTTCTTTTTCCAATAATTGCCACCGATCGGCAAATCGAGATTGAAAGAAATACCGTTAGAAAAATTGGCCTGAAATATCGAAATGCTAGTCCCCATGAAATTATTATTGTAAAACAGGTTGTTGTTACTGCTGGACAAATAAGCTCTTTCGAGAGTGTTTTTCCTGATAATATTATTGTCGGACCCCGAAAAATCGATAGTGATATTTTTATCCGGAGAAGTTATGTTTTCCAACAAAGAACCCTTCGTATTCAAAAAACGTATCTGGGCGTTATTTTCCGATAATGTCAGGTTTCTAAATGTCACATCGGCACAATTCACGCAATAAATTATTCCCGCATCCGCCAACCCGTCATACGTCACGCCTTCAATGTTTTTTATAAAATAAATCGATTTTTCCTCGACTTTATTACTTGTATCTATATCGTTGGTGTCTATATTCCCTCCTCCCTGCATTAAAAAATTGTAAGGCTTGTTGCCGGACATGGCATTACCATGAAGCTTTTCATAATAACCCTCGACTATCCGCATACCGTCCGAAAGATTTCCATCAATCTTGTTGTTATCCAAAATATCGCCCCTACCACCGTAAATGTAAATGCCCGCTTCCCCATTTCCCGAAATATCATTATTTTCATAGGTGTTGCCGGTAGTACTGCCGTTATAGTTTTGCCATGCTTGTGAGACTCCATACTTATTACCGCCACTTATGGTATTGTTGGAGAGAATATTTCTCATGGCATAATTAAGTTTTATTCCACTATCGATGCTTTGGATTATCGCACTATCAGTGACGATATTATTTCCGGAATACTGAAAGTAAACGCCGTTCCGGTTATTTTTCAGATTAACAAAGGAAACTTCGTTGTAACTTGAGGATGAAGAAAAATAGATTCCATAATAAAAGGAATTAATGGTGACATTCTTAATCTTGATGCCTTTTTTATAAGAGGCATAAATTCCGGATCCCGTGCCGGTTCCCGTGATGGAGTGGCCATTACCATCCAATGTTATATTATCGCTGTTTATCTGGATAGACTCGTTCACGTCTTGCGTCAAGGCGCAGGTTTTGCTGGCCACATCCCAGCTACCGATAGATCCACAATCCCCTCCGGTAGCGTCATTTTTTATGAATTTCGTGCTCTTTCTCGGCTGGATGAAAATCACATGCCTTTCGCCTATGTCTTGGACGAAAGAAAACGAGCCTTCCGCGTCGGTGGCGAATGGCTCGTGATTTTGATAACCGTCCTGGTATTTGTGATACGTCGTTTTGGGACTGAGTCCGGAAAGGACCATTTGGGAAGACTCGGCGGCGCCTGAAGATTCCACTTCCAAAACCACCATCTCCGGCGCGGATTCCATCCTGACCGCCACCTCCTCGGCACTTTCCAATTTTATGTTCAAATACTCGCTGTCCGTGATCTCGAAACGCGTCCCGGTTCCGGAAAAGGTCCCGGGCATATGCGGAAATTCCTCGGCGGTTTGGGCGAAAGAAACCGGCGCGGCGAAAAGCAAAAATGACGCTACTGACAAAAAGAAAGTAGATTTTTTTACGGCTTCGCGCATCGCTTTTTTAAAATCGTTATTCTTATTCTCCATGACAAAAAATCATCAGCCCCAAGAATCTATCTATATTCCGATTTTACCACGCCAGCAACACTTCGCATAGCATTACTAAGCGAGCCTGAGGGAATCAAGTAACCAGTTCGTCAAGAAACACCGAATTTAAGCCGAGATACACATTATCGATTATGAATTATCAGTTATCAAAAATGCCCTGATTTAAGCCGAAACCAACGGCTCAGGCGGGCTGAGCCGTTGAAACTACCCTTTTCAACCCTTTGTCGACAACAGCGTCGTGACGAGCGCTGTCATTTGGTCTTTTTTCTTCGGATCGCTCTCGGCGATAAGCAAGGTCAGAACAGTCAGAGCGGCGGGGTTGATTATTCTCGCTCCCTTCGTGCGGGTTTTGCGCAAAAACCACACGAAAGCGAACGCTCCGGAACGCTTGTTGCCGTCGACGAACGGATGGTTTTTCACCATGAAATATAGGAGGTGCGCCGCTTTCTCTTCGACCGTGGCATAGACCGGCTTGCCGCCGAAAGACTGCATCACGTTTCCGACGATTCCTTCCACGCTTCCGCCTTTTCTCTCCTGCGCGAAAATATCCGTCGCCTCGCCTTTTCTCATCAATTCCCCACGAAGACTCGCGATCGCTTCTGAAAGTTCGGTCCCGGTCAGTTTCACCGCCCTCTTGGTCGTTCCGATGGGCCTCAGCTCTTCCTTGTCATAGGCGTCCAGCGAAACCCAAGTGCCGGCGAATTCCTTGATCAAGTCCAGCACCATTTTCGGATCCAAGGTCACGTGCTCCGGCAAAAGCGCTTGGATGTCCGCGACCGCCTTCATGAAAGAGTCATAATTCTTGCCGATCCGTTGGCGGTTGATGGTGTAGCCTTTCGTGATATGCTCGCGCAAAGTCCTTGTCGCCCATCTTCGAAATTCCGTAGCTGTTTTCGAATTGACCCTATACCCGACTGAAATAATGGCATCTAAATTGTAATATTCTACCTGATAAACCTTGCCGTCAGCGGCAGTTGTTGCATTTTTTGCAACAACTGCTTTTCTCTGCAGCTCACCTTCTTTAAAAATATTCCTTAAATGGCGGGATATTACCGATTTATCGCGCCCAAAAACGTCAGCAATCTGATCCAAAGATGCCCAAATAGTCTCATGTTGAAAATCTCCCTTGAGCTCGATCGCCCCGTTTTCGGCTTGGTAAATCACCATATTATTTTGCAACTTTTTCTTTTTCATTTTTTTTGGTTTTGATAATGGTTATAGTGATATAGTATCACTCATTATCCTTCCTTGCAAATCGCTTTGTTTCCTATCCTTTAACTAAGCTGTTATTGAGCCGACAAAAAAGGCTGGTTGCCCAGCCTTCCCGTTATTTCACCTTCGCATACGCATGGCGGTCGAGATATTTCCCGTCATTTTTTCCGGTAAATAACCACGGAATCTCCGATGAAGTCATGAAGCGCCTGCTTCCTTTTCGTGAAAGCCGCGATCAAGTAGCCGATATTGAAAGTCACGGAAGAAACTATCTTCCCCACGACTTCGCGCATGAGGACCTTTTTGAAAGTGAGTTTCTCGAAATTTTCCGAAACGACCATGAGACCGAAAAGTCTCTTTCCGAGCGTGTCCTGATATTTGTCCGTCATGAACGCGAAATAGATGAATGAAACGAATGGTATAAGGATCCAACCGACTATAGGGATAAGGACCAAGGAAAAAATGGCGACCGAAAGTATCAGTCCGTCAATCATGGAAGCGACAAACCTGATCCAAAAGCCGGCATATTTAATTTCCGCCGTCGTCGCCTGCGCTCCTGCTTGGGGTTGGATAGGAGCTTCGCTCACTGACTGACCCGCGGAAGCGTCGAATTTTTGGGAACCGCATTTATGGCAGAAAGTTCCGCCCTCGGCGATCTGTTCACCGCAATTGTGACAATACATTTTTTTATTGGCTTAAAAATTATTAATCGAAATTTGAAGGGTTCCCATGCTTGTGCTTCCATTTTACCCCCTTTTGAAAAGCTGGTCTAGCTTCTCAGGCTTTAGCTTTTTAGGGGGGGATAGAAATAGTGTCATCAGTTATCGGTTATCAAAATGCCATATCCAAGCCGAAACCAACGGCTTTTACGCTCTGAGCCGTTGAATTAGGCTTTTTTGGCTATGCTTTTCCCTTGACTTTTCCGCTTTAAAATGCTATGCTTTCCGGAAGTTAACTTGAAAAACTAACCCAAAGGAGGATGCGATGCCACTGTTCATTTGCAGTACCCATTGCGAAAGCTGTGAGGAAACGGCTACCTGCCCGATGAAAGGACAAGTAGCGACGCAGACGGCGGAAAAAATCGGGGATCTGCCGGATCCGATCAAGAAGATCATGCTCGCAAAAATCGAAAAGTTGGCCCCCGCGGATTTTTTGGAGTCGACTGAAATCAGCGTTTTCAATTTTCTCAGCTTGATCAAGTTTCTGCAAAACGACGGCATCGACCTCACCGTCAGCGACATCGCTTTCCGGCTCGAGGATGCCATCAGCAAAAAGCGTCCAGACATCAAGGATAACGATCTTGCCTTCAAAGAAAAGATACAAGCCATGATCCTGACGGTCGCCCAACGGATTTTCGAATCAGTCAGCGGAAACTGCCAGCGAGACTGCCGCTCCTGCTATCTCGCCGAGGAGTGCAAACTCCTAAAGGACTTAGTCTCGGTATCCGACAGCGCAAAAAACGGACGTCCCTGACATTCCAACGAGAAAGAAAGGTGAAAAAAATGGAATATTTCTTTTCATTCCTTCTTGTTCCGACCAATTGCGTGCTCGGAGTCAATATTTTCCAGCACACCATAAAGACGGTCGGAAACGAGTGGCGCGACAAATTACCCTTCACGGTCTATTCTTCGCTCATGTTACTGGTCGCCCTCGCATGCATGATGCTTGTGATCGCCTGCTTGTTCAAGGATGAACATTTGCCGGAAGCCTTTAGGATAAACATCCTCATCCTTATCCACCTTGGACTGATACTGTTGTATTGGAAAAAGCGATACCCATTGCCTACAAAAGGGCAATAAAACCACCACCCCCTCCCAGGATTTTCTTGGGAGGGGTTTTATTTTATTTTTTACCAAAGAAAAAAGGCCTTCCGTTCGGAAGGCCCTGTTTGCCAAAATTGGCGGATGCTACTTTGAGAATTTCCCGCTTTCGAAATCATCGGCGATATTTTTGAGAAAATCCAATCTTCTCTTGAGTTCGGGAATATTTTTTTGACTGAATTCCCTTATTTTTTTCCTGCCTTTGAACGGGTCGGTTTTTTGAAGCTCGTTCAAGCTTCCGATCAAATCCGCCTGCGTTTGCGCAAAGGATATGTGGGTCTCGATCACGCGCTGGACCCCGAGCCTATCGAAAGCTTCCCTTGATGACTCTTCCTTCATGACCAAACATAGCCGTTCAAGCTGGAAACTGATTTCTTCCAAGACGTCTTCCACTCTGTTGATCTCTTGGTGGCCTTTTAGGGACACATAATGTTTTCTAAAGCTTTGCCACTGGGTTTGCGCACATGCGGCCATGATGCACCCCAGGATGATCAAAATTGAGCCTACCATATTCGTCCTCCTTCCGAGGTTTCGGGTTTCAGGTTTTAATAAATCAAATAACTGAAAAACCATCATACACCCGTCCTTCAAAATTATCAACTCCAATCCAACGGCTTAGGCCGAAAAGTCGTTGAAAAAAGCCGGGGGTGCGAATCGCACTCCCGGCTGATAGGTTTCCGGATGTTCCGGTCATGTTCTCATATGCTGCTGATGTACCCTTCCCGATATTTCACCAGCATGTCTTCATATTCGTCGAGCGAATCGACGATAAACTGCTCGATGGCGGAGAACGGAAGGGTCTTCGTTTCAAGATGATGGTCCGTCTGATAGGGCGAATCGCGGACGGTCCCGTCGACCAGGAATTCGGCCGTGAATTTTTTGGCGCCCGGATCCACGCTGATGATCTTACCGGATATCGCATGATAAAATCCCCTGGATACCCGCACCCACTCGCCGATCTTCGGACGGAAGATCGCACCGCTCAGCAGTTCTTTGAACTTATTGCCGATGTTGTCAGGAAACTTTCTGGTGAGATCACGGACTTTTTCGCAAATATCCTTCCGCTCCTGTCCGGAAAATTCCGATTCCTCAAGCTTTTTGCAGGCCAGTTGGAATTTAGACAAAAGCCTGTTAAGAGTTTCCATGTTGGCGAGCCAATCCCTCTCGCTTTCCAAGTCAAAAGGAAATTCCTTGAAGTTCATCTCCCACAAAGGCCTTCTGGTCTCCTCGATGCAATCGCGCGCCAATGCCAAAATCGCCTCCAGCCGGTTTCCGATCTCATGCTTCTTCATCTCGATATCCTCCCTTGGTTGATTTTCAAGTTGCTGCCGATAAGTCCCAATTTTAGCAACTGCGCGGATTTCGTCAAGAAGCGAGGAGCTGCCACCACACGAAGGAAACCGCACCATAGCCGAAGTTCAAATCTTCGGACTGAAAGAAAAAGGCCGGGAAGATTCCCAGCCTCATCGGATCAAACATGAAAAAACATTATGGCCAAACTTGTAAAATGTCCGCGGTTTCCTGCCGTTCTTTTGCCAGACAGCCGCACGCATCTCCGCAAACGGCGGATCCGCAGCAGCCCTTCCCGCTTTTCCTCGCCTCCGCCACTTCGAACGCATGGCGGACGAAATCGTCATCAACCGAAACCAAAACGTTGCCTCCGGCTCCTATCTCTTTCGCGCATTTTTGGCACATAATCTCCTCCTTGTTTTTTCCGCTTAGTCCATATCCCACGCTTGAAACATGCTGATTATATCCGGATGATGCTTCCAGGACACCAGACAACTTTCAAGATTAGAGACAATTCTCCAGGGAATCAGCAAACAATCGATGATCGTTTCTTTCACTATGGCACATTTCTTTTTCGAATCCTCCATGCTCAGAAAGAAAGTCAGCGTCACGCTTGCGAGAATAATAAAAACCAATATATCCATAAACTGTCCTATCATGGCCGTCCTCCTTTTTTGAAAAGCAAATTAAACTGCCTAGCAACCTCCCTGATATTGTTCCAAAGCGGATATCTGCGCCCATCGACCCAGTTGGTGAACATTCCCCAGGCCAATGCGGCCAAAAGCAATAAAAACAAAATCATGATGTCGTTATTGGGAATACCCATAGCTCTCTCCTTCCCTTTTATTGTTAAAGAAAATTGAAAACTCCTGTTGCCTCCATATTAACCCCTTTTTACCTACAGTTCAAGCGAGGAATAAGCGCTACCGGCCATCAGTTATCCGTTATCAAAAATATGGACCTTTCCTTGACTTTTAGGCTGAAATCTGCTATAATAGATTATTGGAACTTAACAACCGCCTAGCGCGTTTTTTGGCTATACATAGCCCGATACCAATTACAGGATCGACAACCTAAGGGAGGAAAGAAATGAGAGGACACCTAACAGATGCGGAATTGATGGCCCACCGCTTCAATAAGGATGAGGACGGCAAGCCGCTACTTTCGGACAGCGAGGTCAACTGGGTGTCCAGCCATCTACTGGACTGCCCGGAATGCCTTGAGCGGAGCGAGGCTCTGGCCGAAGAAAGACTCGCTTCCAAAACCCCGACCTGAGAACGCCAGGCCGACAGAAAAAGAAAAGCCTCTCGGACTTCCGCGGGGCTTTTTTCTTTGGAAAAAACTTGAGAAAAAAATATCACGCAAAACAAAAAACGCCCCGCATATCGCGGAGCGTTTTTTAAAGTTGTTTCCCCTAACCCATTAGTCATTAAAGCAATGAAGCATGAAAACATAAAAGCGGTAATGCCATGGGATTTTTTAAAACGATGCTTTTCTCAATAACAATAAACCTATCTCCTGACACCTAAAACCTAACGACTGAAAACTAGAAACTAAAAACTAAAAACTGTTCCTATTTTCCGATTTCGCGGTAACCCGTTCCCGCAGGAATGAGCCGTCCGATAATCACGTTCTCCTTAAGTCCCCTGAGCTTGTCGTCTTTTCCGGTAACCGCGGCGTTGATCAGAACGCGGGCGGTCTCTTGGAAGGACGCGGCTGAAAGGAAGGATTCGGTCGAAAGGGCGACCTTGGTGATTCCCATGATCAATTCCTCTCCTGCAGCCGACTCGCCTTTCTGAGCAAGAGCTTCCACGTTGGATTCGTTGAACTGGTCCTTCTCAACGATGTCTCCCGGGATAAGGTCGGTGTCTCCGGCTTCGATAATCTTGATCCTTGAGAACATCTGGCGGATGATCACTTCGATATGCTTGTCATTGATTCCCTCTCCCTGCGCAGCATAGATCTCCTGGATTTCCTTGACGATATATCTTTGGACTTCCTGCCTTCCCATCGTTTCATAGAGCTTCTTGAGATCGATATGTCCTTCGTTGAACTGGGTTCCCTTGCCGATGAGCTGACCTTTCTCGACGGTCAAAGAGGTTTCGGCCGGCACTTGGAATTCCTTGATTTCGGAATTCTTGCCCTGCGTCTCGACTTTGATCGTGATGGTCTTCTTGTTCTCGTCGATAATTTCGAGAATCTTGCCGTCTACGTCCGAGATGACCGATTCACCTTTCGGAGGCCTGTTTTCGAAAATTTCCTCGACACGCGGGAGACCCTGGGTGATGTCCGATCCCGCGACACCTCCGATATGGAAGGTACGCATCGTCAGCTGTGTTCCCGGCTCACCGATCGCCTGGGCGGCGACGATTCCCACTGCCTGTCCGGTCTGAACGATCTCCGATCTTCCGAGGTCCACGCCGTAGCATTTCTTGCAGATTCCTCTTTTGGTCTTGCAAGTAACGACGCTTCGGATCTTGAGCTGAGGTATGTTGGCTTCTTCGATTTTCTTGGCATCGGCCTTTTCAACCAAGGCGTTCTTCTTGATGATGACTTCTCCTGTCTTCGGATCAACCACGTTCTCGGCGACATATCTTCCTTCGATCCTCGGAGCGAACGATAGTCCGATCCTGTCGGAATCAGCCTTGTATAGGTATGCTCCTTCTTTGTCTCCACAATCATCCTCGCGCACGATGATGTCCTGGGAAACGTCAACCAAACGCCTAGTGAGGTATCCGGCAGTCGCCGTTCGAAGGGCGGTGTCGGCCATACCTTTTCGGGCTCCATGGGTAGAAATGAAGTATTCCAACACGTTGAATCCTTCCTTGAAAGAGCTTTTGACAGGGAGCTCGATGGTTTCTCCGGTAGGACCGGCCACCAAACCTTTCATACCCATCATCTGCACCACTACGGATTCGGATCCCCTAGCTTTGGAGTGGACCATGGTATACACCGGTCCTTCCTTGTCCAAGGATTTCTTCACCGCGTCGGCGATGATGTTCTTAGCTCTGTTCCAAACTTCGATGACCCTGTTTTTCCTTTCCTCATTAGTGAGGAGTCCCATATTGTATTGGTCATTGATCAGTTCGACGTCCTTCTCGGCTTTCTCAATAGCTTCTTTCTTCTCGGCAGGAACTTTGAGGTCGTCCATTCCCCAACTGATTCCGGATTTCTTGGCGAAATCGAAACCGAGTTTTTTGATCCTATCGATGAATTTGGCTGTTTCCTCCTGTCCTTTGAGGGCGAGCATCTTGGCAACCAGGACCTTGATGTCCTTGGCGGTCAATTCTTCGTTTAGGTATCTGAGTTCTTCCGGCAAAATGTCGTTCAGGATGATCCTTCCGGCTGAGGTCTCGATCACCGATCCTTCGTAATCCAATTTGATCTTGGCATTGATGGCGATGACGTCGTTCTGGTAAGCCAGAATGGCCTCGTTCATAGAAGCGAATATTTTCCCTTCGCCTTTGACTCCGTCCTTGGTATGGGTGATGTAATAGACTCCCAACACGATATCCTTGGAAGGAACCGCGATAGGCTCTCCGGAAGCAGGCTTGAGAAGGTTCTTGGATGAAAGCATCAAGTTCTTGCTTTCTTCACGGGCCTTGTCAGTCAGCGGAACATGCACGGCCATTTGGTCTCCATCGAAGTCGGCATTGAAAGCGGCGCAGACCATCGGGTGGACCTGGATAGCTTTTCCTTCGATAAGTACTGGCTGGAAAGCCTGGATCGAAAGCCTGTGAAGCGTCGGTGCGCGGTTAAGCAGCACGTAGTGATGTTCGATTATCTGGTCGAGGATTTCATAGGCTTCTTCCGCTTCGGCGTCCACCATCCTTCCGGCGGTCCTCACGTTGTGTGCGTATTCTTTCTCGATCAGCTTATTGATGATGAACGGCTTGAAAAGCTCCAACGCCATTTTCTTCGGAAGTCCGGCCTGGTGCAGCTTAAGCTGCGGTCCGACCACGATAACGGATCGCCCTGAATAGTCGACGCGTTTTCCAAGAAGGTTCTGCCTGAATCTTCCCTGTTTTCCTTTGAGGGCGTCAGCAAGAGAACGCAGGGCTCTTCTTTGTCCTGTCGAAGCGGCTACTGAGGCCTGTCCTTTTCTGGCGCTGTTGTCAAAGAGGGCGTCCACAGCTTCCTGGAGCATCCTTTTTTCGTTTCTGGTGATGACTTCAGGAGCTCCGAGGTCGATGAGTTTTTTCAAACGGTTGTTCCTGTTGATGATCCTTCGGTAAAGGTCGTTCAAATCGGAAGTCGCGAAGCGTCCTCCGTCCAAAGCTACCATCGGGCGAAGATCCGGCGGGATGACAGGGATAGCTGTCGGAAGCATCCATTCGAGATGGAGTCCTGATTTCTTGAATCCCTGGTAAAGCTTCATCCTTTTGAGAACCTTCTTCTTGTCGACGATATCCTCGTTGTCGATCTCCTTCTTGAGTTCGACGATCGTCTTGTCGACGTCAGTCTTTTCCAAAATGGACCTGACCGCTTCGGCTCCGATTCCGGCGGTGAAAACCTGTCCGAATCTCATGGAAAGATTGAAGTATTCCAATTCGGAAAGGATCTGCATCGGGCGAAGGCTCTTGAGATCGTCCTTGATTCCCCTGAACTGCTCTTTGAGTTCTTCCAAAGCTTTCTCCAATTCCTTGCTGTCGGCTTTGGCTGATTTTACTTCCTTCTGCTTGTTCTTATATTCTGATTCCAACTGATCCAAAACGGATTCGCGGGCTTCTTCATCGACATCCTTCACGATATATGAAGAGAAGTAAACGACTTTCTCAAGTTCCATCAGCGAGATACCCAAGGCGAGGCCGATCCTGGACGGAACACCCCTCAAAAACCAAATATGGGAAACAGGCACGGCCAATTTGATGTGCCCCATCCTTTCGCGCCTAACAATCGAGCGGGTAACTTCCACTCCGCATTTGTCGCAGACGATCCCTTTGTAACGGATCCTTTTGTATTTTCCGCAATAACACTCCCAGTCCTTCGAAGGTCCGAAGATCTTCTCACAGAAAAGTCCGTCTTTTTCATACCTCTGCGTCCTGTAGTTGATAGTTTCAGGCTTGGTAATTTCGCCGTGCGACCAGTTCATGATCTCCTCCGGGCTCGCCAGCTTGAGCTTCACACTATTGAAGTCACTTACCTTGGTGATATTTTCCATAATGTTATTAAACTTAAGATTTTTACGAAGTTATTTAATGTTGGAATGCTTAGCCCTGTTAGATCTGGTCGATGTCAACTGCCGTCTTCGGTTCGTCTTCATCCTCTTCTTCACTGACCAAAGATCCGACTAATTCCACATCCAAACATAGTCCCTTAAGTTCATTAACGAGCACGTGGAACGACGCTGGTATGTTCGGACTCTTGATAGGTTCTCCCTTGATGATGGATTCATATGCTTTCGATCTTCCAAGGACGTCGTCCGATTTGATCGTGAGCATTTCCTGCAAGGTGTAAGCGGCTCCGTATCCTTCGAGCGCCCACACTTCCATTTCTCCGAACCTCTGTCCTCCGAACTGGGCCTTTCCTCCGAGAGGCTGCTGGGTGATGAGGGAGTATGGTCCGATCGAGCGCATATGTATCTTGTCTTCAACCAAGTGGTTCAGTTTCATGACATACATCACTCCGACCGTTACCTCGTTATCGAAATATTCTCCGGTTCTTCCGTCGATGAGTCTTGATTTTCCGTTCTCGGAAAGTCCGGCTTTCTTGAGTTCTTCCTTGATGTCCTCTTCAGTCACACCGTCCAGAGCTGGGGTAGCGGCCTTGTATCCAAGGTGGAGCGCCGCCCAACCAAGATGGGTTTCCAAAATCTGTCCGATGTTCATACGGCTGACGACTCCGAGCGGGTTCAAAATGACATCCACCGGTCTTCCGTCCGGAAGGTGCGGCATGTCTTCGATAGGCGCTATCCTTGAGATAACACCTTTGTTTCCGTGTCGTCCGGCCAATTTGTCTCCGACGGAGACTTTTCTCAGCTGAGCAATGGAAACTTGGATCTGCTTGATGACTCCGGTCGAAAGCTTGTCTCCCTGCTCTCTGGAAAGGATCTTGATGTCGACGATCTTTCCTTTCTCTCCATGAGGAAGGTAGAGTGAAGAATCCTTCACGTCTTTGGACTTCTCTCCGAAGATGGCTCGGAGCAATCTTTCTTCCGGGGTGAGGTCTCCCTCTCCCTTGGGAGTGATCTTTCCGACCAGGATGTCTCCTGATGAAACTTCCGCTCCGATCCTGATGATTCCGGTCTCGTCGAGGTTTTTCAATCTTTCCTCTCCGATGTTCGGGATGTCCCTCGTCACGACCTCCGGTCCAAGCTTCGTGTCTCGCACGTCTATCGAGAAATCCTCGATATGGATCGAACTGTATCTGTCTTCATGCAAAAGTCTTTCTGAAAGGATGATGGCATCTTCATAGTTGTATCCTTCCCAAGAAACGAAAGCGACGACGGCGTTCTGTCCGAGCGCCAACTCTCCGTTGTCAGTGGCGGCCCCATCGGCAAGAAGCTGTCCTTTCTTCACTATCTGTCCTTTTTCCACTCTCGGCGACTGGCTCATGGAAGTGAAGGCGTTCGATTTCTGGAAAGACAGCAGGTTATATGTCCTCTTGAAATAATCTTTTTTAGCTCCGGCCGGGGCTTTTTCTTTGACCACGACATGGGCGGCGTCCACTTCGACGACTTCTCCGTCATTCATCGCCAAAACCACCTGACCTGAGTCAGCGGCAGCTTTGTCCTCGATTCCTGTTCCTACGATCGGAGACTGCGGAACGATACAAGGCACGGCCTGGCGCTGCATGTTCGATCCCATCAAAGCTCGGTTGGCATCGTCGTGCTCGATGAAAGGAATGAGCGAGGTCGCGACCGAGATGCACTGCTTGGCGGAAACGTCGAGATAATCCAACTTGGTGGACTCGATCATTCCAGGATGCCCTTTGATCCTGGCTTCCACGAACTCATCGGCGATGTTCCTGTTGTCGTCAAGATTGATCGTCGCATGCGCGATGACCATCCTGTCTTCCACAGTCGCGTTGATGTAGTCGATCTGTTCGATTATATATGGTTTTACTTTGACGTTTTCTTTTTTCTCCTTGGCGATCTTCTTAGCCAATTCCTCGGAAACTTTCTCTCCGACTTTTCCTCCGGCGATTTCCTCGTTCAAAATCCTTCCGACCAAAAGTTCCGCTTTCGGCTCAACCTCATGCATCACCTTGATATAGGGAGTTTCCAAAAATCCGAATTCGTTGATCCTGGCGTAAGTTGCCATGTGTCCCACCAAACCGATGTTCGGTCCTTCAGGAGTCTCAATAGGACAGATCCTTCCGTAATGGGAATAGTGGACGTCGCGGACTTCAAAGCCAGCCCTTTCGCGGGTAAGTCCTCCCGGTCCCATCGCTGAAAGCCTTCTTTTGTGCTCAAGCTCGGCCAAAGGATTGACCTGGTCCATGAACTGCGAAAGCTGCGAAGATGAGAAGAATTCTTTGATAGCGGCGGCTACGGGCCTCGAGTTCACCAATTGTCCCGGAAGCACGGTCGCTACGTCGCAAGTACTCATCCTGTCCTTGATGTTCCTGCTCATTCTGGCCATACCGACCCTGAGCTTGTTCTGGATAAGCTCGCCGACTCCCCTGACTCTCCTGTTTCCAAGATGGTCTATATCGTCAGGCAAAGCGTTCGGATCATTGTTGAGTCGGATGATTTCCCTGATGACCAAAATGAGGTCGTCAAGGCGAAGGATTCTGTTTTCCTCATTGTCTTCCCTCTCGACGGTGAGCCTCTGGTTCATGCGGTACCTTCCGACGCTGCCGAAGTCATATTTCTCAAAATTGAAGAACATCGAATCGATCAGCTGCTTGGCGTTCTCCTCGGTCGCCAAATCTCCCGGCCTGATCCTTTTGTATATTTCCTTATATCCCTCTCCCTGGCTCTTGGTTATATCTTTGGCGATCGTAGTCTCGATGTAATTCACTTCTCCCTTGTCGATGTCGGCGAACTCCTGAATGATCTGCTCATCCGAGCTCATTCCGAAAGCTCGAAGCAGCGCCGTTACCGGAATCTTTCTCTTGCGATCGATTCTCACGTTGATGACGCCGGCGATGTCGGTGTCGATTTCAAGCCACGCTCCCCTATTAGGGATAAGTTTGGATCCGAAAAGCTTCTTTCCTTTCTGATATTCCATCGTAAAGAAGACTCCCGAACTCCTGATGAGCTGGCTGACCACGACTCTTTCGACTCCGTTGATTACAAAAGTTCCTCGGTCAGTCATGACCGGGAAATCTCCAAGATATATTTCCTGCTCCTTGACCTCGCCGGTCTTCTTGTTTACCAGGCGGGCTTTGGCGCGTAGAGGCGCCTCATAGGAAATGTTTTTGCTTTTGGCGGTAAGTTCGTCGTATTTAGGCTCGTCGAGATAGTAGTCTATGAATGAAAGCTCCAGATCTTTTCCTGTGAAATCCCCGATAGGATTGACTTCATCGAAAAGCTCCTTAAGACCCTTTTCCAAAACCCACTGATATGAGTCCAATTGCCCTTCTATAAGGTTGGGCAGCGAGACCATCAGATGCTTTCGGAAGAATTTCCTCTTGGAAAGCGATGAGGTGGAACTGTACGAATCTCTCATTTTCAGCACTTTTTTCTCTTTGAGCATAAAAACAACCCTCACCCGTTCTTCCCCTGCTTCGATATGATGTTTATCGGAAGCCCGAGAAGCTCGAAAATGAGTTTATATTAAGACTATTTATTTACTTAATTGTAGGTTTTACCATTCCCGCTTGACGCGAAGTCTGTTTATAGGGGGAATTAAAAGATGTGGAATAAAGTACCCGTACTTTCCTAGTTCGTGAATGTAGATTGAATTTAGCATATAAAAAAGGAACTGTCAATAGTTCCTTTTCGTCAAGTCCCTGTCCTGTTTCGCCTTTATTCACAAGTTATCCACAACGTAAAACCCGACGCGTTGTCGGGTCACGTTGCACGGCACAATAAAGATTCAATTCACCGCCTTAAAGGTCGGGATGATCTTATCGAAAAGCTCGACCGATTGTTCGACGCTCCGGCTGAGGTATGTCAGGGTGATCACGTCCTCTCCCTGGATGATCTTGGCGGTCTGATTCAAAACCTCCGCTTCCACCTTCTCAATCTTCACTCCATTGGCTTCAGTCAAAGGTTGGACATTCGCGCTCTCATCGGATTCCATGGTCTGTGCAAGCAGTTTCTCGGCAGAGATATCCTCGTCAGCTTCCTCGATCATCACGCTTATTTCCTCCGCTTCACCCTCTGCCACGAATTTTCCGCTTTCGTCCTGCAGTTTCCAATTTTCAGGCAAACTGAATTCGTAACCCTCGTTGTCGTTGCGGAAAATCTTCCACGCCCCCTCATTCTCCTTCTTGGTGGAAGCGCCGTTCTCACTGCTGATGGAAATCGTCGGTGCGCTGTCAGTCGAAATATTCATAGCGCCCTTCCAAAAGATATAAGCGAAAGTTCCAGCAACTATAAGTATCACCGCGATGGCGAACTCACTGCTAAGTTTTTTGTCCATTTTTGATGCGCCCGCCTGAAGTCTTAAATTAGACGAAGGAGAGCTTTAAAAAAGAAATTTAATATGGTTATATTATACAACAAAAAAATCCTGCCGACAAACAGGATTTTTTCCTATGGATATGTATTTCGAAAAATTCCTTACTTACGGGCGACGCTTGCAATGTTCCAAGCGTCCGCCACCGTCTGCACGATGCGCGCGGAAGTGACCGAGCTCTCCTCGTCATATACGGCGACCGCTTTTCCAACTTGCTCTTTGGAAAAACCGTTGCATCTCAATAGGTTATCTATTTCACCAAGAAGTCTTTCGGAAAGAGAAAGGTCGCCATCCCAGCCTGACTGGGCGACGATCTTATCGCCGTCTTTTATCAGCAACTTCACATTGCTTTTTTCCAAAATTATCTCCAATACCATAATTTGTTATTTTAATTCATCCCAATCAAAGTTCCACGGATCAGTCTTTCTTCCGGGCGCGATATCATCGTGCCCCAGGACATATTTGATGTCATAATCCCCCTTTATCTTGGCGATCAAAGCGGATACCGCTTCGTATTGTTCGCTTGTGTATCCGTCGTCATAATTTCCCACGATCTCGATTCCGATCGAAAACGCGTTAATGTTCGTCCTGCCGTCCGGCACCGAACTTACTCCGGCGTGGTAGGAAACATCATTGTCTTTCACAAGTCGGTATGCCGTGCCATTGCGACCAATGATATAGTGCGCGCTTACTCCGTAACTCTTATAGATATCTATTATCTTGTCCACGTCATATTGATCGCCCCCGAGCGAATTGAATGAGGAATGCAAAATTACCGTGTCTATTTTCCTTTCTCCGCTGACTTTCTGAAATCCGAAAGAAACCAGCCTGTCTTCGATGTCCAAAGAAGTTTCCTTCTTCGCTTGGGCAGGTTCCTTTATGATTTCCTCCGGCTTAATGACGGTTTCCGTAGGCTTTTTCTGTTCCTGTTTGAACTGCTCGATTATTTCCTCCGGGGATTTCTCGATGATTTCGTCGCGCCTGACGTCTTCATCGGCCGGAGCCTGTTCGAAAACTACCTGGGGTTCCGCGGCTTTTTCCTCTGTTTCCCCGCTTTCCTGCGAAATCTCCATTTTCCCCGCTTTACCGCCATAAAAAATATACCAAGCCGCCATGCCTGCCACAAAAAACACCGTAATGACTATTGAAATCGCTTTTTTCTTATCCATAAGCTTTTATATAATACGAAAATGCCATATTTTTATTTTAAACTAAAGAAAAAAGCGGATCCACCCACCTTTTTAACATATCTATTATAGCAAGACTTTATCTAGTCGTCCAAAACCCAGACATCAATATACTGGTTTTTTATATTGACTTCGACCACCTCCCCTGTTACAATCATTTGAACCTGCGGTTATTTAAAAGCAACATAAAATACGCCAAAAAAAGGAGATCCACGATGCCGGAAAATTCAAGCGCTCCAACCTTGAAACCTAGCGTTCCGATGACCGTGAACCAGATACACGTACTGAAGACATTCATACATCTCAGTACTTCCGTGTTAGGAGGGGAGGCCTGCAGGCTTCGGCACGCGGCCATAAGAATCTGTGAATACTTGAACAAGCAGAATGTCTCCATCTCCATCCAAACGGTCTATGCTTCGCTAGATTCCCTGGTTAAAATCGGCTTCCTGGCAATCTCTTCCAAACTGCGACTGCCCAAGGAAAGGACCGATTCCAAGTCTTACGACTTGAACAGAAGCTTCTACGACAACCATGACTATCACAAGGTCGAATCGTGGGAATGGCAGGCCCTCCTCAAACAAAGACGGGGCGAAAAGAAAGAAAAAGCGACCCCTCTCGAGCAACTCCTGCGGCCAGCCAAAAAGAAATTGACTGAACTGGAAAAACAGGTTGAAGACTTGCGAAAAAAAACGAACAAGCCGCAAGAAAAAATACTCCAGAAAAAAAGACAGATGGCCGAAATCAAAAAGGCCATGCAAAAACTCAAAGAAAGCGCAACCGCGCTCAAAGAAGTCATCTAGCAAAGCGCATCAAAAAAGGAGCAGCCATCGGCCGCTCCTTTTTCAATTTCCTTTTTCTAATCCTTCTTCCCGAATTTCTCGAAAGCCCGAAGGACCTCGATCGGGGTAGCGAAAATAACCGTATTGGACTGGTCTGACGAAAGATCATTCAAGGTATGCAGGGTTCGAAGGTGCAAAGCCCCGTCATGCCCGGAAAGAATGCTGGCGGCCTTGGCGATGTTTTCGGCGGCGATAACCTCTCCCGAAGCTTTAATGATGACCGCCCTCTTCTCCCTCTCGGCCTCGGCCTGCTTGCCGATTACCCTCTTCATCTCTTCCGGAAGAGTAACATCCTTGAGTTCCACGGACTGCACTTCAATTCCCCAAGCGTCCGATGCCTTGTCCACAATAGCCCTGATCTTTTCCGCAATCTGGTCGCGACTCGAAAGCAACTGATCCAGATCAACCTCTCCCACCACATTCCTCATCGTGGTCTGAGCCAGTTGGGAAACCGCGAACAAAAAGTTTTCAACTTCGATAATCGCTTTTTCCGAGTTGGAAACCTTGTAATAGATGACCGCGTTTACTCTGACTGAAATGTTGTCCTTGGTGATCGCCTCCTGATCCGGCACGTCCACTGCGCGCACACGGATATCCACCTTTTGGTAGCTCTGGAAAATCGGAACAACCAATCTCCAGCCAGGCTCCATAATGCCGACATATTTTCCTAACATGAACTTCACGCCTTTTTCATATTGATTGATCTGCTTGATGGAAACGAGCAGAACCGCCGCGATAAAAAGTAAAAAACCTGTCATATTTTTGTTCGTTTATTAATTAACCAGATGCCACGATTTATTTGACCTCGTAATTAAGACCCATTTCTACGACGATTTCCTGCGTTCCGGTCGGCACATTGGCCGATGATTCCTTCGCGTCTCCGCCGTAACCCAAAGATGAGAACACCGGCCTAGGCTCCGGGGAACCGAGGACGTTCTCATACCAGCCGACTATCTTTCCCAATCTCGTTCCAGTGACCTGACTGAGCTCGGCCGCCTTGGCTTTCGCATCCGCAACCGCCAAAATCCTAGCCTGTTGGCGAAGGTCGCTCACCGAAGAGACATCGAACGAGATTCCATTCACCTGGTTAGTGCCGGCTTTTCCCGCCTCGGCTATCACGGCGCTGACCGCATCCTTGTCCTCCTGGATATTTTCAACCTTGATGGAAAGCTGCTGCGCGGCGTTATATCCGGACTGCACGCTGCGCCCTTCCACAAAATCATATTGCGGATAGACGGAGTAGTTTTGCGTCTGGATGTTCTCCCTTTTGACTCCTGTCGCCACTACGGATTCGACGACTTTGTTGATTTTCTCATTGAGCTGGTTGAGCGCGCTCTCCGCTGTTTGGGCTTTGTCTATCTGGACCCCCAAAGTCACGACCGCGATGTCGGGCTGGTAAGCTACCTTTCCTTGCCCCGTGACCGTCACCTGGTTTTCCCTGGGACTCACGATCCTTTCGCGCACGAGCGCCGTGATCACGACGGCACCCACCAACAAAATCCCCGCCAGCATCAAGACGGCTTTGGGCTCCTTCCATCTCTCGCCCACAAGAACGGTTCTCTCTTCCATATTTTTTTATTAATAAATTAAAAAGCACCTTGAAAGACTTTACTGCTCTTATATTACCACAAAACCGGTATAAAAATAACACCGCTGGTGGAAATATTCCACTCCATTGACCCTGTTAAATCCGCTTTCAGCGGTGCCGCGCTCGGCAATTTAACAGGGTTGACACCTTTTGCGCGCCATAGTATAAAGGATAAGTATATACCCCCCTGGGGTATCATTAATCAATAACTAATTTATCCAGGACTTACGCGTTTTGCTTCTTGGAATTTCCGGCAATATTGTTTTTTGCGCACTGCCGGCCGACTCGGGAGGGAAAGGCAAGCAAAAAACAATATTTGTCGGAAAACCAACTAATCTCGTAATTAACTATTATCCAAAAATGAAAAAACTTAAATTTATCCTGCCGGCAGGCATGGCACTGGCAGCTATCGCGTTCATCTCTTTAGGAGCCGGCTTTGAAGACAAAGAAAGCGTTAAAGATTCCCTCAAACAAGTATCCGTCCAAACGGCGGAAATAGGAACGATCGAACGCGTCGGGCAATATTCCGGCATAGTGAAAGGAGCGAACGAAACCCAATTATCACCGAAAATATCAGGGACTATCCGAAGCCTTCTGAAAAATGAAGGTGATTTCGTAAGGGCCGGAGAGCTCCTGGCTACGATAGACAGCTCGGAGCTGCAAGCCGAATCGGCCCTGGCCAAGGAAAACATCTCAGCAAACGAAAGTTCCCTGAAAGAAACCGGTGATTATTACGACCAGCTGGTCGATGAGGCCAAATCCGCCTTGAAAAAATCGGAAAGAGCTTATGACATAGCGAAAGAAAGTTCCGATCAGGACAGCGAGGACTTGGCCGCAAGAGATTTGGAGAAAGCTCAGGAAGCAGTGAGCAGCGCAAAAAGACTCCGAGACCTGCAGATAAGCTCCACCAAGGGCCAACTGGACCTATCGAAAAAACAACTTGGCGTGGCCGATGCTTACTTAAAAAATTCCCGTATAGTCGCCCCTTTTTCCGGAGTGATAACAGCTAAAAATTCCCAATTGGGATCACTGGCTGCTCCGGGAAGCCCGATATATTCACTTTCCTCATCCGACAAGAAAGAGGTTTTGATTTCCGTGGCCGGAGAAGAAGCCGAGAGAATGGAAGTTGGACAAGCGGTGAAGATATCCCTGGAAGGACAAGATGAAACCGAAGGGAAAATAATCTCAATCAGCCCTGTTTCCGACTTTAAAGACCGCAAGTCCAGCATAAGGATAGCGGTGTCCGAAGAGGTCAGACTCGGCTCCTATGTGCAAATCTCCATTCTACTCGAAAAGAAAGATTCTATCTTGGTTGTTCCGACCGAAGCGATCGTGAAAAAATATCATGACACCTTCATCTATGTATCCGAAAATGGAAAAGCGGCGCAAAGGGCCGTGGAGACAGGGATAGCGCAAAACGGATCGACGGAAATAGTTTCCGGGTTGAGCGCGGGAGAAATATTGATCACCAAGGGACAGCATTACCTGCGAAATGGCGACACGATCGGATTTCAAAATTAAAAATTGCGAATAAACATGTCTATGGAAAATAAAGCGGAAAAACTAGGCCTTCCGGGAAAGATGACCAGGTTCTTTTTGGAAAACAGGGAGTTCGGGATATTGAGCATGATAGTCATTTTTGCCTGGGGCATATTCAGCTTTTTCACAATGCCAAAGCAATACAACCCTGAGATAGTGGCTCCGGCTTTCAACGTCGTCACAGAATTTCCGGGCGCGGACAGCGAAGAGGTGTATGAGCTCATCACCCGCCGCATGGAAGACAAAGTCAAAGAAATCCCTGCAGTGGACGAAGTGATGTCCCGCTCCATGGAAGGAGGAACGAGTATCGTAACGGTCAAATTCCATATCGGGGAGAATCTGGAAAACGCGAAGATAACCTTGGCGCAAAAACTTCGCGACAATATGGGACTGAAACCCCTGGGAGCCGAGGATCCCCAAATAGCATCCATCGATCCGGAAGACATCCCCATTATGAATCTGGGGCTCACTTCGGAAACTTTTTCCGAAGAATCGTTGCGCTCCTTGGCTTTCGACCTGGCCGACAGGCTTAAGCAGGTCGAAAAAACCTCGAACATTGAAATCAAGGGAGGAAAAACCAAGCAACTGAGCGTTAATTTCGACGCCGGAAAAATCAATCTCTATGAAATTACCTTGGATGGAGCCTTGGAAATCATAAAACAAAACAATCTCAACTCCATCCCGGGCGTCATCGACGGATTCCAACAAAACTTCACCGTGGAAATAAGGGGGTCCATCGAAAACGCCGAGAATATGGGAAAGGTAATTATAAAACAAAGCCCTTCCTCGACCGTCCGCCTCTCCGACGTCGCCGATATCACCTATGACGGCGGCGAGATAGAAAACTACATGAGGCTTTCCCAAAAAGATTCTTCCCTGCCTGTCGTCAACATCGCGATTTCCAAACTCAAGGGGAGCAACGTGATGACGGTTTCAAAAGATCTGGAGAAAGAAATCGTAAATCTGCGCGAAAATTTCCTGCCGGACGGAGTCAAGATGGAAATACTCCGGGACGACGGCGCGGTGGCCAGCGAAGCTGTCTTGGGACTGACGTCGAATCTTTTCACTTCGGTCCTGATAGTCGCCCTGGTGCTCTTGGTTTTCTTGAGCTTCAAAAGCGCGCTGATCGTCGCCGTTTCCATACCCCTGACCCTGGCCGCCGTTTTCGGTATCGGCAGCTTGGCCGGACAAAATATCAATCGAATAACCCTTTTCGCGCTGATATTATCCCTTGGACTGCTGGTGGACAGCGCGACCGTCGTTATTGAGAACATCTGGAGGAAGTTGAAAGCCGACAAGGTTTCCAGTAAAAAGGAAATCATCATAAGAGCAGTGGATGAGGTGGGAATGGGACTTTTTATGTCCACGGTCACAACCATCCTGGCTTTCTATCCGATGGCTTTCGTAACCGGCATGATGGGACCATATATGGGACCTATTCCCTTTTTCGTTCCGGCCGCCCTCATCGCCTCGCTTTTGATATCCTACACGATAAATCCTTTCCTGGCCGATATCTTGATCAAAAAACATGACACTGACGATCAGGAAAAAACCGCCAACGCCAAACAAAAAATTTCAAACCGCCTCATGGATTCGATCCGCAAAAGATACGCGGACTTATTGAAAGACCTGCTTGAAAATGACAAAAAAAGAAAGTTTGTCATTTTGTCTTGCGTAGCCGCGTTTTTCCTAGTTATGACTTTTCCCGTCTTCCAGATCGTCAAATTCAGGATGCTTCCGAAAGCGGACAAGGAGCAATTTTATCTGTACCTCGATCTCCCTTCGGGTTCTTCCCTGGAAAAGACCGACGGCATATCCAAGAAAATAGAGGAATTTCTTTTGAAAAAAGAGACTGTCACGAAAATCCAGAGCTTCGTGGGAGATCCGCAGATAGTCGACTTCAACGGACTTTTCAAGGGGAGCGACGCCAGGACCGGGGAAAACCAGGCGACCTTGAAAATAAACCTTGTTCCCAAGCAATCAAGGAAAGAAACTTCGGAACAAATAGCTCTCGCGATAAGGGAGGAGCTCTCGGACGAATTGCAAAATGAGCCCGACGCGAAAATAAAGATCGTCGAGGATCCGCCGGGACCTCCGGTGCTTTCGACGGTCTTGGTAAAAATACAGGGAGACAACATCCGGAGATCGAAAGAAATCGCCCTCGACATGGAGGCTGCCCTGAAAAATATCAGCGAAGTGGTGGATATCGACAATTCCCTGGATGAAAACAGCGTGGAATATGTCCTCAGAATAGACCAAGAGAAGGCCGGGTCTTTCGGGGTTTCTTCCGCCCAAATTTCAAACGTGCTAAGGACCGCGCTGAGCGGAAGCGCCGTCGGGATATATCACAAAAACGACGACTCCCGATTGCGAAAACCGGAGCCGGAATATATCGTCGCCAGACTTAAAAAGCAGGACCGCGACCAAGAAGAGGACCTTGCCAAAATTTGGATATCAAACTCAAAAGGAGAACATATTCCCCTGCTCGAGATAGCCCGGGAGGCGGACTCCGAAGCCAAGGAAACGATCTATTCGGACGAGAGAAGAAAGACTTCCTACGTCTCGGCTGAAATGGGAGAGCGGAGCTCCGCTTACGCAATGATCGATATGCTCAAGTTCCTCCGTTCATATGAATTGGAAAACGGGAATGGAAAAATATCATCCTGGTCCCTTTTCGGGGTCGATTACGTCGACAAAGAAACTGGTGAAACTTTTTCTGTCGCCCTCGACGGCGAATGGAAACTGACCCTGGAAGTTTTCCGGGATTTGGGAATAGCCATGGCAGTCGCTATTTTTCTGATATATTTCGTCCTGGTCGCGCAGTTCCGCTCGTTGAAAGTCCCATTGTTGGTCATGGGAACCATTCCGTTGGCCATGATAGGTGTCATGCCTGGATTCGCCCTGCTGGGAGCGATCAAAGGAACCTATTTCAATGCCACCTCGATGATCGGGGTCATAGCTCTTGCCGGAATCGTAGTCAACAATGCTATTATACTTTTGGAGTATCTCAATGAATTGAAGGCGAGAAAATATGGCATCCGGGAGGCGCTGTTGGAAACCGGAAAAACAAGATTCCTGCCGATCATACTCACTTCCATAACGACGATCCTGGGATCGCTCACGATCATCAGTGATCCGGTCTGGGAAGGCCTGGCCTGGTCAATCATCTGGGGACTTTCCCTTTCTACCGCCCTGACCCTCGTCATATTCCCCCTCCTCTACTACACGTTCGAAAAAAATAATTGGGAAAAATAGTATCCGAGTTGGAGTTTTTGCAAAACTACTTTCTTTTTGGTCCGTTGATGACGACAGGAATCAAGAGCTCTTGGTCATAGATTTCGACTGAGAGCGTGCCGAAAAAGAAAGCAGATAGAGCAAAAAATTTTCCAAGAAACCTAAATTGCGCATAACTGATTATCCGTAAAAAATTATCAATATGGAACTTACGCGTTTTGCTTCTTAGAATTTCCGGCAAATATTATTTTTTTGCGCACTGCCGGCCGACCCAGGAGGGAAAGGCAAGCAAAAAAATATATATTTTCCGGAAAACCAGTCAAACGCGCAACTCCTATAATAAAAAAATATGAAGCAAGAAAAAATCTATCGACTCGACACCGAAACATGGTATATCGAAAGAGCGGTTTATCTGTTGGCAGGAATCTTCGTCCTGGCGTCGATAATCCTCTCACTCACCGTGCACAAAAACTTTCTTTACTTCACGGCCTTGGTGGGAGCGATGCTCATCAATTTCTCCCTAACCGGCTATTGCCCCCTTTCGATCCTGCTCGGAAAAACGGGGCTGAAGAAAAAATAGGATAATAAAAAACCCGCCGTTTTCGGCGGGTTTTTTATTGGAAACTTTCCAAATTTTCCAAGATATAATCCTCGCTGATCCACTTCTTGCGAAGCTCACCTGAAAGATAAAACGAGCCGGTAGCCAAGACAAGGTCTTTTTCTCCCGCCAAGGAAAGAGCTTTTTCCAAGGCTGCTTCTTTATTTGGCATGCTTTCCGCTGCCACCCCATCCTTCAAAAATTCCCTGGAAATTTCCGCGAGTTTTTCCGGGTCAAAGCACGGACCGAAATCGAAAGTCGTGAAAATTACGTGGTCGGCTTTCGGGATAAGCGTCTCCAGTATTTCCCCGACGTCCTTTTTCTGTGAAATGCCCAGAATCAAAATCATTTTTCCATATTCAAGTTTCTCGACATTCGAAACGGTACTGGCCATCTTGGCGGGATTATGCGCCCCATCCAGAACCACCAAGGGTTTTTCCTGAATTATCTCGAACCGGCATGGCAGATTCGCCTTCGCGATTCCCCGGACGATCTCCTCCTCTCCGATTCCCAGAAACTTCGCGATTTCCACGACCAATGAAATGTTTTTCTCCTGGTACTCACCCCAAAGTTTGCTCGCGATTTCCTTTTTCAATCCTTCGATTTTTATTTCCATCCCGTCTTCGGAATATCTTATTTTTTCCGTTTTTTCTTCGACGACGTTCATCCGCACTTTTTCCTTTCCGCACACGTCGGAGAATATTTCCAGGATTTCCGGCCTTTTTTCCGTCGTGAAAAATTCGCAGCCGCCTTTGATTATGCCGGCTTTTTCAAAGGCGATCTTTTCCAAGGTATCGCCGATGATATGCATATGGTCCAGATCGATATTGGTGACAGCCGCCACCGGCTTTTTCTCGACGACGTTGGAAGCGTCGTACCTTCCGCCACATCCGACTTCCAAGACGACCATTTCACAACCCTTCTTTTTGAAATGGAAAAGCGCGATCGCCAAGAAAATTTCAAAATATGTCGGCCTGCCCCAAGGACATTCCTTCGCCGCTTTCTCGATATAGGGCTTGAAAAAATCCATGATCTGGACGAACTCTCGCGGGAAAATATACTTACCGTCGACGGAAATCTTCTCGATCGAAGTCGTGGCGAACGGCGAAGTGAAAAGCCCGGTTTTTTTTCCGCTTTCCGAAATTACCCCGGAAAGCATCGTTGAAACCGAACCCTTGCCGGAGGTCCCGGTGATGTGCACGAATTCCAATTCCTTGTCCGGATTTCCAAGAAGCTCCAAAAACCATCGCATCCTTTCAAGATACGCTTCGGGATTTTTCGAAGCCGAAGGCGCGAAACACCCGTTTGTGATCGACGGCAGATTCTCCAGATATTCCACGGCTTCGTGATATTTTCGAAATTTATCCATAAACCCGATGTCGCCCATATTAAAGATAATTAAACTATTATAATCATTACTGGGGAAAATACAAATGAAAAACCGCCCGGTGCGGGCGGCTCAAAAAAATCCTAACGTGATTCATTTCTTCCAAGCGTTTTTCAATATCTTGTTTATGACATCCTCATCCTGGCAGGAATACTTATTGGACGGGGAATAAAATTCCCTCTTGTCCCCATAACACCCGCCGTTATCCTCAGCCAAAACCGCCAAAATCGGAAGCATGAACCCGTTGCCGCGCGACACGAAATATTTATGCAGATCTTCCAAAGTCTCTTCTCGCATGTCCTTGTCCATCCTGGCGAAAGTACTCATGTCATCCCCGACTTTCGGAGTCCAATCCAAATGCAAGAAAACGTTATTGGCCTTGCTGGCGAAGGTCTTGTGCCAAAGAAGCGCCCAACACCAATCTCCCGGCTTTTTCCACCACCTGGAAGAACAAGCCCCTTGCTGGATCGATCCGTCGCTTTTGAGTCCCACTCCCCCGTCTATGAAATCGAAATTCCGAAGATATTCCTCGTCGGTGATATCGTTCGTCTGCGCCCCGATGACGATTTCCATTCCTAAGGAAGCAGCGTATTCCCTCATCTCTTTTATGATTTCAGGAATGACCGGGTCTGAAAGGTTGCTTTTGTCCTGATAAAAAATCTGGCCGAAAAGGAAACTCTGGATCCCGATATCCATAGCCTTTTGCGTTATCTGCCGAAGATATCTTCTGTACTCGGGAGATTCGAAAGACGGGATGCAAATATTCTTCTTCCAGAAATCCTCCTTGCCCTGCTTACACATCCTTTCGAAATCAAACTTGCGGTCCCCGTCCTGATATTTATACACTGTTTTCGTGTTGATGGCTTCGGCGATGAACATCCCCCAAACCGCTTCCTTTTTGCCGACCTTGGCTATCACTTTTGCCGCGTCTTCAAAATCAGGGTTGTCCGCCCAACTCTCCAACGCGCGGTGGAAATAATAGCAGTTTGACCGCTGGGCGACTCTTATCATTTCCTTCTCATCACCGCCGAAACCCGAAAGCAGCCCGTCAGCCACGCAGCCTTGCCTTTTCATCCTTTCCATATCAGGGGGCGGAGGCGGAGGCAATTTTATGGGCGCCGCAGGAATAGAGGTTACGATACTGTCGGGTCTTTCAATCTCCACTATTTCAACCACAGGAACCTCGAAATCGCGATTTTCCTTCACCAAAAAATACCCGATCCCGACGGAATCAAGCAGGATGATCGTTATTGCGACCCAAGATTTTATCTGGAAATTTCTAATCATAACCGTCTTAAGTATACAACATGTAATACCAAAAAGAACCTGCTTTCTTTTTCCCCTCAAAAAACAAAAAAACGCCCTTTGAAAGGCGCCGAAAACAGACGTTGGAAAACATTCCTCATTCCCTTCTCTTCATTTGATGGAGATAAATAATTTGCATCTTCCCGATATCGGCCGGCAAGTTGCGAAAGAGTTTTTCATACTCCTCTGTGCTTATGGTATGGAGAGCTCCCTGCTTATTTGGCCCAACCATATCAATACCGTGAAATCTTCGAAGTATCTCAAGAACGCTTCCGACCATGACCACAAACATCAACGATATCGCCGCGCCGTTTGCCGAAGCTAAGAAGCTTGCATCGAGCGCGCCACCGGCTTTTCTTAAGAAGGAATTGATTTCATTTTTAAAAATCGCTACTTTGTTTCCCGCGCTTCCGATGAGGGTGCTTTTTCCCGCAAGCAAACCGCTGTCTATCAAAACAGCCCTCTTGGTTTCAGATGTCGCTTCCTTTTCCCTGACCGGTTCTTTTTTCTTCTCTGGCAAAGCGACAGCCCCTGTGCGGTTTCCGAACTGCTGGACGGTGATGATGGTTTCCTTTCCATTTATAGTTCCGCTCGCCACCGCCACACCGACTTCATTGAACTGCTCTCCTAAAATATTCTTCCTGTGCGTCGCGCTGTCCATCAATGCCTTGTTTTGCTTTTCAGCGGTTTTGAAATTTATCGCCAGATTCTCCCCGGCGAACTTATAGTCGTATCCAGCTTTCTCAATCCAATACCATGGCGTCAGCCCCTCGGGCGAAGTATGGGAAAAATAATTCTTTTCCAACATATCCTGGGCCTTTTTCTGGGCGGCCCGGGAAAGATTCCCGTTTTCAACCAACGGCACTAAACCAGCCATCTCCCTTTCCTGATTAACCAGTCCGATCACGTTTTCAATCGTTATTTCGCTGGCCGAAGCCGAAAAAGCCCAGAAGGCTCCGCCGCCAAGGACTAAAAGGGTGAAAATTGTAATTTTTATGTCTGTTTTTCGCATAAACAAAAGAAAAAGGGCGCTCCGCGAGGAAACACCCTTCTATTTATCTATCTCTATTATACACCCAAAAAGGCGAAAAGTCAAGGAAAAACTTGTCCTTGTTAAACTGAACACGCTTATCCGCAACGAGCGAGGCTTTGCTTTTTTATGAAAATAAAGTTTAAACAGCTACAAACCTGCAATTCAAATCAAGCCTTGATATTGCATTTTTTTGCTTTCCAATGAATTATTGTTTTGGTTACGAGAGACAAAGAAAAAGGTATTCCAAAAAATACCGTCATTATAGCTCCCAGTAAACCAGCACCGTCTTCTGAACTTAATATTATAAAATATAACGCCAAAAAAAGACCTCCCGTGCTTATAAGAAAGACGACAAAACTTAACCAATCAATCATTTTCATTAATCCAAATTGCTCTTTTTTTCTTTTCTTCTCAAATAGCGTGCCTAGGCATGCAACCAAAAAAATAACTGCTAGCGGCACAAGTACAAACTCGATTATGTCATTTTGATAAAAATTATTACTGACACTAAAAAACAATATACTTACAATAAAAGAAGCGACTATTAATTCCAAAGTCCACATGACTATTTTTTCAAATAAACTCATACTTATTTTTATATCAAAATATTATATAAAATTATACCACGGTTCAATTCCCCGTCTGCCGGTAGGTAGGCCTTGTAACTTTTCTTGGCACCAAGAAAAGTTAACTATGGGATTGGAGTTTTTAAATTCTTATCGCTCAAATTTCCGAAGGTGGTCCATGGCTCCGGAAAGCATCCTTTCAAGAAAATCTAGTTCTTCGTCTTTTAATTTGCCATTGTTGCGTTTCATCAAGATTTCAAATATTCCCGGATTGATGAAGCTTATTTTGTCTGCCATCTGCAAATATTTCCCTTCCTTGGTCCTCGGCTTACCCTTCGAGCCGTGGTTCTGTACGCAGTCCGCAACCTTGTCCGAAACAATGACACCCTCCCTTTCCAAAATCGCTATCCCTCTCTCAGCGTGCCTATCCTCGCATTCGACGTAACCGATGTCATGGAGCCAACCGCCCATTTCCAAAACTTCCCTGTCCACGGTTTTGTCCCCTTCCGAAAGCGCCAGCGCGGTCTTGGCCACGGCTTTGGCGTGAAAAACGCGAAAATCCCTATCCGCTTCGCTCTCGATTTGTGAAAAGATTTCCAGTGCGAACTGCTTGGCTTTTTGAGGCGTAAGCGTTTTCTTATCCATATATTTAGGGATAATTCTTATGTTTTGTATTTTGAGCCGGACATGCAATGACGTGCGAATCACTACTGCCGAATCAGAATCCCGGTATGAACCTTAAAAAATCACTTTCCACTGGCCTATTGGTCAATCCACTGGCCATTATATAAAATCCGAGCATCCCGTATATGACCAGAAGGAGGCCGATGTATCCCATTAACGAGAGAACTTTGAATTTAAGTTTGTACTCTATCGGAAAAAACCATTTCCCATATTCCACCCTTCTTTTTTTAAGCAGTGCATAAATAAAATATCCAAAAATCGAAAGGATCAGATAAAAAAATAGTCCCGCGTAAAACATCTCCTCGTTATAATTCCCAAACGGGAAGAAAACAGTATTTGCCAAAAAACCGATACAAATAGAAACTACGAGCAATCTAAACCCTATTTTGTATAATAAGTTTTCAGTCTCCCATTCTCCTGCTTCAAAGGGAGGCTTTATAAATAAATCTTTGAATAAAAACCTATAGGCTATGGCTATGCTTACCAATAAAAATGATTGTATGCCGACAAACAGCAGGAGTCCCCAATCCAAGCCCAGTATTACCAAGAAAACAAGCAACAACAACCAAAAAGTAGCCATGAAGGCCAAAGTGTAAAAAATCGCCTTTTTAAATGTCATTTTTTTAAGAAAAAATATTATATCCAAATTATACCACGGTTCAATCACCCCTACCCAACATAAAAGAAATTAAAACAGACCGTTAAGGTCTGTTTTAATTCTCTTTGAGCGGGTAGGGGGAATCGAACCCCCCTCCTCAGCTTGGAAGGCTGATATAATAGCCACTATACGACACCCGCAAATTTTCAAACTTACAAAATATATTATACATTATCCGAAAAAGTTGTCCAGTATCCCCTGCTCCGATTTAAAAGCGCCCGACTTGCTAGAAGGGCGCTTTTTGATATCTGCCATACCTGGGAATTTCCGCTTTCAAGTGAGCGCTCGACGATAATCACCGAACGTCATACCCTCCCTATGGAGTATCCCCAATGAAAGATGGAGTGCAAATCCGACAATGTGATCTATTTCCATCTCATCCCCAACTGCGTCACAGGCGATCTTTTTGGCATTTGCAACGATCTGCATTGCTCGAAGCACGTCCCCATTCTCTTTCATAAATCCTCCTCTCCCCGTATTGTATGTTTTTGTTAAAACTACAAGGAACCAGTAATAAATAATAACATTCACCCCGAATTCGAGTCAATTTTAAAATGTTAATCTTCGATATGCTATAATTATCCCTATAACAATTAACGCGCAACGATCAATGAAAAGAATCCTCATCCTCCTTATCGCGCTTGTCCTTGTATCCATGGCATTCATGTATTACCAGGGTGGCAATAAATCGCAGACGCAAGAAGAAACTAATCAATTAACTCAAGAAAAAACTATGGGACTTAAAATCGAAACTACGCAGGAGGGTTCAGGAGAGCAAATGGTAACATCGGGTGATATGATCTCCGTCCACTACACGGGAAAGCTTGAAAACGGCACGGTTTTCGATTCCAGCGTCGAACGCGGAACGCCTTTCGAATTCCAGATCGGACAAGGGATGGTGATCGCCGGATGGGAACAGGGCCTTCTCGGCATGAAAGTCGGGGAAAAAAGAACTCTTACTATTCCTGCCGAAATGGGATACGGCTCAAGAGGAGCCGCCGGAGTCATCCCTCCGAACGCCACACTCATCTTCGACGTGGAACTCGTTTCCATTAAATAATAGCCGCGCCAAAGCATACAAAAATCCCCTTTCGGGGATTTTTTGTTTTGCAAACTTTAAAAAATCCGCTCCGGAGAGGTGTCCCCCGTCATGCTCGTTTATCCAGGTATTGAAAAGTTTTCCGCTTTCCTTGTCCAGATAAAGGATCACCCAACCGATTCCGCGCATGGAAGCCTTGGCCTTGAAGTTCTTCTCCCAGTTTTCATATGAACCGAAATCCTCTTCTATTTTTTTATATAGGTCGCTTCCCTTCTCCAGTTCTGATCCGCCTTTCATCATATTTGAAAAATACAATTCGTGGAGGCGCATCCCGTTCCACTCCCAACCGAACCTTCGGGAAACCTCGCCGAATTCATATATCCCTTCCTCTTTCTTCATGATGTCCAAAGCGCCGTTGGTGTTTTTCACGTAGCCTTCATACAGTCCGAAATGACCTTTGAGAAGTTCATCAGAAAGCACGCCGTTACCTAAAATGGATTCGAAATTCTTCAGTTCGTACATAGGCATGTATCATGTAGCATGTATCAAAGATACCGAGCCCATGATAAGATTATTTTTTAAAGTTTGCAAAACAAAAAATCCCCGAAAGGGGATTTTTGTATGCTTTGGCGCGGCTATTATTTAATGGAAACGAGTTCCACGTCGAAGATG
>Ga0076097_102_pt1 | contig 60668 bp, 75 predicted proteins | sample RifGroC1_FD_68126 | JGI IMG/M metagenome (GOLD analysis project Ga0076097, IMG submission 68126) | Parcubacteria bacterium GW2011_GWC1_45_14
ATCCGGAACGAGCCTGCAGGGAGACGTCAATAAGGACGGAACAGTGAACTCGATGGATTTGGGGGTTATAATGAGCAATTGGGAATAAATGTTTCAAATAATTTTAAAAAACATATGCAAATTTCAGACGTGATGACCAGAAATCCGGTTTCCGCCATGCCCGATTCCCTTGTGACGAAGATCGCATTGCTCATGAATGAGAACAGACTACATGCGATACCCGTAGTGAATGGCCGCAACAAGGTGGTCGGCATAATTACCGAAAGCGATTTTTTCATCAAGGGATCCATGAATATGTATCTTCCTTCCGTCATAGAAATATTGAAGGACAATTCCATGTTGGATAAAATGCCTGAAAACAAGAAGGGAAAAATTGAAAAAATCATGGAAACCAGAGCGGGGGAAATCATGTCATCTCCTTGCATCGCCCTGAACTACGAAGCTTCAATAGATGACTTTTTTGAGCTCGTCAAGGACAAGAAATTGCATTCAGTTCCGGTAGTGGACAGTAGTCATAGTTTGGTCGGAATCATTACGCTTGCTGATGTGATGAATCTCATCAAGATAAATTAATTAATATTAAAAACTCCATGGAATTAAAAAAACAAAAAAACGAGGGAGCTGAAGCGGGAAAATTCCGACCTATAGATAAAGAGGCAGGGGAAGTAGTCGGTTTGTGGAAAAAAAGCTTCATCTTTGTAACAAGGACCGAGATGAAAACGTGGAAAATTGTTTTGGTTTTGGCGTTCGTGGCCGGGCTCGCGACTGCCATAGTCGCGGTGGTTTCATTTGACAGGGAACAAAAATCCAGAGCCTCACTTGTGCCGGCCAGGATATTTTTCACACCAGCCTCTCTCAGCCTGGAAGAAGGCGAGCAATTCAATGTGGACCTCAATCTGGATGCGGCAGGAGGGAATGTGGTTGTTTCCAGGGCTGATATATCTTACAATACATCAAATCTTCAGCTCCTCTCCTCAAGCACTTCCGGGTCGGCATTTTCATCCGAAAACGCTTGCGTGTATAATTCTAAGCCTTGCGAGATAATCAATAACGACCCTACGTCTGGGAAACTGTCGATCACGTTGGCTAAGCCTTCTCCTGGAATCTCATCATCTTCAGGGAAGATAGCGACCCTGACATTCAAGGCGTTGAAACCAATAAATTCCAGTACGTCCGATTTGAAAATCAATTTTTCAAGCCAGGGAAGCTACAGCGATTCGGACGTGATTTTGGATGATGGAAACGGAACGGACACTCTTTCGGGTGTGGGTCTTTTGTCTCTGAGTGTCATCGCTCCGGACACGACAGCTCCTGTCATTTCCGGCGGTTCTCCGACTGGGGAATTATCGTTTTCAACTACGCAAACCGATCTGAGCGTCCAGGCTAATGAGAAATCCATCTGCAAATATTCGAAAACCGCGGGAACGGAATATTCTTCAATGGTTGATTCTCTCAGTAGCAGCGATTCGCTCAAGCACGCGGCTTCCTTGAGCGGGCTGACGGCTGGAACTACCTATAATTATTATGTCAGATGTCAGGATTTGATTGGAAACAAGACGACATCGGATTATAAGGTAAGCTTTTCAATCGCAACAAAAACCACCACCAAAGGAAAATCTTCAACATCTCCAGGGAAGACAAAGAAATAATCGGAACGATTTTTTGTATCGAGAAAAACCAGCATTTTATTGCTGGTTTTCTTTTCGGGTAACTTTTCTGATAGCGGACTTGGCCATGGAGGTTTTGACGAATTTGAGCCAATCGGGATTGGGACCCTTCCGATCTTTGGACGTTATGATCTCAAGCACCTGGCCGTTGTGGATATGGTAATCCAGGGGGACCATTTTTCCATCCGCCTTGGCTCCGACCGTCGAGTTTCCGACTTCGCTGTGGATGGCATAGGCGAAATCCACCGGAGTGGCTTCTTCTGGAAGGTCGATGATGTCTCCCTTGGGAGTGAAGGCGAAAATATGGTTTTTGAAAAAATCTATCTTGAGGCCCTCTATGAACTCCTCGTCATCGCGGCCGATTTCATTTTGCCATTCGCGGAGCTGTTTGACCCACTTAAGTTCCTTGTCCATCGTTTCTTTCTTGGAGCCGAAGATGTATTCTTTCCAGGATTTCTTCATTTTATCGGAATATATCCAATGCGCGGCGATACCGAATTCCGCCTCGTCATGCATTTTTTGGGTGCGGATTTGCACTTCCAAAATCCTGCCTTCAGGACCGAAGATGGTAGTGTGGATGGATTGATATCCATTGGGTTTGGGTAGGGAGATATAATCCTTGATGCGTCCGACCATCGGGCGGTATTTCTTATGCACGATCCCCAGCGCTTCATAACAATCGGCGATTTCCGGAACGATCAGTCGAACTGCTGAAAGGTCATATATCCTGTTGATGTCCATGTCATACTTTTTCAGTTTTTCATAGGAGCTATAAAGACTTTTGGCACGGCCGTGGATATCCAGCACTTCGATGCCTTCCTTTTTTAGTTCCTTCTCTAGTTCGCGTATAGCCTGGTTGACATAGCGCTCTCTTTCTTTGTAGCTTTTGGTGATTATTTCTTTTACGTAGTTGTAGTTTTCACTGTCCAGATATTTGAACGAGAGGTCCTGGAGCTGGGTTTTTATTTCCCCGATTCCCAAGCGATTGGCGATCGGAGCGAAAATTTCCATCGTTTCGCGGGCGATTCTTTGTTGCTTGTCAGGAGGAAGGTGGTCGAGGGTTTGCATGTTATGGAGGCGGTCCGCCAATTTGATGATGACGACCCGGATGTCGGCCGCCATTGCTAAAAACATCTTGCGCAAGTTTTCCAGGAAATATTCCTCATGCGATCCGCGCAGCTTTATTTTTCCCAATTTCGTAACCCCGTCGACCATGAAGGCGACCTCCTTGCCGAACTTGGCTTCGATTTCCTCGAGAGTCACGGGCGTGTCTTCATCGACGTCATGGAGTAGGCCCGCGGCGATGGTTTTTCCTCCCATGCCGATTTCCGCCAGGGTTCTGGCGGTGGCTATGGAGTGTTGGAAATATTCTTCACCTGATTTCCTTTTCTGTCCCTCATGAGCCTTCTTGGAAAATTCATAGGCTTCCGTAATGATCTTCTTCCTTTGCTCGGAGGGGGATTTTTTTAGTACTTTCAGGATATCCTCAAGACCTAGTTGCTTCATGCTGGTTTTGTATTAATTAAGATAATACCCCTGGGAGTTCCCATTATTGCTTCTAGTATAGTAAATAAATAACCGAATGGCCAATCGGGCGGAAATCGTCATTTGAACGACAAAAAAAACAGGGAAGAGCTCCCTGTTTTTCCATCGGTCGACGCTTTCGGTTTACTGTTCGAAACCGCACTCCTTGCTTGAGCATTTGACTATTCCTTTAGCGGCGAACGCCAACGGTTGTCCGCAGCGTGGGCACATTTCTCCAGTCGGCTTGTTCCACATCGCGAAGTCGCAGGCCGGATATTTGTTGCAGCCATAAAAGATCCTGCCGCGCTTGGATTTTTTCTCCACGATTTCCCCGTCCTTGCACTTGGGGCATTTGACCCCAGTCTTTTTTTCGATGCCTTTGATGTTTTTGCACTCAGGGTATCCTGAGCATCCGAGGAAAGGGCCGAATCTTCCACGTTTGACGACCATGGGCTTGCCGCATTTTTCGCAGGTCTCGCCGGAGAACTCGTCGTCGACTTTCTTTTCTTCAGCCGTCTTTTCGGTGAATTTGCACTCGGGATATTTGGAGCAGGCGATGAACTTCCCGAATCTTCCGAATTTCATCACCAAGTCGCTCCCGCACTCAGGGCATTTCCTGTCCAGCTTTTCCACGAAGTCCTCTTTCTTGACCGACTCCGTTTTCTTTTCTAAGTTTTTATGGAATGGCTCATAGAAGTCGCGGATCACCGGCACCCACTCTTTTTTTCCTTCGGCCACGCTGTCCAAATCCTCTTCCATGTTGGCGGTGAAATCGATGTCCACTATCTGGGGGAAATGTTCCACTAGGGTGTCGTTGACCACCCCTCCGATTTCCAGAGGATAAAGTTTTTTGTCTTCGTTTTTCTCGATATATTTCCTTTCGAAGATGGTTGAGATGGTCGGAGCATAAGTCGAAGGTCTTCCGATGCCGTGCTCCTCCATCACCTTGACCAGGGAAGCTTCATTGTAGCGGGGAGGGGGGGTGGTGGCTTTTTGTGTCGGAAGGACGTCCTTGGCTTCGAGTTTCTCGCCGTTTTCCATTTCCGGCAGGAAAGTTTCCTTGGAAGCCCCTTCGCCATAGACTTTCAAAAATCCGTCGAAGATTATCGTCGAACCGTTCGCCCGCAGAAGGTATTGGGATTTTCCTTTGGCGGAAATGTCGACTTTCACTTGGCTGAGTTTTGCGCTCTGCATCTGGCAGGCGATAGTCCTGCTCCAGATAAGTTTATAGAGCCTGTGCTGGGCACTGTCCAAAGACGCTTCCAGTTCCGCAGGGGTTTTTTCCGAATAGGTCGGGCGGATCGCTTCATGGGCTTCCTGGGCAGATTTGGATTTGGTCTTGAAATATCTCGGACTTTCCAGAGTGTATTTTTTCCCGAATTCTTTTTCAACCGTTTTTTGGGCGGAGAGGAGAAACTCCAAAGAGAGGTTCACGCTGTCCGTTCTCATGTAGGTGATGTGTCCCAGTTCATAGAGCTTTTGTGCGACCATCATGGTCTGCTTGGCGCTCCAGCCGAGATTGCTGATGGCGGCCTGTTGGAGCGTCGAGGTCGTGAAAGGTGCTGGCGGATTGCGGAAAGCTTCTTTCCTGGTAAGGTCGCTCACTGCATAAACCGCGCTTTCGAGATCGGCGACGATTTTCTCCGCATCCTTTTTATTTTCTATGGTCGTTTTTTTGCTGGTGTATTTTCCGGAGAAAAGTTCCAGGACCTGGGTCTTTTCTATTTTCTCGCCATCTTTTTCAATCAGGTTGGCGGAAAAAACTTGCGCGTCGTTTTCTTTGGTAAGCTCGGCGGCTATCGTCCAATACTCCTCGCTTTTGAATTTTTCGATTTCGCGCTCCCTTTCCACGATGAGGCGCAGCGCCACGGATTGCACGCGTCCGGCGGAAAGACCCCTTCTGATTTTTTTCCAAAGGAAGGGGGAGAGTTCGTAACCCACGAGGCGGTCCAAAACCCTTCTGGCTTGCTGGGCGTTGACCAAATTGAGATCCAGCTCGCGCGGATGCTCCAGTGCTTTCTGGATGGCGCTTTTGGTGATTTCATGGAAGACGATCCTGGAATACGGTTTCTTGTTCTTTTTTTCCAAATCGAGCGCTTTGAGCAGATGCCAGGCGATCGCTTCTCCTTCGCGGTCTTCATCGGAAGCCAGGATGATCTCGTCGGCTTTCTTGGCTGATTCTTTGAGCGATGCCAGTTTTTCCTGCGCTTTGGTCGGGACGATATATCTCGGTTCGAAATCCTTTTCGATGTCGATACCCATCTCGCTCTTGGGAAGGTCGCGGACATGCCCGAAAGAGGACTTCACGACGAAGCCTTTGCCTAGGAATTTACTGATGGTTTTCGCTTTGGTAGGGGACTCGACGATGACTAGTTTCATGTATTTCTCTACGAATTACGAATATTTTACGAATTTACGAATATACAAAAATTTCGTACATTTGTAAATTTGTAATCGATTTGTATTTTCGTTTGGTTATGATTTTACGTAATTTTGCCCTCCTATGTTCTTGATTATTCCCTTTATTTCCAGCATCGCGAGCGTCGAGAGGGCGGTCGCTGTCTCCAGTTTAGAGAGTTTCACGACTATGTCAACGTGGACGCTTTCTTGGCCTAATACGTCTAGGACGCCCCTTTCTTCCTTTGAGGCGGGTTCATATGTATCTTTTTTGGAGGTTTTCGTGGAAGATTTCAATGTTTCGACAAAACTTATTTCCTCCAAAATGTCAGAAACTGAGGCGGCTAATTTGGCGCCTTTTCGAAGGAGCATGTGCGGACCCTGGCTCTGGAGATGGAAAATTGGTCCGGGCACGGCGAAAACTTCCCGGTTGAAATCCAGCGCCAGATTGGCGGTAATAAGGCTTCCGCTGTCCAAAGCCGCCTCCACTACGAGTGTGCCCAGGCTCATTCCGGCCATGATCCTGTTTCTCGCCGGGAAGCTCCCTGGAAGAGGGGAGGTGCCGGCGGGGTATTCGCTAAGGAGTAATCCGCCGGAGCGGATGATCTCCTGGGAAAGCTCGAAGTTTGAGCGCGGATGGATACTTTTTTCGTCCAGACCGTTTCCCAAGACCGCGACGGTTTTCCCCTTGGCTTCGAGGGCTCCGGCATGGGCGATCGCGTCGATGCCGAGTGCCAGCCCGCTGACGACCGTGATCCCGCTATTGGCCAGTTCGCGCCCAAAGGAGCTGGCCACCCGACTTCCGTATTCGGTGGATTTTCGCGAACCCACGACCGCGATCATCGTGGAATTGAGCAGGGAGAGGTCTCCTTTGGCATAGAGTATATAAGGAGGGTTATGGATTTCTTTGAGAAGATTCGGATAGGCCGGATCTTCCAGGGAAATGACGGAAATCCCCTCCTTTTCCAATTCCTCCCATTCTTTGTCCAGGTTGATGGAATTTCTTTCCGAAATTATTTTCCCCGCCAGGTTTTCGGAAAGTCCCGCCCCGATCAGCTCCGCAAGGGGAGCGCCCCAAGCTTTTTCCGAAGAATCGAAATGCGCCATAAGGAGCGCCAGCTTCTGACTCCCGACCCCTTCGATTTTATTGAGGGCGTTGAGATATTTCATGGGAATGACTTGGCTTATATTTTTTTACCTATAAACAAATTTTCTACCATTGACAAATGTCTTATTTTTTGCTATAATAATATATAGTATCAAAAAGCGCCCTCGGGCGCTTTTCTTATAGGGAAGCTATTATTTCTTTGGAAACAGTCAGAATAAGGCCTTTTTCTTCTTTGGTGAAATCTTTAAGGACGAAGTCCATTCCGGGTTCGGTCCGTTCGGTCCGGCCGCCGGATTTCTCCACTCCTAGGCGGATTCTTCTGATCGTCTGTGTCTCGAGATGATCAAAAATCGATTGGACGCCATTGTGCCCCGCGGCGCGCGAATCCTCGCTGATTTTCCATTTGCCGATTTCGATGTCCAGATCGTCATGAAGTGCGGTGATGTCAGCAGGGGAGAGTTTGTAAAAATCCATGATGGCCCTGACTGATTTTCCAGAAAGGTTCATAAAGGTCTGGGGTTTGGCCAGGATGGTTTTTTCTCCCTTTAAAATCCCTTCGGAAATCTCGGCGTTGAATTTTTTCTCCAATTTGAACTGCGGAAAGTCGAAATGGTTTCGAATTTCATCAAGCAGGACGAAGCCCGCGTTGTGGCGGGTCTTTTCATATTTTTCTCCGGGGTTTCCCAGGCCGATTATCAGTTTCATAAAATGTTCGATTATAAACCTTTTTATTATTCCAATTCCACTTGTTTGTCTTTCTCCCTGTCATATTCCTCTTTGCTCACATCTTCATATTTGTATATGTCAACAAGGTCCTTTCCTAAATATAGCGTAAAATCAGTTTTCGTTGAAGTCGGGTCATTGGTTGAGGGGGAGATGGTGGCCGGGGTTATCCTGATGAGTTCATCCAGGGTAAAAATCTTCTTACCGTTCGTGGCATCGGAAATTTCCGTTTTGGTCCTGATTTTATCTCCGGCGATAGTTTTGATTTGATAAGTTTTTATTCCGAGGGCTTCGCTGGCAACCCGCCTCACTTTTTCTGCAAGCTTCGGATCTCCGCTTTCGTTAATGATCCGGAGTGTCGCAGCTTCCTTGGCAAATTCCTCTTTTCTTTTTTCTATCTTCTGGATGTCGAAAATATTTTCAGCCAAGTCCTGGATCTGGCTGTATGATCCGACTTTCGGAACCAGGATGAAGGCGCGGGCGTTTTCGAAATAGACATGGGACACTTTGAGTAGGCTATCGGCTTTCCAGGCGTCCACGACTTTGGTGGAGATGTTCTGGGTGTCGAGCTTTTTGGCAAGAAATAGGAAGCTTTCGATTTCAGCAATGGTCACGTTCGTCCGCACGTTATTTTCCAAGGTCGTCAGTAGGCCGTTGAGCGTGGAGATGTCGAGAAACGTTCCGAGGGAAAAAACTTTGTTTTTGACGGCTTGGATCGTTTGTTGCTGTCTTTTGGCCCGGCCGAAATCCCCCTGTGGGTCATCATGACGTTCGCGCACGTACTTGAGGGCTGTCGTTCCGTCTAAAACTTGCACGCCCTTTTTGAGTTCGAATGTTTCATAACTATAATTGGGTCCAGGATAGCGCGAATCGTAGATATTCCTTTCTACGTTCACCGTCACGCCTCCGAGAGTGTCTATGAATGTGGTGAATCCGTCGAAGTCCACGACCAAGTAATAATCTATTTTTTGCCCCGTAATCTCGGAAACCGTTTTTTCGATAAGCTCCGTTCCTTGATTGTTTCTGAGTCCGATTTGGTAGAGACTGTTGATTTTCGCATGCGAAGCGGAGCCTGGGATTTTCACATAGAGATCTCTGGGAAGGGAAAGTAGGGAAACTTTTTTGGATTGGGTGTCGATCGAAGCGAGCATCACCGTGTCGGTGAGGTTGCTTCCCGGCTTCTTCTCTCCAGCCGCCCCGAGAAGCAGAATGTTAACTCGTCCCTTGTCTTCTCCCGAAAGAATCGTTCTTTGCGATGGGATTAAGGAAAGGGCCGCGGACTTCATTTCACTGGCGAAGGATGCGGAATTTTCCTGGTGGGAGATTTTTCTGCTGACAGAATAAACTTTCCAAAAAAAGAAGGAGCCATATGAAAGGGAGATTAAGAAAAAGAAAAGGGCTGAGAAAAAAATAAATTTCCGCAGCGCGAGTTTTTTTTGAAATAAGCGCCAATGGGGATCCGTATTACTTTCAAATTCCGAGATGCGCAAATGAGACTCCACCTTGGTTGTTTTTTTCCCATGATCGGAAGCGTAGGCGGGGCGCACGGTTTGTTTTTTTTGTAGTCCGTCCATACGCCCAGTTTACCTTTTTCAAAGAACTTGTGTCAAAAGCTTCGAATGCTGTTTAGGTCCTTTTTTGAGGCAAAAAGGGGCACCTGACTGACCCTTGCCAAAGCCCTAAAAATGTGATATCATAGGCATGTTTCCAGGTTTTTTGCCTTGTTTGAGCTGAAAGCGTAAAATGGGAATTTTGGTGGACTAAAATCAGCCATATAAAAAAATATAATGATGGAAAACAACAATAGGGAAAACTTAAATCCGGACATCAATAACGAGGAGGAGGTTTATTACGGTGTCGGAAGTTTCATTTGGGAAGTGGTGAAAGTTTTTTTCTGGGCGCTTATAATCATAGTCCCGATCCGGGTTTTTCTGTTTCAGCCGTTTTTTGTGCAGGGCGCCAGCATGGAACCCAATTTCGCGGACGGGGATTATCTGATAGTCAATGAGATCGGTTTTAAAAAAACAGAAGTCGGTTTTAATGATACGCGCTTTTTCACAGTTGAAGCTTTCAATGATTTCGAGAGAGGGGATTCGATAGTGTTTCGTTATCCGAAAAATCCCAGTCAGTTTTTCATTAAAAGGGTGATAGCTCTTCCGGGGGAAAAAGTCGAGGTTGATGACGGCAAGGTGTATATCTTCAATGAAGAAAATCCTGAAGGGTTTTTTTTGGATGAAAGCGAATACCTTGCCGAAGGCGTGGTTACCAGGGGAGCGGTCACGAGGGAACTCAAGAATGACGAATATTTCGTAATGGGGGACAATCGGGAATTCAGCCATGATTCAAGGGCTTGGGGGCCGATAACCAAGGATGACGCTATCGGAAAAGTGCTTCTGCGGGCTTGGCCGGTTTCGAACGCGGATATTTTTTAAAAATCTTTCGGCTAAAATCAAAAAAAACAAATATCGAATTTTTCAGGTTAAGGCGTTAAAATTTTTAGATACTAAATTAACAGCTAAGAAATAAAGAATTCTTTTGAGCCAGGCTCAATTGAATTTCTACTACCGGGTATGCCCAAGAAAGTAGAAAAGGCCAAAGGTGTTGCCAAAAAGACAGCCAAATCGGCTTCCGCAGGAAAATCTTCCTCCAAGAAAGCGACCAAGAAGATTGAGAAAGTCGAGGAAGAAATCATGCTTCAGCCGCCGAGGGGAATGAGGGACTTACTTCCAGGGGAACAGCCATATTGGGCGCAGCTTCGAAGAGTCGCTTCCAAATTGGGACATGAATACGGATTCCAACGGATCGATACTCCCGTGGTTGAATATGCCAATCTTTATACCAGGTCCATCGGGGAAGGAACGGATATCGTCGACAAGGAAATGTATACTTTCACGACCAGGGGAGGGGACAAGGTGGCGCTCCGTCCTGAATTTACGGCCGGACTTTGCCGGGCCTACATCCAGCACGGAATGAACGTGCTTCCCAAGCCGGTCAAGCTCTTTTCCATCGGGCCGGTTTATCGATATGACAGACCGCAGGAAGGAAGATACCGCGAGCACTGGCAGGCCAATTTCGACATCTTCGGAGAGCAGGACGCCGTTTTGGACGCCCAGGTAATCCAATTGGCGCACAGGGTGGTCACGAGTCTCGGGATCAAAAACGTGCAGTTCCAGATAAACAGCATCGGTTGCCCGAAATGCAGGAATGAATATCAGGACCTATTGGTGGCGTATCTCGAATCGAAAAAACAGAAACTTTGCCAAAACTGCAAGAAAAGATTGGAAACCAATCCTCTGCGAGTTTTGGATTGTAAGGAAGACAAGTGCATGCAGGTCGCGGCCAATGCCCCGCAATCGGTCGACCACCTTTGCAACGAATGCCATGTGCATTTCAAGAGCCTCTTGGAATACCTCGACGAGCTTGATCTTCCATATGTCATCAATCCGCGATTGGTCAGGGGACTGAGTTATTATTCAAAGACCGTTTTTGAAATCTGGTCCGGAGATGAGGAGGGCAAGAAGCATTCCCTGGGAGGCGGAGGAAGATATGATTATCTTGTCGAAACTCTCGGAGGGGAGCATACGCCAGCCATGGGATTCGGATTAGGATTGGACAGGTTGGTGGCGGAGATGAAGAGGGTTAAGGCGAAGACCTATGTCGAGCCGAAGCCGAAAGTCTTTTTGGCCCAACTTGGAGACCTCGCCAAAAAGAAAAGTCTCAAACTTTTTTCTGAGCTTCAGAAAAACGGCATTTTGGTAGCGGAAAGTTTCGGAAGGGGAAGCTTGAAATCCCAATTGCGCGTCGCCGACCGTCTAGGCGTGGAAGTGACTCTGATCGTGGGGCAAAAGGAAGCTTTGGATGAGACTGCGATAATGAAAGACATGGTAAGTGGAACGCAGGAGAACGTCTCGCACGAGAAGCTCGTCAACGCCGTAAAAAAGATCCTGAAGAACAACGTCGTTGTTTCCAATAACGTTTTATAGGTAGGAGCTATGCGTTTGACTTTTTTCCGGTAAATATATATTTTTTTGCTTGTCTTTCTCTCCTGGATCGGCCGGCAGTGCGCAAAAAACAATATTTGCCGGAAATTCCAGAAAGTAAAACACATAAATCCTGACAGGGAATATTTATGGAAGAGTGCATTTTTTGTAAAATCGCAAAAAAAGAGATCAATGCCGAAGCCTTGTTTGAGGACGATGACATTATTGCTTTCCGCGACATCAAGCCTATCGCGCCTATCCATGTACTCTTGATTCCCAAGCGGCATATTGGATCCGTCGCTGAAATTTCCGAGGACGATGCGCTGCTTATGGGCAAGCTCATCTTCCAGGCCAAGCGATTGGCCAGGGAATTGGGAACCGAAGAAGGGGGATACAAGCTGCTTTTTCGGGTCGGAAGCGATGGCGGTCAGGAAGTTCCTCACATCCACCTGCACCTTATCGGCGGAGCTCCTCTTTTTGAGGAAATCCGCCCGATATAGTCCAAAATGGGCTGGGAGGTAGCCGGGGGTTGATATATTTTTGAAATGTGGTAGATTATATAAATCCCGATTTAATAAGATAACGGGGCAGAACAAATGAAAGGAGGTACATCATGATAGAAGTAAAAAAGAAGCCAAAAGAGACGGCGGAGAGCCTGATCAGGAGATTTTCACGGCGCGTTCAACAGAGCGCTACTTTGGTGCAGGCCAGAAGGAACCGCTTCAGAAGGGACGAGAAAAGCAAGACTGAGAAGCGCCAGGAAGCCATATACAAAGTGAAAATCAGGAAAGAAATCGACAAATTGAAGAAACTTGGAAAATTCGACGACGAAGCGCTGCGCAATATCAAGCGCAAGATGAACGCCTAGGAAAAGGATTGTCTGCAAATTGGATGCTAATCGGTAAGTTGCGAAAAGCGATGAAGCTGGTTAGCATTTATTTGTAAATAATTAATCTTCAAACGTTATGACACTTCGTGAAAAAATCACCAGCGATCTCAAGGGGGCCATGAAAGCAGGAGACTCTTTCAAGCGCGACACCTTGCGCCTGCTCGACAGCGCCATCAAGAACGGCGAGATAGAGAAAAAGAAAAGGGAAGAAGGACTTAATGACGAAGAGGTTTTGGAGGTTATCGCGCGCGCAGTCAAGCAAAGACAGGACAGCGTTTCCCAGTTCGAAAAAGGAGGGCGACCGGAATTGGCCGAACAGGAAAAAAGGGAGATTGAAATCCTTTCAGTCTATTTGCCTGAGCAGTTGAGCAAGGAAGAGGTACAAGCCGTCGTGCGCGAAGTCATCGCGCTCTCGGGAGATGTCAGCGCGGCTGATTTCGGCAAGGTCATGGGTCAGGCGATGGCCAGGCTCAAAGGTCAGGCTGACGGCAACGTCGTCAAAGACGCGGTGAAGGAGGAATTGGAGAAGGCAAAATAATCGAAATGCGGATGCGCGAACTTTCCATAGAAATAAATAATCTTGCCGGCCTGGAATTCGAAGAATCTTTTTTCGAAAAGGTGGCAGAGGATACGTTGAAATCAAGCGGAGTTGATTGCTTGAAGGAGAAGGAGATATCCATCAGTGTTGCTCTCGTTTCCGAGGAGGAGATAAGCGGCATAAATAAGCGATATAGGCAAAAGGATTGTCCGACGGACGTTTTGTCTTTTTCAGAATATGCAAAAATTGAAGAGTTGTGCGATAATGGGAGCGAAGAGGTTTTTCTGGGAGAAATCATAATTTGCCCGGACTACCTTGAAAAGTCAGCCAAGCAGCAAGGAGTTACCTTTGAGTTCGAGTTGGCTTATATCTTTTCCCACGGCATTTTGCATCTTTTAGATTTTTCACACGGGGAAGAGATGTTTTCATTGCAGGAAAGAGTCGCTAAAAAAATATCTAAATAAAAAACATATTATGGTTGATGATGTGAAAAAATTCAGCAGGAGTTTGTCGCATGCTTTCGACGGGCTTTCCTATGCGCTTAAACGCGAGCGGAATTTCCAAATAGAACTCGTTTGCGGAGTTTTCGTTTTAGCTCTGATACTTATCTTCAAGGTGAAGAATTGGGAAGCCGTCGTTTTGATAGTGATGGTTGCCGGAGTCCTTATTATGGAGCTGGCCAACACGGTTATGGAAAGGATCGTGGACATGCTTAAGCCCAAGGTGCACCCTTACGCAAGACTCATCAAAGACATTATGGCTGCCGCCGTCCTTATTTCCTCCTGTGTGGCAGCGCTTGTCGGCGTGATAATTTTCTATCCCTACATGAGGGAATTGCTAGGTCTGTAATTTTTTTATCCCCAGGATCCTTCTTGGGGATTTGTTTTGTCCAAAAAGCTCACTTAGTGTATAATATGGGAAACGGAGAATCCAAAAGAAACAACAAAAACAAACATTAAATGTTAATTCAAATGGGCGAAACTTCGCTCAGTTTCGGTTTATGTCAAGAAATAACGTAATAGCTGGAATAGATATAGGTTCGTCGAGCGTACGGACCGTGATCGCGCAGGAGATGCGTGGCGAGGAGAGCCTTCGCATTGTCGGTGTCGGCATCGTTTCTTCATCAGGAATAAGAAGGGGAGCTATCATAGATATAGACGAGGCCGCCAAGGCGATAAATGAATCCGTGGCGTTGGCGGAAAGGATGTCGGGGAGTGAAATCAGGAAAGCTTTTGTCAGTATCGGTGGAAACGACATATCGCTGGAGAATTCCAAGGGCGTCGTTGCGATCGGCAGGGCTGACGGGGAAGTCGGGGAAGATGACATCAATCGCGTCATTACCGAGGCCCAAGCCATCCCTCTTCCGATGAACAAGGACATCTTGCATATAATTCCGAAAAAATACAGATTGGATGACCAGGATAATATAAAAAATCCTCTCGGGATGAGGGGCGTGAGATTGGAAGTGGAGGCTTTGGTAGTGGAAAGCAGCGCCGCACATGTGAAAAATCTTACCAAAAGCCTTTATCAGGCCGGAGTTGAGATAGAAGACATAGCGCTGGAGCCGTTGGCGAGCGCGAAATCCATTTTGACGAAAAAACAGAAAGAGCTCGGGGTGGTATTGGTCAATATCGGCGGCGGCACGACCTCTTTGGCGGTTTTTGAGGAAGGTGAGATTTTGCACACCGCTATTTTGCCGGTCGGGGCGGGGCACATCACGAACGACATCGCCATAGGCCTGCGGACTTCAATCGAGGTGGCCGAAAGGATAAAGCTCGAATATGGGACGGCTCTCTCGAGGGAAGTTAACCACAAGGAGGAGATAGATATTTCAAGATTCGATTCACAGGAAGAAGGCTATGTTTCCAGGTATCACGTGTCAGAGATAATAGAGGCGCGCATGGGCGAGATTTTGGAAATGGTACAGAATGAATTGAAAAAAATAGGCAAGGCTGGGCTTTTGCCGGCCGGAGCTGTCTTGGTCGGAGGAGGGGCGAAGCTCCCAGCTGTTAACGAATTAGCTAAAGAGATTTTGAAGTTGCCAATCCAAACAGGTTTCCCGAACGGTTTTACTGGTGTATTGGATAAAGTGGACGATCCGTCTTTTGCGACCGCTGCCGGATTGCTTCTTTGGTCTCGGGATCATTATATGGGAGGAAATTCGGCGATGGGAGGCGGAGACAACGTGCTCGGACCTATTTTTGAAGGAGCTGGACATACGGTTGAGAAGGTACGCGGCTGGATAGGGAAATTTTTGCCTTAAAAGGCTCAATAAAAACAAAAACAAACAAAAAACAAATTCTTGACACGAAGGTCTCCGGTATGCTAAATTTAGATACTAAGTGGACTTTGTGGGCTTTAAAATGGCAAAAAATAAGAATAATTTTTTATAAATAACTGATCGTTGTCCCCATTCCATGGCCAATCGATTACGGAAAAAGTATGGCGGAAATAAAACCAGATATAGAAACATTTGCAAGGATAAAGGTTGTCGGTGTGGGAGGATCTGGAAATAACGCGATCAGTAGGATGATCGACTCCAAAATAAAAGGAGTTGAATTTGTCACCATCAATACCGATGCGCAGGCGCTCCATCATTCCAAAGCCCAGGAAAAAGTGCATATCGGAAAAAATCTTACCAAGGGACTCGGAGCAGGAATGAATCCGGAAATCGGAAGGCAGGCCGCGGAAGAAAACAGGGATGAAATTCAGGAAGTTCTCAAAGGAGCGGACATGGTTTTCGTGACTTGTGGGCTCGGTGGAGGAACCGGTTCCGGTGCCGCTCCGGTAGTGGCTGAAACCGCCAAGGAACTCGGAGCGTTGACCGTCGCCGTCGTGACCAAACCTTTCGCTTTCGAAGGCGCGCAGAGAAGGCAGATCGGAGAAGAAGCTCTGCAGAACCTCAAAGACAGAGTGGACACTTTGATTACGATTCCAAATGACAAATTACTTTCGATCATAGACAGAAAGACCACGCTCATAAACGCCTTCAGGATAGTCGACGACGTCCTAAGACAGGGCGTGCAGGGAATTTCAGACCTCATCACCAAGCCGGGAATAGTAAATGTCGACTTTGCCGACGTGCGAGCGATCATGCATGACAGCGGATCGGCACTTATGGGAATCGGAGTTTCCAGTGGAGACAACAGGGCCGCCGAGGCCGCCAAGGCCGCCATTAACAGCCCCTTATTGGAGCTTTCGGTGGATGGGGCCAAGGGCGTGCTTTTCAATATCTCCGGTTCAAGCGACCTCACGATGTTGGAAATAAACGAAGCTGCCAATATCATCACGGAAAGCATCGATCCTAACGCCAAGGTCATCTTCGGAGCGGTGGTCGATGACCAAGTGAAAAAAGGCGAAATACATATCACCGTCGTGGCGACAGGATTCGATCCAGACAAGGAGAAAGTGAATCCCTTGATCGGAAGGGTTCCGATAAACAGGACCGTCACCGTGGAGGAAAAAATGAAAGAGGAGGAGGACATCGAAGAGGAGAAGGAAATCAGGGTCGAGAAGGAGGAACTGCCTGAGCTGAAAGAGAGGATAACTTTCCCTTCCAGGAAAGTGGAAACCAAGATGATCATCGAGGAAAAGATCCAACCGAAACCTATTTCCCAGCAGAGAATCGAGAAGGAAGAGGTGGAGGATGAAGACGAATTGGAAATCCCGGCTTTTATCAGAAGGAAAATGGAGAAATAAAAAATATCGCCTTCGGGCGATATTTTTATTTCCAGTCAAGGGCCCGTCAAGTTTATAAAGTTCGTAAAGCAAGGGCTTTTTATGGAAACACGGGAGAGATTCCGGGTTTTCTTTTTATGTTACGCTCTTTGTATCCGATTGGATTTGTGGTAAAATTCATAGCGTAAGCAATCTAAAATAAAAAAATGCAGAAAAAAACAAAAATCATCATTCTGGCTGTTTTGGTGTCGGTCGCGATAGTCTCCGCCGCGGGAATATATTACGAATCAAAATCTTCAAGGGAGACGGGGAATGTTTCCGATAATGTTCCAAGCGAAAAAGAAAAAATTCTTAGCTCGGATGATGAGATCGGGTTTCAGGAACAGGTGGCTGAAATTATAAAAACTAAAGATTTTTCCCATTGCGAAAAAATAAGCAACGATACCTATAGAAAAGTTTGTGTGAATAATATAGCCCTTGATTTGGCTCAAGAAAAAGGGGATGTTTCATATTGCGCCGAATTGGACGGGAATATGGTTTCGGTTTCCGAATGCGAAAGGGGAATCGTGTTGGCTAAATCAGCTTCGGAGGAAAACATGGAAATTTGCAAACAAGCCACCACGAAAGAGGTTGCAAGCGAGTGCGAAAGCGGATTTTACCAGGCAGTTTCGCTTAAAAAAGAGGATAAGGGATATTGTGATAATATAGGGGACCAAAAGGCCACGGATGAGTGTTATGACAATTTTGTTTTTTCAATGGAATTCATGAAGGATATTAAAAATTTCAAATGTTCGTCCTTCAGGAATCAGGACTTGGCAAATGATTGCTTGGCATATAAAAACATGAAATCAGATCAAGAACCGGATTGCTCCGGTTATAAATCTTCGCAATATATGGATCTTTGTCTAATGCGAATCTATAATTATTTTTCTAAATAAAAATTTTTAACCAAATTTGCTTATGAATAAAATAAGGGTATTTGCATTCCTCCTCATTATCGTCAGCGGTGTGCTTGTTTTTAATAAAGGTGCCAAGGCGGCTTTCGGCGATGTTTTTTGGGACAGGAGCATTGGTTCTTCCGGAATAGTTCAGGACATGCAGGTTTACAATGGTTATGTCTATGTGTTAGGGGGAGATAATGCTGGAAATTGGTTTGTAAAGAAGATAAATAGTCAGACTGGAACGGTTGAGTTGACCAAAAATATTGCAAATGTGGGAAATATATATACGTATGAAGGTGTTAATAATTATCGCTTTCCACATTCACTTTTTGTTGACGGTAACGGTGTGTATTTTTCCGGAAACATAGGCGGCGGATCTCTTATGGTCGGGAAGCTTAGTCATAGCGGGCTTTCTACTTTGTGGACGAAAACAGTTTCTGGATCTTATAATGCCGGTTCAATAAAGGTATCTGGCGGGCTAGTATATCTTTTTTATAAACAGACATTCGCAAACTATACCAGTAACCTCGGATACATGACTATAAGCGATGCGACGCAGGCTGTTTCTGCTGGCACGGTTTTCAGTACAATAGGAAACAACAATAATAATTTTTTATGGAAGGAAGCCGATTCGGATGGGGTGTTTGTCTCATATTATGAGAGCTACTCTGGTGGCACTAACGCCCTTGTCCAATGTTTTAAAAAAATCACGCCTGGAGGTTGGCTGAAATGTGATTATCCATACCCTTTTAAAAAAGAACCGGGTAGGATAGTGGCTACCAATACAAGCTTCCCAAGACAATTTGCAGCGCTTGATAGCTCCACGGGGAATGAAATCGTAAGTGAGGTAAGGATCTTGCCGGGAGGGTTTTATCCTCAGGTTATGGATAATGGGAATAATCTGTTTTCTGCTGTAGCGCCATGCACGGATTATATATGCGATAGTATAAATCTTAAAATGGTTGATCTTGCGAATCCTTCTACTTTAAAAAATTCAATAAGTATTCCGTCTATTACGTATTTTGATGATTATTTGCATTACAATGTGGATTTTATTGACAATGATGGATTATATTTTCTGATGGGAAATTTTAACGAGGGAGGGCATCTCTATAAGCTGGATGTTTATGATGACAACGCGAACTGTACCGCTACTCCGGTTTCATCTCCTAAAAATGCAAGCTCTTCTTTTTCGGCAACAATAACATGTACCAACACTGGAAGCACGACTTGGGACGCTGCGCAGGGATACAGATTGGGATCTCAAAATCTCGCAAATAATATTATCTGGGGAGTAAGCTCTATAAATTTTCCCGTAGGAACGACGACTGTCATCCCTGGTCAGCAGGTGATTTTCACTGGCAATTTCACCGCCCCGTCAATTGCCGGAACTTACAATTACCAATGGCAGATGACTAAAGGCGCGACCTTCTTTGGAGCGATGACGGAGCTGCAGTCCATCTTGGTCCAAAGTTGTTTATATTCAAACCATATCTGCTATAAATCTTCCAGCATAGATTGCGGACTTGCTTCCAAATGCGGGCAGACCGGAACCGAGACTGCGGCCTGCTTGGCCTTTAACAGTTGCACTGGTGCGACCGAGTCCAGGCCACTTTCCGAATGCGGAGCAAGCTGCGTGTCCGGCTCCGCGGTGCAGTGCCCTATATGTTCATCGGGAGGTTTCGGAACTGGCGAGTGGAGGGAAGTGACGCCGTAAACCTATTTATCTCATATTGTTTGAAGTTTGCAATAAAACCCTGGAGAAATCCCGGGTTTTTTAATGTCAATGATGATGCTGTGCAGCGTGGAAAATTTTTATAAAAATTTTCTTTACGCTGTGGATAACTCCTTTTTTTGGCTTGATCTCGACCATTTGCGCTGTATTTGTCTTGTGGTATAATGTACTCACGGTACACAAGATATAGTGTAAAAGTATAAAAATCTTACTAAAACACGAAAATCGAGAGTATCAAAATCAAAATGTTGTCAAGTTGTTTTCATAAAAACAAATAAACACGAGAACATGAAAACAAAAAGGCATAAATAAATTTGTTTTAATGCTAATTTGCTTTAATGTTTTAATGAAAAAATATGGTTTGTCCTTTTTGCGGGCACCTCGACACGAAGGTCGTCGATTCCCGAGATACCAATGACGGTAGGGCGATCCGGCGTAGGCGTGAATGTGAGAAATGCCAGTCCCGGTTCAGTACCTATGAGGAAATGGAAATAATGAAGCTCACGGTCCTCAAGCGCGACGGCACGAAGCAGGAATATGACAAGAAGAAGATTGCGGCTGGGCTGCGGAAAGCATTGGAGAAGAGACCCGTGAGTGAAGAGCGGATCCAGAAGGCCATGGTGGATATCGAGTATGAGATCCAAGCCCGCGAATCCAATGAGATCAAGAGCAAGGAAATCGGAAAAATGGTCCTGGAGAAGTTGAGGGAATTGGACGAAGTGGCCTATATAAGATTCGCCAGCGTATACAAATCTTTCAAAAGCGTGGAAAGTTTCAAGAGGGAAATGGAGAGTTTGGAGCTTGAGAAAGTGTAGAGATAATCTTCCATCGAGCAAGTTTAAATAAAATCGAAATTAATCAATACTAAAATTCCGGGGGTACAAAGCTATGAAAAAACAAACAAAGGCGAAAAAGACACAGAAAGCAAAAGCTGCAGGCGTGAAAAAGGCAGTTAAGGTTAAAGCTGTAAAGACGAAAGCCGTGAAGGTGAATAAAGCGGTAGTTAAAAAGCAGGCTAAGCCAGCCAAGAAGAGACCCATCAATGTCATCAGAAAAGTCGTCAAAAGAAGCGGAAGGGTCGTGCCTTTCAATCAGAAGAAAATTGAAATAGCAATCACTAAAGCTTTTTCCACCACTGGAGAAGGGTCGGCTAAGGAAGCCAAGGCTGTCGCCACCAAGGTCGCGCAGATGTTGGGCAAGGGAAAGGAAAAAGGATATATCCCCGGAATCGAGGATATCCAGGACGCGGTGGAAAAGGTGCTCATGGTCTTGGACTTCGAGGAAACGGCCAAGGCCTACATCCTTTACCGCGAACAGCACCGCAAGATCCGCGAAACTGAAAAATCTTTGGATGAGGCGGTCAGTCTCGTCGATAAATATATCCAGGAAATAGATTGGAAAGTGAAGGAGAACGCTAATATGGCATATTCCCTCCAGGGACTTAATAATTATATCTCTTCGATAGTCAGCTCCAAATATTGGATGAACCGCGTTTACACGAAAGATATCCGCGAAGCGCACGAGGGTGGGGATTTCCATATCCATGATCTCCAATTGGTTGCCGCTTATTGTTGCGGATGGGATCTTCAGGATCTGCTCAGAAGAGGTTTCACTGGAGTTTCAGGAAAAGTTTCCTGCAAGCCGGCCAAGCATTTCGGATCAGCTCTGGGTCAGATGGTGAATTTCATTTACACACTTCAAGGAGAAGTGGCTGGAGCGCAGGCTTTCTCGAACTTCGACACCCTTTTGGCTCCGCTCGTGAGATTCGACAAGCTTTCTTTCAATCAGGTGAAGCAGGAAATCCAATCTTTCGTTTTCAATATGAACGTTTCGACCCGCGTCGGATTCCAGACTCCGTTCTCGAACATAACGATGGATGTCGCCTGTCCGAAAAACCTCGCCAATGAGGCCGTCATAGTCGGAGGAGTCCCTCGCTCCGAGAAATACGGTGAATTCCAGGAAGAGATGAATATGATCAACAAAGCTTTCGCGGAAGTGATGTCGGAAGGTGATGCTAATGGAAGGATCTTTACCTTCCCGATTCCTACCTACAATATCGGCAAGGATTTCAATTGGGATGATCAAAAATTCAACCCTATTTGGGAAATGACTGCTAAATACGGAATCCCATACTTTGCGAACTTCGTTAATTCCGACATGGATCCGGATGACGCCAGAAGCATGTGCTGCCGCTTGCGACTCGACAACCGCGAGTTGCACAAAAGAGGAGGAGGACTTTTCGGAGCAAATCCTTTGACCGGTTCGGTCGGAGTGGTGACGATAAATATGCCGAGACTCGGATACAAGGCAAAGAATAAAAAAGAATTCTATAAGGAACTTAACTATCTGATGGACTTGGCCAAGGACAGCTTGGAAACGAAAAGGAAATTGGTCGAGGGGCTTACCGACAAAGGGCTTTATCCATACACGAAATTTTATTTGGACGCCATTAAGATGAGGAGGGGGCAATATTGGGCGAACCATTTCTCCACGATCGGCCTCGTCGGACTCAACGAAGCTTTGCTGAACCTTATCGGAAAAGACATTACCTCCAAAGAGGGACAGGAGCTGGCTCAGGAAATCCTTGTGCACATGAGGGAAAGGATCACGGGCTACCAGGAAGAAACCGGAAATCTCTATAACCTGGAAGCGACTCCGGCTGAGGGAACGGCTTACAGGCTAGCCAAGATGGACCAGGAAAGGTATAAGGATATCGTGTTCGCGAACGACGAAGCGGTGAAGGGCCAGAACGCCGATCCTTACTACACGAACTCTTCGCAGCTCCCGGTATATTTCACGGAAGACATCTTCGAAGCTTTGGACCTTCAGGATGGACTGCAGACGAAATATACGGGAGGAACGGTACTCCATGGATTCTTGGGGGAAAGAATGTGGGACATCGAAGGGGTGAAGAATCTGGTCAGGAAGATCGCGGAAAACTATGCCCTGCCATATTTCACGCTCACGCCGACTTTCAGTATCTGTCCGGTCCATGGATATATCGCCGGAGAATTCCATTCCTGCCCGAAGTGCGTGATTGAGCAGAAGACTGAAGTATATTCGCGCGTCGTGGGATACATCCGCCCGGTAGAGCAGTGGAACAAGGGAAAGAGGACTGAATTCAATGACAGAAAGGAGTTCGTCGTTTGCGAGGAAAAGACGGAGAAAGTGAAAGTAGTTTCGAAGAAAAAATAGAAACACGGAGTCCGACTCCGATTCGGAGTCGGACTCCGGTGAATCAGCAATCTGCGCCGCAAGGTGTTTGATATATGGGTTTTCGGACGAGGGAAGCTAGCCCCTTGCCCGGGAACGCGGATAATAAAAAATAAAAATAACCCGTTAACGCGTTAACTCGTTAACCGTCTGACGGGAACAATGATATGGAACAATATACGTGCCATGATTGCAAAAAGACTTTGGCAAAAAACGAGGAGTACATGCCATACAAGGTCGGAGCTGAGGTTTATGTGAAATGCAAAGCTTGCCACCAGGCTGATCCTATTTTGAGAAATTTCCAAGCGACAGAGGTTTATTCTAGAGTCGTGGGGTACATTCGCCCAGTCAAGCAATGGAACAAAGGAAAGCAAGCGGAATTCGGAGACAGGAGGGAATATATGGTCGAGCAATCGGCCTGCGCTACTTGCTAAATGATTGAAGACTTGCCCTGTTAAATCCGCTTTGCGGAAATCTGCTTCACAGATTTATTTAACAGGGTAAAAAAAGATGGCAGGGCGATATTTCCTCCCGGGGGAATATCGCCCTGAATTTCCTTTGGATATTTTTGAAAAATCGTAACGAAGCGCGCTACGTAACGAAGTGCGTCCGCTGATAAAGGAAAAACTTGTAAATTGGTAATTGGAAATTTTAAATAATATGAGATTAGGAGGATATCAGAAACTGACGCTTATAGATTATCCGGGCAAGATCGCCACGACTGTGTTCACTGTCGGTTGCTCTTTCCGTTGCCCGTTCTGTCATAATCCGGAACTCGTTCTGGCTGATCAATTTCCGGAACTTAATGACCTGGAGACGGAGTTTTTTAAGTTTTTGGAAAAAAGGAAGGGTAAATTGGAAGGCGTATGCATTACCGGAGGAGAACCGACGATCCAGCCTGACATCATTGATTTCATCAAAAAAGTCAAAGCGATGGGATTTTTGGTGAAGTTGGATTCCAACGGGACCAGGCCTGACGTGCTTCGCAAAGTCATCAAGGAAAAAATGGTGGACTTCATCGCGATGGACATCAAAAACAGTCCGAAAAAATATTCCAAGACGGTGGGAGTAGACGCGGATATGGAAAGGATCAAGCTCAGTGTGGATATGATCATGAACAGCGGCATCGATTATGAATTTCGAACGACGGTCGTGCCGGGAATCCATAAGGAGAAGGATTTCGATGAGATCGCCAAATGGATCAAAGGAGCCAAGGCTTATTATCTCCAGGAATTCAGGGATATAAAGGTCATCGATCCAAAGCTGAAAGGAAAGAGGGACGTGAAACCGCTTGATCTGGAAAAGATAGAGGGAAAGATTTCGGGCAACTTCGGCGTAATGAAAATAAGGCGCTAAGTTTTAACGTTGATTTGATGAGGAAAATCTTGAAGGGGCTGGCTGTTTTTTTGTTTTCCATTTTCGCGATGCTCCTGGCCGGGGCGACTTTTGCCGTGGATTTCGTGGAAAGGGAGGAGGATATTCCGGATGGAAAAATTTTCGCTTTCATAAACGGCGGAGACTCCTATAGTCTCTGGATAAGGGAGGACGAGAAAAAATATTTGGAAAAAATTACAAGGAAAGCGAAGGAGTTGGTTTATAGGGAAGCGGCAGTGCATAATCCCGAGGGAGACATGCTTCCGGACAATGTGGACAATGATATTTCAAATGAGCTGAAAAGCAGGATAAATTAGGATTTATCTTGCTTTTTGTTTTGCTAATTTCTTCACCCAAGAGTATAATGGCAGTGTTTAAATATTACTGCCTGGCAGATTGCAATAAGAAATAAAACAAAAAAATGGATAAGAAAAAAGTCATAGGCAGTTCGATAAAAGCGGCAATTTTGCTTTTAAATGTCGTTCTGGCAGCCGGGGGCGTGTATTATTTCAAGGACAAAGACCGACAGAAAAAGGAAATCGAACTGTCCGAGGAAAAGGCTTTCAATGAGGAGGTAGAAAAATATAATGCCGATGTTATTCAAGAGGCCGTGTCCGCTTTGCGGACCGAGAGAGAAAATAGCATAGCGGGAAATCCCGATGCCATAACAAAGGAAACCATAGTGAAGGTGGAGAGATATATACCCCCGGTGACCGAAACGGTCAAAGTTACGGAGACTAAGCCTTCAAAAACTACCAAGTCCTCCTAACAAAGAAATATTATGAAAAAGAAACAGATATTATTTATATTATTGTTTTTCTTGGCATCCTCCTTGATAGTCGCTGGAACATACGATTTTGCATATAAGACCTATATGGCCCAGGCTGATGACGATGAAGATGATGAAGATGATGACGATGACGATGATGATGAAAAAGAAACGGTGACTGTTACCAAGGAAGTCATAATCCGTCCGGGAAGGACGGTGATAGAAGAACAGGTGAAAAAGATAACATTGCCGGATTCTGATCGGGATGGACTTGTTGATGAAGAGGATCCGCATCCTGATATGGCCGAGATATACATTGTTTCTGACGACGACCGTAATGGAATTTCGGATGCCTGGGATGAGATGAAAAAGAAGTTGGTCGGAGGATCTGATGAGTAATTTTTTTCCAAAACTGGTTGTTTTAAGTTTCAGAAAACTTGGAACAGAAATAGATCTGCGCATAGTGGTTTCTGAAAAAAAACAGGAACAGGTGGCAAGGCGGGATCTTCTTGAAGCGGAAAAAATTTATGAGAAATATCATTTAATGTTCAGCAGGTTTGAGAGAGAAAATGAGCTTGCAAGACTGAATGCTGAGCTAGGAAGTTTCAGGGAGGCGAAGCCTGAGATTTTGGAAATAGCTGGAAAGTGCCTATCGTACAATAAGATGACCCAGGGATATTTCGATCCTAGGATAATTTGTTTTTTGGAAAATTGCGGATATGATAGGGATTTTGAGAGTCTGGATTTTTCGGAAAAAAGATATGGCGGAACGAGTAAGATAATCAAATCTCTCGGAGAAGATTTGAAGATAGAGGGCGGAAGGATATTGCTCCTGGAAAGAGTTGATTTTTCCGGAATAGCCAAAGGCTGGATAACTGATAGGGTTGCAGATTTTCTTTTAGGGAGGGGATGGAAAAATTTCGTGGTCGATTCCGGAGGGGATATGTATTTTTCCGGCCTGAATGAGAAATTGGAAAAGTGGACGGTGGATATCGCCGGAATTCCTTTTGAAAAATTGACGCTTGGTTTTTTAAATAAGGCTATTGCGACTTCGGGAATAGGTAAAAGGAAATGGGAGAATGGTGGCGGAAGGTTTCATCATTTGATAAACCCAAAGGATCCTGAAGATTTTTCTTTCGATTTGAAATCGGTAACGGTCATTGCGGATTCGGTAGAAGAGGCGGATGTTTGGGCGAAAACCTTGTTTTTGATGGGAAAGGAAAAGGGCATTGTTTATGCGAGGAAGAATTCTATCGGAAGCATTTTTTTGGATTACAAGGGGAATGCGGGCATTTCTCCAGCTATTAACGGATATAAGATTTAAATTTTCGCAAAATAAAAAAATGAAAAGAATATTTACATTCTTCATGTTGATTGCATCGCTGTTTTCTGTTTCATCTATTTCTTTTGCTCAGGAGATGAGAGCAGTGGAATATCCAGCCGGCTATGCGGCTGATGTCGATCTGGATGGCTTAACTGATGAAGGAGAAAAGCAGCTCTTCCTAACTGATCCCAATAATCCAGATACTGACTGGGATGGATATTTTGATGGTTTGGAAATTTTGAACGGCACCAATCCTTTGGATGTAAATTCTTATCTTAATCCTAGAGAAGTTACGGGTGTAAGCATGGAAAATTCATGGGCCTGGTATATAACCAGAGCCACCGCGCTAATTTCCTTTGCCTTACTTTACATTGTTGTTTTTTTTGGACTTACTGTCAGGCTTCCTTTTTTGAATAAGATTTTTTCTCCATTGGCTTCGCTCAGAGTGCATGCCTGGCTTTCCGTGCAGGCTCTTGCTTTCGCGGCTGTTCATGGAATTTCATTGGTGTTTGATAAGTTTCTGAAATTCACCATAGCGGACGTTTTCATTCCTTTTTCATCATACTTTGAAACTAATATGGTGGCGCTTGGAGTGATAAGTTTTTATGTTATGCTACTGCTTATTTTAACTTCATATTTCCGGAGGCTGATGTCGCATAAGATTTGGAGGATTTCACACTTCCTGAATATTGCTCTTTATGTGATAGTGATCATACATGCCTTAAACTTAGGAACAGATCTTAAATCGGGAACCGGGAGGGATATTTTCATCTGGAGTAACTTTTTTCTGGGAATGCTGTTTGTCGCAAATCTTTCTTACCAGTTGATTATGGTGATTAAAAGGAATGTGGCTGCCAGGAAAATCGATAATTTGCAAAACTAATGAGAATTTACGTAAGAGTTTCCCCGCGGTCTTCGAAAAATGAAGTCATTAAGATTTCCGACGGGGAATATAAAGTGAAAATAACCGCACCTCCGGTCGACGGAGAGGCGAATAAGATGCTGATCAAAGTCCTTTCTGATCATTTCTCCGTTTCCAAATCTTCCATAAATATCGTGGGAGGAAAAAGCGCGAAGACGAAAATGGTGGACATCGGCTGATTTCAATGGCTCACGCGACGTGAGCCGTTGAAGGGGACTCGGATAGGGGATATAATTAAGCCATGTCCAAATCCAAAATATTTTTCTGGTTTTCGGTAAGCTTCATTTGCGGGATCGGTCTGCGGTCTTTTTTCGAAATATCGTCCGCCTTGCTTTTGTTGGGCGTGATAATTTCCATCTCCCTTCTGACTATTTTTTATAAAAATAAGACTGCGGCCCTGGCTGCTTTTTTTATTTTCGCTTTGGTTTTAGGCGCCTGGGTTCTGGATGGGGATTTGGAGAAAACAAAAAACATTTTCTTGGACGGGAAAAGTATAAACGGGAATGCGGTCATCGTCAAGGAACCAGAGAAAAAAGAAAATTATCAGAAAATTATCGCATGCTTGGAAGACGAACAGGAAAGGGTTTTGATAAACACCGCGCTTTATCCGGAATATTCCTATGGCGATAAAATAAATTTGGAATGCGTTTTGAAAATTCCAGAAAACAGGGAAGGGGATTTTGATTACAAATCCTATTTGGCCAAGGATGGTATTATGTATATCTGCGAAAAGGCGAAGTTGAAAAAAGTGGGAGAAGAGAAAAGAAATTTTCTTTATACGGCTGTTTTGAAAATAAAAAATAAGCTGGATGAAAACATCGCGGTCGCCATTCCCCAGCCAGAAGCGGCTCTGGCAAGCGGGATGCTTTTCGGGGGAAGCGACGCGATGTCAGAAAAAGTCCAGGATGCGTTTTCGCGCACCGGTATGACGCATATAGTGGCGGTCTCGGGATATAACGTCACGATAATCGCGGAGTATCTGGTGCTGCTTGGAATATTTCTGGGACTCTGGCGAAGACAAGCCCTTTGGGTGGCGATCTTCGGAATATTTATTTTCGTCGCGATGATAGGTTTTCCGGCGTCCGCGGTTCGGGCGGGTGTGATGGGGACGGTTCTTATTTGGGCCATGAAAAACGGCAGACTTTCCAATTCTCTAAATGCTATAATTTTCGCCGGGGCGGTCATGTTGGTTTTCAATCCGATGCTTCTTCGATATGACGTCGGTTTCCAACTTTCCTTTTTGGCGACCTTGGGAATCGTCTTGCTTTCTCCTTTGGCGGAAAAAATTTCTCTTCGAAAATTCAATCCGTTGGGAATTTCGGAAATCATCTTTCTTTCCATCTGCGCGCAGGTTTTCGTGCTCCCGATAATAATGCACAATTTCCAGACAGTCTCCCTGATCTCGCTTTTGGCGAATGTGTTGGTGCTTCCGATTATTCCGATTTCGATGTTGCTTTCATTTCTCGCGGCGGTCTTTGGAATTTTTCTTGCTCCCGCTTTCAATGTCTTTGCTTGGCTGGCCTACCTTCCGCTATACTATGAGATAGAAACGATAAATTTCCTTTCCGGATTTTCCTGGGCAAGCAGGACGGTTGAAGATTTTGGCCCGACTGCGGTCGTTGCGTATTACGCGGCATTGGGGGTTATCATGCTTTCCGTGAAGAAAATTGAAAATGTAAAAATCAAAAATAAAAATGACAGATAAAAATTAAAAATGATTTATTGGATTTTGCATTTCATATTGTCATTTTCCATTTTGATATTTGATTTTTAAATCACTATAATGCCTAATCGCAAATTAATATACGGTCCCTTGCTCTTTTTCTTTGCCGTGTCCGTGATACTTGGAACCGCCGTCTTTTTCTCGAGAAGCCAGGATATGAAGGTCGTGTTTTTCGACGTGGGGCAGGGGGACGCGATTTTGATTTCGCAGGGATCAAATCAGCTTCTCGTCGACAGCGGAAAGAGCGGGCAGATTCTTTTGGAAAAACTCGGAAAGTATATTCCTTTTTGGGACAGGAAAATAGAGGCAGTCCTTATGACGCACCCAGACCAGGACCATATCGGCGGGTTTGCGGAAGTTTTCAAAAGTTATGATGTCGGGATGGTCATCAGGACAAATGCTGAGAACGACTCGCAGACTTTCAAGGCACTGGAAGAATATATAGTCAAAGAAGGAAGCAGTGTCGTCGAGGGAAAAATCGGAACGAAAATAATTTTTCCAAACGGATCGGAAATGGAAATCGTCTACCCGTTCTCTTCCATCCTTGGGAATTCGAAGGATACCAATGATTCAAGTATCGTTTCCATTTTGGAATTCGGCGAAACGAAGTTTTTATTGATGGGCGACCTGACTTCCGAAAAGGAGGAAGAAATCCTGCGGAAAACGATAGATGTTTCCGCTGATATCTTGAAAGTCGGGCATCATGGTTCCAAATACTCCACCAGCGAAAAATTCCTCGAGAAAGTTTCGCCGAGGAATGCGGTAATCTCGGCCGGGAGGAATAATTCCTATGGGCATCCTGCTTTGGAAATTCTGGAGAGAATGAAGAAAAGCGGAGTGGAAATTTTCAGGACCGATGAAATCGGGGATATCTCATATGGATGCGACGATCAAAGGAATGATTGCCAATTGTCCGTGCGGTGAATTTAAAAAAACAAAGGACCGCTTTCTGATATGGCAAATGTTTGCCTATTCTTACTTTTTTGCTAGAATACCAAAGAACCCAAGCGGCCTGGCCGCTCTTAATTTATAAGGCAATAAAAAAATGGAAAAGCACCCAAAGCAGGAAAGGACATTCGTGATCATCAAGCCGGATGGGATCCAGCGCGCAATGATCGGGGAGATAATCAGTCGTATCGAGAGGACAGGGCTAAAGTTCACCGCCATGAAATTTTTGGTACCGAAAGCCGAGCAATGCTGGTCGCACTATAACAAGGATGAAAAATGGTTCGCGGAGAAAGGAGCCAAGATAGCCAAGCAGATTGAGGACAGGGGAGGGAAACTCGAAAAAGAGCCTATTGAATATGGCCGCGACATCATCGGGCAATTGGTGACCTTCATGACATCCGGACCGGTTTTGGCGATGGTAATCGAAGGTAATCAGGCAGTTGGAATCGTGACGAAACTCGTCGGAGGAACCGAGCCTTTGACTTCGGACGTCGGAACTATCCGAGGAGATTTGACCTTGGACTCCTATGATTTGGCCGGGCTTGACGGAAGGGCCGTGAGGAATTTGATCCACTGTTCCGACAAACCGGAAGAAGCTGAGAGGGAGATCAAGATTTGGTTCGACGAGAGCGAGATCATCAAATACCGATCCATCCAGGAAGCCATGCTTTACGACGTGAACTTGGACGGAATATTGGAATAGTCTCGAATTTTTAGGAAATTCAAAAAACCGGCCTTTGTGGGCCGGTTTTTTCGTGTTTGACAGGTTTTGGGAAATTTAGTATATTGTGCTTATGAAGAATTATTCAACAAAATTCATTCTCGTGGTCAAGGGACTCATTCTCATGGGTGAATTTTCGTCGGGTAATATTTCATAAAATTTTCCAAAAAAGATTTATGAAAGGACCCCGGCGGAAAGGCCGGGATTTTTTGTACATTAACAATTGAATTATGGAAAGGAGGAGGTCGACATCATGCGGATGCCCGAATAGAAAAGGAAAAAATTTCTTCAGGAGGCTGGCGAGCTTGAGAATGCTAGCAGGGAATCGAAGACGAATCGCTCAGAAACGTTATGCTAAGCAAGGCGCAATCGCTGAGAAGGGTGGCAATTTGTAAAAATAACTATTAGGAAAAAGGAGGACGTGTATGCAGACAACGGAAAATAAGATGTGGTGTAATGGGAGAACGGGAGAAGTGGAAAAATTGAAGGAGGACATAGCCGCGCTGAAAGTAGAGTTGGACGAGGCCATCGCGAAAGGCGAAGGAGGTGAACAGTCCATGTGTAGGGACCTCATCGCGGAAAAGCAGCGAATGGTCTGCGAGTTGACCGGAGAGAAGTTTATTGAGGCGTGCTGATTTCTCAACACAAACCATTTTTCAGAAGGAGTATTTTTCATGGAATACGGTCTATTAAAGGTTCCCCATAAGGCAGAGCAAAAAATATCCCATATATCCATGGCAAGATGCGCGACCAATTTGCACAATGCTTTGGTGAAGTTTTTCGGGACACCTGAACATCATGAGCGCCGTCGCCAAAATCTCCAGAACCGTATCTGTGCCCTCATGGAAAAGTTAGGCAAGGAGAATCTCCCGGGATTTTATCCCATGTCTCGTTTCGATGCACATTTGCAAAAACAGAGAGTTATTTTGGCTCGCCGGATGATGGCGATCGGCAGCGCCGAAGAAAAATACCTCGAGCTCCAGGAACAGGCGAAAAAGATCGAACGCGTTCTTTTGCTTCTGGAGAAATCCGAAGCCGCGCATTAAAAACGTCGAGTCTGCTCACAAAAGCAGACAGGCATAACCATTTCCCGACGGACCACGATCCGAAACGGGAGAAGGGCTCATACAATGGGCCCTTTTAAATTTCCTTGAATCTTTGATTTATGGATGATAGACTTCAATTATTAAAAACGGGCAGCCCGACATGGACATAATAGAAAAAGTAAAAAATTTCGTGGAACAGGAATGCGGGAAGCCGGAAAGTAAATACGGCTTCGAGCCTTTCGAATTCCATTTCGTTCCGGTAGTGAGATACGCGGAGAGGCTTTGTGATGAATTGGGAGGGGACAGGGAAGTCATTTCGATCGCGGCGTGGATGCATGACATCGGTTCAATAGTGTATGGACGCGAGGACCATCACATCACCAGCGCGAAAATCGCGGTGGAAAAATTGAGCGAGTTCGGATATCCGCAGGAAAAGATCGGTTTTGTGGAAAAATGCATCTTGAACCACCGCGGTTCGCAGAAAAGGGGAAGGGAAACCCTGGAGGAACAGATAGTCGCCGAAGCCGACGTTCTGGCGAATTTCGACGAGATCGCCGGAATATTCAAGGCCGCGTTCGTATATGAAGGGCTTACTCAGGGTCAAGCCAGGGAATCTGTGCTTCAAAAGCTCACCAACAAATTCGAACAGCTCCATTTCGAGAAGTCCAAAGAAATAATCCGCCCGAAATTTGAGGCGGTGAAAATTCTCCTTGGAAAATAGGATGTCTTTACATGTCCGGGTATTTTTTATATACTCATCTGAAGTTAAAAAGCACCTTAAATAAAAAAAGGAGGGCATTATGCTTGAAAGTGGCTTAAGGAAAAAGGAAGCTTTTGAGGATATGTCGGTTATTATCTTAAACAGGTATCTGATGTTAAAGAAGATACTGGAATCGGAAGGTTTTAATTTCAAATCAGGGAAAGATATTTCGGATTTGATGGAGATTGCCCGGTATTGTCTGGAAAAAGAAGGGAGCAATCATTGTCTCAATGATTTGCTCAATTCGATAAAGACAGAGCTCCATGAAATTCTCGAATTTGTCGGCTGAAACTTTCTTCCAGGGAGATTGCTTGTGAAAAATTATGACAGAGAAGAATTGATCAGGAGACTGGCTGAGAAAGTAGCAGTGGGAGAGGCTTCCCGCGAAGATGTCGAAGATAGCGGTCTTAAGCTTAAGTCCGGTCGGAGTTTCAATGACGTCCTTAAATGCGGAATATTGAAACCTCAGCAAGAGCCCGGTGGAAATCGTTTGATGGTGCATCATACCATGAACAATCTCCGCGAAATCGTCGAATGAGATAATGTTGCTGGGGAAATATCGGATCCGGAGCCTGAAAACGGCGGAGGTGGCGATTCGACGGGGAATTTGTTGAAAATTTTTATGGCGGCAATGTCCGCAGGGGACCATTCTGAAAAGTGGTCTCTTTTTTTATTCGGGTATATACTTTCGATATGAGTTCACTTTTAAAACGTACATACGCACGTACGTACGTCCGTAAGTACGAAAACAAAAATGGAGAAAGAAACAAGAAAACTCGTGAAATCCTCCACCCATAGCTACATGGTCAACATCCCGAAAGAGATCGTGAAGAAATACGGCTGGAAGGAAAAACAAAAATTGGTCGTCGAAGACAAGGGAAACGGGATTGTCTTGATTAAGGATTGGAAAAGAAGATAGTTTCACAGCGGAGTCCGACTCCGAATCGGAGTCGGACTCCGCAAGAAAGCCAGATGGGACGGAAAAGAAGAAAAGGGCCCCGGTTTCGGGCGCCCTTTTCGGTTTACGCGACTTTTTTGACAGGATGTTTTGGCAGAGCGGCTTTGGCCGGATGATTTTGCGCTACCGCTAAATCGGAAATCACCTTCTTTCCCACCTCGAGCGCCATGGAAACGTCTTCCATGTAGCGTCTGGCGTCCGTGCGATGCCTGGCCTTTTGGGAGAGTATTCCCATTGTCTCAGTCTCGGCTTCCTTGAGCGCTGTTCTGAGGTCTTCATAAGTCTGGCCCTTCAGTTTTTTGGCGACCGTATTTGAAAAGAGGATTATTTCTTCGGGTACTCTCTTCTCTTTGCAATTCATGTGCCCTGTTATATCCAATAGGATCCTTCTGAAATCGCTTCCGATGGTTCCGTTTCCTGATATGTCCATGATCTTGCCTCCTTCTGGCAGTTTATGCCTTTATTGTGATATATTTGATTCGGAAGGCCGTTTGATTCCAAGTGTGACCTTCAAGATAATACACAATTGTCGCGTAATACTTACTACGCATAGGATTAGAATTTTTTTATGGCGAGAAATTTGGCAGAGAAAATATTTTTCACATTATTGAAACTCGCGGCTTTAGTGGCGGTCGTTTTAGCTGGGCTGCATTTCAGAAATACGGACGTCGGATACGTTCCTCAGGAGGCACTGAAAACGACTCCTGCCGAACTAGGCAGGCAACTTTCCGAAATCAAGGATAATCTGGCCAATAAATTTCCCCAATCCGAAGGGGAGACGCAAAAGACATATCAATGGCAATATGGCGGGAGGACATACTCCGTTTCCCAGACTTTGTATTCTTCGATCTATGGATTCTATAAGTCGCAACCGAAGACATATACCTATTTCAATGAGCTTCCGGAAAATTGGGAAGAAGAATATTATGGCATGTTCATAACTGAAAACGAAAGGGATGTTTTCATTTCGGAATTGCTGGAATCCATCGTTACCGAGGGGAAAAGGAACAGGCTCTCGGAAGATCAGGTGGTTGAACTGGTGCTCGCTTTCGTGCAGTCTATTCCTTATGACGACCAGAAGGCCGCGAATATCCTCGCGCGAACAGGGAATGAGACGATGGATTATCCTTATGAAGTCCTTTTCGAAAATAGCGGAGTGTGTTCGGACAAGAGCTTTTTGGCGACGGTGCTGCTAAGGGAGTTGGGATATGGCACAGCCATTTTCGTTTTCGAAAATGAGAACCATATGGCTATCGGAATCCAATGTCCGAAAGAATATTCCGATTATGACAGTGGGTATTGTTTCGCGGAAACCACCAGTGTCGGCAATAAAATCGGAATCGTTCCAGATCTTAAGGCTAACGTCGGAAGCGCCGTCGGAACGGAGCAACTCGCTTATTTTAATGAAGAGGAAACTCGGGCATCCGTATCAACCAAGCTTACGGAGGTGAAGATTTTCCAAAAGACCCAGGGTAAGGAGTACAAAGGAATAATCCGGACTATCAGGATAAACAATGAAATTTCGGCTTTGAAGAAAGAATTGGCCGATTTGACCGCCGAGCTCAGGGAACTCAAGGAGCGGATCGGTGAAGACGAGGAATATTTGGCGGATAAAAAGAGAGACCTGGATAAATATTTGAAGAATGATGAGATTAAGAAATATAACGAGCAGGCCGAAAAGTACAACGACACGCTTTCGGATTACGAAGACAGGATAAAGTCATATAATAAGAAGGTTAGCGTTTTCAATAAGAAGGTCGCGCGCTATAATGAGTTGATAAAGATATAGGAAAGTGCGGGTGTGTTAAAATGGAATAGATAAAATAATAATTGAAATAAAAAAATGGCACGAAAATTATTTTTGGATATAGAGACTATCCCGGCCGGGGAAGAGAGTATGGAGAAATTGAAAACTCTTTTTGAAAAGAAAGGAAAAGAGGGGGAGTCGTTTGAGGATTTCATCGCCAAGACGTCTTTTGATGGGACGTTCGGCAGGATTCTTTGTATCGGTTACGCGGTAGACGATCAGGCTAGCGACGTTTTTTATAATGAAAACAATGAGAAAGAAACACTCAGGCAGTTTTGGGATTTGGCCAGGACTTGCGGATTGTTTGTCGGGCACAACGTGATGGACTTTGATTTGCGCTTCATCTATCAGCGTTCGATGGTCTTGGGCGTGAGGCCTTCTGTGGATTTGAATTTTGCCAGGTACAGGAATTTTCCTATTTTCGACACGATGAGGGAGTGGACCAAGTGGTCGATGGGTAATGTCGGTCTCGAAGCGCTGGCGTTCGCGCTTGACATCCCTTCCCCGAAAGGAGAGGGAATCGACGGTTCACAGGTTTACGCATTCTACAAAAACGGAAAAATAAAAGACATTTTGGAGTATTGCAAAAGGGATGTGGATACGACCCGCGAGGTGTATAAGAAGATGACATTCCAGAACCAACCCACCTTATTTTGAAGCCACTACGAATTACGAATTTTACGAAACTACGAATGGATTCATACAGTTTGTGAAATCACGGGTTCGTACATTCGTAAAATTCGTAATTCGTAGAGAAAAACTATGGAAGGAAAAATAAAATGCATCACCAAGGGTGTCAGTGAACTGAACATGGAAATCAAAAAGAAAGTCGCGGGTTATATCACTGCAGGTTTCGGAGTGGTCGCCGGGCTCGCCTGGAATGACGCTATCAGGACTTTCATTGAGAAATATTTTCCCCAAGATTCCAATACGATCGTGGCTAAATTCATCTATGCTTTCTTCATAACCCTTTTCCTGGTAATCGTCTCCATTTACCTAGTCAGGCTTTTGCGCGTTGAGGAAATCAAAAAAGAAAAGGAACAGGAATAGGATTATCAGTGCGGTGGATAAAATTTTTTCAAAAACCCCGGCAAGCCGGGTTTTTTGATATAAAGGCATGGAAGTATTGTAATAACAATATAAACTTTGATATTGAATTTATGGAAAAGGGAGGTGGAAAAACATGAAAAATCTAAACGTATTGGATTGGATCACGCTGATCCTTGTTATCATAGGAGGAGTCAATTGGGGCCTGGTCGGTTTTTTCAATTTTGATTTGGTCGCGACTATTTTCGGTAACATGACTTTGATTTCCAGGGTGATATACGGTTTGGTCGGGCTTTCATCGTTGTACTTGCTGTTCATGTTGGGAAGTTTTTCCAAGAAATGATCCCCGTGGCGGTCACATAGGGCTCGAACCAAAAAAAAGAGACTCCCGGAAGGGAGCCTCTTTTGATTTTTTTGCGGATCTAATTTCAGCCGGGATTTATTTGGATTCGGTCTTGAGGCACTTGGTACAAACCTTCGTCCTTTTGCCGTCGACTTTCTTTGACTGCAAATTTATTTGGAACTTTCTTCTCGATGCGATGTTGGAATGGCTCCTGGAGTTTCCGGTAGTCGTTCCTCTTTTGCATACGTCACATACTCTGCTCATCTTAGTATATATCATGGAGCATGGAGCATAGAGCAAACCGGACCGCTTGAAGGTCCATGTTTAATGTTCCATGTTCTATGTTCTATGGCTGTTGATTTGTTACAGGTTTTATATTATCATAAGAAATGAGTTTTGGCAAGAGTTGTTGGATGTAGTGCTAATAATGCGAATAAACGTCAATCTGCTAATTGCTAATTTACAAATTTACGCGATCCATTTCGCGTTTTGTGGATTAGTATCTAATTGGTCGATCAGCATGGTATTTTTATGGCAAATGAAATAGTCCTCATCGCTTTCTACTTCGTAATACTCCTGTATTCGATCATAATCCACGAAGTCGCCCACGGATACGTGGCGCTTCGTCTCGGGGACCTTACGGCGAAATATGCCGGAAGGCTCAATCTTAATCCGATAAAGCATATCGATCCCTGGGGTTCGATCGCGATTCCTTTTTTGATGCTTTTCTTGACCGGTTTCCGGTTCGCTTTCGGTTGGGCCAAGCCCGTACCATACAACCCATATAACCTGACGAATCAAAAATGGGGACCAGCGCTAGTCGCTGCCGGAGGCCCAGGGTCCAACATCGCTATAGCTCTCATAGCCGCGCTGTTGGGGCGGGTTATCACACTCCCATCCACCTTGAAGGTAGATATAATCGCTTCGGTCAAGATGGCTGACTGGTCAGGGTTGGCTGAAGTCATCTCGGGTTCGTTCGGAGCTATATTTTTCGTGATTTTGGCTATGATGATCTTTTGGAACGTGATTTTGGCTTTTTTCAATCTTATTCCTATCCCGCCATTGGACGGATCGAAGCTTCTTTTTTCAGTGCTTCCGATTAAAACTGAAACTATGATTCTCTTGGAACAGTTCGGTTTCATGCTACTTCTTTTTGTGATCTTTTTTTTGGCCGTGCCACTGGGGAATTTCCTGAATCTTATGCTCAATCTTTTTTTCAGCATAACCCTGTAATGGGGCCGTCGGAGCTCGGATTGGACAAAAACCTTCAATATTGACAGTATTTGGAAAGTTGTGTACTATTATTTTGCTGTACGAAAGGCGGTTTTCACAAGGAGTTGCTGGAAATCGCAAGCAGTGTTTTTTGTTAGTTTCCGCATACTTGCGGTCAATAGCGGGAAGCGAGTTGCAAGGAGCGTAAGAAATTAATTATATATGGAATCAAAGGTTTCGATTTCCATGTTTTTACTTCCAGTCGATTTTCGGTGTTTGGGAATTCAACATTGGGATTTGATTAGAAATTAGAAATTAGAAATTAGAAATTAGAGTAAGTTATGCCTACAATAAACCAGCTTGTTAAGAAGAACAGAACATCAGCCAAGAAGAAATCGAAGTCACCAGCCATGACCTATGTTTTCAATACCTTGAAAAACAAACCGAAGGACACGAACAGTCCTTACAAGAGAGGAGTCTGCATCAAGGTTGGAACCACCACTCCTAAAAAGCCTAACTCCGCTCTTCGAAAGATTGCCAGGGTTAGACTTACGAATGGAATGGAAGTCACTGCTTATATCCCAGGAGTCGGACACAACCTTCAGGAACACTCGATCGTCATGATCCGTGGAGGAAGAGTGAAAGATCTTCCGGGTGTTCGCTATCACATAGTCAGGGGAGTATTGGATGCCGCCGGAGTTGAAGGAAGAAACAGAGGAAGGAGCAAATACGGTGCCAAGAGACCTAAGGCAAAGACTGAATAATAATAAATTAAATATCAAAAATCAAAATTAAAAATTAAAGTATTCGCTTCGCTCATGACTTTTGAAAAAAAATGTTGCGAAGCAACACTATAATTTTACATTTTGAGATTTAAATTTTGAATTAACATATATTATGGCAAGAAGAGCAAGAACATATGAAAAACACTGGAAGGCCGACTCGAGGTACGGCAATCTTTTGGTAGGACGTTTCATTGGACAGATAATGAACGACGGCAAAAGAAGCACGGCTGAAAAAGTCGTGTACGGAGCTTTCGATGTCATTCATGAAAGGACCAAAAAAGGCGGACTCAACGTCTTTGAACAGGCCATTAAGAATGTTTCCCCTCTTTTGGAACTCAAGTCCAAGAGGGTTGGTGGAGCCAATTACCAGGTTCCTGTCCAGGTTTTGGGAGAAAGAAGGCAAACATTGGCTGTGCGTTGGATCTTGGCAGCTTGCCAAAGCAAAAAAGGAAAAGGAATGGCTGAGAAACTTGCTGACGAACTCATTGATGCTGCCAACAAGACCGGAGCCGCTATGAAGAAAAGGGAGGATGTCCACAGGATGGCTGACGCCAACAAGGCCTTCGCTCACTTCGCCTAATTTTTGTTTTAAAAAAGTTTTTAATAAAATCAAATATTAGCAGTCAAAATAAAGATGCCTGTTATGCGGGCATCTTTTAAAAAATATAACAGCTGATCGCTTGTAGTATATTTTGATTGTTAATCGAATCTCCTCTATGCCGCGAAAGACATCAATCGACAAACTAAGAAACATCGGTATTATCGCCCACATCGACGCCGGAAAGACGACGACCACGGAGCGTATTTTGTTTTATACCGGAATCAGCCATAAAATCGGAGAAGTTCACGAGGGTGAAGCTACGATGGACTGGATGGAGCAGGAGAGGGAGCGCGGAATCACGATTACGTCCGCTGCTACCACTTGTATGTGGAAAGACCATCAGATCAATATTATCGATACTCCCGGACACGTGGATTTCACGGTCGAGGTTGAGAGATCGCTTCGTGTTCTTGATGGAGGAGTTGTCGTTTTTGATGGAAAGGAAGGAGTGGAGCCTCAGTCTGAAACCGTTTGGAGGCAGGCTGAAAAATATCACGTGCCAAGGATCTGTTTCATAAACAAGATCGACAAAGAGGGAGCTAATTTCGAGAACGCTCTTGCTTCTATTTGGAACAGGCTTACTCCGAACGCCGTTGCGGTACAATTGCCGATCGGCGAAAGAGGTGAGTTTTCCGGAGTTATCGATTTGATGAAGATGAAGGCCTATACTTTCGACGGTCCCATGGGAGAAATCGTCATCGAAGGTGAGATTCCTGTCGATCTTTTGGACAAGGCTAAAGAGTGGAGAGAAAAGATGGTCGAGAAGATAGCCGAATTCGATGACGCTCTTACTGAGAAATATTTGGGAGGAGAGGAAATAACCGTCGAGGAGCTTAAGGCTGTCCTTCGAAAAGGTGTTATTGAGACTAGACTCATCCCTGTATTCACCGGTACTGCCCTTAGAAACAAGGGAGTTCAGTTGATTTTGGACGCCGTTCTTGATTATCTTCCGTCGCCGTTGGATATTCCTCCGGTAGTTGGAGTTAATCCAAAAGATGGAACCGAGCTTTTAAGGAGCGCTTCAGATGAAGAACCTTTCTCCGCATTGGCTTTCAAAGTAGCTACTGATCCTTTCGTTGGACAGTTGACCTTTTTCCGTGTTTATTCCGGAACTCTTAAGGCTGGGTCATACGTTCTCAACGCCGCCAAGGGTGAAAAGGAAAGAATCGGACGAATTTTGCAGATGCATGCTAATCATAGGGAAGAAATCCAGGATATCTATGCTGGAGGAATCGGAGCTTTGGTCGGAATGAAGAATACGACTACCGGAGACACCCTTTGCGATGAAGCAAAGCCGGTTATCTTGGAGGCCATCACTTTCCCGGAACCGGTTATAGACATCGCTGTCGAGCCTAAGACTAAGGCTGACCAGGAAAAAATGGGAGCCGCCCTTCGAAAGCTTGCTCAGGAGGATCCGACTTTGAGACTGCGGACTGATGAGGAAAGCGGACAGACTATTATTTCCGGAATGGGAGAACTTCACTTGGATATCATCATCGACAGGATGAAGAGGGAATTCAAGGTCGAGGCTAATATCGGACAGCCACAGGTAGCATATCGCGAAACTATCAAGAACTCTGCTGAGGCGGAAGGTAAATATATCAAGCAGTCCGGAGGACGTGGACAATACGGACATTGTTGGCTCAAGGTTGAACCCCAGGAGGAAGCCGGCAAAGGATTCGAATTCATTGACGCCATTAAAGGAGGAGTCATCCCTCAGGAATTCATTCCTGCTGTCGGTAAGGGCGCTAAGGAGGCTTCAGGCAATGGTGTGGTCGCCGGATATCCGATGGTGGACATCAAGGCCACGCTCTATGACGGATCTTTCCATGAAGTCGATTCATCCGAAGCGGCCTTTAAAATCGCCGGATCAATGGCTTTCCAGGAGGCAGTCAAAAGAGCTAACCCAGTACTTCTCGAGCCTATCATGACAGTTCAGGTAACATGTCCTGAACAGTTCATGGGAGATGTAGTAGGTGATGTGAACTCAAGAAGGGGAATGATCAAAGATATTAATGACCGCGGAGAGGGAAATGCCAGGGTTAAGGAGATCAATGCTGAAATCCCGTTGGCTTCCATGTTCGGGTATGCCACCCAGCTTCGCTCCATGACCCAGGGTAGAGCGAGTTATTCCATGGAGTTTGGACACTATAGCGAGGTGCCAAAGAACGTAGCGGAAACCATAGCAGCTAAGGGAAAATAAAGGGTTTTCAGGGGCTTCGTAGGGAGCGGCATCGGACACTTGACAATAAAAATATATCGTGTAAGATGACTAGGTGCTTAATTTCTGAAAAGAAAGCCTTAAATTTGCAAGAATTTTTATATTGTTTTATAATATAAAAATCGTTAAATAAGTAATAAATAAAACCATTCGCGTTTCGCGGGGCCTTCCAGGCCCGCGGCAGATGTGAAAAACCAATATGGCAGCAGAACAATACGTACGAGCAAAGACTCACGTCAATGTGGGAACAATCGGACATGTCGACCACGGTAAGACTACCCTTACAGCGGCTCTTTTGCATGTGTTGAGTCTTAAAGGATTCGCAAAAGCAAGAAAAGTCGATGAAATCGACAACGCTCCTGAAGAAAGGGAACGAGGAATTACTATCGCGACAGCTCACTGTGAATATGAATCTGATACGAGGCACTACGCTCACGTTGACTGCCCTGGACACGCCGACTACATCAAGAACATGATTACCGGTGCCGCTCAGATGGATGGAGCTATCATCGTGGTTAGCGCCACTGATGGTCCTATGCCACAGACCCGCGAGCACATTCTTCTTGCAAGACAGGTAGGTGTGCCTCAGATCGTCGTTTTCATCAACAAAGTTGATATGGTTGATGATCCGGAGCTCGTTGAATTGGTTGAGGCTGAGGTAAGAGAGCTTCTTTCTAAATATGAATTCGACGGAGATAACGCCAAAGTTGTCCGTGGATCAGCCCTTAAGGCTCTTGAAGCCACAAGCGTTGAAGACGAAGCCGCTAAACCTATCCTTGACTTGGTTGCCGCTCTTGATGAGCAGATCCCAGAACCTGTCCGTGATATCGACAAGCCATTTTTGATGCCTATAGAAGACATCTTCTCAATCGAAGGACGCGGAACTGTCGTTACTGGAAGAATCGAAAGAGGTGTGGTTAACGTCAATGGTGAAGTTGAAATCGTCGGGCTCAGGCCTACGGCTAAGACCGTGGTAACCGGAATCGAAATGTTCAACAAGCAGCTCGACAGAGGTCAGGCTGGAGACAATGCAGGACTTTTGATCAGAGGTATCAAGAAGGAGGACGTAGAAAGGGGTCAAGTTCTTGCAAAACCGGGATCAATCACTCCACACACTGAATTCGAAGGAGAAGTTTACATTTTGACCAAGGAGGAAGGTGGAAGACACACTCCATTCTTCAAAGGATACAAACCACAGTTCTACATCAGAACTACCGATGTGACTGGAGAGGTTATCCTTCCTGAAGGAACTGAAATGGTTATGCCTGGAGATACGATCAAGCTTAACATCAAGCTTATCTCTCCTGTAGCTATGGAAGAAGGAATGAGATTCGCAATCCGCGAAGGAGGAAGGACTGTAGGAGCTGGTGTAACTACAAAAATCGTCAAATAATCTTGAGAGAACCCCGTGAGCATAAGAAAAAAAGCTTATGCTCACTAATGTTCACTTAAACAAGTATAAATTAAATAATTTTGACACCGATGGTAGCGAAAAAAACGGAAAAAGAACAATCTAGTCGAATAAGGATTAAGATTAAGGCATACGACAATAAGGTTATCGACCAGTCAGCCCGAAAGATAGTGGAGACTGCAGAGAGAACCGGAGCGACCATAACCGGTCCAGTTCCGCTCCCGACCGAGATCCACAAAGTGACTGTGAATAAGTCCACCTTCGTCCACAAGGACGCTAGGGATCAGTATGAAATGAGGGTCCACAAACGACTGATTGATATTCTCGAGCCCACTCCAAAAACGATCGAAAGCCTGACTAATCTTGATTTGCCGGCTGGAGTGGACATAGAGATAAAGATGTAAGTTTCTTGAAAGGGATATAGGGATTGTTGAAAATATAAGCACTAGTTAAAGTCCCGTCGCTCACGAGCGACAGGATACTCAACTAGCCAGAAATTCGCTCTCGCAAAGAGAGCTTGGGAAACTGGCTTGTTGGCCAGTTTTTGTGCAAATTGGGAATCGGAATTATTTGTTGGGTATAATTAAGAATATCTGCCGACTAGGCGGATTAGAAAAGATTAGAAATCAAATCATATGGCAAAATTCATAATCGGAAAAAAATTGGGAATGACGACGATATATGACAAGGAAGCGGGAGCTTTGAACGTGACCTTGATCGAGTGCGAACCTAATAAGGTTTCCCACCTAAGGACAAGTGAGAAGGATGGATATGATGCGATTCAGTTGGAGGTTTCCAAGACAAAAAACAAGCTTTACAAGAAAGAGTTCAGGATCGGAGAGGCTACCGAGGTCAAAGTCGGGGATGATATGACACTTGAAGGATTCGCTATCGGAGACAAGGTTAAGATCAGCGGAATTTCGAAAGCCAAGGGATTCCAGGGTGTGGTCAAGAGGCACGGATTCAAAGGATCCCCTGCAACCCATGGTCACAAACATGATCATCGCGCCCCAGGTTCGATCGGTGCGCAGCAGCCGCAGCACGTTATCAAGGGAAAGAGGATGGCCGGAAGGATGGGAGGAAAAAGAGCCAGCTCACTGAATATAAAAATTGCCTATATCGACATGGAAAAGAATATTCTCGGAGTAAAGGGAGCTGTTCCCGGAGTAGCCGGAAGGATAGTCGAGATAGTGGGATAAGAAGCAGTGGAGATAATAAAAGATAAATTCAGCGTAAATTAGGGAATAACAATATTATGGCTAAGATTTCAGTTCACAATCTAGAAGGAAAAAAAGTAGAGGATATCGAATTGTCCGATTCGATTTTCGCATTGCCCTCAAATGACGACCTTTTGCACCAGGTTTATGTTGCTATTGCCGGAAACAGGAGAGTGGCGATCGCCCACACGAAGGACAGGTCTGAGAGATCGGGATCCGGGATCAAACCTTGGAGACAGAAAGGGACTGGAAACGCCAGAGTCGGAGAGAGAAGGAATCCTGTTTGGAGAAAAGGAGGAGTAGCTTTCGGACCTACGAAGGATAGGAATTTCAGCAAGGATGTGAACAAGAAGATGAAGCAGAAAGCGGTGCTCATCGCCCTTAGCGAGAAAATAAGAAAACAGGAATTGATAATCGTCAGTGATTTGAATATAAAAGAAAGGAAGACCAAGGAATTCGCAAAAGCGCTTGGCAGCCTTAAGCTTACGGGTAAGATTTTGGTCGGATTCGATGAGGCCGAGAAAGATATGAGGGCTTACTCAAGAAATATCGAGAGCGTGACGAATGTTTTTACGAGAAATTTGAACGTATTTGATTTATTGAACAACAAGACGTTGGTTTTGAGCAAGTCATCGATCAAGTACATCGAGGATAAGAATCAAGAAAAGTAATAATTTATAGACCCAAGAGATATGGCATTGTTTAGCAAAGAAAAAATCGAAGAAGAAAAAGAAGAGAAGAAATCTTCCAAGAAAGATGACGCGGTCAAGACAAATAAGGCCAAGGTCGTTTTGAATACGAAAAATTCCGAAGTGGCATATAGAGTGTTGGTTGAGCCATGGGTAACCGAAAAGACGCATTCGATGATGAGTGCTAACAAATACGTCTTCAAGGTAGCCAGCGGTGCGACGAAGACGGAAGTCAAAAGCGCTATCGAGGGGATTTATGGAGTGAAGGTGGAAAAAATTGCCGTTGTGAATATTTCATCCAAGGCCAAGTATTTCGGAAGGCACAAGGGACTTAAGGCGGGATTCAAGAAGGCAATCCTAACATTGAAAAAAGGGGATTCAATAGAGTTGTTCCAGGGAGCATAAGGCGAATTGGGAATAAATAAACGATAAAATTAGAGTTAATTAGCGATTTACACCATTATGGCAATTAAAGTTTATAAAAGGAATACAGCAGGTAGAAGAAATATGTCCGTCGTAAAGCCGGATGATCTTACCGACAAGAAACCTGAAAAGAAGCTTCTCGCGAAACTTTCCCAGAAAGCTGGAAGAGCGAACGGGAAAATAGCTGTGCGCCACCAGGGAGGTGGTCACAAAAGAAGATACAGACTTGTTGATTTCAAACAGGATAAACTTGACGTGCCAGGAAAAATCGCGGCTATCGAGAAGGATCCGAACAGGAGCGCGCTTATCGCCTTGGTTCATTACAAGGATGGCGAGAAGAGATATGTTTTGGCTAGCGAAGGAATGAAGAAGGATGTCGTGATAGTGGCTTCTGAAAATGCTGAAATCAAAAAAGGAAACAGGACAAAACTTAAAAATATCCCTTCTGGAACTATAATCTGCAATATTGAAATGGTTATCGGAAAGGGTGGTCAGATAGTCAGGAGCGCCGGAAGCGGAGCAACCCTTATGGCTATCGATGAAAAGATGGCTCAGATAAAGCTTTCATCTGGAGAAATCAGATTGATAAGCAGGGAGTGTTTTGCCACGATTGGACAGGTTAGTAATTTTGAACACAGCGCGGAGAAGATAGGAAAGGCCGGAAGAAGCAGATGGAAGGGCGTTAGGCCAGCCGTAAGAGGTAGCGCGATGAACCCGGTTGATCATCCTCATGGAGGAGGAGAAGGAAGGCAGGGAATCGGTCTTAAATATCCGAAGACCCCATGGGGCAAGGCCGCACTTGGAAAGAAAACCAGGAAGAAATCGAAATATAGTGATAAATTCATCGTTAAGAGAAGAACTAAGAAGAAATAATAAAGAAAAATTATGTCTAGAAGTCTAAAAAAGGGGCCATATGTCGACGAAAGGGTGCTTAGGAAATTGAAGGACGCCAAACCTGGACAGCGCATAAAAACTTGGTCAAGAGCCTGTACGATCTCTCCGGAGATGATCAGTTTCACGTTCGAGGTTCACAACGGAAGCAAGTTCATACCGGTATATGTGACCGAAGAAATGGTCGGACACAAGCTGGGAGAATTTTCCCCAACCAGGACGTTCAATAGGCACGGAGGAAAGATGCAGAAAGAACTTGAAACTGCTGCAAAACAGAAAGCCCAGGACGCCGCAAAAGCTGCCAAGGCCGAACCTGCGAAGAAGAAATAACGCCACGACTCGCGAACAGATAAAAAATATTGGAGATAATTAGCGATAAAATTAGCGAAGCTTAGGATAAAATTATATGAAAGTAGAAGCAACACTCAAAAATTTAAGAGTATCCCCACGAAAGGTCAGATTGGTTATCAATCTTATCAAGGGTATGGATGTGGCCAACGCTTTGGTGCAGCTCTCCCTTGCAGTGAAGGGTTCAAGTCGTGAAATCGAGAAGCTTTTGAAAAGCGCGATAGCGAATGCTGAGAATAATTTCGGTTTGGACAGGGACAATCTTATGGTTGCCGACATCCAGGTTGGAGGAGGTCCTACGCTGAAAAGATGGCTTCCGAGAGCTCATGGAAGAGCCACGCCTCTCATGAAAAGGACTTCGAATGTGTATCTGGTTTTGGATGAAAAGATAGAAGGAATGAAAAAGAAGGCTAAAGCTAAAAAAATCGAAAAGAAAGCTGTTGAGACCGAGGAAGTGAAGACCGAATCCGAATCCAAGGAGAGCAAGAAGGCGGTTGTCGCTAAAAGCGCTCCAGCAAAGAATTCGCCAGCTGGCGGACTAAAAGGACAGAAGGGCGCGTTCGCAAAGAAGTCCTTCCAGAGAAAATCGGTATAATAGGGGAGCTTAATATTTTATATTAAATTCGAAGATAATTAGGATATAAATCGAATAAATAATTAGTACATATGGGAAAGAAAGTTAATCCAACGGGACTCAGGCTAGGAATTACAACTACTTGGAAATCAAAGTGGTTTTCCAGCAGGGGATATGCGAAAAACTTAAGACAGGATGTCGAAATAAGGGAGCTTGTTTCAAAGCGTTGGAAAACTGCTTCCATTGCCGAAGTAGGATTGGAAAGATCCGCTAATACGATCAAGTTGGTAATCAAGACGTCTCGCCCTGGAGTTCTTATCGGAAGAGGAGGATCCGGAATAGAAGATATCAGCAAGGCAGTCAAGGAGAATTTTTTCGCAAACAAGAAAGTTGACCTCAAGGTTGAAATCCAAGAAGTCAAGCAGTTTGAGGAAAACGCCTCATTGGTGGCCCAGAGCGTGGCTGAGCAGATTGAAAAAAGAGTTCCATTCAGAAGGATTTTGAAATCGACTTTGGACGCTGTCGAAAAGAACAGGAACGTCAAAGGTGTGAAGATCGAAATCTCGGGAAGACTTGGAGGAGCTGAAATGTCCAGAAGAGAATGGCTTTCAAGAGGAACTGTTCCTCTTCACACGCTGAGGGCGGACATAGATTTCGCCAGAGCGACAGCCCACACTACCTATGGAGCGATCGGAGTTAAAACGTGGATATACAAAGGGGAGATATTTGAGTAAGCACTACGAATTAAGAATTTTACGAAACTACGAAACTGATAATGGAAGGAATCAGATTATAAATGAATATAGCGTGAAATGCGGTTCGTACATTCGTACAATTCGTATTTCGTAGAGAAAAACATATGTTGATGCCAAAAAAAGTAAAACACAGAAAGATCCACAGGGGTGGAGCCATCAAAGGTATTGCTACTAAAGGTAATACGGTGAGCTTCGGAAGCTTCGGTTTGCAGGCGGCTACCGCTGGTCTTATTTCATCAAGACAGATCGAGGCAGCTCGTCGCGCGATGACCAGATATATCAAAAGAGGAGGCAAGATCTGGATCAGGATTTTTCCAGATAAGCCGATGACTAAAAAGGGAAGCGAGGTACCGATGGGTAAGGGAAAAGGAAGCGTCGATCACTTTGTCGCGAAGACGAAGCAGGGAAGGATTCTTTTCGAGATGGATGGTATCACTGAGGACGTGGCAAGGGAAGCTATGAGATTGGCATCACATAAGCTTTGCGTACAGACGAAATTCGTCGTCAGACAAAAGTAACATTTATAAAATAGGAGCAATATTATGAAAATAGGTGAAATCAAAGACATGAAAAAAGAGGAACTGAAAAAGTTCATCGAAGAAAAGAGAGCGCTGGCCGTTAAGCTTAGATTTGATATTGCAGCAAAACAACTCAAGAACCACCAGGAATACAGGAAGACCAGGAAGGAGATGGCCAGGGCATTGACGGTTCTCGGGGCATTGGAAAATGGAAATAATGAATAATTTTAATCATAAAGTCAACTAGCATGGAAACAGGCATAAAAAAAGTGAAGAAAGGCGTAGTTGTCAGCGATGCCATGGACAAGACTATTGTTGTTGCAATCGATACGCTGAAAACTCACTCGAAATATTTGAAAAAATACAAGTCGACCAAAAAATACAAGGTCCACGACGAGGAAAACAAATTCAAGAAAGGCGACGTGGTTGAATTCGTCGAATGCAGCCCGATAAGCAAAGACAAGTCGCACAAGGTTTTATAACGCATAACGCATAACGCATAGCGCATAACGCAGGAAACGCAGAGCGGTTCCACGATACGCGTGCCACGTTTTACGAATATATATGATTCAAGCAGAGACAAAATTGAAGGTAGCAGACAATTCCGGAGCGAAGGTGATCGAATGCTTCAAGGTTCTAGGTGGAACCAGAAGGCGTTATGCTTCCGTCGGAGATATCATCGTCGCTTCTGTCAAATCGGCGGAACCGAGAGGGATGGTGAAAAAAGGTGACAAGGTAAGAGCTGTCATCGTCAGGCAGGCCAAATCACTGAGAAGGAAGGATGGATCATATATCAAGTTCGATGAAAATGCGGCGGTGATAGTGGACGGACAGGAGCCGAAAGGAACGCGTATCTTCGGACCGATCGCGAGGGAACTTCGAGAGAAGGGATACAGCAAGATCGTTTCCTTGGCGCCGGAAGTTTTATAAGACAATTAACTATAAGTCATCAGTCATAAGTTATATCGTATGAGAATAAAAAAAGGAGATCAGATACAAGTCATAGCGGGAAAAAGCAAGGGCAAGAAAGGAAAGGTCACGCGTGTTTTGCCTGCTTCGGGAAAGATCGTCGCTGAAAAGATAAATGTGATGAAAAAACACATGAAACCGAAAAGGGAAGGCGAGAAAGGACAGATCGTGGAAGTTGACGCTCCTTTTGACGTATCGAATGCGATGCTTGTTTGTCCGGAGTGTGGAAAGATGACCAGGGTCGGATATTCGGTTAAAAATGGAAACAAATCCCGAGTCTGCAAGAAATGTAAAAAGGAATTTTAATTAGATTGAATATATATCATTATGAAAGTCGTTACAACAAAAGATAAATATATAGAAACCGTCGTTCCTGCAATGGAAAAGAAGTTTGGCTATGGGAACGTTATGGCTGCCCCGAGAATTTTGAAAGTTGTTGTGAATGTTGGAACCGGAAAATTGGGCAAAGAGGGGGACAAGGCTCAGGAGGTTTTCGACTCGATAATGGTGATCGCCGGACAAAAACCGGTTAAAACGAAAGCCAAGAAGGCTATCGCCGGATTCAAGACAAGAGAAGGAATGGAAGTGGGAGTTAAGGTGACTCTCCGAGGAAAAAGGATGTGGTCCTTCATTGACAGGTTGGTAAACGCGACGCTTCCCCGAACGAAAGATTTCCAGGGAATACCCGTATCTTCGGTCGATTCCAATGGAAACCTGAACATCGGAATCAAGGAGCACCTCATTTTTCCTGAAATTTCACCTGAGCAGGTAAAGACGATATTCGGAATGCAGGTTACGGTCACATCTACGGCCAAGAGCAAAGAAGAAGGAACGGAATTTTACAGACTGCTGGGATTTCCATTGAGAAAGAATTAAATATAAAGTAATAGATCATATAATATGGCAAAAACATCAACACAGGCTAGGGCATTGAAAACACCTAAATTCTCGACAAGGATCGTGAGAAGGTGCTGGAGGTGCGGCAGAAAACACGGATATCTGCGAAAATTTGAAATATGCAGGATCTGTTTCCGCGAGCTTGCAAGCAAGGGAGAAATCCCAGGAGTAAAGAAGAGCAGTTGGTAGGGAATATTTTGATAATTGATTTAATTTTGAATTCACAATAAAAGCGTATGTTAGATACAATCAGCGACATGCTTACCAGGATAAGGAACGCCCAGATGGCTGGACACAAGGAAGTGGAAATGCCATTTTCCAAATTGAAATTGGCCATCGCGAAAATCCTGGAAGAGAAAAATTTCATAGATTCCGTTGCCAAGGAAGGCGAGGACACGGCTACTAAAGTCCGCATCCAGCTTAAATATGAAAATATTTCAAATAACAAAAAAGTTCCTGTCATCAGGGGGATCAGAAGGGTCAGTAGGGAAGGACAGAGAATTTATGTCAAGAAAAATGAAATAAAGTCAGTTAAGAGCGGATATGGAATCTCGGTAGTTTCGACATCGAGAGGGGTGATGACCGGAGAGGATGCCAGAAAGAAGGGTCTTGGAGGGGAAGTGATCTGTGAAGTCTGGTAGGGAGATTGAAGGTGCAAAGCTCAAGGTGCGAAATTATGGAGTCGCTGCGCGACGACATTGGAAGGATTATGAGCGAAGCGAACACGATAATTTTAAATTTTGATTTTTAAATTTTGATTCACATTCATTAATATGAGCAGATTAGGAAAAAGACCAATAGCCATACCAAGCGGAGTTACCGTCGAAGTTAAAGACGATACCGTTTCAGTCAAGGGACCAAAAGGAACCCTCTCTTTCGAGTACAAAAGAGAAGTCGAGGTCAAAGTTTCCGAGGAAGGTGTCGTGGTTGAGAAAAAAGGAAAATCCAAGGAAGCGCCTGCGATCTGGGGAACTACAGCCAGGATGATCGAAAATTTGATCACTGGTGTGACAGCTGGTTTCCAAAAACAACTTGAATTAAACGGAGTCGGCTTTAGGATGGCAGTTGCTGGAAAGAAGATAAACCTGGCTCTCGGATTCTCGCACCCGGTGGAGGTTGAGATAGTCGAGGGGATCGATGTCAAAATCGAAGGAAACACGCTGACTGTGTCCGGAATAGACAAGCACGCCGTAGGACAGTTCGCTGCCAACGTCAGGAAGCTCAAGCCTGTCGAACCATACAAAGGAAAAGGATTCAAATATGTCGGAGAATTCGTGAGAAGGAAAGAAGGAAAGAGGTCGGCAGCCTAAACAACGGGAAATAATTTTTGTTAAATAAATCGGATTATGAAGAAGATAGATAAAAAAGAGCTGAGGCTCAAGAGAAGAAGAAGGGTTAGGGCTAAGGTTTCCGGAACCGCCCAAAGGCCTCGTCTTGCTGTGTACAAGAGCTTGACGAATATCTATGCCCAGCTTATCGACGACGTCGCTGGCAAGACTTTGGCCCAGGCCAATATCAAGGAAGTCGCCAAGGGTAAGAACGACATGGACGGTGCCAAGGAAGTCGGAAAGCTCATCGCCAAGAAGGCTAAGGAGGTTAAAATCTCGGAGATCGTTTTTGACAGGGGCGGATACAACTATCATGGAAAGATCAAATCATTAGCAGACGGAGCCAGGGAAGGCGGATTGAAGTTTTAGGTAAAAATCACTACGAATTACGAATTATACGAAACTACGAAAAGATTCGGAAGTGAGAAATTATCGGCATATTTAACTTAAAGGGAGATACGGTTCGTACATTCGTACAATTCGTACTTCGTAGAGAAAAACATATTATGGTCAATAAAAACAGCAGAAAACCTAAAAGACGAGAAAAGCCGGAGTTTGAACAGAAACTTCTCGATTTGGCCCGTGTGACCCGTGTGGTGAAGGGAGGAAGAAGATTTCGTTTCCGAGCCACTTTGGTGATCGGAGACCGCAAAGGACAGGTCGGCGTGGGAGTAGCCAAGGGAACGGACGTTTCTGATTCCATCCAGAAGGCTTTCAATGATGCCAAGAAGAATATGATAACCGTAAAGCTCGATGGAAATACTATTCCTCATGATGTGACCAAAAAACTTGGAAGCGCGAAAGTTCTTCTTAAGCCCGCCATCGAAGGACGCGGAATCATCGCTGGAGGAGCTGTCCGAGCCGTAGTGGACCTCGCTGGAATCAGGGACATCATTTCCAAATCTCTCGGTTCCTCGAACAAGTTAAATGTAGCCAGAACCACAGTCGAGGCGCTTCGCGAGTTGAAAGCCCCAAGAGTAGCCAAGGAAGACACTAAGTAAGAATTAAGTTTTTTGATCACTGACCAAAAATCATTGATTATTGAATAATTATGCAAATCCACGAACTAAATACCAAGAAGAGGAAGGCCAAAAAGACCATTGGTCGCGGAGGAAAAAGAGGAACATACTCCGGCAAAGGAAACAAAGGTCAGAAGGCCAGGAGCGGAGGCTCAATGGACCCTCTCTTTGAGGGAGGAAGATCTTCCTTGGTTGAAAGGATGAAAAAGTTGAGAGGCTTCAAATCCACTCATGCTAAAAAAGCGATCGTGAAACTCGAAGAGCTTGAAAGCAAGATGAAGGATGGGGATGTGATCACTTTCGAAAGCCTTTTGGCTGCCGGATTGGTTGACAAGACTGATGTCTCCAAGGGCGTGAAAATACTTTCTAACGGAGCGGTTTCCAAGAAATTCACCGTTGAAAAAACCATACTTCTTTCAAAAGCCGCAAAAGATGCTATCATCAAGGCAGGCGGAGAAGTGAAATAAGAGACTCCGACGCAAGGTCGGCATCCCGACCTAAAAAGTCGGGATTTCTTGTTTTTTGGAAATGTTTTCAGGGCGCAGGATCGGAGCGTAAATTTTAATGTAAAAAGAATAATAACCAATAATCCAATGTTGGAAAAAATAACACAAATTTTCAAAGTCAAAGAACTTCGCAATAAGATACTTTTCATTATAGCCATTTTGGTGGTATTTCGCGTTGCGGCGAACATCCCGCTTCCTTGGGTAAACAGTGAGCAGCTCAAACAGCTTTTCGACGGAAACCAATTCCTGGGTCTTTTGAACATATTCTCAGGAGGGGGTCTTTCCAATATCTCGATCGTCCTTTTGGGAGTCGGTCCATATATCACGGCTTCGATTATCATGCAGCTCATGACCATGATCGTGCCCAGATTGGAGCAGATATACAAAGAGGAGGGTGAGGCTGGAAGGCAGAAATTCAACATGTGGACCAGGTGGCTGACCGTCCCGCTGGCTGTCTTGCAGACTTCGGCTATGATTACACTGCTTAAATCCCAAAACGTGTTCGGGGAGCTGAGCGCTTTCCAGACGGGGACCATAATCATCATCGCCACGGCCGGAACGATATTTTTGATGTGGCTCGGGGAACTCATCACGGAAAAAGGAATCGGAAACGGAGTTTCTTTCCTTATTTTCGCCGGTATCGTCGCCAGTCTTCCTAGCACGGTTTCGCAGGTTTTCTTTACTTTCGACTCGACCATGTTTTTCACTTATCTCATGCTCCTGGTGGTTTCTTTGGTAACTGTAGCTGGCGTCGTTTTGATAACGGAGGGACAGCGAAACATTCCTGTTTCATATGCGAAAAGGATCCGCGGAAGCAAAACGTACGGAGGTTCATCGACGCACCTCCCACTCCGCGTCAACCAAGCCGGAGTCATTCCGATCATCTTCGCGATTTCAATCATGCTTTTCCCAGGAATGGTGGCGACTTTTCTTTCCAGGGTGGAAAATGAAACCGTTGCCAATATCGCTAACGGCGTGAACGATCTTTTCCAAAACCAGCTTTTTTACGGCATTACGTATTTCGTGTTAGTAGTACTTTTCACGTATTTCTATACGGCTGTGGTTTTTGATCCTAATAAGATCGCTGAGAACTTGCAAAAGCAGGGAGGATATGTCCCTGGAATCAGACCCGGAAAGACGACATCCGAATTTTTGTATAAGATCATGAACAGGATCACGCTTACAGGTTCGATGTTTTTGGGAACTATCGCGGTATTGCCGCTTATCGTCCAGGGCTTCACGGGAGTGAGCGCGCTCACTATCGGCGGAACAAGCATCTTGATCGTCGTTTCGGTGGTCATTGAGACCATTAAACAGATAGAGGGGCAATTGGTGATGAGGGATTACGAGGGATTCTGATAGCGTTTCGCGGAATTTCAAATTTCAAATTTCAAATTTTAGATAAATTTTTCACCTGGCCTAGCCGGAACCCCTTCCGGGTCATGCCGCTTGCCGTTCGTTTGGAGTTTGATATTTGTCATTTGGGATTTCCAAGATTTTTTATTTGACCTTCGAAAAAATAAAATAATAATTTGGAAAACAAATGGAATTGAAGAATTTTTTGATATTCGGTCCGCAGGGAAGCGGAAAAGGAACACAGGCTGACATTCTGGCGGAAAAATTCAATCTAGTACATATCGAGACGGGACAGATTTTCCGCGATATGGCTTTAGCGGATAGTGAACTCGGAAGGAAGATATGGGATCTCAATGAGAAAAAGGAGATGGTGCCCGACGATATAACATTGGAAGTGCTGCGTTTTCATCTGGAGAAGGTTTCCGTGGAAAAAGGCGTCATAATCGACAGCGCCCCAAGAACTCCGGGACAGGTAGCGGGGGTGGAAAAAATGCTTAAAGAAATCGGAAGAGATATAGACAGTGCCATATATATAACGCTTCCTTATGAAGAGTCCGTGGAGCGGATAACTAAGAGGTTCGCCTGCCAGTCCTGCAAGAAACATTTCGTGTTGGGAAAGAGCATCTTGTCCCAAGATGATCCTTGTCAGGAATGTGGAGGCAAAATCATTCAGAGAACGGACGACACGCCGGAAGGAATCAGGAAAAGATTGGACACTTTTTATGAAATAACCGTTCCCGTCATAGAATACTACAGGGAAAAGGGGATTCTTATCGAAGTGGACGGAAGGGGATCCGTGTCGCAAGTAAGCGATGAAATAACCAAAAGACTTAACGGATAAATAATGGAAATAAAAGCTAAAACTGAAAGGGATATAGGGACCATGCGCGAAGCCGGCAGTAAACTTTTCGCCGTGATGGAAGAATTGGAAAAGAATGTGCAGCCGGGAGTCAACACATATGATTTGGACAAGCTCGCCGAAGAGCTTGTTTTGGCAAGCGGCGGGACCCCCGCTTTTAAGGGTTATGGCGAACGCTCCAATCCTTTTCCGGCGACCATCTGCGCCTCGGTCAATGACGAGATTGTGCATGGGATCCCAAGAAAAGAAACCATTCTCGCCAAAGGGGATATTTTGAAAATAGACATCGGCATGAAATACCACGGTTTTTTCGTGGACATGGCCAGGACTTTCGCGGTGGGAAAAATCAGCCACCAGGCGCAAAATCTTATCGCAGCCACGGAACAATGTTTTTGGGCTGGAGCGGAGGCCATGAAGCCGGGAGCGATGCTGAGCGACTATTCCAAGGCAGTGGAAGAGTATATCAGAAAGACTCCCTATGCTATCGTGAGAAATTTGGTGGGGCACGGGATCGGAAGAGATCTTCATGAAGAACCGCAAATCCCGAATTTCCATGACGGATCGATGCCGGATTTCGAATTGGAAGCGGGGATGACTTTCGCCTTGGAGCCGATGATCAACGAAGGGACGCACAGGACCAAGATCGGTCAGGACGGTTGGGTTTTCGAGACGGCTGATGGAAAACTTTCGGCGCATTATGAAAACACCATAGTCATCACGGAAGACGGGGTGGAAGTTCTGACGCAACTCTAACGAATTACGAATTTTTTACAAATTTACGAATTTACGAATATACGAACGGATCCTTCTTGGATTTTTTTGTACATTTGTAAATTCGTAATTAGATTTGTACTTTTGTAGTGGAAATAAAAAAAGACCCCGTCGACTGCAAATGCAGAAGAATCGGGGTCGTGGTTTGATTAAACTCCTAAGTCGGTCCTTGGCAATGGAATAAAATTTACGGCCAAGGGGCTAGACGTAGTGGTTTTCATGTTTGAGTTTTTTATAAAGTTTCAGCGCCCTTCCGGCCGAAAACCCTGCGATGATGCCGATGATAAGATATACATATTCCGGCACATCGTCCAGCATGGGAAGCGGCATCCATTCCGGGTAATATACGCGGAGGAAAAGGTTGATAATAATCAGTAATGAAAGGATGATGGTCATGACGACTACGAGGGTGTGCAGCATAAATTTTTGCTCCAGTTTCATTTTCTCCTCCACGATGAATGGGTTAGTTGATGTTATTCCGAGCGGGGCGAAGCTTTCCATATGTTAGAATATGAACAGCGGCAGGCCTGCCTGTTGGCAGACAAGCTTCACTGCGCCCGGAATAACGATGCGGTTTTTAAGGTACTTCTATCCATTATATACTAAATTTATGAAAAAGTCAAGCACGTAAAATCGCTTCGCGATCACGTGCCAAGTCCCAATAAAAATATGGCTCAAATAAAGCAAAAAAATCAACAAGAAGAAAATACCCCCGGGACTTTTTTGGGGGTGGATTTTGGCAAAAGTAAAATCGGTTTGGCAATCGCGGATGAGGAGACAAAAATCGCCTTTTCTTTTGATACGCTCAAAAATGACGGGGAATTTTGGAAAAACATCAAAGAAATCTGCAAATGCGAAGGCGTGAGAATGATCATAGTCGGCACGCCTTCCTATGATATCAACCGAGACGGGGCGGAGGCCGCCGGGAAATTCGCTGAAAAAATGGAAAAAGAAACCGGAATCGGAGTGGAACTGGAAGACGAGATGTTCACGACCAAAATGGCGCAAGCCGGACTAAGGGAAAGGGGCTCTAAGAACGTATCGGCTATCGATGACAGCGCGGCTGCGCGGATCATCTTGCAGTCCTGGTTGGACCGATTGGGTTAATCTGGTAATAAGTCCATTGTGTGATATAATTGAATCAATCGAAACGGTGCAAATACCGGAAACGCTATTAATAATTTTTGAATCTAAAAAAATGGAACAGCAGTCCCACTTGTCGGTAATAATTCCGGCATATCGCGAAGCGGAACGTATCGGACACAACCTTTTGGAAATCGACAAATTTTTGGCAAGCAAGGATTATGATTACGAGATAATCGTCATAACCGACGGCTCTCCGGACAACACCCCGGAAGTGGCCAGAAATTACGCCGGTCAGATCAAGAATCTGCGCGTCATTGAAAACAAGGAAAATCATGGTAAGGGTTATGTTGTCAGGCAGGGACTCTTGGAGGCAAAGGGAAAATATAGGGTATTTTTGGATGCGGACGGTTCGACTTCGATAAGCCATTTGGACAAATTTATGCCGGAATTCGAAAAGGGTTTTGATGTGGTTATAGGGTCGCGCGATATCGAGGGATCTTTCATACAAGTTCATCAGCCCCGCCACAGGGAGATCATGGGAGATATGGGCAACTGGCTCATCCGTATCGTTTTGGGGCTCTGGAGTTATCCTGACACGCAGTGCGGCTTCAAGATGCTTTCAGGAAAAGCCGCCCAGGAGGTCGCCTCAAGGATGGTAGTGGACAGATTCGGATTCGATTTCGAGCTTATCGTGCTTTCTGAAAAACTTGGATTTAAAGTGAAGCAGATGCCAGTCAGGTGGCTGAACGAGGAGGGATCTTCCGTGAGCCTGACCGGTCCGAATGGATTCATCCAGGTGATCATCGATCTTTTCAAGACGAAAGCAAGAATCATTTCCGGAAAATACAATATCAAGAAAGTCGCTGAAGAAAAATAAGTCTTCCAATCGGAAGCGGTTTTAATAAAAATAAAAATAAATAAAAGCGATTTGTAAATTCGTAATCGATATCATGGAGTCATCCAGGATTAGTGGTTACCTATTACATATTCCTGATTACGTTTTGTGAATATCAACGTATCAAGCACGGGCGCCTTGGAGCAGAAAGAGGAAATTCTGGAAAGCGGGGAGCCTGAAAAGAAAGAAAAGAAAAAAGGCGAGCCCGTTTCGGAGCTCCGCCAGGACCTTGTGACCGGGGATTGGGTCGTTATCGCCACAGGCAGAGCGAAAAGACCCGATGAGTTCGGACAGTATGAAAGGATTAAGAACGATACCGGTATCGAGAATTGCCTTTTCGAGGACCCGAAGGCGACCGGTCAGGAGGAGGACGTCTTGATTTACCATCGTGAGGATGGGGAATGGACACTCCGTGTTTTCCCTAACAAGTACCCGGCATTTTCGCGCGGCGCCTTGCCTAAGAATCTTGATGATGGACCGTATTTCGCGATGAACGGTTCGGGTTACCACGAAGTCATTGTAACGCGCGACCACTACAAGCATATACAGGAAATGGAGGATGCGGAGGTGGCTGAAATTTTCGACGCTTTCCAGGACAGATATTTGGATTTGATGAACCGCAAAAGCGTCAACTATATAGCGCTTTTCCATAACTACGGCAAAGAGGCGGGAGCTTCGATCGCGCATCCGCACTCCCAGCTTATGGCGATTCCTGTCATTTCGCCTTACATTAAGCAGGAATTGGACGGGGCGGAACTTTATCATAAGAAAAGCAGACATTGCGTTTTTTGTACGATTTCCGATCATGAATCGGAGCATAAAAAGAGAGTCGTATTTGAGAATGAGGATTTCATCGCTTTTTGTCCGTTTTCCAGCCGGGTGGCATTTGAAATCTGGGTTATGCCGAAAAAACACAGCCCTTACTTCGAAAGGATAAAAAATGCTGAAAAATTGAAATTGGCAGATGTTTTCAAGAAATCCCTGAACTCGGTTTGCAAGGCGCTTAACGATCCCCCATACAATTTCTATATCCATACCTCTCCTTGCGACGGAAAGGATTACCCTCATTTCCATTGGCACATTGAGATTTTGCCGCACACCGCCACTTGGGCCGGATTCGAACTGGAAACCGGTATCGAGATTTCCACGATCCAACCTGAGGTCGCCGCGGAGTATCTGAGGAGTGTTATCAATAACAGCTAAAAAAATGAAAACCACGGAAAAAAGAGGATTCTCCCTTATCGAGCTGATGACCGTCATCAGTATCTTGGGAATTTTGGCGAGCGTTATTTTGGTCAACGTGAACGGCTCAAGAATAAAAGCGAGGGATAACGCGGTGTACATGCAGATTGCTAGTACGCAGAGTTTGGCTTTCAAGTGTCTGACTAATGGAATGACTAATGTGGCCTTGAAAGTTCCTGCGGCCGGAGATGAAATTTGCAGCACCCTCGGTTATTCTAAATGGCCCGTGCTGACTGCTGATAGCGGTTGGGAATATACCAATTTCACCTGGTGCAATGTTTCAACAAAGGATGATTGCGGTTTATATATCCAAGGAACTTGCGGAGGGAATAATTTGGACGGATCCTTTTGTTATAAATTCAATAAGGATGTGGAATATGTATTGTGCACTAACAACGGTTGTGAAAAATCATGGTGATGGTTGCGTGAAAATGGATTATTGGGGTATAGTGAGGGGGCTTAAGAAATAAGGAAAACTCCGTATGGAAAAGTATATAATCGGAAATCTGAAAATGAACTTGCTGACCCAGGCCGAAAGGAACCACTATCTGGCTTCTTTCAGTTCTGAGCTTAAAAAGAGCAAATTTTCCAATTCCCGCGTAGTGCTTTGCCCTCCGATGGTACATATGGAAAAGTTCGCCGGGGTATTCCGCGGATCCGAGGTGCAGGTCGGTGTTCAAAATGTCTATTTTGAGGAAAGGGGATCTTTCACCGGAGAGGTCTCACCCTTGATGGTGAAGAATTTCGGCGGGGAATATGCGATCGCCGGACACAGCGAAAGAAGGCGGTATTTCGGAGAGACGAACGAAGTCGCCAATGAGAAGATAAAAATCGCCCTCAAAAGCGGTCTTCGTCCGGTGTATTGCATCGGTGAGACCGAAGATGAAAGAAGAAAGGATCTGACATTCGAAGTCATCTCCAGGCAGATCGAAGAAGGTCTTTTGGGGATCGCCAATACGCAGGCTGACAGGCTGATAATCGCCTACGAACCGATTTGGGCGGTCGGCACGGATGTCGTTCCGGAAAGCAACGAAGTGATGGAAGTGAGGATTTTGATCAGGAAAATACTTTCAGAATTATATAGTCCGGAACTGGCCGAAAGAATCCCTATACTCTATGGTGGATCTGTGAAAGCCAAGAGTGCGGCGCAGGTCTGCGTGGACCCCGGGATGGACGGGGTTTTGGTCGGCAGAGAAAGCTTGATTCCTATGGAATTTTTAAAAATCGCGAATATAATAGATAAGAGCTAAAAAAATATGATCACGTCTGTAAAAGAAATTCTCAAGAAAGCCAAGGAGGGAGGTTATGCGGTCGGAGCTTTCAATACGGTCAATCTTGAAACGACCAGGGCGATCGTCGAGGCCGCGCAAGAACTCCGTTCCCCAGTAATCATCCAGGTTACTGAGAAGACGATGGAATACGGAGGCGGAAGGGGAATCTTCCATCTCATCAAGAACGATGCGGAATTTTATGCTCCGGAGATTCCGATCGGAATCCATTTGGACCATGGCAAGAGCTTCGAGATCATTGAGAGGTGCGCTGAGATCGGTTATGGCTCGGTGATGTATGACGGATCCAGGAAAAAATATGAGGATAACTTGGCGATGACGAAAAAGGTCGTTGATTTCTGCCATTCCCGCGATATCGACGTGCAAGGGGAATTGGGGAGCGTGCCATATCTCGGGGAATCCGGAATGGAAGACGTGGATTGGGAGGAATACATGACCGATCCTGCCCAGGCCGAGGATTTCGTAAAAAAGACCGGCATAGACGCTTTAGCCGTAGCCATCGGGAACGCGCATGGTTTTTTCAAGGAAAGAAGCGTGCCGGATTATGCCAGATTGGAGATGATAAGCAAAGTGGTGGATGTTCCCTTGGTTCTCCATGGGGCTTCCGATTGGGAGCACGACAGGGTGAAGGAAGTGGTTTCACGTGGAATTTCCTGTTTCAATGTGGATAC
>Ga0076097_104_pt1 | contig 46983 bp, 48 predicted proteins | sample RifGroC1_FD_68126 | JGI IMG/M metagenome (GOLD analysis project Ga0076097, IMG submission 68126) | Parcubacteria bacterium GW2011_GWC1_45_14
TGCGGGTCTTGCGCAACGGTGATGGCATGGAGATCAACCACGCAAAAAATAGACTCGTACTCATCCTGCAGTTCCACCCAGTTCTTGATAGCCCCCAAATAATTCCCGATATGCAGATTCCCACTCGGCTGTACGCCTGAAAAGATTCTTTTTTTCATCATCTTTTATTCTTTAATCTTTAAAATAATATCTCGAATGATTCTTTTTCCCCAATTTTCCTGTTTTCAATATGAAATACGTTATTCGCATGGTCATACAACAAGCCTACAAATTCTTCGGCTAAGCAATGATGGACAGTGCCATTTTCAGCCTCGTGCACTATTTCAAACCTGCTTCCTGTTTTATTTTTACCGGTATACAAAAAACAATGATGGAGCTCGTGCTCTATTTCACCGTTTCTCAAAAAATGATGCATGTGGTGGACCAAATAAACCCTTGCCAAGCGGTCATCATTTTTCTCCTGATATTCTTCTGGTGTATGAGACTCTGCTTCAACCATGCTTAAATGATAGCAATTTATAACTTTTTGCACAACAAAACCGCCCTCTCGGGCGGTTTTGCATTTTATTGTCATCCTGAACTTGATTCAGGATCTGGATTCCGGGTCAAGCCCGGAATGACAAAGAGCGCCTATTAGACTTCAATCACCACAGGCAATACCATTGGACGGCGCTCTGTTTTCGTGAACAGAAACGACCCCACGGCTTCACGGATGTTGTTTTTGACATAATCCCAATTAACAGGGATATCCGCGGAAGTTTTTTCCTTGACCACCTTCTCCACCACGCGCTTGGTCGCATTGACCAGGTCGAAGTTTTCTTTGACAAAGATGAATCCTCGCGATGTGACTTGCGGCGTTCCCACGATTTTCTTGGTCTTGCTGTCGATGATCACGACGATCGTGAACATGCCGTCCTTGGCCAAAAGCTGGCGGTCGCGAAGCACGACTTCCCCCACGTCTCCCACGCCGAGTCCGTCGACCATGACGTAACTCGTGTCGACTTTATGCGGCAAAAGAGTGGCTTTTCCACCGCTTATCTCGAGTTGGTGTCCGTTGTCCAAAACGAAAATATTCTCTTTTTTGATTCCCACCTTCTCGCCCAGCTTGGCGGCTTCCTTGAGCATATAGTGATTGCCATATACCGGAAGGAAAACGTCCGGTTGCACCTGTTTGAGGAAATCCTGGATATCGAAAACGTTGCTATGTCCTCCGGCATGGACATCCAGAATGTCACCGTGGATCACGTTGTCGCATTTCCTGTAGAGATCGTCTTTGAGCCTTTGGATGGTCCGTTCGTTTCCGGGAATGACCGAGGACGAAAAGATGATCGTGTCCTTCTTTTGGATCTTGACGAAACGGTGCTCGTCATTGACGATCCTCGAAAGCACGGCGTTCCCTTCTCCCTGGGCTCCGGTACAGACGACGACGACTTTTTCCCTCGCATATTTGCTGATGTCCTGCACCGAAATCAAGGTGTTCTTATGCGCCTTGATATAGCCGAGTTCCTTGGCGATTTCGACGTTCATCTTCATACTGTATCCGTCCAGCGCCACTTTCTTGCCGATGGATTCCGCATGTTCGATTATCTTCCCGATCCTTCTGACCTGCGAAGAAAAAGTTCCAATGATCACCAATCCTTGGGCGGAAACGACCAGATTTTCCAAATTTCTGTGCATATCCGCTTCCGTCTTATGGGAAGGTTCCGACGTTATGGCCCCGAGACTTTCCAACATCAATATCTTAGGGGAAGGCAACTTCGAAAGATGCTCGTATGTCACCGGCTTGTGATCGGTCGGATTCTTATCCATGGTCCAATCGCCGGGATGGATCACTGTCCCGTCCGGCGTCCTGACGATGACTCCGACCGCGTCCATAATGGAATGCTCCACCTCGAAGAATTCTATTTGGAATTTTCCCAACCTCAGTTTGTCCGATACCGAATTTATTCTCGTGGTCTTGAGTCTCTGGGCGGAATTCTTCTCGAAGTCCTCCATTTTCTTTTTAATGAGGGCCAAAGTGAAATCGCGTCCTACGATAAGAGGATAGTTCAAGTCCCTCAAAAGAAGCGGGGCAGCCCCAATGTGGTCAAGATGACCATGACTGAAAACCACTCCCCTGACGTCCTTCTCCCTGCCCTTGAGGCAGCTGATGTTAGGGATGATATAGTCGATTCCCGGCATATCCTCTTCTGGAAACATCATTCCCATATCCAAGATGATAATGTCACCGTCATATTCGAACAATGTCATATTCCTTCCCACCTCTTCGTTTCCTCCCAGTGGAGTTATGCGAAGATGCTTGCTCCTGGGATTTTCCTGCGAAGCACTCTTGGAATTGAATCTCTTTTTCCCACCGGAAAGGGTGCTTCCCGGCGTGCCCTTATGGGCGCGATGTTTTCCGTCTTGCCTGCGCGGCTTGTTGTCATGCGCTGATTGGCCTTTTTTCGCGGCTTGGCCGCTTTCATGTTTTTTCTCTATCATATTTTTTTATTAACTGAAGTAATCTTTCACAAATGTTTAATTGTTAGTGTTGTGAAAACCTACCCTTATAATTCTTATTTCTACTGGTTATGGATTATTTTTTCGGTATTGATCTGCTTATACTGGTCACATTTCAAGGAGGGTTTATGTGGCAGGACTCATTCTTCATCCTACGGGCCGGACAATGCGCCGCAGCAGGATAACATGGTTCACCCTCAATGGACTGAAGGTATGAAGCAAATAATTTCGATGTGCCGAAGAGAGGACGCCTCACTGCTCGCCCCAAGGGCTGCGCCTTCAAACCCCTCGGTTTGAATAATTCCGCCACGGGGAAAATCCTTTTCCCCGACCCCCTTTGGTTCTCGTCCTCACTTTTTCTTTTAAGAAATGGCTGTGCCGAAGAGAGGACTCGAACCTCCACAGGATTGCTCCCACATGCACCTGAAGCATGCGTGTATACCAATTTCACCACTTCGGCTTTAAGTGGATTTTCCTTTGGGGAAAATCCGCAAGAAACGCTCTTTGCCAGCAAAAGACAAGATTCCTAACTAACCTTTAATACGAAATAAGGCTCCAAGAAATTTCCCGAAAAAGGGAAATTCAAGTTAAAAAGACTGTTTTTGCCGACAAAAAAGAAGTAAAATAGCTTAAATAAAGCAAATCTAAGCGAAGTTTTATCCTATATACCTATTATACACCCAAACGGTAAATTTGTCCAGGGGCCGGATCACTTGCTCCTGCCATAAACGTCGTCATATCTGACTATGTCATCTTCTTCGAGATAATCTCCGGTCTGCACTTCGATGATCTCCAGTTCCTCCTTGCCTGGATTGGAAAGTCGGTGTTTGGCTCCGATCGGCACGTATGTGCTTTCGTTCTCCTTCAGGACAAGCTCCTTGTCCCCGTTTATGGCTCCGGCGATTCCCTTCACCACGACCCAGTGCTCAGCCCTTCTATTGTGCGATTGGAGGGACAACGTAGCTCCCGGATAAACAGTGATTTTCTTTACCTTATGATTCTTTTCATCGACTAAGACCTCGTATTTTCCCCAAGGCCTATATCCCATCACGCTATGATCAACCTCTTTATAGTCGTTCTCTTTCAGATAACTCACAGCCTTTTTTACGTCCTCACTTTTGCCTCTTTTTTGAATCAAAATAGCGTCGTTGTTTTCCACCACGATCAAATCCTCGACTCCAAGGGCCGTTATGAGTTTTCCGGAAGAGGAGTGCAAAAAGACATTCTCGGAATCTATCTGTACATGCCGTTTCTGCTGATTTCCATTTCCGTTGATGATGTCCGCCAGGGCGTCGAAAGAGCCTATGTCGCTCCAGCCGAAATCACCCTCGAAAACGACCACTCTCTTGGACTTTTCCGAAATCGCGACGTCGACCGCCACGGACTGCATCCCATCAAAAGACCCCACGAACTCATCATATTTCCCGGAATAAGCCGAAAACAATTCAGGCGCATATTTTTCAAGTTCCTCGGAAAATGTTTTCTCATTAAAAATATACATGCCGCTGTTCCAGACATATTCCCCGGTTTCCAGGTACTTCTCGGCAGTTGCCTTGTCGGGCTTTTCCTTGAATTCCAGCACCTTGAAATAAGGACTGCTTTTCTCCCCTTTCCTGATATAGCCGTATCCGGTTTCCGGGGCAGTCGGAGTTATCCCAAGAGTGCCTATGTTGTCCCCCGTGTTGGCAAGCGCGGTTTTTACCAACTCCGCATAAGCGTCGATCTTTCCAATGTAGTGATCCGAAGGAAGTATGATTACCGGATCATCTTCGCTAACCCCCTCCTTTTCAACGAGATATTTCAGGGCCAAAGCGATCGCAGGAGCGGTGTTCAATGAAACTGGCTCCATGATGATCTGTTCTTTTCTGACTTCAGGGTATATTTCCTTGATCTGATTGAACACGTTGAAATAACCGTCGTAGTTGGTTACGAGATAGATATTTTTCGCCGGCATCACCTTTTCCATTCTCAGAAAAGTTTCCTGGAGGAGGGATTTGTCGCTATAGAGTTTGAGGAATTGTTTGGGATAGGTTTTCCGAGAAAGAGGCCAGAGCCTGGTTCCTGATCCTCCGCACAAAATGACTGAATACATAGTTTTAGGTTTTAGAGTTTAGGTTCTGGGGTTTAGGCCAAAAGCCATTCCCAGCTGAACATCTTTCGACATTATAGCCGAAAAGACGCTCCCTGTCTAATGTTTTTCTTACCCAAAATAGGGCTTTTATGGTAATATTAAGGCGTAAATAGTAACATCGAAACGATATGGAAATAATGAGCATAAGCGAAAATGCCATAAAAGCCCTGGATTTTTTCTCGGAAAATAAACCTCCAAAGCTGGACTTGGACGGATTTTCACTTCCGTTCGTCGTGGGAAGCGTAAACGCTTTCAATACCGGCAAGATCCTCTTCTCAGACAAAGCGGCGGTCTTTGCCGACGAGAGCAATTTCAAGACCGTCATAAAATCATATTCCCCAATCATAGAAAAGGGATTGATTAAAAAAGCCATCGTAATCTCTGCCTCAGGGGAAAAGGACTCCGTCTGGGAAGTGGAATTGGCGAAAGAATACGGCCTTGAAACGACGCTCCTTACATGTAATGCGGATTCCTCCGCCGCCAGAATAGCCGATAAAGTCGTCGTCTACCGAAAGATAGCGGAACCGTACAGTTATAATATGTCGACATATCTGGGCATGATGCTTTCCGTGACGCGAGAGGATCCGAAAAAAATAAAAGGGGTGATCGAAAATTTGGAGTTCCCGAAAAATTTTTCCGAATATGAAAGTTTCGCGTTTGTACTCCCTGACCGTTTTGTGAACGTCTGCCCGATGATCGAAACGAAAGAGCACGAGCTTTTCGGCGGACACGTTTCCATCCGCGCCTTTTCACAAGGACATGCCAGGCACGCCAAATTCATAGTGCGCTCCGAAAAGGATCTCGTGATTACGATCAACGGGGAAAACGAATATTTCGGCCACCCCGACCACCGATGGAATATCAGCGTTCCGGAGGACTTGAGCTTCGGAGCCATGATGGCGATCAGTTATTACATCTGCGGGAGGATACAGGAAGCCAGACCCCCTTATTTCACCGAAAGCATCGACAATTACTGCAAAGACTACGGCCCGAAAGCCTACGGCAAGGATACGCCTTTCGAAACGATCGTGCCGGGAAATTAGCTCTACGAATTACGAATTTTACGAAAGTACGAATAATAAAAAATCCCCTAAATTTAAATTCGGGGATTTTTTATTGGGAGGATTTTACCCTGTTCGTAGATTCGTAAAATTCGTAATTCGTAGAGAATTTCCTATTTCCACACCCTGCTCGTCTTGATATACCATTTACTGATGTCCGCAAACCTCCAGGACGGAGCGTTTATGTTGACCACTTCGTTTCCTTTTACCGCCTTACTTATCGGATAGAGATAATATTGGCTGTATAGAAAAATGGCAGGATTCTTCTCTTTGATAATGTCACTGAATTGCCTGTAGCTCTCGGCTCGTTTGTTATCATCGGTTTCCTGTCTGATGGACTCCAAAAGCGTGTCCGCATCCTTGTTGTCGAAAAGGGCGAGATTGAGTCCCGGGTCGCGCTTGTTGGAGGAATGCCAAAAGGAATAAAGATCGGGATTGAAGCTCAATGCCTGTCCGAACAAAAGACTTGGGTATTCGCGGGTCCTGATATAATTTTGCTGGAAATCGGAAACCGACAATACTTTTATGTCGACTTTAGCTCCGATCTCACCCCACTGCCTTTTGAGAAGTTCGGCATTTTCCATGAGCTCCGGCCAATCGGTCGTCACTATTTCGAATTCAAATCTGTTTCCGTCCTTTTCCCTGACACCGCTCTCATTGTTAAGAGACCATCCTGCTCCATCCAAAATCCTTCTGGCCTCCTCTGGATTATAAGCATAATCACCGCTCATATCAGTATGACCATTCATTTGCGGGAAAAGCGGCGAATACAAAGGGATCCCCTTTCCGCCCAGCACGGTATCGACTATCTCCTGCCTATTCACGCTTATAGCGAGAGCTTTTCTCACTTCGTCATAAGCCAAGGCGACGCTTTTCGTCTGATTGATGAAAAGAGCGAAATACCTCGGAATCACCAACTCCTTGACCTGGATGTTCTTGGAAGAGCTGACGTCCCCGAGTTTTTCCGGAGAAACATCGCTTATACCGGCCACCTCTTTCTTTTTGAAAGCGCTTATGAGTGCGCTGTCATCCGGATAAAAATTGAAGTTGATCCTTGAGATATATGGCGCTCCCCCGTGGTAACCTTTGAAAGCCGACAGTTTGTATGTGATGATATTCCCGTTTGAATCCTTCTGGAAATCGGCGAACATATATGGTCCTGATCCGATAGGTCTTAGGTTTTTTTCCGCCAAGGCGAAACGTTCAGCGGGAATGTCCTGCCAAATGTGTTTCGGCAAAATTCCCACGGTCAAATTCTCCAGAAAACCGAAGTATGGATTTTTCAATTCGAATTTGATGGAGCTCTCGTCAACTTGGCTCACGGTCACCCCTTGCCAGTTCTGCCTAAGCGGGCTCTTGTATGTCGGGTCCTTGAGTATATTGAAAGTAAAAACGACGTCTTCGATATCGAGATTCTGTCCGTCATGCCATTTCGCGTCCTTCCTGATATAAACGGTGTACACCTTCTTGTCTTCGGAAACCTCATATCTCTCAGCCAAATCGTTTCTTATTTTTCCCTCCTTGTCATAACCGAAAAGACCGCTGTAAACGAGGGCCACCAAATCAGCGTCGGAATCGCTGGTTTGGGAAAGCAAAGGGTTTACATAGATAGGTTGCCCCACCATGCCTTCCGCATATTCACCCCCCAGCTTGGGGATCGGCACCGTGAAACCGAAATACACATGCTTCAACCAGAATACGGATGAAGCCATTATGATTAAAACAAAAAAAGACACCACGAGTTTTTCTCTAAAACTCAGTACTTTGCTCACGGCAAGCCAATTTCCAGGAAGCAATAATTTGAACTTATCCTTGGTACTAATAGCATTTGAAATTAGCTGATTAACTTCCGATCACTTTGACACTGGCGATGGATAGCGCGATAAAAGCTACAGCCAGGGCGATCGATCCATGGAAGAGAAATTTTTCAATCCCCCTTTTCGTGTAATAACCCCCGAAATCCCCTCCGAAGGCGGCACTCAGGCCGCTTCCCCTGTTTTGGAGCAGGATCGAGATGGTGAGAAGTATGGCTACGACTAGTTGCGATATGATGATGAATTTCATTTTTTCTTGTTTTGCCTATTATATCCGGCCTTTGCTGCAAGCTTTAATTTAGCAAATGGCGGACGAAAGTCAAGCGAAAAGGGCGCCGATGACTCCCTTGTGGGAAACTTTTTCCCGATCCGCATATCCCAATCCTACACCAAAAACATATCCGAATCAAGGTGAAAAATCAGCTAAGATCTTCTATTTTTTTCTTAAATTCGTCGAACACTTTAGGACCCTTCAGTTCAGGCAAAAAGACCAGCGCTTCATCGGAAGCCTGGATGAGGCTTCCCTCTTGATGGGTTTTCGGGTTTCGCATTATTTTCCTTTTTTCCAATTTCCTCAGGATGTCCTCCAAAAAAGAAGCTCCCAATAGCGCCTCCCCGACCGATCTGACGCTTTTAGAAAAGAAACTGTCCTGGACCATATTGACCGGATTTATTTCCGAGGGCATGTAATTGGGCTTTATGGCGCTTATCCACCTGTTCTGGAGTTGGAATTTGCGGAAAACTTCAAAGCCGAAAACAGGCTGCATGAAAAAATATTCATTCGCGCTGTAGAGGTCCTTGGTCGAGATCTCCAGACTGCTGTCGGTAATGAAATAATTCAGGCACACCCTGTCCTGAATCTTTTTCCCATATCTTCTCTTCCCTATGAAATGGGAAACCAGTGTCACCAGTGTCCTGCCCATCCAGATATGCCCAGATCCAAGCACTACCAACAAATCCCAATCGCTCTTGGGCCTGGCGCTCTTCATGGCTAGTCTCCCCGTGATGCCTACCATCCTGACAAAAGGAACGAACCTTAAAAGCGAGATTACAGATCTCAGTCTCTTTGCCTTGGAAAAAGAAATTTTCACGCTCTCAATTCTTTTGCTGACTAAATCCTTTTTTCCTTTGAGAAAATAGAATCCGTTATATTCCTCTACGAACCTGATAAGGGGATCCTGTTTGAGTTCATGGAGAATCTGATGGAGACTGGCTTCCCCGTGACTGCTCTTTTCATAATAGTCGGACCGCATAAGATATTTCCATATCTCAAAGGAAGTCAGCGGATAGGAAAAAACGTCGTAATAAGCGACGGTAGCCAGGATATTTTTTGAAATTTCTTTCGAATTCCTCAACGCTTTCATTATTCTTGTGTTTCCTTTTTGTCTATTATATCCCCGATGAAAATACCTACCGCCGTGGCCAGGGGAATGGCCAGAATGGTCCCCATGACGCCCCCTAGTTTTGCTCCTATCAAGAGCACCAGGATCACGGCTACCGGGTTGAGCCCCACAGCCTTTTTCATGATCTGAGGAACCAGGATATGGTTTTCAATCTGCTGGATAATTATGAAGGATCCCAGGACTATCAAACCGACTACCGGCGAAATCAAAAATCCCAAGAGGGTCGCGATCGTCGCCGAGATTATCGGCCCTATATATGGAATGACTTCCAAGAGTCCCGCGACGAGAGCTATCAAGAGAGCGAACGGCACATTGAATGCGGAAAGTACGGCGAAACTCATAGCGAACACCGCCAGCATCAAAATAAACTGCCCGAAAACCCAACGACCGATTTTATTATGGATCCTGTCGAAAAATGACAAGACGTACTCCTGATGATCCCTGGGGGTTATGGTCATAATGAACCTCTTCATCCCCTCTTCTTTGACCAACATATAAAAAGTCAGCGAAAGTACGACTATGACAGATACGAAGAAATTGACCACTCCGACCGTTCGCGAAAAAAGCTGTTCGGAGGATTGGAAGGCATTGGAGAACATATCCCTGATAAAACTTTCAGCATTGAATTGGAGGCCGTGCGAGGCCGCATAGGATTCTATGCCTAGGAAAAGTTGGTTGGTCCTTTCAGCGTATTGCGGAATCTTCTCGTTGAAATCCTGGAATTGTCCGACCAATGGAGGAATCAGAAAGGAAATGGCGGTTCCGATCAGAGCGATGGCCGCTATGTATATCATAAAGGTCCCCAATGGCCTAGGGATCTTCTTTTTTTTCATCCAATCCACCAATGGGTCGAGCGTGGCCGTCAGGATAACTGAAATGAAAAATAACGCCAAAATATCCCGCACGAAATACAAAAGCCATAAAGCCAGTACGATAAAAATCGTTCTGACCACGATACCGGTGGATATTTCAATGGGCCTTCTTTCTATCATATTTTTCAAAATTAAGCTTTGCGTCTATGGGGATCCTATATCTTCAACATCTTCTCCAATTCCTTCGCGTTCTTGTGCGGACCGATGACAGCCAGGTTCAATTTGGAATCATGGAAAACATCCCTCGCGACCCTCAAAATGTCCTCGGTCGTTATCTTGTCGATTTTTTCAAATATGTCTTCCAGCGTCATTATCTTTTCTTTGCTAACTTCCTGTTCGACGAAAAACATCGCAACCTCGTCCGATGCCTCGAATCCCATCACGCTCTTTCCCTTGATATAATCCTTGGCTTTTTGAAGTTCTTTTTCCCCCACTTTTTCCGTGGCGATTTTCCCGTATTGTTCCAGGATCAATCCTGATACATATCGGCGCTGGTGCGGACGTAATAGGCAAGCCCCCTTCTTTCACGGACCTCGATGAAAAGACGACTGCTCATGTTAGCCCCCAGGATGGTCGCCAAAAGTCCCAAGGCGAAACGGTCCGGATGGCTTTGATGATAGGCCCTGGTCCCCACGATTAACTGGGTCTGGTCGGTCTTTTTGTACTTAATTTTAAGCTGGGGTTTTTTCTGAGCTTCCTTCACTGTCTTTAGGGCCGGCTTTTTCCCATCCCGCATTCCGTCGAAATATTCCTTGACCTTGGTGATGACCTTTTCTTCGTTCATCTTTCCAGCCACACACACCACGGTGTCGCTGGCCAAATAAAACTTGTCCATGAACTTCACGAAGTCCTTTCTCGAAAAAGCGGCTACGGTTTTTTTGTATCCAGTAATCTCCCTACCCAACGTAGTTTTTTCATATAGGAGGTTTTCAAACTCATCCCCGATCGTCCGCATTGGCATATCCTCATACATACTGATCTCCTGGATTATAGTGCCTTTTTCCCTTTCGATTTCTTCCTTGTCCAATTTCGAATTCAAATACATATCCGAAACCACGTCCAGAGCTTTTTCGAAATGCTTGGCATCCACCTTGGCGTAATACCCAGTTTTGTCTTTGCCCGTAAAAGCGTTGAATTCTCCTCCGATGGAATCCAGTTCTTCGGAAATCACGAGCGTGTTCGGTCTTTTCTCCGTACCCTTGAAAAGCATATGTTCGATGAAATGGGAAAGTCCCGCTTCCCTTTCGCTTTCATATCTGGAACCCACTCCCACCATGACGGTGACGGTGACGGTCTTGGTTCCCTTCATAGGAATGGTCATGATTCGAAGGCCGTTTTTTAACGTCGTTTTCTTGTAACTCATATCTGATTTTCTAAAATTATTTTCTTATTATCAAATGAAGCGAGGGAAATGGAGACTTGTTTTCATTTCCCTGCCTACCGGCAGGTAGCCGAGCGAGTGCGGATGACAAATTAGCCAATACCGATTTATTTATTCCTGCTGATGCGGATAAGTCCAGAGCATGGCACTATTTCGATCCCTTTTTTCTCGAGCTCGTCCAGGAAAAGGTTCATACCGATGGAGTCCGAAGATATGTGCCCGGCGATCACCACATTGATATTGGCCTTTTCAGCCTCCTGCTTATACTCCTCTTTCTGATGCATCGAGATTATCGTCCCGATTCCGGCCTGCGCCATCTTTTCATACATTTCTTTGCTCCCCGATGTGCCGCCAGTAATTTCAGTAAAGACTATTCTGCCCGTCCTGTTTTCCTCGGAACCTACGAAAATCGCAGGACCCGCTCCCATTTTGGCAGCCTCTTTATATTCGGGGATTTCCAGAAGAGACTTGATTATGTCGCCAACGTATTCCGGCTTGTCATCATTGATTTTCTTTTCCACGAATCTGGCCACCAAATTATCCGCAGGCGTATGCACGTTCAAAAAATTCATCCCTAAGATCCTGGCTGAATCCACAACTTTATAGTGATTTTCCGGACTCAATCCCCTGTTGACCTCGCCGATCCTTTTTTTCATCAAAGCTTCGGCGACGTTGACAGGCACGCCGACCTGCGACAAGATATCCACCTGCAAATCCATTACTTCTCCCAAATCAGCCAGCGCTTTACCATCAGGATGATGCCCGATAACGGCATCGATGGGATTCTTCGGGTTATGGTTAGAATGATACCTGGCGATCATCATCTCCGCGCTGTCGATATCGACTCCGGCCAGCACTTTTTTGATTTCCTTGGATCCCCCATCGAAGTGGATCCTGCTGTCCATATACGGATTTTCCAGTCTTTCCGTATCGAAAATTTCCTTTTCCTCTTTGGAAAGTTTTTCATATTTTTCCTTTATCCTCTCAAGCTTCTTTTCGATCTGCTCTTTAGATCTGAAATCGGATTCCTTTCCCATTTTTATCGCTAATTCGAAAATCTCCAGTGTTGTCATATTTTTGTCTCGATTAGGACTTACGCGCTTTTTTTCTTAAAATTTCTGACAAATATTGTTTTTTGCGCACTGCCGGCCGACCCGAGAGGGAAAGGCAAGCAAAAAAAGAATATTTGTCAGAAATTTAATCAAACGCGCAACTTCTATCAAATTATTAATATATTCCCATTATAACACCGTACTCTCAATTAACCACTTTTCTCAAAAGAGACATCGGTTCGAGAACCTCCTTGTTTTTTTTGCCTAGTTTACCGAGCCGCAATCGGAAAAGTTTCTGTTGTCCTCCATGGGCGGAAGCGATTTCTTTCCCGTCTTCATCGAGAATCTTCTCGATGGAAATTTTCAATATGCCCTTTCTGCCGATTACTTCCAAAGAATCCGATGGGTAAATCGCGTTGTGTACCCCGATAAGGATACTATCGTTTTCCACTCCTTTTATTTCCCCCACGAACTGGAAGTCGGCTTTCACATGCGACTGGGAAAAATTGTGCTCCGGTTCATTGCCAAGTAGGAATCCTTCCGTATACCCCCTATTCACCAGCGAGTCCAGTTCTTTTAATTCTTTTTTAACCACCTTGGCTATTTCTTTTTTTGGAAGATTTTTCCCGACCGCATCCAAAACGGATCGGTATGCCCTCACGACCGACGCCACATAAAAAACGCTTTTGTTTCTGCCCTCGATTTTGAAAGACATCACGCCTGCTTCGCGAAGTTCGCCCAAGTGATTGAGCAGGTTCAAATCCTTGCTGTTGAAAAAATATGTCCCATGATCATCCTCTTCCAATTCTATTTCGTGTTCACCCCTTACGTCTTCCAATGACATGGTCAGCACTTCCTTGCTTTGTTTTTCGGATTTCTTATATCCCCACCTGCAAGGCTGGGAACAATCCCCCAGATTCGCGCTCTTGCCGCTCATCCACTTCGAAAGGATGCATCGCCCGGAATAACTCATACACATAGCTCCGTGCACGAAATACTCCAATTCCAATTTCGGAACCTTCCGGTGGATTTCCTTGATATCCTCAAGCGTGACCTCGCGGGCCAACACCACCCTCTTCACGCCAAGATCATACCAGAACTTGGCGGAGCGCCAATTCGTGGTGTTAGCTTGGGTGCTAAGATGGATGTCGACTCCGGGAAGGTGCTTTTTCACCAGACTCAAAATCCCCAAATCGGAAACGATCACGCCGTCCACTCCGATCTTTTTCAGGAATTTCAGATGCTTTTCTATTTTGGCGAGATGGTAATTATGGGCGTAGATATTAAGCGTCACGAAAATCTTTTTTCCTCTTTCGTGCACATAAGCCGCAGCCTCCTTGAAATCCGCTTCGGAAAAAGCGTTCACGCGGGCGCGCATGGAAACATCCGGGATCCCGCAATATACCGCATCCGCCCCGTAATGGATGGCATATTTCAACTTTTCCAAACTTCCCGCCGGCGCGAGGAGCTCAATATCATTTTTTGTCTTTTTCATAGTTTTCATATCTTATAATCTCTTCCACTTATTTTTCGGGGCTTTGGCGGACAGGCTGAATTTAAAATCGCACTAACTTGCCGTATGCTCCAATATACCCTGTCGGGAGTCTCAGGTCAACAAAAAAATGCCCCTTGCGGAGCATTTCGTTTCAGGCTTTATATGATTTTTTTCGCAGGCGGGGCGATGATCTTATGGATGATCTCGACCAGTTCGGAAGGGGTGTGGTGGGATTTTACGAAGTATTCATTGGCACCCAGACCCAAGGCTTCCCTTTTATCGTCCGCGTTGTCCAAATTCGTGGAGACGATTATCGGAATATTCCTAAATTTTTCGTCCTTTTTAATCTTTTCCAATGTCTCAAAGCCGTCCATTACCGGCATTACTATGTCCAAAAGGATAAGATCGACGACACCTCCTTTTTTCTCCAACCATTCGAAGGCCTCACTTCCATTCTTAGCCTGAAGAACGGTATATCCTTTTCCCGTGAGGGCCACAAAATACATCTCCCTTATGTCCGCCTCGTCTTCAGCGATGAGGACGACTTGCTTGTCATTTTCCATTTTTATTTTTTCCGCGAATTGCGAAAGTGCTCGCATTTTTCACGGCGTATCATTATTTTTAAGTCTCTCCTGATTCACTCAGTACACATCAATTTTAACAACATTTTTCAGGAAACGCAATAAGTGGGCCAGCGGACCGCCCCTTGAATTTTTAGAAAAAAGCTGCTATCATTTATCTTTCCCATGTTTATGTGATAAAATCGAGTTATGGCAACTATAGCGATCAATAAAAGAGCGACTTTCGATTACGAAATCTTGGAAAAATACGAGGCTGGCTTGATGCTGACCGGAGCAGAGGTTAAATCTATAAAAACAGGAAGAATAAGCCTTAAGGAGAGCTTTGTGACCATCAAGGGGAGCGAGCTGTATCTCACCAATGCCAATATCCCGAAATATTCCTTCGCTGGGGAGCTCCAATCATACGAGCCAACCCGACCCAGGAAGCTGCTCGTTAGAAAATCTGAAATCAAGTCTTTAATAGGAAAAGCGCGCACTCAAGGCTTGACATTGATACCTCTTCGTGTGTATACTAAGAAGCGACTTATAAAGTTGGAATTCGCTCTGGCGCAAGGAAAAAAAGCCTTTGATAAGCGCTCAGATATAGCGAAAAGGGATGCCAAGAGAAAAATAGAAAGGGCGCTCAAAAAAAGGTAGGTCCGGAAGGAAACTGCCAAAATTTACGTATTATAAAGACAGTATGGAATTGACGCTCCCCGCCCGAAACCCTTCATGACAAGCGTTGCGGGCGGGGGTTGTCTAGTTTCGACAGGTTGCTCATTGAAAAATTCGCAAGCCGATCATTATGGTTACATCGTAAAACCATCCATAAAGATACATAACTGCAAACATCGTATCAAAAGTAAAAGGAGCGTTTGCGCAAGCATTCTCAACTTCTTTTGCGCCAGTTTTGGCCTAAATCGCCGAAGCCATTAGACTGCCGACTTCCTATAGGCAGAGCCTAGTGTCAATCATAGGAATCGCACGAATCGTTTTCCCTGCATGATCCGTGTCAAATTGCGCCAGGGACAGCTCGCTAAGGTTTTGTCAGTTTTACACTTATCGGGTCTGCAAAAAACAAACCGACTACGCTTGTAGAGAATTTTTTTGTGACATCTCTGGACATGGGTGCAATTCCCATCAACTCCACCGCGTAAAATCATGAGCTTTGCGAATGATTTGTAGCGCCCCGTGATGATTGCCCTGCAATCATTTTACGGGGCACAACATAAAATAAATGTGTCGCTCATGATCACGCGGCACAGCATTTTTATAAAAATAACTCCGACCTGCTTTCTTAATCAAACGGAGAAGGCAGCGAGGCACAAAGCCATAAGAAAGAGATTCAGATTCAAACCGAAGCCGACGGCGGCTGCCCAGCAGTTCCGCACGAACGAATCCATTAGGATTCCCAAGGTCATGGTCATCGACGAAAACGGGGTGCAACTCGGAGAGATGTACACGTCCGAAGCGCTTAGCATGGCCAGGGAACGAGAACTGGATTTGGTGGAGGTTTCGCCGAAAGCCCAGCCTCCCGTCTGTCGCATAATGGATTATGGAAAACAGCAGTATAAGCAATCCAAGCAGCAGCGACTCGCCAAGGCCAAGCAGAAGACCGTTGAAACCAAGGGCGTGCGAATGGGACTGAGAACCGACGCGCACGATCTGGACAACAAGAAAAACCAGATTGAAAAATTCCTCAGGAAAGGCAACAAGGTGAAGATAGACATCATACTGAAAGGGAGGGAAAAAGCCCACCAGGACCTGGCCAGGGATAATATGAAAAAATTCCTGACACTGATAGAGACACCCTACAAGATCGAAGAAGACATCAAGCGATTTCCTGGAGGATTCAATGTGATAATCGCCCCAATCCAGGAAACACAGGAATAAAAACATTTTCATAATTTATAACTCAAACAGTATGCCGAAGATGAAGACTAAGAAGTCAGTTTCAAAAAAATTCAAGATAACGAAAAACAAGAAGGTCCTGCGAAGGTCGACCGGACAGAACCATTACAACTCGAAAGAGAGCGGAGACGTGACCAGATCGAAAAAGAAGGACCAGAGGCTTTTCAAGGGAGACGAGAAGAATGTCATCAAGGCCCTGCCCTACCAGATAAACAAGTAATTTCAATAAATTTAAACAGGTAAATTGCAGGCAGCATATTCCTCGACAATTTAAACGGTTTAAGGATTCAATATTATGGCGAGAGTGAAAAGAGGCGTGATGGCCTCCAAGAGAAGAAAGAACGTTTTAAAAATGGCAAAAGGATTCAAATGGAGAAGGAAGTCCACTTTCCGAGCAGCCAAGGAAGCCCTCCTCAAAGCTGGAAAATACGCCCACAGAGACAGGAGAGCCAAGAAGAGAACGAACAGGAGGCTTTGGATTATCAGACTCAACAATGCCGTGAGACTGCTTGATCTGACTTACAGCAAATTCATCAATATACTTAAGGACAAAAAGATCGAAATCGACAGAAAAGTGCTTTCCCAGATGGCCGCTGAAAATCCTGAAGTATTCCAGAAATTGGTAGAGAAGGTCAAATAAAAAAACTTTCTTTCCTTGAAAAAATCCCGCTGCTTGGCGGGATTTTTGTTATGACCAAAAAATGATATGTGCGCGGAATCAGATATGCGTTCCTAGTTTTTTCCTTTTTCCGTGCTCGACGGCCCAGAATATTCCCGTCCCAAGAAGTATTCCAAGGAGGTCTATCAATATATCACTCACCTTCCCGCTCCGGCCGAAGACGAAAAGTTGGTGAACCTCATCAGAAACCGCATATATGAAAGACGCGAAAATAGCCCAGTAATAACAATGATTGTCCTCATCCTTGTGGTATATCCAAAAAACCCTTGTCCAAAGGATCGCCAATACCGCGTATTCGAAAATATGCGCGGCTTTTCTTTCCAGAAAAAACCAGAGGTCGTACCCCGCCTCCCCGCTTCCCGGCATGGCTGATAAGGAGAAAATCGTGAGACTCCAGATAAGGAGCGGCAAGAAATAAAAAAATATCTTGTTAACCAGCAGTAACATATCATTTTTTCCTGTTAACGAATTCCCTCGTCAATCTGGAAAAAGCCACGAAGGGCAACCAGATCCATAAGGTTTTTTTGAGAAATTTTTCAATTATATCATTCATAATTTTTTCCGCTTATATAAATTGCTTTTTAATATTACGCCAGATGCAGGTTTACGCAATGGATCGTCGCACCTTCGTGCTCCTTGAAACCTCGCGGTTTCAATACTTCCACCACGGGAAAACTCCCGTTTTCCCGACCCCTTTCCCATCAAAGCTACAGTGGGACGCTGCACATTGATACCTCATACACCACGTCTTTTTTCTCCACCACTATCCTCCATCCTTTTTTCTGAGCGACTTCCTTGAGATTCTCATTGGGATTGAAAGCTATCGGATATTCCACCAGATCCAGGAAGCTGGCATCCGATTCCGTGTCGCCTATTCCATATGAACCCTCCAGCGTCAAGTTGTTTTCCTTCGCGTATCTTTTCACAACGTCGCCTTTGTTCTTAATAGGCTCGGCCTCATATCCCCCGGTGTACACATCCCCGTTCGTTTCATAAATGCTCCCAAAAACTTTGTCGAAATTCAAATGTTTCTTGTTGTACTCCTCGACGATTTCAATAGGGGAACCGGAAATGGCAATAATGTGATATCCCTCCCTTTTAAGTTTCCTGATCAGGTCCTCCGCGAAAATATAAGTCCTGTCCTTATGGAACGATATGACCATCTCGCTGGCCCTGACAACGTCCTCCCTTTTGCATCCCTTGATATGCTTTTCAAAGAGATCCACCAATCCGAGCCTGTACGATTCATATGTCCCCTTGTGCTCGAGCCAATTGGTATAGAGAAGCACTATCTGATCCCTGACTTTTCTTGGAAATACGTTTATCCAGGAGAGTTCATTGATGAGTTCGAAATGCAAATTCTTACGGAATATCGTCCCGTCTATATCAAAAACCGCCAGTTTTTTTTGTTCAGTCATGATGCTCCTTTTTATTTACTTCTTATATTGGCATTATACCTTTTTCAACTTCAAAGTGAAATGGGATCCGACACCTTCGATGCTCTCGACCGTAAGGTCCCCTCCTATCTTCAAGGCTATCTCCCTTGAAATCCAAAGCCCCAAACCGGTGCCTGAAATTTTTGAAGTCTCCGCGCTTTTTATTCTATAAAATTTAGAGAAGAGATTTTTCATATTTTCGGCCGACATGCCCATTCCTGTGTCAGCCACAGTTACGTACGCGAATTTACTATCCTGCTTGCTTTTTATCTCCACTTTTCCGGAAGGAGTGTATTTTATAGCGTTACTTAAGAGATTTACCAGCACCTGCTTGACTCTCTCAGGATCGGCACTGACGACTAGCGCATCTTCCGCTCCATTGATGAGCTCCAGATTTTTCTGTTGCGCCGTTATCTTCATCTCATCGGCGATACCTTTTATTATGGCACTCAGTTCAATATTCTCCAGATTGATAGGCATCCTATTTTGTTCCAACCTGGAAACCTCCAGAAGGTCCTCAACCAGATCCCGAAGCCGGGTCGCGGATATATCCATGTTCTCAAGGTAACGGCGCTGGTTCCTTATTTCCTCCGAATCAGGCTTCCCCAGCAAATTGTTATCAAGCAGGCTTATATATCCCTTGATAGCAGTCAACGGACTTTTCAACTCATGGCTGGCCATGGAAATAAAGTCGTCTTTCATCTTATCTATCTCTTCCAACTTCGTCGCTTTGAGTTCGTACTTAAAAAGTCTGGCATGATTCATCACCAGCAGAAGAACGATTACCAAAGAGGCTATGGCGACGAAATACACCCTGTCTATGATCCCCTGCACGAATTTGTCATGCTCGGACAAAGACAGCCGGAAAAGAGCTATTCCTTTTTTATTCCCTTCATCATCCCTGATCACGTCGCCGATATTCCAGAACCGCCCTTGGCCGTCATGATCCAAAAAAGCTATCGCTTCCCCCTTGCTCCATAAAATAGCATACAGCGTATTTTGATTCTCGATATTTGCACTATCCCCGGTCATGGCGACAATTGAAAATTCCCCACCACCTTCTCCGGGTTTCAATATGGCGATATCTTTTATTTCGGAATCCTGGCTTTTTATAGCCTCTATCTTTGACTGGAGATATTCATCGTCCTCCATAAGATCAGCACCAAAGACCCTTAGAACATTCTCAGCCAAGAGCGCTTTGCTTTGAAGGAGCTTGTCCGTAGAACTTTCGAACTTCCTCAAGGAATAATAACTGTTGAAAAATATTATCGCAGTCACAGCGACGATCAAAACAAAAGAGTACAAAATCGTCGGATTTTTTCTGATGAAACCTATTCCCCTGCTAATCAAATCCTTTATCATACGGCGTGTTTATGATTAATTATTCCCACTACAGCCAACGCTATGCTTAAAAATATCACCACCGCAAGGAAGGAGAAAATCATGAAATTGTTTTTGGATTTTTGCACGGGCGACTGGTTCTTGATCACCTCCTGCGCTTGAACGCCGGATATGACCGTTGCCGCTTCAGCCGTTTTGACGAACCTCAGCGGTTCGCTTTTGCCGGCTATTTTACCGGTGCTGTCGGTTACTGCCACGTATGCTTCATGCTCTCCATCCTCCAGTTGCTTGTCCAATTCATATATCCAATTTCCGTCGGCATCAGTCTTCACGGTCACCACGATAGGATCACTGAAAATATATATCGTCACAAAAGAGTTCGGGAGGCCCTTTCCACTAAGCGACAACGCCTTGTTTCCCGTATCCTTTTGGGCCAATTCGACGTTGCTTATGAAATATTCCTTTTTTATTTCACCTTTTTCTCTTGGATCTTCGAAAACGATCTTGTCGCTTCCATCTCCCGCTGAAAACTTAAGCGGATCGAAACCCTTTCCGATCTCATCCCCGTCAGAAAATCCATCCTTGTCCGTATCAGGATTTTTGGGATCAGTTCCTAGGCGGACTTCTTCGCCGTCAGAAATTCCGTCTTTGTCGGTATCAGCGGATTCCGGATTCGTTCCCAGGTAAATTTCCCTTTCTTTACTCAGTCCGTCGCCATCCAGATCTTCCCTTAGGCTATAATCATAGGAGGGCTGGACAGCTGGAGCGGTTACATCGGAAGTTGCGACTTGAGTATCGTTGTTTTTATACCCAGCATCAGTCGTATTTTCAATTGGAACTGAAGACGTGGCGCCATTGTCGGTCGTCGAGGTGCCCTCCTGCCGCAATGCGGCAGGAAAAATATCCAAATAATAATCTGAACCGCTTTTATATTTCCCATCCCAACCGATTGTCACTTCGGCTACGAAATAATACCTGCCGTTCAAGGATTCCGACAAGGTGTCGACATAAAAATCACATGTTCCCAGAGACTGTTTGCAGCCTTGGAAAACACCTATACTTTTGGATCCGGAAGATCCGTCCTTGCTGACAAATAATTCGGCAGCATTCGCATTCGGAGAATAAACGCTTACATACATATAATTCGCCGTTATCTTCGAGCCGCTCGATGGAAAGCTTATTTTCACTGTCTTATCAATATCTTCGTATTGGGTTGGAGCCGTCTGGGTCGCCATTTTCGCGCCGCACTGCACCGGATTAAATCCGGAAACGTAACAACTCCATTTCCATCCATCGGTCGTACTGGTGAATCCCGTCGCCATCCCGCTTAAACAGAGAGCATCACTGCTGGGAGCGACGGCAAGAACGCCCCCATTGTCCTTTCCGCACTCCGGAGGAGCTGATATCGTAGCGCTATTCGTAAGGGTCTCGGCCAAAAGCTGACCTGCCAAAAGAAAACTGGCTATTCCCAAAAATCCCATGCCAATTAAAAATAACGCGTGACGTTTTAAAGTGTTCATTTTTTATTTTTTTAAAAAAATCCCTTTTATTTAATCTTACCGCATATTTCATAAGCGACAACTCCGAACGCCACCGAAACATTCAGAGATTTCTTCTTTCCTCTCATGGGAATTTCAACAATGGCGTCGCATTTTTTCAAAATCCGTTTGTCTATTCCCTTAGGCTCGTTGCCGACAATCAGCGCCACGTCGGATTGCGGGACAAACCTTCCATAATCGATACTTTCTTCATCCTGCTCAAGCGCTACTATTTTCACACCTTCCTTTTTTAATTTTTCCAATAATTTTCCGATTGAAACAGCTTTCTCCCATTCGACATTTTTTTCCGCTCCCAGAGCCGTCTTAGCGATCATTTTCTGCGCGTCCGTGAGATAAGGGGCGTTTTCCTTGGCCGGAGAAGGAGAATAGCCGGTGAGATAAATCTTTGCCGCCCCTACGCCGTCTGCGGTGCGGAATATCGAGCCTATATTGTGCGCGCTTCTTATGTTGTGAGCTATGACGATGAGTTTCATTATCAGTTACTAATTATCAATTATCAGGCTCGCGCGTTTGACTGAAGAAGACGATGAGTATTTGCGCTTCGGCGCATAGAGGCTCGTCGGAATCTGAAGGCAAATGCGCGAGTCTTCAGAATTACGACATCCTTCTTGCCGTCACTTATGAATAATCACGGGGGTCCCTATTTCAGCCCAATCATATATCTTTCCGGCTGAACCGGTTCCGAGCCTCACGCATCCGTGTGAAACGGGAATTCCCAAATGGTTCGCTCCTTCCTTATACCCTCCTGGCCATTCCGGGAGCTCATGGATACCATATTCTCCAGAAGGGGTTATCGCCATCCAATAAGGCATAAACAAGCTGTATTTTTTTGACCAAGGCTTGAGAGCCTTGTTCTCAATCTTGAAAGATCCCTCTGGGGTGTCCATTCCTGCTTTTCCCGAGGAAATCAAATAGGTTTCCACAATCTTTCCATTTTCAAAAATAACCATGACCTGACTCTTGAGATTTATATCTATATATCTCCCCTCTGCGATCCTTGGCTCCGTATAGTTTTTCGCCTGGGAAAGCCTGACCGTGATGTCCTTGTCCCAATTTTTCAATTCCTCCGGCTTGGTTTCAAAATATGATTCGAATGTTTTTTCATAATCCTCCTCTGGAGAATTCTCATGTTTTACATATATTTTCACGTCGTATCGCTTCCCCTTCTGAAGATTCCCTTTCGACAATATCTTCACGCTGGTTTTCTGCTCATTCAATTGAGAAACGAACTCCCCCATCGGATCGATTACAAATTTCACATTGAAACCGTCCAGAGGTCTGTCAAAATTCACGGAAATAGGATCTTCTATATCGATAAGCACGTTTTTTTCTCCTTCTGAAGGGACAATGGAAACCACCTCCGGATAACCCTCGGTTTGAAAATCGACGCTTCCACGAAAACCGATCCCGAAAATATTACGCCCATTGTTTATATTCAAAGAATATTTGGTGTCCCGTTTCCAGTTTCCATTGGGAACAAGGGCAAAGGAATCATTCCCATCGGACCACCTCAGGGAAAAATCTTTCGCAGGCTCCATTTTTAAGGACTCTTCCACGCTTCCAGGGGAAACTCTTCCGGAAAAATTAAATGTTATTTCTTCGTCCAGCTTCACATTTTCATTTTTGGAAAGCGAAACCTTTGTTTCCAAAAACTCCGTATTGCTTTTGACGTAATTGAATATTCCAAATAGCCCCAATCCCGAAAAAAGGACCATCAAAAAAATCTCCATGCAAACCCTCTTAATATGCTGCGCTGAATACTCCACCGTAATTAGAAACCTTCCTTAGTTATATAGGATTTTGGCTTGATCCCAGACTTCCGGATGATCTTGGGTGGCTTTTAGCCAATACCACCATTCCACTCCCCATACGTAGATATCCGTTATGCCGGTTTTTCTGGCGTATTCAATGTTGTCCTTGAGCTTGGAGGCGTTCATGGATTCAAACTGCCTTTTCAAGGGAAATCCAGTCGTCCATCCTTCTATCCATGGCTCTCCCTGAAGTTCTATTACCGAAACGTTCTTTTGGCCGACCAGCGTCCCGACCATCGCTTTTTTTATCTTGAAAAAATTAGGCCCGAGAGGATATTTCCAAAAACCGTATTTTTCAGTGAAAACTTCCCGATACATGGTAGTTCCGAAATGATCACCCCTTTTGGCTGCCCGAAGCCAGATACTCAGCTCCCCGCTATCGGTAAGCATGATACCTTTCTCAGGATCAATTCTCCTGACCATCTCAATTTCCTTGTCTAAAAGTTCCACGTCCAAGGGAGGACAAATGCCGAATCCCAAAAAAGGCTCGTTTTCAACCTGCCAGATGGAAATGGCGGGATGATCCTTGTATCTGAAAACCGTGGTCTCCACGAAACTCAGCAATTTTTCCTTTCTCTTGGCATCATCTTCCTTGGCCCACTGCGGTATATGGCATTCCGGCCAACGTGGAACCTTTTGCCCAACAGCCAGAACTATTTCAGCATTCCTTTTGCCAGCTTCGTCCAATTGCCAGTCCAACTCGGAAAAATCATATTGTCCTTCGGTTTTTTCCACCAAATCCCAATAAGCGGCGATGCGGATCTTTTTCACTCCCAAATCATCCATGGTTGCCAAATAGGCCTCCTTCCAATCAAGGCCGATATCCTGCGCATAGCGCGAAGAAAAGGTCACTCCCAAATTAGCCTCCTGCTCGGGAAGAGCGACGGGAAGATTGAAATAGGCGAATATGCAAAGCGCCAAAGTGGTCAATCCGGCGAATAATAACGCGAGTGTCTTTACGACACGCCTCAGAACATTTTTCATAAATGAAATTTAAAATAATAAATTAGGACGTCAAATAAAAAAATCCGGGACTATTGACCGAAAGCATCCAAAGGCCGACGCCTATGAACACTATCGCTAAAAATTTCTGCATCCAATCGCTGAATTTTAATTTTTCCCGATAAATATGATGATGCCAAACAGAAAGCATCGAAACCAGAACCAAAACGAAAACGAATTGGATGCTTCCGACGGCATTGACCGCTGAAACTGAGCCTCTGGAAATAGCCAGCACGATCAAAAACGACCCCGTGCCTGCCATTATCTTATTGGCCGTAAAAAGAGCTCCGGTAGAAGCGACCCTTCCCCTGGAGGATCCGCTCTGATCAAATGATTTCATTATTTGCTTTCGAAATACCGGGAAAAGCAAAAGACTCATGCCGGCCAAGAAGAATCCGATCCTGTTCCACACGAAACCGTTAATAAAACCAGTTCCGTTGAAGACTTCCTTGAGAAGACCCAGGGATACGGCCTGGGAGACTCCTGATATTACAGAATATCTGAAGCCCTTGAAAAGTTTCATATTATGAATAGGCAGATCAAAGGATATCAAAAAACCCCCGGAGGCCAAGATAAGTACCGCCACCACGCCCATAACTCCCAACCTTTCATCTAAAAAAAGAAAGGCATAGACGACGGAAACCAGCGGGATGATCGTTCCGACCAAGGGTGCTACCCTGGAGATCTCATTTTCTTGGACCGCCCTATATAAAGCCAAAAGGCCGTAGATAAAAAATATCCCGGAAAAAATAGCATATGCGACTATACGTGTCCCCGGAAAAGAAAATCCGAAAGGGATGAAAGCTAGCGCGAACAAACTGAAAACGGAAACGTAAAAAGCATATACAGCCGGTTTGGAGATGCGCGAATGCAACAGATATTTATCCAGCACCGCAACCACTGCGATCAAAAGATATCCTCCGACTGCGATGGAGAGCCAATCAAAAGAAAGAAAAAAAATACTTATATCAGAAATGGAAAAAAGAGACATTTTTGTTTTTGTTTATATGTGTTTCGCGTATCCGCGACTATGCCTATTTTACCCTAATTCGGGAATTTAAAAAAGTCCCTCCCAAGCCTATTCGGCTTAAAAGGGACTTTTAGGAAATTTCAATCGCCCATTAGGCATCCGTCTTCACTATCTTATCGAAATAAAAACTGACATCATTGATCCATTTATTGGCAGCCGCCTGTCCTCCGGTCGCGGCGCAGTTCGAGCCGCATTTCCAAACTACCATCTTGGAGGGGGTCGTGAGGTTTTTTCCTACTAGCGTTTCCAGTCTCTTCCCGATGACCTCCACGGCCTCTTCGGGAGAAGCGAAACATCCATGTCCCATGGCAAGACCTTTTTTTCCTGCTCCTTTATATCCCCAATAATTGAAACAATCCTGTCCATTCAGTGTAGGTACCCTTTTTCCCCAATTGCTTTCCTTTTTGGCTATACCCACAATAAAAGCTGCGACCGTCTTGTCTTTCTTGGCTATATAAGGAACCATCTCCTTTATCGGATAATCTCCGACCATCCTATATAATTCCTTTTCCAGTTCGCTTTCCTTGGGCAAGAAAATACCCTTGGGCTTTTCCAGCTTAACACTCGGGGTATATTTGGGATCCTGCCCGCCCACCAGCTTAAAGCTTCCGAAGTCTACGGAAATGATTATTTCGGACTTCCTGTCCACGACGCTCTCCCCATTGGCCTGCGCGTAAAAGGAGGGTTGGGAATACACGAGGCCGGCGACAGCCGCTATGGCCGAAATCGCTACCGCGAATGGTAGATTTTTCCTATTTATAATTTTCTTTATGTGCGACTTGATCTTCAAAAACAATTCCACGATTTGCGGAAATTTACCCATAATTTGATGCTACTGATTATAACTGCCTTGCGGCGTCACACCCCTTTTTTCGCGGACTTTTTAATACAACACCTCCGCTCTTTTATTCCCTCTTTTCCCTCTCTCTTTTCAAGCACGCAAGATCCATCCTAGCACAAAAGCTACTCGACAGTCAAGCAACAATCCTTATTTTAGGCTAAAACAAGCCATTTTATAAAATAAAAATACCTATCTGAATAGGTATTTCCTTTCCTGTCTCCTTTTTCGCCTTTTTTATGATTTTGTACATAATGCTACGGTCGTAGGATTATGTACATTTTTATAACACACAACTTTTTAACATTAACTTATGGCCGTGAGATAATGTGCAATTAAGATTTATTGAAAAAGTGCATCCTGAGCCTTTCTTCATTGTCGATTTTCAGCATCGCTCTTCTTCAACCATCAATATGGAATTTTTCGGCTTATTCTGTGATTTCTTTTACAATTGAATGTCGCGTAACAAGAACAGAGCCTAGTTCTACTCCCCCTTTTTTTGGAACCAATTAATCTAATTTAAAAGGCGGATACCGCTTAATTCCAGAATTTCCTTTGGGGATGAATTGACCAACTTAACCGAATCCGCGTTCTGATTATTTTCTTTTACTTTCTGAATTATGAATCTTCCAATTTTATATCCCAGCATGGCAGGCTTTCCTTTACCTCCATACAGCCATGAATCATCAGCTCTTTCCTTATTCCACATCACTTCTTTGATTTTCCCGAGCCAACCTCCGATCTCACTGAAATCAACATCATTTTTCCGTAATATATGCGCTGAAGGATATTGCTCCGCAGCAAAAGAATCAGCCAGGCCCTCTGAAATTATCGAGCCGATAAGTATGTGCTCTTCGCCTTCAGGCAACTCACCTACGTATCCTCGGCACACATGGTGCATTTCGTGATAAATAATATAGATAAGCTGTTCTATGATTTTTTTGCGCCTATTATCCGATTCTCTCAGCCCATCAGGATTAATCGATATCTCAATCAATCCGCATGCTTTCGCAAAAGCGCTTATGTCTCCTTTTGTCCGAGGACTGATAACAAAAGTCAGCTTTTCCTGCTTAAATGGCAAAATGGTGGCAATTTTTTCCGCATGCTCACTTATTATTCTTGCGAGAAACTCCTCCTCTTTCTTGGAAAAGGATCCTGCTGGAGATGAAAATACACTTTCTATTTCCATAAACTTGCTCGGGAAATTTAATGATTACAAGGTTATAGACAATTTTCCGACATATGGCAGATTTTCGTGTCCCTCCCTCTGATTTTCATTCAAGAATCTCTTACTTTTTCCAGTCCTTTACTAAAACTCCTCCCCGAACCCTTTTGACAACAACTTTCTGTTTTTCCCGCCAACCTAACTCACGGACGATTTCAATTGGCAGGGTCAGTCCGATGCTTTTGTCGCCGATGCGGCTGAGTTTCCTGATATTTTTATCTTCGGATTTTCTTATTGCCATACGATCATATTTCGCACATAATCCCACGACCGTGAGTTGATGTGCGATTTTTTTATTAACGGTTGTTTGACGGAAATAGGTATTTCAATGGGTATTCGAATAAGTTAGGGCTTGCGTGTTTTGCTTCTTAAAATTTACGATAAAATATCGTTTTTTGCGCACTGCCGGCCGACCCGGGAGGGAAAGGCAAGCAAAAAATATATATTTTGCCGGAAATTCATTCAAACGCGTAACTCCTATAAATATTTCCGGCATATCTTGGCCGGGTCCGCTTTGCGATTTTTGCCAAATAGACGAAAACGGGCCGAAACCCATTCTTTAGTTCAGTTTTTTGAAATACGTATTCACGTCGCTGATCCATTTGTTAGCCGCCGCTTGCCCGCCCGTCACAGCGCAGTTCGAACCGCATTTCCAAATAACCATCTTCTCAGGGGTATCCAATTCTTCTTTTTCAACCAATGTCTGGATTCTTTTGGCCACCGTATCCACCGCATCCTTGCGGCTATTGAAGCAGGTATGTCCTCCGGTTCCCATAAGCTTCCTTATCCCGCGATATCCCCAATAATTATAACAATCCTGGCCTTCAAGCACGGGCACCCTCTTTCCCCAATTGCTTTCTTTTCTAGCTATTCCCACGAGAAAGGCCGCCACGATCCTGTCCTTTTCCGCGATATAGGGAACCATCTCCTCGATCGGATGCCCTTTGACCATTTCCCGGATCTCCTTCTCCAGCTCGTCCTTTTCGTCCGCTTCAATGTCCGCAATGAGCTGTTTGGTGTAACTGTCAGCATCCTCCTCGGCAACCCTGGCCTCTGTTGTTCCGGCTATCCTCGGGACATCCCCAATGCTGATTTCATTTGCGACAGGAACCGCGCTGCGGATATCTCCAGCTGCCGCTCCCTGCCCCAGATAGCGATAAATCATCGTCATGGAAAACATGCCCAGAAGAATCGCCCCTACTATCGAAAGGTTCCACAGCCGAACCATGGAAAACTGTCCCAGGATAGTCCTGGAGGTGTCGGCAATGTCATCCTGAAGGGCTGCGTAGCTGCGCCTTAGGCGCCTGTGCAAAAGATCTGTTCCGGAAGGAGAGTATCGCACATAATCCCTGACTATCCTTGAACTGAGGCAATCCCATTTCCCGGTCTCCCTATCCAGACTGAAGCCCTTTTCCATGAGCCTTCTTTCGCGAGGCGTTATATAAAGCCTCGAGTCTTCGGTATAAAAGAAACCTGTCGATCTTCCCTTGGAGAAAAGTACGGACTTATTCCTCCTACTCCTTCCCATGAAATCATCAAAATTCTCCGAAAACCCAGGGGCCGGAGAATCTTTTTTTTCATCCTTGTCTATTTTGTTTCTTTTTATTTTCTTCAGATCCATCTATGGCAGATCCTTATTATTTTATTCCCGCTTCTTTCTTGAAAAAATCCTTCACTTCGATTTCGCCCACATAACATTCCCCGCCGGCTGCTAAGAAAGGAATTCCAGTTTCCTTCTCGCTCAAACCGCACTCCTTGGCTCTCATATCAAGTTCCCTGGCGTTCTCCGTATTCGGTAGCACTTCTTTTTTAGCAAAAACAATCTTCTCGCTTATCTTGTTGTCATCCAAAAATTTTTGCACGCTCAAGCAATGGGAGCACCCCCGGCTATAATAATAAACTATCCCCGACTCCTCGCTGCCATCCAATTTTTCCGCCACCGGAGCTTCTATACTGGGAGCACTTTTGAGTCCCCAAAAAACGATTCCAGTGATAACAATTGCGACGGTGGCAGCCAGATAATATACCTTTTTATTTTTGTTTTTCATGTTTTTTTTCAAAAAATATTATGCGTTATGTTTTTATATTATAGCATTTTTCCTGTTTTTTTGAAAATATAAAAGGGACCCCCCTGCTAACATGCACAGTGAAAGCAGCTGACCAGTGCTAAATATCCCCAAAATTAGTCCGCTCTGCCAATCCGGGGACCTGAAATATTCCGACACATACCTGAAAAAAGCATACCCGACAATGTAAACTAAAAAAACCTGGCCATCAAACCTTCCCTTATTCCTGATAATCCAAAGGAGTAGGAATAGGACTAAACCCTCCAAAAAAGCTTCGTAGAGTTGGGAGGGATGCCGCAGGAAAAAGTCCTCCCCGAAATACATCCCCAAAAAAGAATTCGTCTCCCTTCCCCAGAGCTCCCCATTTAAGAAATTACCGATCCTTCCGAAAAAATAAGCTCCCGCAGCCGCCGGAGCGACGAAATCCGCGACTCTCCAAAAATCCAATTTCCTTATTTTTGAAAAAACATAACCGGAAGCGATCACTCCCAAAAGAGCCCCATGATAACTCAGGCCATAATAGCCGGTGATCCTCAATCCGTCGCCGGAGACTGCCACGGGTAGAAGCGCCTCCACGGGGTTTTGCAGATAATACGGGAAGTTGTAAAAAAGGATGTAACCCAACCTCCCCCCAAAAAGCATTCCCCAAAAACCCACCAGTAAAATATCAAGGGTGATTCCCAGTTCTCCGGATTTTTCGGTTTTGGAATTTGAAATTTTGAAGTCTTGCGGGGCCTCCCCTTTGCCGATCCTCCAGCGCAACAAAAAAAATGCCGTCAGGATTCCAGCCACGTACATGAGTGAATACCATCTGATCGCAAAAGATCCGATCGAGAAAATGATCGGATCCAGGTACTGAGGAATATGTTGGTAAAAACTAAACATGCTCATACTTTCCACCAAAAATTATGTCCGCATCAAGCGTTGAAATTTCTAAGTTGTTTCTTGAATTCCACCGCATAAATATCCCAAAGAGAGAGGAACAAGGCTACGATGATCGGGCCCAGGATAAAGCCCAAAAAACCAAAGAGTCCCACTCCGCCGAGCGTTGCGAAAAACACCATCAAGGGATGCATCTGGGTATCCTTCCCGACTAATGCCGGTCTGAGAAAATTATCAATCAGTGAAATGATGAAAGTTCCGACCGCCAATATAAATATGCCTTCCCAAGCGTTTCCAAGCAAAAGCATGACTATTCCAACAGGAAGCCAAACGACAAACGCTCCAATAATCGGAACTATCGACAAAATCATCATAATTATCCCCCACAGCGTAGCGGAAGGAACACCCGCGATAGCGAAAGCTATCCCTCCAATGGCTCCTTGTATAAAAGCCACGACTAAAGTTCCCTTAATAGTCGCACGGCTGATCGAGATGAATTTTTCCACTAAAAGCTTCTCGTGTTTATCTTTCAATGGACTTAATTTCATTATCTTTTCCACGACTTTTTTTCCTCCCGTCAGCAGATAATAAAGCGTGAAGAAAACCACAAACGAAATGAACACGAAATGGGCCACGCCTTTATAGGCGCTTTGCAGGATGCTGATCGAAGCCTGACCTATTTTCTGCACAGAACTTCCCAAGGATTCCCTATTTATCGAATCCAATATGCCGGTAGTCTGGATAAATTGGTTATTATTCACATTATCTATGGCGCTGTCTATGAATTGCGTCAACTTTCCGGATTCAAAATTTTTCTCGTATATATCCAATACCTCGTTCGTCACGAGACCCACCACCAAGAAAAAAGGTATGACGAAAACCAGAACCGCCATAATCGAAGTCAACAGGGAGCTTATACCCTCCCGCCCGCCGAACTTTTTGAGGAAAAATAGATAAGGCCTCTTGAATATGATCGCCAAAACCGAAGCTAGGATAATAGCGATCAAAAAGGGTTTGAAAATAAAAAACGTCACCATACTGACCAGCATCAGAATAATGAAAAAGAAATACACGTTGTAGTTTTTGAGTTCCATTTTTTTATCGATGAAAATTTTATAAAAATATAACCTGCGATAGTTGTATTATACAACTTTTCGAGGCATTCCCCAAAAAAGGACGCATCCTTAAACCGGGATGCGTCCTGACAGGTACCGAGAAAATCTGACCAATCTTCTAAAGACCGATTGACTTCTTATAAGCGTCCCATTCCTTCTTCGACCAACCTTTGGGCCTCTTGTCATTTATGATATTCTTCTTGTGTTTGACCCCGGACGGGAGCGAAGCCTCCAGAACATCCTTGTCCGAACCTTTATCTATATTTTTCACCGCCTCTTTGGCGACCGGAGTATAGGCTATAAAGCTTTCTTCCGGAACGCTTTCAAGAGCCTTGACCATGAAGCTATGCCAAATAGGAGCGGCCACGAAAACTCCGTCCGCACCTCCCTTCATGGGAGCGTTGTTATTGTTTCCAGTCCAGACTCCGACCGCTAACGACGGCACGAACCCTACGGTCCAGGCGTCGCGGAACTCCTGCGTCGTTCCGGTTTTGGCCGCCACCTTTCTTCCCTCGATAAACACCGGGCTTCTTGGTCCGAAAACTGGGGTCCTGGCGTCGTTGTCGGAAAGAATGGAGCTTACCTTCCTGGCCACTTCTGCGTCGATGACCCTTTTTCCGTTGGCGGGATCATTTGCATAATCGATCGTTCCGTCGCTATTAATGACCTTGTTTATCGAGGTCGTTGTCTGCCTCACTCCGTCGTTGGCAAATACCGCATATGCCCCGGTTTCCTTGAGCAAAGTCACTTCCGCGCCTCCTATAGCCAGGGAAAGTCCGTATCGCTGCCTTTGAGTGAACGTGTCGATGCCCAATCTTTCAGCCATGTTGATGGCGTTGTCGATGCCCACATAATTGAGAGTTTTCACCGCAGGGATGTTAAGGGACATCGCCAGGGCCTGGCGCATAGAAACGTTTCCCCTGAAAGTCCCGCTGTAGTTCCTTGGTATGTAATCCCGGCCAGAGCCGTCCGGACCGAAATTCGTCCTGGCATCGGTAATCCTGGTTTCCGGCTGCAAGCCTTTCTCGAAAGCTGTCGCATAAATTATGGGCTTGATCGAAGATCCCGGTTGCCTGAGGCTCGTCGTCACATTGACCTGCCCGTCGATATCGGTCGCGAAATAATCCTTGCTTCCGACCATGGCCAAAATGCTTCCGGTTTTCGGATCGACCGCCACCAGGGCGGCGTTGGATCCTCCGTATTTTTTAACATTGTTATTCACTCCGTCTTCGATTATCCGCTCTCCGAGTTTTTGAAGGTCATAATCTAACGTGGTTATCACGTCGAACCCGGCCGCATCAAGGACATCCCTTCCGTATCTTTGCTCTAATTCCTCCATCACATAGAAAACGAAATGAGGGGCCTCTATTTTGCTTTTAAAATCCTGCACTTTAGCCAGGGTGTTTTCCTTTTTAGCCTCGAGCGCCTCTTCCTTGGTTATGAGTCCCAAATCGGCCGCTCTCTGGATTACGGCCTGTTGCCTGAGCAGGAGCTCGCTCCTGTGGCTTCCGTAAGGAGAATAATAGGTCGGAGCCTTGGGAAGAGCTGCCAAGAGGGCCGCCTCATCCAAGGCCAACTCACCGGCGCTTTTTCCGAAATAGATCTGTGCGGCCTTTTCAGCCCCATAAGCATTAGCTCCGTAGGGCACAGTATTGAGGTAATAATCCAAAATATCCTGCTTGCTGTTGCTCCTTTCGATCTTTATCGCAATTAGAAGCTCTTTGACCTTTCTCTTGATGGTCTTCTCTCTCGTCAGATAGACGTTTCTAGCCAACTGCTGGGTGATTGTCGAGCCTCCCTGGGAGATGTGATCGTTTTGCAAATTGACTTTTAGCGCCCTGAAGATGGATTTCACATCGAAACCGTTATGGGAATAAAACGCATCGTCTTCCGCGGCGACCGTAACCTTTCTTAAGTTATCAGAAATGCCTTCATGCGGCACGACTTTCCTATTTTCCTCCCCGTGCATTTCATAAAGGATATGCTGTCCCGTCTTGTCGTATAAAGTGGTTGTCTGCGCCGGACTCCAATTCGCCTTAAGATCTCCGCTTGGAACGGTCGTAAACAGGAAAAACAAAGCCCCGATAAAGCCTATGGTCAAAATTACCATCGCATCGAATATACCCAACAGGACCTGCTTGAGCATGAATCCTTTCTTGAATCCGGACCTATTTTTTATTGCCTGATTTGACATGCATTTGGGATATGAACAAAGGGAGTTTGAAAACCCCGCCGTCTAAAGATCGGGTTTTCTTAAAAATAACTCCTCCCTGACAAAAAATAAAATAAATCGAGGGTTAACTCCTTATGTTTAGTACATCGAAATAGGAGAATTTCTTGCTTATTCCGGATGAATTTTCGATGAATTTTCAATGCCGGTTTTACATTTTAGCACATATTGCCGAATTGGCCACAAAATCACCCCCTGATCCGCAATAAAAGCTTTTTCCGGCACTTCGCCACATTCTCAAGAAAACTCTTGCATTTTTCCCCATACCGACATATACTTTCCAAAAATCACACGAGGCGCAAAAACATCCCATATCGCAAGGAGGACAAACATGCTGGAGCTGACAGATTTATTAATCGTGATCGTCTTGGTCGCTACGATGTTCATTGGATCTGTGGGTGGCTGGGTTGTTTCCCAGGACGCCTACGGTGGCCGTAGGAAAAGATTCTATGCCCAAAAGGAATTCCTTCTGCGCATAGCTTTTTCAACAGTACTTTTTTTTCTCGGTTTTCTCGCATTGATAGGACTTATCTATCTGGCTACGCCCATCGAGCCGGAGCGCCCTTTCCAAGGCGCAGCCGTGGCCTCAGTCATGGCCATCGCCTCAATCATCATGATGTCCTTCAGGAGAGAAAGATAGAAGGAGAACTCTCCCAAAAAATAAAAAACACCCCTCCGCATTTTTGCGAGAGGGGCGTTTTTTTCTATTGAAGATGTCTCTTATTTCTTGTTCCGGTGGGCCTTGATCCTATCAGCTTCCTTAAGGAATTGCTTTCGGAGCCTCACGCTCTGCGGCGTGACTTCCAGATATTCATCCTCGTTCATTATTTCCAAACCTCTTTCAATCGAAAGCTCGAAAGGAGGCGTAAGCTGGATAGCGTCGTCAGTTCCGGATGAACGCATGTTCGTAAGCTGTTTTCCTTTGATCGGGTTGACTGACATCTCCTCTCCCTTGGAAACGTTTCCGATCACCATTCCTTCGTAAACTTCGGTGGCCGGAGAGATATAAAGCACACCCCTTTCCTGAAGGTTGGCCAAAGAAAATCCGAGCGCCTTTCCGGCGATCATGGAGATCATCGATCCGACTGCGCGCCTCCTGATGTCACCGACATACGGCTTGAAGCCGATCACGCGAGAAGAAAAAATCCCCTCACCTTTGGTGTCCACCACGAACTGTCCTCGGAATCCCAAGATTCCCCTGGTCGGAACTTCGAAGAGGAGCCTGGTCTGGCTTCCATGCACCTGCATATCAGTCATGATACCCTTCCTTTTGCCCATGCTCTCAATGACCGATCCAGCAAGTTCGCTTGGAACGTCGATAGTCGCTTCCTCAAAAGGTTCGGATTTCACTCCGTCAATGTCCTTGATGATAACTTGCGGCTGGGAAACCTGGATTTCGAAACCTTCACGGCGCATGTTCTCCAAAAGAACGGCAACATGGAGCTCCCCTCTTCCATAAACCGTGTAATATTCTGCTGAAGAAAAATCTATCTTGAGACCCACGTTCACTTCCAACTCTTTCACCAATCTTTCCCGGATTTGCTTGCTGGTCACTAGCTTTCCTTCGCGTCCAGCGAACGGAGAGTCATTGACCATGAAACGCAAAGAAATCGTCGGCTCATCGATAGTGATGGCCGGGAGCGCTTCCTGCGCTTCATTCTCGCAAATCGTTTCTCCGATATCTATCTTAGGGAATCCCGCCACCATGGCAATGTCCCCAGCATAAGCTTCCTGCACTTCCTCGCGGACTGTTCCTTTGAAAGTATATAGTTTGCTTACCCTCGATTTTTCAATAGTGCCGTCCATTTTCTTAAGAATGTATGTCTGTCCCATTTTGATAGTTCCCTCATGAATTCTTCCAACCGCCAATCTTCCCAAGAAATTGTCATACCCAAGATTGAAAGGCTGCATGCGCAATGCTACTTCCTTGTCGGCTTTGGCCGGCTTCACCTTCAAGAGGATCATATCCAAAAGAGGCTCCAAATTGTCGGATTCGTCAGTGAGATGCTCCTTGGCAATTCCCGCCCTTCCGATCGCATACATCGTCGTGAAATCAAGCTGCTCGTCGCTGGCGCCCAAATCTAAGAAAAGCTCGTACACCTGCTCTTGCACGAGATCGGGATTGGCGGCCGGTTTGTCAATTTTGTTGATGACCACGATCGGTTTAAGTCCCAGCTCCAAAGATTTTTTCAAAACGAATCTGGTCTGCGGCATCGGACCTTCCTGCGCGTCCACAATGAGGAGCACGCTGTCGATCGAACGCAAAACGCGCTCAACCTCTGATCCGAAGTCGGCATGTCCCGGCGTGTCCACGATGTTTATCTTCGTGTCGCGATATATGACGGAAGTGTTCTTGGCATAAATCGTAATGCCTCGCTCCTTTTCAAGGGCGTTATTATCCATCGAGGTGCTTTCGTCGCTGACCATTCCGGTCTGGCGCATGATCGCGTCCGTGAGTGTGGTTTTTCCATGATCCACGTGGGCGATTATGGCGATATTCCTGATTTCCATAAATTTATATTCTACGAATTACGAATTTTACGAAACTACGAAACGGCATTCTATAATGAAACGGATATCCATAGGATTCGTACATTCGTAAAATTCGTACTTCGTAGTGAAAACAAAAACCGCCCCGAGGGCGAAGCTATCTATAAGCTATAGAAAAGTATATCAGGAATGCTACGGAAAGTCAATAAATTTGCTATGCGGCATATTGCACAAAAAAAGTCCCCGCTAAATATTGCACTGCCGGCCATATTTTGATACAATTACCCTATACTAGACCATCGTTCTTTAACCCGGGCGACCGCTTCCTGCGCCGCAAAAGAAAGGAGCAGATCCGAAAAGGAAGATCGCAGTTAACCCTTGCAAGGAAAGGAGGTCCGCTTGAGAAAAATACTGGCAACGTTTTTTTCCGTAGCAATCCTTTTGGCGATCGCGCTTCCCCCTCCGGCCCTGGCGCACCACGAGGAAATGACCGAAAAGGGCGCGGCCATCCAAACTCAGGCAATCGACGAAGAAGGCAGCTTCCTGGCCATCACCGCCAGCATAACCGCTGCCTGCACCTATGAAAAAGGTGTGTTCGTCTGCACGGCCGAGCGCCCAAGGAGCGAGGGAATTGCCATCGATTCCTACGCCTATCTCAGGCGCCAAGATTCCGGCAATCTGATCGGAAACTTCGGGAGGGTGAGCAGAGCCGAGCTTGTATTCGCTTCGGCAAATGGCCTTTCTGGCAAATCGATCGGACCGGCAATCGCCCAACGGAGGATAGGTAGCGGGGACATTGTCCTTGCGCGCACCTTCACCGATCCCATCGAAGCCTGATCAAAAGAAAATCGCCCGATCGCAGGCCCATGTCGAACAAAGACCCCCGGAGGAAAATCTCTCGGGGGTCTTTTAAATTCCATATTCCATTATTCTCGTTATCCGAATATTTCTTCCAGGAGTCTTTCTTTTCCCTTACCTGTCTTGGCTGAATAGAAAAATATCTTGTGGTTGGAAAATTTTTCCTCAAGAATCTTCGTTGCTTTGGCCGCTTCCTTTTGATTGAGTTTGTCTGCCTTATTGGCGACCACGACAAAGTCATGTCCGCTTTCCACTAAAAGGTCTGCCATCTCCAGGTCGAATTGTTTCGGTCCCGCCTGAGCGTCGACGATCAAGACTACTTTTTTCAAATTAGCCTCGGACTTTTCGAGATACCACATGATCATCTTTCTCATCTTCTCCGCGTGGCTGGCGGAAAGCTTGGCATAGCCGTATCCCGGAAGGTCGACGAAATAAACCTTCTCCTCGATGAGAAAAAAGTTTATCTCCTTGGTCCGGCCCGGCGTGGAGCTGGATTTGACCAGATTCCTCATCCCGACCAAAGAATTGATCATGGATGATTTCCCCACATTGGACCTGCCCACGAAAGCGATCTGAGGGATCTCTTCCTGAAGGATAGGGTCCGTGCCGACGATTCCCTTTATGAATTGTGCTGATTTTATCGGTTCCATAAAGGAAGCATAGACAATAAAAGCCATATGGGCAAGTAAACTGAAATTCCAATCTCAAAACAGCTATCGGAAATCCACCATGCAAACCCTGGACAAATTACAAATTATATGCCATAATCATATGAATCTGGAAAATAGCCCTTTGAAAAATAAATCAGTATTGACCAATTTTTTATCTGCGCTCGCTTGGCAATAAACGACCGAAAGGAGGTAGGCAGTGGACAGAAAATTCAAAAAAGGCGATTGGAAAAAAATGGAGGAGATCAAAGGCGAAGTCGGCCTGATCTTCCAGCCGGCAAAAGGCTCTTGCCCCAAGGATTTTCTCAATTACGTCATGACGCTTCTGGGGCCGGTGGCGCTCGGAGAAGCGCACCTGTTCGGGGAAAAATCTTTGCCCCTCTGGAGCGAGCTCCTGGTCAGGGAGATCCATCGCTTCAATGATTCAACCCGGGTGACCGTCGTCGGTTATCTGCAAGATCAACGGACCGTCGAGAAAAAAGGAAATCTTTATCAATTTCCCCAAAGAGGAGACCGCCATGGAGCCAGGCGATAAATGCACCATCGAGCATGCCTCGGGACATGCCAGAAACGCGGTTTTGATACTGCGGGAAGGGATCCTAACGTCCTACCTGATGTTTTCCCCGGACCAGCAGGACCGCCTCCCCAAAACCCTGCGTCCCGAGGAAGCGTTCAGCATGACATCTCAAAGGCAGATCGAAATCTGCCAAGTCATGGGCTATGTAGGAAGAATGCTTCTTCCGGAAACAGAAGTGGAACTCTTCAAAATAATCTCCTGAAAATGAAAAATTTCAAAAAGAAAGCCCCGGCCCAACGAAGGTCGGGGTTTTTTTATTTTTCCGGAATTTAATATCCTGACGGATTGTATCAAAAATAAGGATCACCCAATGAAAAGGAGGTGATGACAAATGTCCAAATACACCAAAGTCAGAGCTCTTTTGAAAATGTCCCGGATAATGGAAAGGCCGCTCATGCCGACGATCGGGCTTGTCACCATGGACGGAAGATTTTTTTCAATAGTCGAACCGATTCCGGGAACCGTGCGCTTCAGACAGAACGGACATGGGTTGGAAGGGATAGCCTTTGAGGCCTATGCCGATGGTGGCGGGCTATATGTTTTCGCCATAGGCAGACCTCCCGACTATGATGAGGGTTTCCATTCGATAGCCGTTCCGATCCAGGTCCAATCTCTTTTAGTTCATTAGAGGACAGGCGCTGAAAGAGACTATCGCTTAGACAGGCCAAGCCTGTCTTTTTTTGAAAAAATTATGTGCCGCTCTAGCTCACTGAATATATAGTTCCGCCCTCGGAAAATCCTTTGAGGTTTTCCGCCGTCGCGTTAAGGATCCTTTCCAAAGCTTCCTGCGAATAGAAAGCGATATGCGGAGTGAAGACGACGTTGTCCCTCTTGAGGATCTGCTCGTTGCGCACCAGTTCGCGGAGCTTGTCATTGTCCTCCTTATAGTAAAGCATCTGTTTTTCATCCAAAAGAAGTTCCTCACCTTCCAAAACGTCCAGGGCGGCGCCCCCGATATGTCCTTCATCCAACGCGTCGAAAAGAGCGTCCGTATCCACCGCTCCTCCGCGCGCCGTGTTGATCAAAAGCGCGCCTTTTTTCATCTTCTTTATATTTTCCTTGTTGATAAGATGATGCGTGTTCTTGTTATATGGAACATGAAGCGATACTATGTCGGAAGTTGAAAGCACTTCGTCCAGGGAAGCATATTCGAAATGCAAAACTTCGGAAAGGAAGTTGTCTGTCTGAACGTCATATGCTTTGACATGCATACCGAAACCTTTCGCCATGCGGATCACATGCAGGCCAATCTTTCCTGTTCCGATAACTCCGAGCGTCTTATCCTTAAGATCGAATCCCTTAAGTCCTTCGATGGAAAAATCCCCACTATTGGTGCGGAGGTATGATTTATGGACGTTACGCGAAAGCGCCAAAATAAGGGCGAAGGTATGTTCCGCCACCGTGTTTTCTCCGTAGTGCGGGACATTGGCCACCCCTATTCCCTTCTCCTTGCAAAACTCCACGTCGATATGGTCGAAACCGGTCGACTGGGTAGCGATGAATTTCAGCTTAGGCAGTTTCTCAATTATATCCTTTTTCACTTTGGAATAAATAAAGACCGAGATCGCTTCCGCGTCCTTGGCCTTTTCGACGTTTTCCTCGGAAAGCGGTTCCTCGAAAAATTCCACTTCATGTCCGGCAAGCTCGGCTTTCAAAAATTCCTGCTTCCACTTCTGCACTTCAAATATCGCTATTTTCATTTTCATTATTGTTTTTATTATTAATGTCTTACAGGTGAAGACGTGCCAGCGGTCGGCCTCGTGCCTCCGAAAGAAGGAGAAATCCCCCCGATTTTGCTTCGCATTCCATGATCGCTTACCATCGGAATTCTAGCCGGGGAGTTTTGCGTTTGGCCTGAAGAGGTGGCATCGATCGAAGAGCGACTTCCTCTCCTGTCCATTATACCAGAAAGGCGCGAAGGAGTATTCATGCCCCCGACTCCCCGCTTGTCCGATCCCAGGGGCTGCGCTTGCTTTTTGGGAACTATGAATCTCTTTCCATGCTTTACGAACTCCTTTCCCATTTCCCTGACGGCCCTGGTCGTTATCTTGTCGTCACCGTTCACCAAGAATTCTCCGAGGGTTTTTTTCAGCGCCTTGTCCATATGCCTGGGATCTTTGTTTCTTTTCAAAGCGTCATAAAAAGCCTGGCGCTGGGATTCGTGTTTCAGCGCCTTTTGGGCCGAGCCGAGTTCCATGACTTTTTTCATGGCCCCGCTATTTCTGGCTTTTGAAGCTTTGAAGTCACTGTTTTTGAAATGGATGTTTATCGATGACATTTTGTTTTATTTTAGCCTTTAAAAAGCAAAAAGGCGGGGTTTTCACCCGCCTTTCTTATCCTCATATGTCCATTATAGCACTTTTTTTGCCTTTTGTCCATCTTTTTCGCCCGACAAAAAACCCCCGCCGAGGCGAGGGTCTTTTTATCGCAAAAGGATACCTTAGTATCTCCTGTCTCCACGATCGAAAGATTTTCTTGGTCTTTCTTCAAGTGGTCTAGCTTCGTTTACAGTAAGGGTTCTTCCTTCGTATTCTTTTCCATGGAACATGTCGATAGCCTTCTGGGCTTCGTCATCAGAGCTCATTTCCACAAATCCGAATCCTTTGGATCTTCCGCTCATTTTGTCAGTGATGATGTTCGCTGACTCAACTGCTCCGGCCTGAGAGAAAAGATCTTTCAAGGCGTCTTCAGTCGTGGCGTATGGAAGTCCTCCGACGTATAGTTTCTTTGCCATTTTTTTCGTCTTATTGTTCTAATTAACTTTGTAAGGCGACCTCGCTTATTCGCCGCTCTTTCTCCCTACAAATGAAGGTGAAAACTAACGAAACACTTACAAGCACCTTCAGAATAGCATATCCCGGCCTCCGGGTCAATTACCTAGACGGCCTGGGGAGCTGCGCCCGAATCCATACCAGCGACCTCGCTTTTGTAGCGTTCCGTCACGCTTTTGAGATGATTTTCCGTGCTATACCTCAGGGCCAGCAGCAAAATCTCCAATTCCACGCTGTCACCCTTGAAAACGTCGAAAAATCTCTTCTCGATCATGGTCTGCTCAATCTTTACTGCGTTCTTCAGCGCATCGACCACGTTTATTTCCTTATTGGCTTCGAATATTTGCAATTGGACGCTTTTGTAAAAATCTTCCAACATGTCTTTGTCAAAACGGTGTTCCCCGAACTGAACCGCTCCTTCTTCGACTTTCTTTTTCAGCGTCTTGACCCATCTGCCATGGCCCAATTCATCCTCGGTTAGCTCATCCCAAAACTTTTTCATGAACGTAAATTTCTCCCCGTAAAGGGCGTAGAGTTCGCTCAGCTTGTCCTCATTTTTGGCAAGCAGTTCCACGATGTAAAACTGGTACTCCTTTTCATTCATATTTTTTATGAAAATAAATTACCCCTTACTTAGATTATATTACTTCTGCGCCAAAAAGAAAGCGGTTTTTTCAGTCCCGCCCATTCCCCATTAAGGACGCCAAAGCGTGATGATGATCACCATCGCGATCATCGCGATCAGATAATATATGACACTGAGAATATAGATCTCGACCCTCTTTTTTTCATACAGAACGCTGCTGATACTGGTGACGGCCACGAAGCCCAACCAGAGCCAGAAAGCGACTTCTATGGCATTAAGGAGCGACGTTACGCCGGAGAAACTGACGACCAGGGCCATGACATAAGCCATCACCAGGGCACCCAGGAAACTGAAAAACATCGCTTTTGCGGCTCCTTTTTTCATGCCGGAAGAATCCCTAGGGTCGATTCCCATCAGCCTCATCCACATATTCCCGAACATCAACGGGGAATACCAAAGAGACCCGATAATCAGGTTCGCGAGCGCGGCGACCAGGATCGCCCAAAGATTAAGATCCATAAGTCATTAATTAGAGAAGTTATATGACTTATTACACTGCGCGATAAGTTTTATTCAATGAAAGCAAGAAAGTGTTATCAAATTTCTAATTTCTAATTTCTAATTCACCTAATAAAATTTCAAATGACCAATGCCAAATTATTCAGGAATCTAAATTCGGGCATCTCAATCACTTGTCATTCCCGTGAAAACGGGAATCCAGAGCGATGGCAAGGGTTCTGGATTCCGGATCAAGTCCGGGATGACGCATTAATACCCCCGTCGGCTTGCCGCGGGATAATTCATTTTAGTATTTTAAATTTTATTAGGTGAATTTTGAATTATTTGCCGACTGCCGCATTTTCCCCCGCGGTAAAGCCGGTGCTCCAACAAATTTGAAGATTATATCCTCCGGTCGGCCCTTCGATATCCAAAACCTCTCCGGCAAAAAAAAGATTGTCTATTTTTTTCGAACGCATGGTCTTGGAGTCGACTTCGCGCACAGACACTCCTCCGCTTGTGACCATCGCACGCTCGAATCCCAAGAGAGAATCGACTTCAATCTCCAAGCCTTTGGAAACTTTCACCAAAGCTTTGCGCTCTTCCCTGCTTATCCTGGAGGCGTGCTTTTCCGCGTCCAACTTGGTGATATGCAAAAGAAGTTCCCAGAGCTTGGGCGCATAAAAATCCCCCAATGAATTGGCCAACTTCTTAGCTGAGCTTCGAAATTCGTTCTGCAATACCTCGTCCAATTTCTCTACCGAAAGTCCGGGTTTGATATCGACAAGGATTTTCACCTCGCCTTTTTCCAAAAGGTCCCCGACGCTCTTGCTGATATTGAGCACTACCGGGCCGCTGATCCCGAAATGCGTGAAAATCATATCTCCGATTTGGGAAAACTTCTTTTTTCCGTCCAAATAAACATTAAGCTCCACTCCTCCCAGGCTTATACCCTGGGCTTTCTCCAGCCAAGAGTTATGCGCCTGGATCGGCACCAAAGCGGGAGAGGGAGATTTGACCGCATGCCCCACTTTTTGAGCCCAATCATATCCCTTGCCTGTCGAGCCTGTATGCGGATAGGATTTCCCGCCGGTCGCGATGACATAATTTCTCGCAGTAATTTCTCCTCTTTTCAATATTATTTTCGATATCATGTTTCCCTCAAATTCGATATCGACAACTTCATTTCCAAACAAAGTCGTCACCCCGTTATCATGAAGGTATCTATAGAGAACTTTGATGACATCGGCGGCCTTGTCGTTGGCCGGGAAAATCTTGCCCGTCTTTTCCGTCTTAAGTTTCAAACCTCGTTTCTCGAAAAAATCCACGATCCTTCGCACGCCGAAAGCGGACAAGGAGGAAAGAAGGAACTTGCCATTCTTGCCATATTTTTCGATAAGTTTTTGATCGTCAAATTCGGCCTGGGTGATGTTGCACCTGCCGTTTCCCGTCATCGCAAGCTTCCTGCCGATCTGCTCGTTCTTTTCGACCAGCGCCACGCGAGCTCCTTTTTCCGCGGCCCTTCCAGCAGCCATGACTCCGGCCGGTCCTCCGCCTATCACGACGACATCGAATTGAAAATCCCTATGTTCCATAATGTCCAAAAAAAATTATCTTCTTACACGTCTAGGGATACTACACCAAAAAAGCATTGCTGTCCAAGACTTACGGCATTTCGCATTTTTAATCCGCACATTGCGCCGCGCGTTTCCGAATTTAAGATTTTTGGCGTTAAAAAGCTTCGTTGCGCAGCGTAGCGGAGCCAGAAGCTTTAGTCAAAAAGCGCAATAATTCGGACAGCGCAAGCACGTGCGGCGCTTCTTTTGTAACTTTTCTTGGCGCCAAGAAAAGTTAATTCATGTTATTTATAATATAAAAGCTAAAATCCGTTCAAAAACGGATTTTAGCTTCACCCTTTAGCTAGTCCCCCTTCCGGCCCTCGCACCCATATTTTAAGCCCCCAGAATCTTCACCAGTACCAAGACAAAAGTCACTATCATAATTTTTGTCTTCATACGCTCTTTGTTTTTAATTTTTTACATGCACAGTTAAATACACTAAGGAAAATGACTTTATTTCATTTTTTTACCCCAAACCCTTTACATAATAAAAAAAGTATGGCAAGATAAGGATTGCTAGGTGACATTGGTCATTAGCAGTAAGACGAGTCCTTAGTCATAAGCCATATGTTTTCAGAAATAGGTTGCAGGTCACCGTCATTTTATTACGTTAACCTATTACCTGTGACCAATGACTAGACCTACGGCCGATGACCAATGTTACCAATGACTTGTATTTCAATATTATGCTCATAGATGACGTAAAAGTTAGAATGACAGCCGGAAAGGGCGGCAAGGGAGCCGTCAATTTCAACAAGAATCTGATGGAATTGGGACCCACCGGAGGAAGCGGAGGGCATGGAGCCAGCATCTGGGCGGAGGGTATTTCCGATCTTGGAGCTTTAGGGCAATTCCGTTTCAAGAAAGAATTCCACGCCGAAGACGGACGCGACGGACGTGGACAATTCCGCGACGGTCCTGACGGAGAAGACCTGGTCCTTCGGATGCCGGTCGGAACAGTCATCCATAATCTGACCAGCGGACAGTCCCAAGAAATCACGAAGGTCGGGGAAAAAATCCTGGTCGCCAAAGGCGGTAATGGAGGAAAAGGAAATTTCTTGTTCCGCAGCGCCAAGAACACTTCGCCTGAGCAATACCAAGAGGGCCTTGCTGGTGAAAGTTTCGACGTGCGATTGGAACTCAAAATGATCGCCGACGTCGGCTTCGTGGGGCTCCCTAACGTCGGAAAATCCAGCCTGCTCAACGAACTTACCAATGCGCACAGCAAGGTAGCCAACTACCGCTTCACGACGCTGGAGCCGAATTTGGGGACATACTACGGCCTCATTTTAGCTGACATCCCGGGACTCATCGAAGGGGCCTCTGAAGGAAAAGGCTTGGGCCACAAATTCCTCAAACATATTGAGAGAACCAAAGTTTTGTTCCATTTTCTCTCGACCGGATCGGAAGATTTGCTGGCGGATTATGAAACCATCCGAAAGGAACTCGGCGCGCACAATCCGGAACTGCTGGCAAAACCCGAGCACATCCTGATCAGCAAGACCGATATGGTCACCCCGGAAGAGCTCAAGGAAAAAATCAAATCGCTCAAAAAACTGAAAAAGGAAATAACCCCTATCTCCATCCTGGACGAGGAGAGTATGGAGAAGGTGAAGAAAATTTTGAATAAAATCGGGGATGAAAAAACGGCCACTAACTGATAAACACGGATTTCAAACGGATTCAGCACGGATCGCGGATAAAAGATTTCCATCAAAAAAACTCCCTTTCGGGAGTTTTTTTTACAATCCGTGATCAGTGAAGATCCGTCATCAATCCGTGACCATCCGTTTACCGCTGCGCCCATCCGAAGATGTCTTGGAAGTTGTTGACGATGATCTGGATTATATTCTCTTTCCGCTTCGGGGTGAGGAGGGCGAAGTCTCCGGATTTGGCCTCGTTGCCTGCCGCGTCCACCGAGATGGCGTTGAAGTAATAAACCGTTCCCGCTTTGAAGGAAGTGATGACTGCGATATGCGAGGTGGTCATGACGTCCGAGACATTGACTTGGGTTTCCTTTCCGGCCTTTCCTTCCTTATACACCAGCTTGGTGTCGGCGCTCTCATCCGTCTTCCAGCTGATGATGGCCTGGACCTTATCGTTCTGAGCCAAGGCGCTGTCCGTTCTGACCTGCTCGATCTTCGGAGCGTTTTCATCGCTCGAAGTCTTGAAGTTTTGGAAGGTCTCCTCGGTCTCATTTCCATCTTCATCGCGAACCTTGAGTTTGAGTCCGAATTCAGTTCCCGATTCCAAGTTTTTCAGGACCAGTTCATGCTTGGTGGCGAAGTCCGGCTTTCCTTGGACTCCGGAATTCTCCTCGTCGTCCGCGTCCGTGTATTCCACCAGAGTGTCGGTCGGCACGTTCGTCGTAAAGGTTATCTTGGCCCCGTGCTCCGTGATCTCGTCGACTTTGAAGCCTGAGATCTTCGGAGGCGACTTTGGCTCGAAAGTGTTGTCATTGGAAGCGAACAGGTTTCCATTGGCATCTTCCCCTAGGACGCGGAAGTGGTACGTCTGACCGGATTGAAGATCCGAAATGGTTATCTCATGCTCCTTGGTCTTGGTCTTGCTTTCTTTCGTGTCCCCATAGGCCGTCGTGAGTCCGTATTCGACGACTGAGGTCGTTTCCTCCCCGGTTTCCCAGGTTATGGTCGCCTGATTCAATGCCTTGGAAAGGACCTTGACCGAGGATAGAGAAGAGGGCTCTTTGGTTGTGAATGAAGACTGCGCCGACTGGGCGATGTTTCCCGTGGCATCGGAGGAAATCACCGAGAAGACGTATTTGGACGCCGGTATCAGATCATTGATCGTCACCGTATGCGCCGTAGAATAATTCTCACTGCTCGTCAGCACCAAAGAGTCTCCGGCGATCTTATTGAAATCGCTGCCGTCCAAGCTGTACATCACAAGACTGTTCGCCTTCTCGTTCGTGTTCCAGGTCACGACCGCGCTTTCCCCTTTAAGATCGGAGATCGAGACCGAGCTTATCTCGGGAGCGGTAGAATCCCCGGAAGCGTCGATATCCCCCTGACTGAAAGCTTTGTCCGACGTTTCGAATTGATCCGCCAGGCTTGCCGGATTCAAATCCTCATCAAGACAAGAGATGGTGTAGTCATACGCCGTGTCCGGATATAGGATATCAGTTATGGTGACGGTGTGGTTCTTAGTATAAGATCCGACGGACTCCGGTTTTTCTCCTTCATTCGTCGTGTCTTCCGGCCTCTTGTATGTAATCGAACAATTGGCGTTCTGGTCCGTCCTGAATTCGATCACTGCCTTGTCATTGGTCGTCACGTCGTCGGAAACGAGGGTGACGGTCTGGAGCGCTCCGGTGGTGGTAAAGGTTAGGGAGCTGTCATCTGCATATGAAACGGTTTCATATACGGACGACAGCTCGCTAACCTTCACTACTACCGGAGCACTCTCGACCGTCACGCTCATTTCCGACGATGTGACTACCAAGGACAAAGCGGTCATTGAATTCAGGACCGACCAGGCTGCCAAATGCTTCATTGAATACAAA
>Ga0076097_108_pt1 | contig 39723 bp, 38 predicted proteins | sample RifGroC1_FD_68126 | JGI IMG/M metagenome (GOLD analysis project Ga0076097, IMG submission 68126) | Parcubacteria bacterium GW2011_GWC1_45_14
AGCCTGCTGCGTCCTTCATCGCTTACTTCAGTCAAGGCATCCACCATATGCATTAAGTAACCTTTCATTATTTAACGGTTAGCAGTTAACAATCACTTATTTAACTGCTTGTGTATTTGTTCACGGTGTTGTTTGTATCTTTTTAGGGATACGCAATTTTTTTTGACCTACTTTTTTGACTAATCATGTATTGCGCCCAGTTTCCCTTTTTTCCGCATAAAAATGTGAAAAGGAAATAACCCTACACGCACATGAAAAGACTCCTATTCTATTGTAAAGGTGATCGCGTAAAATGATTCTTGCGAATCATCACGCGACTGGCGCGGAAACATACTTCCCAAAGTCCGTTTTTTCATCGAGCTTTTGAAACTTGTTTCGGTACCATTTTAAAGAAACAAAAAACCGCCTTTTGCAGCGGACCCAACCGAGGACCTATTTGGCCTTCTTGGTTCACCCGCTTTTTCGCATTTCGTTTTTCTGGATATTTCTCAAATATTTGAAAAATGAATTATATCCCCTTGTGTCCTATTTGCCTTTTATGTGGCGAATATTTTTTAGACGTAAATACATAATAGCAAATATAAAAAACCTGTCAAGTGTTTGGAATAATCCATATTTATTACAACGGAATATGGCTATTATTCCCTGTTTTTTCCTTATTTTTAAGGATAAAAAAACCGCCCTGATTCGGGCGGTTTTTCAAGTGTATTTTTATATTTATCCTTATTTCTTCTCGGAAATCTCCTCTCTGATTTTTCGAAGAAGAACTCCTGCTTCCTCTTTTCCGCCAAGCCCGAACGAAAGTCCGATTGCCAGCGAAAGTGCGGCCACAAAACCAATGAAAAGGGTGTTAACGATCGATTCAGCTATTCCAAGCTGCACGAGCGCGGTCAAAACTCCGAAAACGATGATCGCCCATTTGGAAACCGAAGCCAAGAGCGAAGCGCTCATGACGCCGGCAGCCCTCACGCTCCCGCGGACAAACTTATACACGAAATTCGCCAGAATAAAGGCGATAGCCAGAACCACGATCGCGACGACCACGTTCGGGATGTACATTATGATACTGTTGAGGAAATTCGTAACTTGAGTGAGCTGCAAAATGTCAGTAGCTGCCATAAGGAAAACCAAAATCAAAAACCATCTCACCACTTCGCCGAAAACTTTCGAAAGACTAAGCTCCAATCCCACTTCCTCAAACTTCTTGGTAACTTCGGATTTCTCCATAGCCCTGTCCACTCTCGTCAATTTGATTCCTTTTTCCACCGCATTTCCCAAAACCTTCGCCACGATAAGGCCGATGACGAAGACCAGCACTGCGCCGATAAATGTCGGCAGGAAACTTGCAAACCTGATTCCCAGGCTTGCCAGGGATTCGGAGATGGCCGATCCCCATGTTTGGAGTTGATTCATACGCTTTGTTCAATTTCACCGAAATCCCTTTTCGGAATTTCACGGCAAAGTTGAAAATTTATAATTAATTACTGACTTACGAAAAAACTGTGGGCCTGGGCAGCGATCCGCGCTCCTACGCCCCCATCTTAACTATCGCGTCATCGAATTCCATCCTGATTTGTTCCAATATTTGCAATTCCGGGTGACCGTCCGCGGAAAGCTTCGCTATCCGGCTTTTGCACATATTCTCCTTGATTATCTTCATATCCCAATGCTCTTTTTGCGCTTCTAAGAAAAGGAGCGATATCTTTTTCATATATCCTATGAACTCCAGGCAGTCAGCGCAGGCCGCATATTTTTCCATGAGCTTATCCGCCGCTTCATGCACCTGTTTGACGGTAATATATACCATGCCGAAATCGTCACGGATAGTCTTGAAGACGTCCTCGTCGATTCCCGAATCCAAGGAAAAAAAATGGATTTCATTTTTTACTAACTCTTCCTTGGCCTGCGTGTTTGTCCAACTTTCTATTCGGGCCTGCGCGAACAACTTCTCCATTCCTTTGAGATATGCCACAAACCCCTGAAGCTCCTTGTATTCCTTATATTTTTCCGTAAGCTTGTCCGCTACCAATTCGATCTTTTCAAACTCCTTTTCTATCCTGAGCTGATTCTCAAAATGAAGCTCCATATTTTCCGGCGATTTCTGAATAGTGTTCATCTTTCGTTTTTTAAGATTATTATCTTTATGCTTTTATAATAGCATTTTTTGGCGATTTCTCAAAAATACCGGCTATAAAGAAAACCGCGCTTACGAAAGCGCGGTTTTCAAAAGGTTATACGTCGAGATTTTTCACGTTCTTGGCATGGGTCTGAATGAACCTTCTTCGCGGTTCCACGTCCGATCCCATCAGGATGTCGAATATCCTGTCGGCCTCCTCCGCGTCTTCGATGTTCACTTGATACATCAGGCGGAATTCCGGATTCATGGTCGTATTCCAGAGTTGCTCCGGATTCATTTCTCCGAGACCTTTATAGCGCTGGATGTTTATACCGGCTACCTTTTCCCCGACTTCCCCGTCTTCATCGGTTTCCATCACGACTTCTTTTCCAGTTTTCTTGTTCGCTTTGGCCATCATTTCAACCAAGGCTTTCTCCTTCTCATCGTCGGTGTATACGTAGCGGACATCCTTGCCCTTCTTCAGCTGGTAAAGAGGCGGCTGGGCGATATAAATATTCCCGTTCGTGATAAGCTCCTCATAATATCTATAGAAGAAAGTCAGCAGAAGCGTTCGGATATGCGAACCGTCCACGTCGGCATCCGCCATGATGATTATTTTTCCGTATCGGAGCTTGCTGATATCGAAACTCTCCCCGATTCCCGCCCCCAGGGCGATAATAATAGGTTTCAGGGTGTCAGACTTAACCACTTTGTCCAAGCTGGTCTTTTCCACATTGACCAACTTTCCGCGAAGCGGCAAAATCGCCTGGAACATCCTGTCGCGTCCCTGTTTGGCGCTGCCTCCAGCGGAGTCTCCCTCAACGATGTAGAGCTCGGAGCGCGATGCGTCGCGGGTCGTGCAATCCGCCAGTTTTCCAGGAAGCGTCATGCCCTCCAGGGCTCCCTTTCTGAGCACCGCATCCTTGGCTGCCCTGGCCGCTATCCTGGCCCGGACGGTCAGCATGCACTTCTCGATCATCGTTTTGGCGTCCTGGGGATTCTTCTCCAAATATTCGACAAGTCCTTCCGAAGTGACTTGCGAAACTATTCCGCGGACCTCATTGTTCCCGAGTTTCGATTTGGTCTGTCCTTCGAATTGAGGCTCTCGGAGCTTCACGCTGACCACTGCCGTGAGACCCTCCTTGAGATCGTCGGAAGTGAAACTTCCCTCTTTCTCCTTGATCAGATTGTTCTTCTTGGCGTAATCATTGAGGATCCTGGTCAGGGCCATTTTGAAGCCGGTGGTGTGCATACCGCCCTCGACCGTGTAAATGTTGTTCGCAAAAGAAAAGAGATGTTCCTTATATCCGTCCGTATACTGGAGTGATATTTCCACTTGCACATCATCAATCTCTTTTTCGATGTAAACAGGAATGACGTTTTTCACGTTCTTTCCGCGATTCAAAAACTTCACGAAAGAAATGATTCCTCCGTCGAAGAAGAATCCGTGCCTTCTTGCCTTGTATTCGTCCTCCTTGGTCGCGACCTCCCGAAGATCCTCGACGACGATTTTGACGCCCTTGGTAAGGTAGGCCTGCTGGCGGACGTAATCCAAAATCTTCGTCCAGCTATATTTTATTTCAGGAAAAATTTCATGATCGGCTTTGAATATCGTCTTGGTTCCGGTGTCCTTCGCGCTCCCGATCGGTTTCACATTAAAAGAAGGCTTTCCTCTCTTGTATTCCTGCGTCCAAAGCTTCCCTTGTCTTTTGACTTCGACTTTCGTCCATTCGGAAAGGGCGTTCACTACTGATGCGCCGACTCCATGGAGACCTCCGGAGACCTTATATCCGTCACCGCCGAATTTTCCTCCGGCATGGAGCACGGTCATGACGGTTTCCAGGGTGGATTTTTTCGTCTGAGGGTGGATGTCGACCGGGATACCGCGTCCGTTATCCGTTATCTCGACGACATTGTCAGCAAGCAATTTGATATTGATATCGGTGCAATAACCAGCCAAGGCTTCATCGATGGAGTTATTGACCAACTCCCAAATGAGGTGGTGCAATCCTTCCGTCGAAGTTCCTCCGATATACATTCCTGGTCTTTTTCTGACCGGATCAAGTCCTTCCAGGACCTGGATCGATTTCGCTCCATATTCGCTCTTTTTCATTTTTCCTTTGTCTTCAGCCATATATACCCGCTACCACCAACAATCCGTCCCACCAGGTCAGGATCCCTTTTTCCTGGAAAAACAGCAGGATCAAAACCAAGATCGAAAGCAATATTCCCTGACGGAAACTTGTTCCGATATGGGCCACGGCCACTTCTTCCGGGCCGTCGGATTTTTTTCCGAGCCGAGTAAAAAAAAGAATGGACAACCCGGCAAAAAGAAGGAAGGCGCTTCCGTAAAACAAAAGCTGTCCGACCGCTCCTGATTTTTCCGGATCGATATAAAGCACCACCAAAGCCCATCCAGCCAAAGCAAAAACTGTGCTCACTCTCATTCCCCAGAGGTATGATCTGAGTGTCATATGGATTTGTATTTTTATCTTTTTTCTACTTCCCTATCATATCCTAAATTAGGCCCAAATGCAAGGATAAAATCATTTTCATTAAAGCATAAAAACATGAAAACAAAAAAATAAATCCTGGAAACTCAATCTCGATCTACGTCGGGACTTATGCTTTTGATCGCAGCGAGAATGAGTATTTCCCGCCGGTGGCGGGATAGAGGCTCGTTCGAGCAAGAGCAAATGCATAAGTCCCGTGCATAAAAACATAAAAACCGCTCATTCTTTGCGAAAAAGCGGTTTTTATTTATAGTCCTCTATTCCTATATGGGGAATATCGTCACTCATTTTTTATATTTTAATATTTATACTTGCTCAGCAAGCCTGTTTTTGGACTCCTCTTTCCTGTTGAAATAATATGTGCTTATGACAGTCCCTACCGCGCATCCAAGCGCATAGAGCGCGACCAACTTCCAATTGTCGATGTCGTCGATTATCGTCTGAAGCACATAGTACCAGATCAGGATATTGACCATAGTTATGGCCCCGCTGGCCATGACCTTGTTTTCCGTAACGACCTTGGTCCAAGCCGTAACGATGATCATCTCCAAAACCCCTACCAAAAATAGTACCATAGGCGTAGCGTAGATTAATTCTATTTATCAAAGTTCGACCTTTCCAGGCTGAATAAAAAACATCCCCCTGGGATAGTTTTTGGCTTATATTCGAGCCGCAAACCATTCTAGCAGAAATTTCCCTTCCGGTCAATTGAAAACAAACCCACGGTTGACAAGTAATTAAATCTGTCTATAATAAGTAGTATTGCAAGTATTCATAGCGGGGTGGAGTCCGCCAGCTGGCGGAGCAGCTCTCCGCCGGTTGGCGGATCATAGCCGATACGATTATTGCAAGTTCCAAATTCAATATACAGCGGGGTGGAGCAGTCCGGCAGCTCGCGTGGCTCATAACCACGAGGTCACAGGTTCGAATCCTGTCCCCGCAACAAGTTGTGCTTTTCCGACCCTGTTTTATTCGAAATGGGAAAGGGGTCGGGAAAACGGGAGTTTTCCCGCGATGGAAGCATTGAAACCGCAAGGTTTCAAGAAGCGAAGCGCGTGAGATTCCTGTCCCCGCAACAAGCACGGTTTAAAGGTGAAGCGCAGCTTCGATGCCAGGGTAGCTCAGTTGGTTAGAGCACAGGACTCATAAGCCTGGGGTCGTGAGTTCAAATCTCACCCCTGGTACAGGATTGGGAAGAGATTTGAACCAGGAAAGGGGTCGGGAAAACCTGGGTTTTCCCGGGGTGGAAGTATTGAAACCGAAAGGTTTCAAGGAGCATAAGCGACGTGAATATCTCACCCCTGGTACATAGAAAATTAAAAATTCAAATCTCAAAATTCAAAATTATCGTATCGCTTCGCGATGAACTTTTTCAGGATAATTGTGAACGAAGTGAACACCTAAATTTTGCATTTTGATTTTTGCATTTTGATTTATTTACGGGGGCGTAGCTCAGTTGGTTAGAGCGTCTGCCTGTCACGCAGAAGGTCGCCGGTTCGAGCCCGGTCGTCCCCGCAGAAGTTAAAAACCGTGTCCGTAGGGATGCGGTTTTTAAGTTTTGCCGGGGATAGGCGCGGGGCGAGAAGTTTACACTCTTCGAGTACAAGTGCCCGGAACGGGTAAGCCCGGCCCGCGTCGACGAGCAAGTCGTCTTGCGAGTCGAGGCGGGTCGTCCCTGCCAAAAAGCAAAAACACCCGCTGGGGTGTTTTTTTATCGCAATGCCGAACTTCAAATTTTTACATAAATTCCAAATACCTCAGGAATTTCTCATATATTCCGATTGTCTCCTCCGCCAGCTCCTTGTCCACCCTGAAGCTCTCATCATGCACGATCTTGTTCCTGGTTTGATGCGCTTCCAAGAGCTCCTCCTGATAATCAAGCTGTCCGGGCTTGAGCTGTTCCAATCTTTCAGTCATATTATTCCCCTTGTGTCCGATTTTTGAAAGGATGTCGTCCACGATCGCATCCGCTTCCAAAATGGCGACTTTGTACTGTGAAACGCTTTCGGTTTCAAGTCTGGCTTTGACCTTTTCCCATTTCTTCTCCATCTTACCCTTTGAAATGACAGGAATATCCATGCCGCGAAGACCCTTCCTGATATCGGCGCCGATTCCCTTCATGATCAAAAGAAGCACTATATCCACCAAAAGTACGAGCGTATAGATGATGAGGAAGAATTTGACGAAATCAAAAGCTGCAGAATTATAAACCTGCAGAGCGATGTTTGAAGCGATACTCACAAGGTCGGCTCCCTCCGCTGTTTCAAAATTGAATGTCATATTCCAAAAATTTAATTTGTTTCAAACGTGTGCGCGGCATCAAGAAGCCCCTCTTCATCGAACCACTTGCCCATCAGTTGTCCTCCCACCGGAAGACTCTTTCCTTCTTCCTCCAAATTTCCGATCGGAAAAGAAATCGCGGGCACGCCGGCGAGATTGGCCGTGACGGTGTAGATATCAGAAAGATACATCTTAAGAGGATTCTCGGTTTTTTCCCCGGCCTTGAAAGCCGTCTCAGGCGCTGTCGGAGAATATATGAAATCGACTTGCTTAAAAGCGTCTTCAAAATCCTTCTTGATAAGCGCTCTGACTTTCTGGGCCTTGAGGTAATAGGCGTCATAATATCCACTTGAGAGCGCATAAGTTCCGAGCATTATCCTCCTTTTGACTTCCTCTCCGAATCCGTATTCGCGCGTATCCATATATGTCTCCAAGAGGTTCCTGTCGACGGCGTTCTCCTTGGCGAATTCGGTCTTCGCTTCGTCGTTTATCCTGAGGCCATATTTGATGCCGTCGAACCTGGCCAAGTTGGAACTTACCTCCGAGGCCATAATCATATAATAGGTCGCCAGCGCATATGAGCTGTGAGGCAGACTGATTTCTTTTATTTCCGCCCCGAGCGATTTGAATTTCTCGACTGATTTTTCAAAAACATCCCTTATGTGACCTTCCAAATTTTCAACATATTCCTTGGGTATGCCGATTTTCCTTCCTTTGATATCTCCCGTCAAATAATCCTCATATCTCTTATCCGCGCTCTGGGCGCTGGTCGCATCCATCCTGTCCTGACCTGAAATACGCGAAAGAATGATCGCGCAATCTTCGACAGTCTTGGCGAACGGACCTATCTGATCCAAACTGGAGGCCATAGCGAGCAGGCCATACCTGGAAACCCTGCCGTAGGTAGGCTTGAGTCCCACGACGCCGCAAAAAGATGCAGGCTGACGGATTGAGCCTCCCGTATCCGATCCAAGCGACCAGACAGCTTCACTTGCCGCAACAGCGGCCGCGCTTCCGCCGGAAGATCCCCCGGCAATCCTTTCCGTATCATTTGGATTTTTCGTAACTTGATAAGCGCTGTTTTCCGTGGAAGAACCCATGGCGAATTCATCCAGATTGGTTTTTCCCAGAATTACCGCACCGACCTCCTTCAATTTTTTTATAACCGTCGCATCATAAGGGGCGATGTAATTATCAAGCATCTTGGAGGCGGCGGTCGTCCTGGTCCCGTCGACGCACATATTGTCCTTGACGGCGCATGGGATGCCGGCCAAAAGATCGATATCCTCCCCGTTGGCGATCCTTTCATCGATGAGCTGCGCCTGCCTCATCGCCAACTCCTCCGTCAAAGTGAGGTATGCTCCGATTTCCCCATCTTTCTTTTTTATCGCGTCGAAATAATCCCGCGTAAGCTGGACCGAGGTGATTTCTTTGTTAACAAGTTTATTATGAAGTTCCCTGATCATTACTGGAATTTTTAATTTCAAATTAAAGCACGCTTTTCACTTTCACATATCCGTCCTTGGTTTCCGGCGCATTTTTCAAGATATCATCCTTGCCTATCGAACCGAAATCGGAAAACAGGTCCGAACGGAAAACATTTTGCATTCCGGTGATGTGCCCGATCGGCTCCACTTTTTCCGTATCCAATTCCTGAAGCTCGGCAAAGTAATCCAGAACACCGGAAAGATCCTTCTGGTATTTTTCGATTTCTTTCTCATGCAGACTTATGCGGGCCAAGCCGGCGATATGTTGTATTTCTTGTCTGGATAACATGACGTATTTACTCTACGAATTACGAATTTTACGAAACTACGAAATGAAATTCATAAAATCTTTTGATGGGGGAGTTGTTCGTACATTCGTAAAATTCGTAATTCGTAATTCGTAGAGACTTATTTGACCAATTTTTTAAACTCCTCTTCATTGATTACCTTTACTCCAAGTTTTACCGCTTTTTCATATTTGGATCCAGGATTTTCCCCGACCACGACATAATCGGTTTTTTTACTGACCGAGGACGAAACGTTCCCACCTTCTTTCCTTATGATATCTTTTGCCTCGTCTCTTGTAAAGCTGGACATCTCGCCAGTCAGAACCAACGTTTTTCCAAAAAGTTTTCCGCTTTCCGTCTTGCCCGTCGCACTGGAAAACTCAACCCTGACGCCGGTTTTTTCCATCTTTTCCAATTGCTCGATATGAGCGCTGTCCGAAAACCACTCAATGATGCTTTCCGCGGCTTTCTCCCCGATACCTTTGACTTCCATCCATCTCTCTTTTTTTATTTGCGGAAAAACATCGATGACTTCTTTCAGATCATGCACCTTTTCGCCGGCAATCGACTGCAAATTATCGGTTACCAGAACCGCCGTCTCTTCCCCGACATGATGGATTCCGAGCGCGAAAAGGAATTTCTCGAAAGGGATCCGTTTGCTCTGTTCAATGGCCTTTATGAGATTTTCCGCCGACTTTTCCGCAAACCTCTCCAGCGGTTCCAAATCCCCTTTCGTAAGCTCGAAAATTTCAGCCATATTGGAAATCACCCCTTCGTTCATGAGCTGTTCCACGATTTTCTCTCCCAGGCCATCGATATTGAACCCCTTCTTGCTTACGAAGTGGATGATCTTTTCTTTTTCAACCGCGAAGCATTTGGGGTTCTTGCAATAATGCGCGACACTTAATTCGCGTAGCGTGGAGCGTGGAGCGTGGAGCATCTCAGGTTCTGCGCTACGCGTTTCACGTTTTACGCTATGCGTTTCGCGTTTCGCGACTTCCCCGCCGCAGATCGGGCAAGCACTCGGCATCCGGAAAATTTTCTCCTTTCCTGTGCGCAGATTTTTCACGACCTCCACTACTTCCGGAATCACATCGCCAGCTTTTTGGATCACGACCGTATCCCCGATCCTCGCGTCGAGCCTTTTGATTTCATCCTCGTTATGCAACGTCGCGCGGCTCACGGTCGAGCCGGCGACCCTCACTGGACGCAGATGCGCCACCGGGGTGAGCGCGCCCGTCCTTCCGACCTGGACCGAAATATCCTCGATGACGGTCGTGACTCTCTGCGCCGGAAACTTATAGGCGATTCCCCAACGCGGAGACTTTCCGGTGTAACCCAACGCGTCTTGGATTTTTTTGGAATTCACCTTGATGACTATCCCGTCTATTTCATATTCCTGCTTGTCTTTCCTGTCTATCCAGCTTTGATAGAAATTTTCCACCTCCTCGATCGTCTTGCAAAATTTGTGGTGCGGATTGACTTTGAACTTCAATTGCTCCAAAAGCTCCAACTCCTCGATTTGTGAATTTGGAATTTGGAATTTGGAATTTGGAATTTTTATCTCGTCTATATCATAAATGAACGAATCCAATTTCCTGGCGGCGGCCACCTTTGAGTCCAATTGGCGCACTGTTCCGGCGGCGGCGTTTCTGGTGTTGGCGAAAAGCGCCTCGCCCTTTTCCTTTCTTTCCCTATTGATCCTTTCCAACTCCCCTTTTCCCAGCCAGCATTCTCCCACCGCGATCAGATCGGCTTTCACTTCCAATTCAAGCGGGACGCTCTGGATAGTCCGGATATTTTGCGTGATGTCCTCGCCGACACTTCCGTCTCCGCGCGTCGCTCCGCGCACCATAATCCCGTCCTCATAGGTCAGGATTATCTTAAGTCCGTCTATTTTTATTTCGCAGCAATAATCTAAATAGTTTTTAGTTTGTAGTTTGTAGTTTTTAGGCAGGTCGGATTTTTCAATTTGGCGGAGAAGTTTCTCCTCCCACTTACGAAGCTCCTCGAAATCGAAGACGTCGTCGAAAGACCATTGCTTTGCCGCGTGGCGGACTTTTTTGAATCCATCCAGCGGTTTGTCCCCCACCCTTTGCGTCGGGCTGGTGGCGGACCCAAATTCCGGATTCTCCTCCTCCAAGCGCCGCAGTTCCTCGAAAAGCGAGTCATACACCTCGTCGGGAATTTCCGGCGTATCTTTGACATAATAAAGATAGCGATGCCTATCAAGCTCCTTCCGAAGGCTTTCTATTCTTTTTTCTATTTCCTCTTTTTTCATAACATTTTCCCCATACCGGATACGCCCCTAATTATATCATATCCATAATACAATAAAAATCCCTTTTTATAGGGATTTTTCAAACAGCGCAAGCCTGCGCAAAAGATATCATTTATTGACTCTTAAGGAAACGGTCGTTTGGATCCTGATAGGATTTCCCGTCGTAGCATTGCAAGCGTCGGGATCTCCCCCTTTAGGGCAAAGCTGGAGTGAAACCGTGATTTTGCCTGCGCTGACGCCGTCCACGAACGGAGTCACCATGAAGCCGCCAAAAACCCGACCGTCGATCAGAGATGTCCCACCAGGCGGAAGAGCACCTTCGGCGCAAGTCGTTTCATCCAAATTCCCCGCCCTGAGACTGAGTTTATCTCCCACTATCACATATTCCAAACAAGCGTTGTCCTCGTCCTCGGCCGCCTTGGAATAGTCATATACTATGATCCTGTCCACGGTCCAGGGAGCGGCTGTCGGTGCTATTATCTTGCTCGTCCGGAGCGTCTTGGCCAGGGAATTAAGCGCCAACTGCGCGCCCTCCAAATTCCGCTGCGTATTCTTGGCATTTTGCTGGGCTCCCAAAAAGCCCACGAAAACATTCGCCAAGGTCGCCACTAAAAGGGAAAAAACGAACAAGGCTACCAAGACCTCGATCAAGGAAAATCCTTTCTTCTTTTTATTTTTCTTGAAAATGTTTTTCATATACGGATAATATCGCTTAATTTTCACCTCCCCAATCGGTCAATATCGTCTCCGCATAGGTGCAGTCGTTTATGTTCAGGCATTGGGAGATGTCATCGCCAGGATTCACAGAACCCCACCAAACGAGACTGACGACTTTCCGCTCATTGGCCGCGCCCTCTATCATGATCCTTCTGGAGAACTTGGTAGCGATTCCTCCCATGGCATGCGTGAGAAACTGTGGAGTCGCGCCCGAGTCATAGTTCAACTTGAAGCCGGTCACCCCCCCACACTCCCAAGAGCCCACCAAAACATCTATCCGGCAAGCGTCGTTTGCGACCAGACTATCGAAAACATTGGACGCCGACGGATTCACGATGACATTCGTATCACGAATATTCCTGACAAGCTCGACTCCCTCCTGCGCGAGCTGGGAAGCGACGATGGCGTCCCTGGATTCATTGGAGTTGGAGACGGAAGTCGCAATAAGAGAAAGCGTGCCCGTAATCCCGACCGAAAGCACGAAAAGGGCCATGAGGACCTCAAGCAAGGAAAAACCTTTTTTATTATATATATTTTTTCGCATCTTTCTTTATTAAGGACAAACGTCCGTTCCTATTATCTCCTCGATCCTTCCCGTGGAATAAACGCACACCAAGCCGAAAATCGAATTGTTGACGGATGACACTATCTTAATTTTCGCAGTTTCAGCCGCTGAAGGAAAAAATCCGATCGTTGAAATCTTGCCGCCCGGAGCCGCGAAAGAAATGGAGTCGTCTTCTGCCGCCCCCGCTATATTAACCTTCTTTATCGTTTCGCTCCTGGTAATCCTATCGACGCCGTCGCATGCGCCGGACCTCCAAGAATAGAGAGTGAACGTGGTCGCGGTCGAGTCGGCGGTGTCTCCGTCCCATTCCAAACCGTTGAGGCAGATGTTGACCAAGGATCCGGTCGCGGTATCCACTTGCTGCTTTCCAGCCAGGGAATTGTTTTGCGCCTCCCTGACCAAAGCAGCTATCTGCCTGGTCGCCGCCTCGACCTCATCCAAAGGCTTCGTTCCTTGAAAAGATGCCAACGTGAGTCCGATTCCCAACGCCATTATGAAAAGCACGAACAGCAACTCCACCAATGTAAACCCTCTCTTATTCTTTTCTTTCTTTATCATATCAAATTATCAAAATTGTTCCGAGTTAATTCTGGGCATCGATAAGTGCCGAGTGACCATATCTTTATCTTACAGGCTTTTCCTATTCGAGTCATTCGAGTGCTATTCGCAAATTAGAGTCGCTACTAAATATAGAAAAGGAAAAATTTCAATTGAGGGAAAATTCTGGGAAGCAGGATGGTCAAAAATATTCCCAACACCAGAAACGGCGCGAACGGCACCTGGCTCTTCATCGTTTTTTTCCGAAATAGGACCAGCCCGATTCCGAAAAGGGCTCCGATCGTGAACGAAAGCATCAGGGAGATGAAGATCTCAGGCCAACCCACCAATAGCCCGACCAGGAGTCCCGCATAGGCGTCGCCATATCCCATCCAAGTTTCCTTGGAAAAGTGCGCCAGGGCGAAAAAGAAAGCGAAGGCCACGGCTCCGGCCAAGATTCCGGAAAAAAGCTTCAACGAAAATATGCTTGTGGCGCCGCTGAACGCCTTCCAATCGATCGCCAGATAATAAACCAAGACGGCTCCGACCGCGATCCAAAGGATCAGCATCGGGATTTCCATATATTTGAGATCATACACGAAGATGATCAACAGTAAGGAAAACATCACGAGAAAGAAAAACGTCGGCAAATATGTCGCGGTATTTTCAAGGACGAAGAAATATTTCCCTACCAGCGCGAACAAAATCCCAGTGGAAAATTCCACGGCCGGATAGCTACAGGAAATCTTCTCCCCGCAATCCCGACATTTGGCCGAGAGCAGCAAAAATGAAAGAAGCGGGATGTTGTCATGCCAGCGGATTTGTCTTTTGCATTTCGGGCAATGCGAACGCTCCCAAAGGGATTCCACCGCATTGAGACGGTAAACCACGGCGTTGAGGAAACTGCCGATGATAAGCCCTAACATGAGGAAAATTATGAACATAAAAGTGTCATTAAAATGATATCAGCAGGATCCTATCTCCTCGCAACCTTCCGGGTCGCATTCCAACCGGCAACCTGAACAATCCCAATCGCTCCCGCCCGGCCCGTCCAGCGTAGTGAAAGACCAACTGGTCGCGCTCGGCGTAACTCTAAAAAAGGGCTCTGCAATTCCACATTTCTGGCTAAGCTCCGGGTATGATCCTGCGATATCAGGATCACAAATGAAAGCAGAGGCGGGACCCGAAAAAACGGTGCCTCCAGTCCCAAGACAAAGCTCAAGCGCGGTCTGCACGCTTTTCATGGAAGTCTTATATCCGTTGATGGCGGCCTTGTCCCTAGCGGAAGAAATCATAACCAAAATAATAGTTGCGAATAAAGATATTATTCCAACAATTATCAATAACTCTATTAATGTAAATGCTTTTTTATTTCTGCTAGCAATTGTCATAAAAAGTAATTAAATCCATTCCTTAAACATCCATTGTTAAATTCACAGCTTCGTGCCAACTCAATAAATTTTAAAGTTGGCACGAAGCTTGCCAATATTGATATTGGCAAGCTAAGAAACCAAAAACTATGACTAACAATCTGTTCCGGCAAAAGTTGCGCCAGTTTGTAGTAAAGTTCCAGTACAAGTAATTCCTGCGTATGGAGCCCCAGCTGTATCATCTGTATCCACAATTAAAGTACTCCAGCTTCCGTCAGTAGCACAGACTCCTCCTGATGTAACCACTACACCAGTAGGCATAGTTGCTGGAAAAGCATTGCCGGTACCATCATCACATTCAATAATACCGTTAGGAACAATACTTGAAGCTGCTGACTTAAACCCAGCAGCTTTTGCTTTTGTTCTTGCGCTGTTCAATGAAACCAAAACTATTGAAGCCAAGATACCGATGATCGCGATAACGATCAAGAGCTCGATCAGGGTGAAACCTTTATTCATTTTTTTCATATTCACACCTCCTTTCTTCAAATTCCTTTGTTTTTCCGATCCCGTCGGGAAATTGGAAATCCTGCTAAATTCTGTAGCCGAACTTTCGGCTGCCACGGACGAGCCGCAGGCGGAATTCCGAGCCCACGCCTTAAAATCAATCGGGCATTGTTCGGAATTTTTACAGGATGACGGATTTTCCTTGGAATCGGAAACTTTTTTGGAATTTTTTTAACTTTTATCTAAACTCTCATTTGTCTTTGTTTGGTTCTCTTTTTCTTTTCCGAAATTACTGGATTTGTCCCGTTATGGAGTATATCGGCATCAAAATGGCGAACACCAAAAGGGCGACGCCCAATCCCAGTACCACGATCAATATCGGTTCTATCAAGGCGGTCATGTTCTTTGTCATGCGGTCTATTTCCTGTTCATAGAAAGACGAAATGTTCTTGAGCACGTCGCTTATCTTTCCGGTCTCCTCTCCCACTTTGATCATTTTGGCCAAAATCGGCGGAAATTCCTCATATTTAGCAAAAACCGAACTCATCACTCCTCCGGTCTTCACCTCCTCAGCCGCCCGCAAAATTATCTTGCGATACACGCTGTTATCCACGATGTCCCCCACGATCATGAGCGCCTTCACGATCGGAATTCCGCCATTTAAGAGCACTGAGAGGTTCTCGGAAAATCTGGCGATATAGACGAATTTGAACATCTTTTTTATTATCGGGAGTTTTATTTTTATCTGATCGAACTCATCCTTGCCGGAATCCGTCTTGATGTAATAAAGAACGCCGACCACTCCCCCAAGGACGATTATCAACACGGCCCACCAGAAAGACTGCATGAAATTGCCCGTGTCCATGATGAGCTGGGTGTACCACGGGATAGCTACGGCCATGTCATCGAATATCTTCGTAAGTTTCGGCAAGATTACCGTGAAAACGACGAACCCGATAATGACGGACGCGGAAAGAATGAAACCGGGGTACATGAGTGCCGACTTGACCTTGGAATTCAATTGGTACGCCCTTTCCGTGTTGTCAGCTATGAATATGATGGATTTTTGAAGATTTCCCGAGATTTCACCTGCCTTGATCATGTTGATAGCCAGCGGGGAAAAGACATCCTTGTGCCTCATCATACTCTCCGAAAGCGGCATGCCGTCCTCCACGTCCCCGATCATCTCAATAAGAACCGAACCGAGGAGTTTGTTTTCGGTCTGCTCTTCGATCGCCCGGAGCGCCGTAGTTATCGAAACTTTGGCTTCGACGAGCGTGGCGAATTGGCGGTAAAAGACTGCCAATTCCTGCTGGTCGACGCTGTTCCAAAGCCTCTCCAGATTCCGAAGGACGTTCATCGATTCATCCTCCTTTTCCAAAACCAGCGGGATCAGGCCTTTTTCCTGAAGCACCGCGATGGCCTCGTCCCTATTCAGGGATTCGATCCTTCCTTCCCTGACCTCACCCTCTGAATTTTTCGCTTGAAAATTAAATTTCATATCTTATAAGCCTGTCGACGGACAGGCAGGTTTTATTAACCTTGTTATTTCTTGCTGATAAGCATCTGGAAATATTCCCTGTTACCCGCATAAACGAAAGCATCGTCAGCAGTTATGATTCCTCTTTGCACCAGACTGGCCAAAGATTTATCCAATGAAACCATTCCATCTTTAAGACTGGTTTCGATCACGGAATCTATCTGGTACGATTTGTTTTCCCTTATCAAATTCTCCACCGCGCTGTTTTTTATCAAAATCTCCAAAGCCGGGACCCTGCCTCCTCCGACTTTCGGTATGAGACGCTGCGAGACCACTCCCAAGAGCACGCTGGCGAGCTGCGACCTGACTTGGTTTTGCTGATGGGCCGGAAAGACATCTACGATACGGTCGATGGTTTGGGCCGCAGAGTTGGTGTGCAAAGTGGCGATGATAAGATGACCTGTTTCAGCAGCCGTCATAGCAGTGCTGATGGTATCGAGATCCCTGAGCTCTCCGATCAGCACGACATTGGCGTCCTCGCGGAAAACCGCCCGCACACCCTCACTGAAAGAATGGGTATCCCTTCCCACTTCACGCTGGTTTATGATACATCTGTCCTGTTCGTAAAGATATTCGATCGGATCCTCGATGGTTATGATGTGCTTATTTTCATTGTGGTTAAGGTAATCCAAAAGCGCGGCCGACGTCGTCGACTTTCCATGTCCGACCGGACCGGTCACCAGCAAAAGACCTTGTGAATAACGCGTGAACTCATAGAGCATGGAAGGAAGGTTGAGTTCTTCCAGGTTTCTGATCCTGCTTGTGATGAGACGCATCGCCAAACTGACATTTCCTTTCTGATAGAAGACGTTGACGCGGAACCTCGCTTTGTCATCGAAGTTGTAGGAAAAATCCACCTGCCCCTTCTCCATCAATTCCTTCTTATTATCCTCGCTCATTATCGCGTCGCTCAACGACTTCGCTTCATCCACGGTCAAAAGGCTTTCCTGTGAAAGGGGTATGAGTTTTCCGTCAATCCTTACTGTCGGATATCTTCCGACGACAAGATGAAGATCCGAAGCGTTTTGCTGGGCAACTATCCTTAAGAGATTTTTTATTTTCTGCTCGCTATGTTCCGTTGTCATTTTTTACTTGCCCTGTTGAATCCGGCTTTGCCGGCGCGCTCCTGGCGCGATTCAACGGAGTAAATTTTTATTTTTCACTTTTATATTTTTTCGATAAAGATCAATGTCTCTTACTTTGTAATTATAACAAATTTTCATCTTTCCAACAACGCGTTTATTTTCGCCACGACTTCGGACGGAGTGAAGTGGGATTTTATCAGGTAATCATTGACTCCGAGAGTGTTGGCATCCATCACTCTTTCCTTGTCGGAAAGATTGGACAACATGATTATGGGAATGTCTTTCCACTTCTCGTCCTTCTTGAACTCCTTGAGAAAATCCATCCCGTCCATATACGGCATGACGATGTCCAGCAAAATCAGATCAGGCAAAAAAGTTTCCAATTTCTTGAGGGCGTCCAATCCGTTTTCTGCCATCACGATTTCGAATTTTTCCTGCCTGAGCTTGGTTTCATATATATCCCTGATGAAAACGTCGTCTTCTACCAGCATTATTTTTTTTATACCCTCAACCATCTTTTTAGAAATTAGAAATTAGAAATTAGAAATTTTTATATCTCACCCCTTGTCATCATCAGTATCCCCACCGACAGAAAGACTTCCCTTGGTCACCCTTTCGACTTCCGAAAGGGTCGTCATTCCGAGCAGCGCTTTCAAAATCCCGTCTTGCCTGATCGTCACCATTCCGCTTTTTAGGGCGTATTCTTCTATGTGGGTTTCATTGCCCTCCTTATCTGAAATTATTTCCTTAAGTTCGTCGTCCACCTCGAGCGCTTCGTATATGGCCACTCGCCCCTTATACCCCGTTTCTGCGCAAGCATCGCACCCTTTGCCATGATAAAACTTCAATCCGCCCTCCCTGCCCATATCGACTTTGTATTTTTTAATCTCCCGCACATCCATTTTTCCGAGTTCCTCCTTGACATTATGGATCATGGCCGCCGGTATATGCATTTCCTCCTTGCATTTCTCGCATATCCTCCTTACCAACCTTTGCGCCGCCACGACCTGGAGAGATGATGACAGGAGGAACGCCTCGATGCCCATATCAACAAGACGAGGAATGGCTCCGATGGAGCTGTTGGTGTGAAGGGTTGAGAAAACCAAGTGTCCCGTCAGCGCGGCATGGATCGTGAGCTCCGCCGTTTCACCATCGCGGATTTCTCCAACCATTATGACATTGGGGTCCTGACGGAGAATGGAGCGGAGTCCGTTGGCGAAAGTATATCCTATTTCCGGCTTGACCTGGCTCTGGTTTATGCCTTCGATGGAATATTCGACCGGATCCTCAAGTGTCACTATGTTTCGATCTTCCCCATTGAGTATCTGCAAGAAAGAATAAAGCGTCGTCGATTTTCCGCTTCCGGTCGGACCGGTAAGTAGGATTATCCCGTAAGGAGACATAATGTTCCTTTCCAGAATCTCGCGGCTCTTACCGATAAGGCCGAGTGACTCGATGCCGACCTCCTTGTCATTCTTATCCAAAAGACGCATCACGACTTTTTCCCCATCCACCACTGGAAACGTGGAGACGCGGAAGTCCACGCTCTTCCCGTCCTCCATGATCTTGAATCTTCCATCCTGCGGTTTTCGTTTCTCATCGATTTTAAGATTGGAAAGTATCTTTATCCTTGAAACGACCGCCCTGCCCACTTCCTTCGGGGCGACCAAGGAGGAATGCAATACTCCGTCAACCCTAAATCTCACCCTGTACTCCTTGTCCACCGGCTCGATATGGATATCACTGGCTTTTCCTTCTATGGCGTGCTTGATTATCACGCTCAAAAGTTTCGTTACCGGAGCGTCCTGGATATTTTCGCCTTCCGTCTTCGCCAGATCCTTGCTATCGACCACATTGCCTTCAAAATCCCTGTCCTCTTTGAGCGATTTTACCGCATCGGCGATAACCTTTTCCGCGTTCGCCCCGTACTGGCGCAAAATCTCGGCAAAAAATTTCTCGGCTGTCACGTATATCTCCAATTCCACGCCGGAGTTCTCTGAAATGAATCTTAGGATATTAAGCGCTTCGAAATTGCCAGGATCAACCATGCAGATCTTGACGGAATTTCCGTTTTTCTCGAAAGCGGCCATCTTGTATTTTTTGGCCAATTCTTCCGAAATAACCCCCAGCGCGTCCTTCTTGACCTTGGGAAACTTATCCAAATACAACATGCCCAGGCGTTCGGCCTGTTTATGTAATTCTTCGACAACCGGATCCTGTATATCCGAAGCGACGCCGCTTTTTTTATCGTCTTCCTTAGTATCCAAAGCCATTATTTTTATGCTAACTACCAGTTAAACGTTAATTTTCCAACCGCTCCGAATATTCCAACATTCCCCGTGACCTGAAGCGGGCTACGCGCCCACTCTTTGCTTTTTCAAGCGAGATATTTTGACCGACTATTTCCCGAATCTAAAGCGAGAAGAAAGGATTGGTCTTGCCTTTCTCGCCTACCTCCAACTTGGAAGCTCCCTGTGAAACGAACTGTTTTATCCTGTCGACCTGGGAAAAATCAAAAGTGTTGGAATTTAAAACTTTCAAATTATAGCTGTTTTGAGCTTTGACGCTCTTGAGGTAATAAAATTCACTTGCGATTTCGGCGGAAAGGGTGTCGCTCGGGGCACTATCCTCCTTCTCCGATTTCTGCGAGGAAACACTGATTCGCCTCACGTCGCTCATAAGGGCTATCTTATTCAGTCCCTCTATAAATCCTTTGATATTTTCATATTTTCCGGCGATCGTAATGTTAAAAGGAACGTTTTTCAGTTCTATCGGGGTTTCCGACTGCGCGGAACTCTTGGGCTGGTTGATTATTTTCCTGCTCAAGGCGAGCTCCTCATTTGAACCGTCGGTGATACTGCCGCCTCCTTCTATCGAAATATTGACCAGTGAGACGCTCGCTCCCGTGGCCAAGAAATTGACAGCATCGATGATGTTTTCTTCGTTTTTATTTTCCGCCAAATATTGCTTGACCAACTCTTCCTTGTCGCGGTTTCTTCCGAGTTCCTGATCGAGGCTCTTGACGGTGTCTTTTTTGCTCCTGATCAAGTCCAGGTTCTCCATCGCTTTCTTGTTTTCAGCTGCCAACGCCCTCACATCCGTTATTTCCGGCCAAATGTAGGCAATAAAAACACTGATTGAGGCTATAAGTATCAACGGAAAGAACAGTATCTTTAGTTTCATTTTTATTTTTTCCCAAAGATGGCGACCTGTCTGCCAAAAAATGGGAATCTTTTATTTGTTATTGCCGCTTGGCGGCAGTGATGACAAGCTTGAATCAACAAACCCCTACTTATTTCAAATTGGCGACCACGTTAAAGGTGATGCCTTTCTCATCTCTCGCTATTTCCTGGACAGAAACATCCATAAATGATTGATTCTCCTTAAGACTCAATATCTGTTTGGCTATCGAAACGAAATCCCCTCCCGTCATCTCAATGTTAACCTTCGGTTTTCCCGTTTTTTCATTGGTATATGAAAGCGAGGTGACATTTACGCCCTTGATCATGCTTCCCTCCAGCGCTGAGAATATCCCGTTCGTATCACGCTTCGTCGCTATGCTATTAGTCGACTCATCAACCCTGGCCTGGAAATCAACGATTCTGTTAAGATCGCTTCCCGTGAAACCGGCGCTCTCCTGCTCTATGGTGTCAGACAGGGACTGCTTCTTGGTTTCCAAGTTGCCTGAAACCAGCTTCAAACCTCCAAAGGAAAGCATGATGATAAGAAGAAGGCTCAGCGACCAAAAAAAGCCGCTGTCCACCAAAGTCAGCTTCTTCCTCTGACCGCTTTCTGCCGACGATTGGTAAAGATTGATGTTCGTCATTTTTTTAAATTAAATTTTTTAATGATATCAAATGGGTGGATTATTTCTTGCTGCGGATCTCTTCAATCCCTCTTAGTGCGAGCCCTATGGCGACCGAAAAAGAGGAACCGATCTTTTCCATATTCGAAGCCAACTTCTTGTCATAACTTATGTTCTTCAGGGGATCTCCTTTGGAAACCTCCAATCCCAGCATGTTCTGGAAATATTTCTCTATTCCGGTAAGTCCGCACGATCCACCTGAAATGATAAACTTGTCTATCTTTGAAGCCTTATTCTTCTCCTTATATGCGGTCATGATCCTTTTGGCTTCCCCTCCCAGAAGTTCAAGCACCGGAATAAGAATGGAGTTTTCCTTGTCGTTTATGAAATCCTTTCCTTCCTTTTTGAAGATTTCCGCGCGCTGTTTGGATATATTGAGGCTGTCGGCGATGGTGTTGGTTATGTCATTTCCTCCCATATCTATGGACCTGTTTATGATAACCGAGCCGTTTTCCACCAATATCATATTGGTCGCCCGTGAGCCCATGTCCATTATCAAAAAACTTCCTTTCTCGTTTCCGATAAGCGCCCTTGTGATGGAAAACGTTTCCAATTCGATTGATTGCATCTTCAAGCTTGTGCCCTCGAACAGTGAGCTATATTTCTCTATCTCTTTTTTCGGAGCGGCGACAAGCAGGATGTCCACCTTGTTTTTCAATACCCCTTGCTCATCTTTGCTTTCATCCTTGCTGTTTATGATCTCCCAGCTGATTGAGACCTCCTCAACGGAAGTCGGTATATATTTGTGGGCTTCGAATTCGATAGCCTTGTCGATTTCATCATTTTTCATGTTCGGAAATTCAATCAGGACCACCAGCCCACTGAATCCCGGAATAGCCACATGGACGCTGTTGTTTTTGATGTTGAGTTTCTTCAGGAGATTATGCAGGGCCGCCTTAAGCTTGTCCTCATATGAACTGAATTTCTGCTGCCTGACGTCCACGGGCTGGAGAATGCCGGACAAATCAAACCAGCCGTAATTTTCCAGTTGCGGCTTCTGATCCTTATATGAAAGTTCAATAACTTTTATCGCGGAAGTTCCAAAATCAATTCCGACAAAACGATTTCTCTTACTCTCGAATAATCCCAGCATATTTTTATTATCAAGCGAAGCGAGGGAAATGAAAGTCCATTTTCATTTCCGAGCGAGTGCAGGTAACAAATTTATTTATTTTTATTTTAGCTTCTTTCGCATTTACAATACCACGAAAATGCCGATAAATCAAAAAAGGCATTTGTCCACATAAGCATAGCTTGATTATACATCAAATGACCGGAAATCAGAAGCTGATGGTTCCGGACAATCTTCCTTGGCCGGACAGAATTTGCCGATTGACATCGTTGTATAATGAAAATAGAATACAAAGACGATATTTTTAAAAAACCTAGAAAAACCAAACATGATGTTCCAATCGGATATATTCAATAAAATGACTCTCCATGCCAAAAAAAGCCTGACCGAGGCCGGGGTTTTGGCTTTGCATTACAAAAGCGAGTACATAGAACCGATCCACCTGCTTTTCGCGATACACCTGGAGGAAGGGAGTTTGGGAAGCAATATGCTCAAAGGCATGGGCCTTAAAAAAAGCCACTTTAGTTCCGTACTCCCTACCAGATCAAAAAAAGCCGCCCACCAAATCAACAAGGAAATCCAACCGACCCCCTCGGAGTCGTTGCAAGATCTCATAACCAGGGCCTACTCCCTTGCCAGCAGTTTCAGTTATCCCTATGTAGGCACGGAACATCTGCTATATGCGCTCATAGAATCGGACGACGAATCCATCAAGAAGATATTCCAAAAGACTTCCATAAAAAAAGGTGATCTGGAAATGCTTTCGCAGCTCCCCATGGATGGAGAGCCTTTTTCCGATTTGGCCAACTCATTGCCGTTTCCTGACATAAAGTTGTCCAAAGGGAAAAAAGGTGATCACGGCACGAACTATCTGAAACAGTTCTGCATCAACCTCAATGAAGAATCGGAAAGGCGCGGCGAGGTCGTGAGCGGTAGGGATGGGGAAATCGAAAGACTCATCCATATCCTCGGCAGAAAAACCAAGAACAATCCCCTGCTTATCGGGGACCCGGGTGTGGGAAAGACCGCCCTCATTTCCGGCTTAGCTAGAAAAATAAATTCCGGAGAAGTCCCGCCCTACTTGGCTAACAAGACCATCTTTTCCCTGGATATGGCTTTGGTCGTGGCCGGAACGACGTTCCGCGGAGAATTCGAAAACAGGCTAAAGGAAATAATCTCCGAAGCCACCCACAATGAAAACGTGATCCTTTTCATCGACGAAATCCACATCATAGTGGGGGCCGGCAATTCGCAAGGTGGGTTGGACGCGGCCAACATCCTCAAGCCCGCCCTCTCCAAGGGAGACATCCAGTGTATCGGCGCGACGACGTACTCGGAATATAAAAAGTACATCGAAAAGGACCCGGCCCTCGCCAGGCGCTTCCAGCCCATGCAGCTGTTGGAACCTTCGATCGAAAGCGCCAAGGCCATTCTTCGCAAAATAAAAAACCAATACGAAAAATTCCACCATGTTTCCATTTCCAGCGATGCGATCGACAGCGCCGTTGAACTCAGCGTCAGATATATCAGCGACCGTTTCCTTCCGGACAAGGCGATCGACCTTTTGGATGAAACGGCCTCGGCCGTCAAAAACAGGTTGTCCTCCTCTGAATTCATGAAGCTGCTCAAAAAGTATGAGATCGAGCATAGGAAAACCGCGGCTGAAAAAGAGAAGCTGGTGCAGGAGCAAAAATATAGCGAAGCTATGAAGCTCCAGAAAAAAGAATCTCTCCTTGCGAAGAAAATTTCCGACCTAAAAAGCGAACAGCTTGAGGGAAGGGGCAATCCCTTGCCGCTTACCGCGGAGGATGTCACCGCGACCGTTTCAAAAATCACCGGCATTCCCATGGAAAGGATTTCAATAAAGGAAAACCGATCCCAGATGGCGGACATCGAAAAGAAACTCAATGAATCCGTGACGGGACAGGAAAAAGCTATCCGCACGATTTCCGAAGTCCTTTTGCGCTCCTATAGCGGCATCACTAATCCGGATAGACCCATGGGCTCATTCCTCTTTTTGGGTCCAACCGGAGTCGGAAAGACGCTTACCGCCAAGATGGTCGCCAAAGAAGTCTTCTCCAGTGAAAATTCGATCGTAAAGATCGACATGAGCGAGTTTTCCGAAAAACACACCGTGGCTCGACTCGTGGGCGCGCCGGCAGGATACGTCGGTTTCGGCGAAGGAGGAGCGCTCACAGAAAAGGTCCGCCACAGACCATACAGCCTGGTCCTTTTCGACGAAATCGAAAAAGCGCATCCCGATGTCCTCAATATCCTGCTCCAAATCCTGGAGGATGGGATCCTTACCGACGCGGAAGGTCGACAAGTCAATTTCAAAAACACCATCATCATCCTGACCTCCAATATCGGCACCTCGGAATTCACCGACAGCGCGAAACTTGGATTCTCGGAAAAGGAGAGCGAACTCAAAATCCGCAAAAATTTCGACCATATCAAAAACGACGTGATAAAAAAACTCTCCGAGCGAATGAAGCCGGAAATCCTGAACCGCCTCGACCACATAATAATTTTCGACGCGCTCTCTGAAAAGGACATCGCCAAGATAGTTTCCGCCGAAATCAAGGCTCTCGCGCAACGCCTCAAGAAACAGGGGGTTTCCCTTAAATACGCTCCGGCAGTGGAGGAATCCATCACTAAAAAAAGCGGCGTCGCCGAATATGGAGGAAGACTCGTCAGGAAAAACATCCAAGATCTCTTGGAAATCGAAATCGCCAAATCCATAATTAAAAATCCCGCAAAGAAAACCGTCTTTCTGACGGTGAAAGGGGGAAAGATTATCGCGAAGTAAGAAAACAAAAAATTGAAAGAAACATTCCGGGAAAAAGCGCAAGCCCTCCATGTCTTCTTTTTGGACATCCTTTTTCCCGTGGCCTGCCTCGAGTGCGGCAAGCAAGAAGAGTGGCTCTGCGGAAATTGCCTTTCGAAAATAAAGACCGTCGACGAACAGCTTTGCCCCCTTTGCGAAAGGGCGATCACTCCGGACGGAAGAATATGCTTTGCCTGCAAAAAAAGGTCGCCACTGGACGGCCTTTTGGTTTGCGCGTCATATAAAGAGAAGACCGTTTCCAGAGCCGTACACAATTTCAAATACCGCTTCATCTCCGACCTTTCCGTGCCTTTGGGAAAAATAATGACCAAAAAAATATTGTCATCCTCCCTTCCCTTGCCCGATTTCCTGCTTCCCGTCCCGCTCCATTCCAGAAGACTTCGCTGGCGCGGATTCAACCAAGCCGAACTTCTAGCGGGGATCATCAGCAAAAATCTCACGCCGGGAATGGAGATTCCCATCCCCCAAAACGTCCTTGTCAGGAGAAAATATACCTCGTCCCAAATGAAGATAAAAAATCTTCAACAAAGAAAAAGGAACATCGAAAATGCGTTTCTTGTCCGGGACCCCCGATCGATCAAGGGCAAAACCATATTCCTCATCGATGATGTCGCCACAACCGGCGCCACCCTTTTTGAATGCGCCAAAACCCTCAAAACCAAGGGGGCCCGCGAGGTCTTCGCGATCGTGATCGCCAGACAGGAAATGAAAGTGCGTGACCAGTAATCAGTTATCGGTTATCGGAAACGAAGACTGGACATATAATGTTTTTCGTGCTAGAGTATTTTGTGTTTGCAACATCATCGTTGTTCTTTCAACCCCAAGGAGGATAGCATGCCTAAAACGTTCGACGCAGTGGCAATTGCCAACGAAGTCATTGTCAGAGCCAACCATCATAACCAAGATGGGGATATCCTGAAAGCGCTCCATCAAGTAATCAGAAAAAAGGAGGACTACAGCGATTTGAGACACTCCGGAGACCTGATTCTTCATGAAATTGGAAGGATCTTGAATCAAAAAAACAACAGCGCAGGCGTCCAATTGTCCGCATAGCGAATTGCGCCGCCCAAGAGGCCGTCCGAAAATCGGATGGCCTCTTTTGCTTTATATGGAGCCAAATACGGTAATAACCTTGCAAAATACGTTAAAATATGATATAATATAAAATACCGTGCTTCTTTTCGTGCTATAATTAAGCCATAAAAACATTTAAGACTATTTCCATGTCAAAAGAAATATTTTTCCAAGGTACGCCGCCAAAAAAAGAAACTCCCAGAGAAGAACAATTGGAATTAGAATTCCATTATGACAAAGAATTTTTCGAAAAAGCCAAGGGCTTAATCAAGGAGAGATATTTCGAGGAAAAAAAATCTCCGCGGTTCGCATTCTATGATCTTTATGAGGCGGATGGTTTACGAAAAGATGGCGATTACCGTGAAAGGGAGAAATATTTCGCGCTCTTTATGAAAGAAATGTTCAGTGTGGACAATGAGCCGGCTTTGGTTGAAATTCTTTCGAGAGAGAAGGGAGAAATGGTCAGAAACGAGATGAGAGAATCCCATGCGCAAATTGAGGAGTCAGAATTTTCAACCGAACAAAGAAAAAGGATGATCGAGGAAGCGAAAAGGAGGTCCCGCGGCCTGCCCAAAGGATGACAAAAAACTGGAACCTAAAACGAATATCAAAAAGAACTTCCTTTCAATGGGAGTTTTTTTTATTTCAAATAGTCCTTCAAGACCACGGACAAAAAAATCGCCAGGGAAAGCGACAGAAAAAGGCGGACGGCCAAGGGTTTTATTTTTATGTTTTCCATTTTTGCTTTCAACATTTCCATACTTTTTTGTTTTTGTTGTTAAAAATTATAACGAACGCCAAAAAAATTGCCGCCAACTCCGCCACGATGAAAAGGGAGTCGCTGAGGGGCGCGCTTTTCACTTGAAACAGTTCCAGTGAGAGTCCGGAAAGGAAAAAAATGTTATATGAGATATGCAGATTGAATTCTTTTATTTTCCACCTTTTCGGGAAACTTTTCCAAAGCCAGGCTACATAGATAAGATAAAGAACGGCCATTCCGATAATATTCGGAATGAAAAGCGACATCGCATAAATCCGCGCCACACTCTCCGCCATGATCCCGTCATTAAGATTGTATTGCGCGAAGTACACAAGAAAGGCGAACGCGACGAAGACCGCATGAAGCGACGTGAGTATTATGAAGGTTTTTCTTTTCATAAATGTTCAAAGAGAATCTATGCCTTCATTATACATTTAAACTTACGCATCGCAAAATATTTAATTTCAAGAAAATAAATCCATATTGGCCGATTCGTTATCCGCGCCCTCTCGGAAATGCAAACAGGATCAATCACCGCATTAACATTTTTCCAGTGCTTCCTGCGTGCTAGCGAAAACCATCTCCTTTTCATGAAGTCTCATGAACCATCCCTCCTTCTTGAGAGGTTTGGCCACCAAGCCGTTGATCGCGCTGAGCATCACGCGCTTTCCCTTGCCCTCCAAAATTGAAACCATTTCATTTATGGAATTGATGCCGTCAACGTCCAAAAAGAAGAGGTTACGGAAGCTTAAAATGACAGTCTTCGTCTCCCCGTTTATGCGACCTATATTATTGAGATGGGACTGGGCGTTCACATAGGTCAGTTGCCCGGCGAAACGGTATACGAGAACGTCCCCATGATCCTTGGTTTTTAACAGTTGGGCTGAGTTTATCCTCTTTATCAACTGTTTATCCTTATTCAGGGTTATTTCCGTATCCGCTCGCGACATATTGTTGGCAAAAATAAGCAAGGCTATAGTCGCCCCCACCAAGATTCCCGCAATCGGGTCCTCGACGACCGTTATGGCCGCGACCAACAAAGAAAGGAAAAGAGCCGACTTGTCGTGCTTATAAAGATGCAGGAAATGTTTTTTCTCCACCATCTGCACTGCAGTGAAAACCAGAATGGCGGCCACGGTGGCGAGCGGAAGATACTTAAAAAAGGGCAACAGGACTAAAGAAATGACGACTATGGAAACGCTGCTGATGGCCGCTGACATCTTGTGGTCGGCTCCGCTTTTGATGTTGAGCGCGGTCCTGGCCAAAGCGGCCGTCGCCGGGATACCCCCGAAAATTCCCGAGGCTATATTGGCCACCCCTACGCCCAAAACTTCTTTGCGGGTATTGTGTTTGGTCTTCGACATGCCGTCCGCTATCTTGGCGGAAAGGAGCGTTTCTAAAATAGCTACCAACGCGATGGTCATAGCTCCTATGAATATGTCCTTGTTCAAGAAAAGACCCGCCTGCGGCAACGCCCACAACTTTCCCGAGATATCCCCGAACCTGGAAAACAATGTCTGAAGATTTATCGCGATGTCCCCGCCTTGGGAAAGATATCCCAACAGCATACCAAAAGGCGCCACGATGATGACTCCTGGAATTTTTACGAAGAACCTGCGCCACACCAACAAGAAAACGAAGCTTACCGCGAACAGCATGAGGGCGGCCAGATTGGTCCGCTCCAGATTCAAAAAAGTTTCCCCGATGTTAGCGATGAGTCTTTCATGCTGGGCGATTCCGGTTATCCCCAAGGAGAAATTCAATTGCCCTAGGGCGATGATAAATGCCACGCCTAAAGTGAATCCATGGATCACGCTCGAGGGAATAAAGATGATATACCTCTCAAATCTCAAAATGTAAACCAGGAGAATGAACAGGCCGGAAAGGATCGCCAAAAAAGGTAGAATGGCCACTCCATAGGAAAGAGCGTACACGACCAATATCCCGGACAGTGCCCCGGTCGGTCCGACGATATTGTAATTGCTTCCTCCCAGGACGGAGGCGGCTAGACCCGCCCAAACAGCAGTGATCACGCCCATCAAAGGAGTGGCCCCGGCCGCCACGGCCAATGAGATCGAGAGCGGGAGGGAAACAAAGGAAACAGTGATTCCGGATTTCCAATTCTTTTTTATTTTTTCTTTTAAAAATCGTTTGTCCATAGGATGTATTTTTCAAAACAAATTAAAAAAACATATGCTTGGCGGCATATGCTTTTCTTTGTTTTGTTCAGAGGGCTGAGAAAAGCCAGAAAGTCCTGCTATTTGAAAATTCAAAGGTTCCACACCCTTGGAATTATAATCCTGCCGGAAAATAAAGTAAATGGACATTTACCCCAGGGCAAGCCCTGGACCCTTCGGGTTCCGCAGCAAGCTGCGGGGTATTAAGCCAATTTATTATCTGCTCTCGCTCGGAAATGAAAGCTTGCTTTCATTTCTCTCGCTTCGTTTGATAATCAAGCCGCGACCGTGACTTCCTCCAGCTTCTTCCCCATCTCCCCTTCCGGCATATCCTTTCTGAACAGCTTTATGACAAAAAATGACACCAATATCGCGAGCGAACTGAATACGAACGGCAGGCTCGCACGGATATCAAAAAGAGCTCCTCCGATAATAGGCCCGAAAATCATGGCGGCTGACATTATGGAAGACATAGCCCCAAGAGCCTCTCCTCTCCTTGCCGGTCCGGCAAAGCCGGCCACCCTGCTCGTGACGATGACTCGCAAGAGTGATTGACTGAAGGCCATGACCAAAAGGCCTAGAAAAAATATGGCCAGATTCCCAAAGCTCATCAAAAAGAAGCCGACTGCGAAAAAAAGAAATGGCCAAAGCTCCAATGACGATTCTTTGAAATTTTTAAGCCAGAACCTTTTAAGGGCGAAACCCTGGTTGAAAATCATGATCGCTCCCATGCCGGTAAAAATATACCCTATCGCGGACGGACTGAAATTAAATCTCTCATGCATATAAATAGCGAACGTCGCTTGCATACCCGCCACGGCTAAGCCGAAAAAGAACCAGGCGATATATCGGGCCTTGAAAAGCGGTTGCTTGATTGCACGGATCAAAGGACTCAGTGGATTTATTTCTATTTTCCTTTTTTTATCCATCTCTTTATGAGTCTCAGGCAAGAAGAAATAAGCCGCGACAGTGTTGGCTGTGGCGAGTATTCCGACGACCCAGAAAGGAAGTGCCGGGGAAATCGATCCGAGCGCTGCGCCGACCGCCGGACCGATTATGAATCCTATGCCGAATGTCGCACCGGTTATTCCGAGATTAGCAGTCCGCTCTTTGTCGTCCTTGGAAATATCGGAAATGTAACTTTGAGCGATCGGGAAATTCCCTGCCGCGATTCCATCGACAATCCTTCCTAGAAAGAGAAAGAATGGATTTTTCGCGGAAGCGAAAATAAACCATCCCAACGCCGTGCTGGCTATGCTTAAAATCAGCACAGGTCTCCTACCAATCCTGTCCGAAAGAGCTCCCAAAAAAGGCGCACTGAAAAAAGAAAAAAGCGCGAAGACCGCAAAAAGCAGCGTCATTTCAAAAGCGGAGAGACCGAAGCTTTCAACATAAAACGGGAGAACGGGAATGACGATTCCCATACCAACCACATCGATAAGTATGGTCAGGATTATGATCCATTTTTCCTTGGAAAATTTCATTTGCTTTTGTTTTATAATAAAAAAACCGCTTTCGGTTTTTCCACATTTCTATTCCTGACGAGAGCGAAGCAATTCACTCTCTCTTGGAAACATTCACTTGTTCATGTGTCCTTGGCAGGAATCGGTCACGAGTAAATTTCCTGACGTAAATTTCTCTCGACCCCGCCTCGCGGCGTTCGCCTTGCCCGCCAAAGCGGACAAACTCACGCACCGCTCCGGCTTTCGATTCCTGACGAGAGTGAAGCAGTTCACTCTCTCCTGGAAACATTCACTTTGTTCATGTGTCCTTGGCAGGAATCGAACCTGCGACCTTTTGGACCGCAACCAAACGCTCTATCCACTGAGCTACAAGGACAAATTATGCCGACTACTGACAACATCTAACTTACAGCAAAAGGCGCAAAAAGGCAACCTTGCCGAGGACATCTCCCGCCGACGAAGGGCTCAGATGTGCAGGAACCTTTCCAACGCATCGACGAATCCCGCTTCCTGTTTTTCCTCAGACAAAAACCTCATCATCACTTCGCGCACGACAGCCGGATCCTCGTCTGCGAGCGGAATATGCACGAACGGCATAAAAGAAGCTTTTGTATGAAGACTTAGGGTTTTGGTATGTGGCGGATCATAAAAAATCCAAAAAGATTCCATATTCTCAAATTCGTACATCTCATCCCCCGCCTGCACGCCCATATGACTTATGGAAAAATCCAACATCCTCGGGTCTTTCTGAAGATAGATATATCCCACGACTCCGATCAGGATGAAGGTGATCGCCATAATCGGACTATTTGTCCACATCGCATAAGCCGCTATGGCTAAAAATATCAAAGCGGCGACCGAATACCAAGTCGCGCTTTTTTCATAAATCTCATATTCCGGCGCCCTCCATGAAATAGATTCCAGATAGCGATCCTCGGAGGTATCGGACTCTTCAAATTCTTCCCTGGGCATCCTTTTCTCCGTTTCTCTTACTTCCCCTCCGGCGTTGACGGTTCTCGCTTTTTTCAAGTCGAAAGACATACTTTTTTAATCCAGTATAAGACTTATGGATTAAATATAGCACAATGGGTTACGCATTCAAAACGAAAAAGTCCTCTTCAAGGACTTTTTCTTTTTGCGGAGAGGGCGAGATTTACCCCTCCGGGGCATGAACTTCTCATCTCGCCTCTCATCAGAAAAAGTCCCTTTCAAGGACTTTTTTCTTGGCATGAACTTCTCATCTCGCCTCTCATCAGAAAAAGTCCCTTTCAAGGACTTTTTTCTTTTTGCGGAGAGGGCGAGATTCGAACTCGCGAGGGCGGTTAAACCCTGCCTCGTTAGCAGTGAGGTGCTTTCGGCCACTCAGCCACCTCTCCGTATTTATTTGCTTCGCAAATGTAAAAAACTGTGGGCGAGAGGCCGCCAGGGTTCCCTTTTGGAACCCGTCAAATGCTCATTTGCTCGCATTTGACCCACTCAGCCACCTCTCCAATATATTAAATTTTTCAACCGTTTCAATCATGAGTGCGGAGGCGGTGGGATTCGAACTCACGGTACCCTTTCGGGCACGACAGTTTTCAAGACTGTTGCCTTCAACCACTCGGCCACACCTCCATATTTATTTTCTTCGAAAATGTTAAAAACTGAAAGACCTCGGGCTCCAGGGTTTCTTTTGAAACCCGTCAAATGCTTCCTGTTTCACATTTGACCCACTCGGCCACACCTCCATACAATAGGCTTTTTTAACTTTTCCATGATATCAGCAATAAGCCTCCTTGTAAATATCCGACTGGAAATAAACTATATCGCCTCTTGACATTTTCCTGTTTTCTGCTATACTGCTTGCAGCTCTTTTCACGCCTTTTCATAAGGCAAAACATTAATGCAATCATCCACGAAAGGAGGTGAAGATAGGGCCTGGAAATGCAATAATGTGATGTTGTTATGAAGAGCACAACTACATCAGGAGGAAATCGCATGAGCAAAGGTTTGGCTACACAATTCAGCAAGCCCACGACCAAAACAGCGATAACAGAAGAAGATCGCCGAATCGCAAATCTTTCAAATTGGGATTTTTCAGAGCATCAAAGGAATGTCCTAAAGGCGATGCTCAGGGAAAATCCCTGCACCGAAAACCTGCGGAAACAAGCGCCTGGACAAATCGGCACGACAAAAAATGCCGACCCCGTGGACGTGGCTCTCGAAGCAGGCTCGAAAAATGCCGCCTTACTGATGCTGGAAAGGGGCAATGCCCAGTGCGGAGAAATTCTGCGGGCCTTGAGGAAAATCGAGGAGGGCACCTACCTCCACTGCGGTCACACAGACGCGGACGACGACACTGTTGGTTGCGGACTCGAAATAGGCCGATTGAGATTAATCAAGAGACCTACCGCGACGCTTTGCATTGAATGCAAGACAGAGCAGGAACGAGCACAAAAAAGGCCGTGACGATTGTATGGTTTCTCCCGATCAAGATGGAAACGGTACCAAGCCATGGCACCATCTCCGTCGGGAGGAGCTCCACCTCTGCCACTACGGCGAGCTTCTCTTAAAAGCAAAAAGCGAAAGCCCTGCCGAAAACAGGCTTTCGCCAGCAAAAAAACGAAAGTCAAAACATTGACTTTCGTCGCAACAAGTGAACAGATATCTTGTTCACGCTTTATCTCCTTAGGGGGTCAGTTCGTAACTGACCCCCATTTTTTTATCTTAAAACCACATATTTGAAAGCTTTATACATAATACAAGATACCTTATACTGGGCTTATGCCTACGCTCGAAACCCCAATTGAAAAAATACCCAAGATAAATCCGAAATATCGGAAAGCTTTGGGAAAACTCGGGATCGCAAATGTCCGGGACCTGCTTTTCCATTTCCCTTTCCGCTATGACGATTATTCCGAACTTTTGCCCATCTCCGATTTGAGCGCGGGTGAAACCTCCACCGTCGAAGGCGAAGTCGCGGCCAGCCGGCAGATACGGACCTGGAAGAAAAAGATGCGCATCGCGGAAGTATTCATCAAGGACGGTTCCGGCTTTGTCCGCGCGGTCTGGTTCAACCAGCCTTTCATTACGAATTCACTTCCCAAAGGAAAGATGGTGCGGCTCAGTGGAAAAGTTTCACTCGACAAAAACGGATTGTTTTTTTCCAACCCCGCTTGGGAAAACGCCACCCGCGAACCTACCAACACGGCCGGACTGGTTCCGGTCTATCCGGAAACCGAAGGCATCACTTCTAAATGGCTGCGCTGGCAGATCCAAGGACTCTTGCGCTTGGCCAAAAAAATCGAAGATCCTATTCCGGAAAAAATCCTGGAGCAGCTACACCTCCCCTCCCTTTCGTCCGCGCTGAAATATATCCATTTTCCACAAAACCCTCAGGAATACATACTCGCCCAGAAAAGGTTCGCCTTTCAGGAAATGCTCGCGCTCCAGATCGCCTCGCTCAAAATCAGAAGCACCTGGAAAAAAGAAAGCGCCGCGAAAATACCTTTCGATGAAAAATCCATACAAAACTTCACAAAATCCCTTCCTTTCGAACTTACCGGCGCGCAAAAAAAAGCGGCTATGCAGATTTTCCAAGATCTCGAAAAACCCCAGCCGATGAACAGGCTCCTTAATGGCGACGTGGGATCGGGAAAGACTTTGGTCGCAGCCCTTTCCGCTCTTTCGGCGATTAACGCCGGTTTCCAAGTCTCCCTCATGGCTCCGACCGAAGTTTTAGCGCGCCAGCATTTCGAATCCATTTCCAAATCATTTTCAAATCAAAATACAACCATCGGATTATTAACGAATTCATACAAAATGATAAATGTTTGTCATTCTGAACATAGTGAAGAATCCCGTAAAAACATGGATGATACAAGTAAATTCAGGGATTCTTCGACTCCGCTTCGCTCCGCTCAGAATGACAAGATGGTATTAGATATCAAACGCGAAGAATTATTAAATGAAATACGTGCAGGGAAAATTGACATGATTATCGGCACCCATGCCATCATCCAAAAAGATGTCCGCTTCAAGAACCTTGCCCTCGTGATCGTCGACGAACAGCACCGCTTCGGCGTCATGCAGCGCGCCTATCTCCAACAGGAAATAAAAACCATCAACGACCCCGTAAAGACCGACCCGAAGTCGGTCCACGGGGCAGGCGGCCTGAAAATACCACATTTATTAAGCATGACCGCTACCCCGATTCCAAGAACTTTATCGTTGGCTTTTTTCGGCAACCTGGACATATCCGTGCTCGACGAAATGCCAAAAAACAGGAAACCGATCGAAACGAAGATAATCAACGAAAAACAAAGGGAGCAGGTGTATGAATTCGTCAGGGCTCAAATAAGAAGCGGCCGACAAGCTTTCGTCATCTTCCCTCTCGTGGAGGAGTCCAAGGCCCTTTCCGAACTCAAAGCCGCAACTGCGGAACACAAAAGACTTTCAGAAAACATCTTTCCGGATCTTTCCCTGGGCCTTCTTCATGGCAAATTGAAATCCTCCGAAAAGGAAAAAGTGATGGACGATTTCAAGAATAAGAAATTCGACATCCTGGTCGCCACCTCGGTCGTGGAGGTCGGTATCGACGTCCCCAACGCCACGGTCATCATCATCGAGGACACTGAGCGCTTCGGCCTTTCCCAGCTCCATCAATTCAGAGGACGCGTCGGTCGAGGCGAACACCAATCCTACTGCTTCCTTTTTACGGGAAGCTCGACAGCGAAAACCAAATCCAGACTCGGAGCGCTGGAAAAAAGCAACAGCGGCTTCGATATCGCCCAAAAGGACCTGGAACTGCGAGGCCCGGGACAATTCCTCGGAACGCGCCAATCAGGCCTTCCTGACATCACCATGGAAAACATCGCCAATGTGCGCCTCATAGAGATTTCCAAAAAATACGCCGAAGAAATAATAAACGACGATCCTGATTTGGAAAACCATCCCCTTTTAGCCGAAGAAATAGGCAACCTCAACCGCAGTATACACCTCGAGTAAGTAAACCGACGAGGTTGAAAATATACGAGAAATAAGATATTATTGGCTTGTTCAAGGTTTTCAAAAGCGATTTAAATTTTAAATTATTAATTTTTAATTTTGAATGAATTTTCAAATTTCCCAATGATTTAAAAAATTCAATCATTAAGATTTGATTAGAAATTAGAAATTAGAAATTAGAAATTACTCATATGAAATATGAGATATTCAAAGCCTACGATATCCGAGGACTCTATCCCCAGGAAATAGACGAACTGGGAGCATACAAGATCGCCACAGCTCTTTGCGACTATTTGAAACCCAGCGAACTCGTGGTCGGATGCGACGTGCGCCTCTCTTCCCCATCGCTCAAAAAAGCGGCCATCAAAGCTATCACCGACAAAGGGGTAAAGGTCATCGACGTCGGGGATATCTCCACCGACATGCTCTATTTCGCGGTCGCCAACTACGGCTACGCCGGGGGGCTCACCGTCACGGCTTCGCACAATCCCAAAGAATACAACGGGATGAAGATCGTACGGGAAGAGTCCAAACCGATTTCCGGCGACTCGGGCCTTTTCGATATCCGGGATGCGGCCATGGCCATGGAATTGGATCCTTCCGTGCTTGAAGGAGAAGCGGATCAAAAATTAGTGGAGAAAAAGAACATCACTTCCGATTACGTGGAAAAAGTAAGATCCTTTGCGGATTTTTCCAAAATAAAACCTTTCAAGGTAGTCGCCAACCCGAACTTCGGAGTGGGCGGAAGGGTCGTCGATCAGATCCTGGAAGGAACCGGGATAGAACTCGTGAAACTCAACTGGGAATCCGACGGCAATTTCCCCAAGGGAAGACCCGATCCGCTTATTCCGGAAAACCGCGAGGAAATTTCAAAGCTTGTCGTGGAAAACGGAGCTGACTTGGGAGTGGCCTGGGACGCCGACGCCGACAGATGTTTCTTCTTCACCGAAAAAGGACAATTCATCGAAGGATATTTCATAACCGCGCTTTTAGCTAAGATATTTTTGGAAAGAAAAAGTGGCGAAAAAATCATCCGCGACACCAGGCTTTCCTGGGCCATCGACGAGATGGTGGCGGAAAAGGCAGGGACCGCTATTTCCACCAAGGCCGGACATTCCTTCATCAAGGAAAGGATGCACCGGGAGGATGCGGTCTTCGGAGGGGAAATGAGCGCGCATTATTATTTCCGAGATTATTTCTATTGCGATTGCGGCATGACTCCTTTCGTCATGATATTGGAATTCCTTTCCAAGCAGGACCGACCGTTTTCCGAAATTATGCAGGAACTCTTCTGGGAAAAATATTTCGTGAGCGGAGAGATCAACAACGAAGTTTCCGACGTTCCGAGCGTCGTCGCCAAGATAAAGGAAGCTTATATCGAAAAAGCGACTTCGATCGACGACCAAGATGGAATTTCACTGGACTTTATCGATAGCGATGACGCTTCGAATAGTTGGAGGTTCAATGTGCGCGCTTCGAACACCGAACCGCTCATCCGTCTCAACGTCGAAGCCAAATCCCAGCAAATGATGGAAGAGAAAAGGGACGAACTTCTGAAACTCATCCGGGAATAAACCCCGTGTCATGCTGAATTTATTTCAGCATCTCTTGTGGTAAGATTTATTTAGATCCTGAATCAAGTTCAGGATGCCATTTAATAAAATTTGATTTAGGATATACAAAACCGGCCATTCGAAGGCCGGTTTTTTATATTGTAGATACTAAGCAATAAGACCTTTTATTTTTTCCGCCAACCTCTTCGGGGTCCAATCCACTTTTTTGAAATATTCCTTAGCCCCAAGTCCCAAAGCCACGCTGCGATCACCGGCGTTGTCCAGATTGGTTATCACGTAAATAGGGATTTTTTTATAATCGTCGTTTTTGAGCATCCTCTCCATGATTTCAAAACCGTCCACTTTCGGCAAAACTATATCCAACAAAACCGCTCTTATTTTGTCATGATTTTCTTTCAGGTATTCCAAAAACTCCTTTCCATCTCCGGCTTTGACGACCTGTAAACCTTCAGCCAAAAAGGCCATGGCATATTGCTCCCTTATCTCGGAGTCATCTTCCACTATTACTATTTCATTTCTGCTTTCTGACATTTTTTTGTATTAAAAAGTATCTACCTGTTACTACAAAGAAGAATGCTTGCATGCTACTCCCCGGGAGCCTCTAAAGTCCGATTTGCCTGACCAGGGCCTTGAAGTTATTGCCGACCATCTCCAAAACCGTATCCTTGGGATGGGGCGTGCGCAAGGAATACTCACTGGACACGGCCTCCGCGCCTTTGCCGTCTTCGGACTTCACTTTGAAGTAATAGACCGTTCCGGGCTTGAGAGTCGTAAGGACTGCCGCATGTTTTTTCACCTTCTCCTCGCTTATCCGCACTTCTTTTTCATCACCTTCTCTTTCCTCCCTAAAAACCAACACGGATGTTCCCGGCAAGTTCGTTTCCCAAGAGATTATAGTCTGCACCTTTTCCCTTCCATGCAAATAGTTCTCATTGGCCACACCCAAAACGCGCAAGGTTTCAGGTTTTTCGATTTCATCCGAGGAAGAAACCATGAATATTTCACTTTCCCCGTCTTGGACAGGCGTCGTGATTTCCACCGCAGGATCCTCAGCTCCCATCGGCACCGTTTCGCTCTGCGACAAAGCCGGATCTTTCACGCCTGCAGAACCGCTTGCTAAACAAGTAGGAATAACATCCCCGGTGGCGTATACCGCAATAGGCTCCTTTCCTCCCCAAGAAGAAACTTCCTTGGATTTTTCCATGTCTTTTGATTCCGAAGCCGAAATTTTCAGATAATAAATCTTTCCTTCTTCAAGTCCCTCGATGGGGATTATGTGGGTCACGGCAAAATCATGAGGCTCCGTCTTTTTCACGAGCTCGCTCAGGCCCTCGTCTGTAAAAACTTCGACCAGGGCGGAGGTAGCCAGGGGCTTATTTTGATTGGCGCTGTCCAGGGTCTTGAAGATGACGGAGGCTTGGCTCTTGGAAACGTTGCTGATCAAAATGTCTCCGCGACCGCTCGGGATGAATATCTCCGCGCTTTTTTCCGGCGTGAAAATGGCCGGTCCGATCAGGATACCGATGAACAGGAAAACTATCGCCAAAAAGACGCGAAGAGCCACTTTTCTGATGTGTTTCTGATATCTCTTGAGTTGGACATATGAACCGAAACGACCCGCTTGCTCTCTTTGCAGACGAAGTTGGTTGCTGGCCGGGCTTTGGAAAATTATCTCCACGCAATCTTTCGACTTACTATAACAGAACGTCAGCGCTTTTTTGATTTTTTTTCTCATAGGAATATTTGATTTATATCTCCATTATAGCACATGAAAAAAGAACCTCCCCGGAGGTTCTTTTTTCTTATTTTCTCAAACGATGAACCCTACTTTTTCTTTGACTTGGTGGAGTTTCTTCCAGGCGACCCCTCCGACTTTTTCCGCTCCGTCGCGAAGGATTCCCAAGACCTCCTCGTCCGAAAGAGCGTTGAACCTTTGCTGGAAAGGCTCAAGGAAACCAATGACGACCTCGGCCAACTCGGCTTTGAAATCCCCGTAACCCTTGCCCTTATACATCCCCACGATTTCTTTCGCTGTTTTTCCTGAAAAAGAAGCATAGATATTGATCAGATTTTTCAGCGCGGGCTTACCGTCCGAATATTCAATCTCACTCCCGCTGTCCGTCACCGCCTTTTTGATTTTTTTCCTGATAGTCTCGGCGTCGTCCAAAAGCTCGATGCGGTTATATGCCGACTCCGCGGACTTGCTCATCTTCTTCTCTGGATTGTCCAATCCCATTACCCTCATCCCCTCTTCCCTGATGAAAACCTTCGGTACTATGAAAGTCTCCCCGAATTTATGATTGAACCTTTTCGCCAAATCGCGGGCGAGTTCCACATGCTGCTTCTGGTCTTCGCCAACCGGCACAACCTCGGTGTCATAGAGCAAGATGTCAGCAGCCATCAGAACCGGATAATCGAAAAGTCCGACGCCGACGTTTTCGTTCGCGTCTCCCCCTTTGTCTTTAAATTGGGTCATCTTTCGAAGCTCCGACATCCCGGTTATCGTGTTCAAAATCCAAGCCAATTCGCTGTGCTCGGAAACTTGAGACTGGATGAAGATCGTGGATTTTTTCGGGTCGATTCCTGCGGCCAGATATATCTTAGCTATTTCCAGGGTTT